>Ga0105100_10001372_pt1 | contig 14348 bp, 11 predicted proteins | sample PPLLak12cMay2015_2_FD_87033 | JGI IMG/M metagenome (GOLD analysis project Ga0105100, IMG submission 87033) | Freshwater sediment microbial communities from Prairie Pothole Lake near Jamestown, North Dakota, USA - PPLs Lake P8 Core (1) Depth... | ecosystem: Environmental > Aquatic > Freshwater >...
GGCGCCTCCAGCCAGCAGGACGCAAAACAGTGCCATTCCCAACTTCATCCAGCTCATTCTCAAACGGTTCATCATCTTCCCTTTCCTCCTCTCGGCAGCAAAACAGTCATTGGCAAACTGGAACCCTGCAGCTGAAACCGGCTCGAACGATTTCAGAGCATTTCCCCCATTTCTTCCAGTTTCATTGAATATTCAATAAGTTGTTGATCGACATCAAATTCCAGTAAATCTGATCCTGGGCGGCGCAGTCCGTGACCCAGTCATGTCTGTGGGGCTTTCCTGTGTGAAAAACGCCAAAATGCCTGTCCCTGTCGCATCGGACCAGCAGCCTTGTCAGCCCCTGCTCCTCGACAAGGCCGCATGATAGCAATACCGGCCAGGTTGTGTCAAGATTGACACATCTTCCTGAATGACACTTCATCTGGAGGCGGTTTCGACAAATCGGCAGCAGCGGAAGGCGCTCCCCCTGGGATGGATGAGGCACGGCTGAATCAACAAACGGTAGGGCCGGGTTGCGTCCCGGCCAAAAAGCTTCGCTGAGGCCTGGGGCCGCGTTCATTGAAAAGGATTGGGATGGATGAAGCACCACGGGTACTGGTCGGGGTCGGACACAATCCCGTGCTTCACGGGGTTCAACCGGATGTATTCCAGATGATTCCGAAAATCAATTGCATGCAGGCGAGCGGCCTGAACATGGCCGGGACGCAACCCGGCCCTACCGTGGGTGGTGAGAGATGGGGGAGCTCAACATCGCCGGGTTTCAAATCAACGCTGCCGGTCTTGTTTTCGGTTCGAAGGTTGGGGACCATGAAATAAGTTAGGGTGAAGGTCGACCGGGGGGTTCACTTCACTTTGCAGGCGCCGTGGATGGCGCTGCAGGTTTCGGTGAAGAGGCGGGAGAGCCAGTCGTCGCGCCTCGTGGGCGGGGCTCCGGCTTCGAGCTCGGCGGCCCGGAGAACAAACTTCCGGGTCGTGGCCACGAAGGTGGCGTGGCTCCAGGTGAGGGGAGAGACGGAAAGGGGCTGCCCGGTGTGCGGGTGGATCTGTTCGGCCATGACCCCGGAGGGGAGGGTGTGGTCGCAGGCCCAACGCAGAAGGGTCTCCACCTCGCTCAGCTCGTCCCGGGTGCGGGCCTTGCTGATGAGGTAGTCCGCCCACCAGAGGGTCGAGATGAACCACGGGTTACCCGTCACGTCGTGGCCGACCCGATGGTAGTCGTCGCTCTCGTAGCGGGCCATGCCCCCGGTTTTGTGCCCCACCCAAAGCTTCTCGTGCAGGGCCGCCATGGTGAGCGCGACTCGGGGGTCGTCAGACCTGTAAACCCCGAAATTGAAGAGGCCCCACAGGCTGGAATCGCACGTGCCGTCCACCTCCAGGCTTCCATCCCTTCTGCGCGAGACCATGCGGCAGAAGCGACCCAGATCCTCACGCCACAAGTGTTTGGAGGCGCCGTCCCGGATTCGCGAAGCCGCCTTGCGGTAGACGCGGGCCCGGTCGTCCTCACCGAACACATCGCAGAAGAGCGAGGCCGCCGTGAGCCCCCCGAAAACCGCCGCCACGGTGAAGCTCAGGATGCCCCTCCGCTCCTCCCACAAATCATATGACGGCCCGGGAAGCCCCGTCGCCTCATCCCGGTAGGACACCATGAAGTCGGCCGCCCGCTTGACCAGATTGCGGTACAGGGGCTTGATGAAATCGATGTCCCGATAGAGGACGAAATGCTGCCAGAGTGACCACAGGACAAGAGCCGTCTCGTCCTCCTGGATGGGGAGCTGCTTCTCCTCACCGTCGACCCATGGGTGCCAGGACGAGGCCAGACTGCCGTCGGGATTGTACTTGTGGAGAAAATAGCCCTCCTCCCCCATCACCGAGGCCGCAAACTCATAGAACTTCTGGGCGTGAGCCCGATAGCCGGCGAGGTCCAGCGCGTTAGCCACCAGAGCACCATCACGCGGCCAGACGTACGAGTAGGTATCCCGATTGTATTGAATCACGTCGGAATCGTTCCCCGCCAGAATCCCTCCCTGCCAGTCCAGCTGCGTGCTGAGGATGAGCAGGCTGCGCCGGTACTGCTCCTGGATGGGCTCGGCCAGGTGCCCGTCGGGAATCGGCTCCTTGCGCACCCAGAGCGTCCAGAAGTCCGCTGTCCGCTTGATGAAGGCTTTGGGATGTTTGTGTCGGACCAGACCGTCCAGATGCCGGACAGCCTCCCAGGTCTCGCCCGCAGCAATCCAGTAGAAGGCCGAGCCCGACGAGTGGCCCTCCAGATCCAGGTGCAGACCGATGACTGAATCGACGGAGCCCTGGGCAATGGGATTCCCGGAAAGGTTCCCGTCCTCGGCATCTCGAAAGGTTCCTTCCCTGCCCCCCACGCCTTTGACGCCCATGGCATACTGGGACAGCGTTTCGGACTGCTCCGTCATGCCGTTCATGAGGAAGTACCGGTTTCCCTTGTAGTGCAGGACTCCCCGGGTGTCGGGGTCGAAGACGGCCGTATCCCCGATGCTGTTGCCCGATATGTTCAGATCGTGACTGAAAAAGAGCCTCACCTCGCGCCGCTCAGGGCGCAGATTCTCGACGATGATCTCCCGGACATAAACGTTCTCGTGGAAATCCACCGCTCCGTTACAGGTGATGAGGAGCCCCATTCCCCAATGGTAAAGGTCCGCACGGGACACCAGGGTGTCCTCCTCATAGAGCAGCTCCTTGCGCCAGTCGTCGCCCACCCACGAGAAGCTCCCGTCCACGAAGACACCCATGCGGCAGGCATTGCCGCTCAAGTGGTTTTCCTGCCCCACATGGGGAAAATAGAGATCGCGGATGGAATAGTCCCCGTCAAAACAGATGAGGAGTCTGCCATTTCCGAGAGGGATGTCGCGCGGCATGTCGTCAGCCTTTGTTTCGGGTTTCAGGTCTCAGGTTTCAGGTTTAAAGTCTAAGGTTCGTGGTCATACCTTCGGACGTGGGGGTGCATAGGGCAATGGTCATGGTCAGGATCACAGAAGCCGGTACTGAAGCGTGAGACGAGCCCACCTGCTCCGGGGGAATTCAACACGGAGCTGCTCGTGTGCCTCCTTCAAATGGCGGGGATCGTGGGTATACCTGTACCGGCAGCGTCCGCGCACCGCTATGGCCTCAGCCAGGGACGGACTTTGCGGATGGTCCTTGAAAAGGCCGTGGAGCAGGTCCATGGCGGGCTCGAGCTCGTTTCGCCGGTATCTCATTTTGGCCACGCCCAGCTGCATGAATGCCGCGAAATCATCCGGCGCCAGAAAGCCTTCGCTTCGGTGGACAACCTTTCGCTCTGCATCCAGGAGGACGATGCAGGGCGTCCGCACCACGCCGAATTCCTCGGCCATGGGCTCATGGTCGTGACTCACCCGGAGCGGAACCAGTTTTTCGCGCAGCCAATACGCCACTTCGTTCGAAGGATACGTGACCGCATCCATCTGCCGGCACGCGCCTCATTCGGGATTGAAGAAATCCAGAAGCACCAGCTTCCCTTCCGCCGAAGCCCTTTGCAGCGCCAGATCCAGTTCCTTCTCCCATGGAATCGGTTGATCCATCTATTTATCCTCCTATCCTCTCAAAAGGCCAACGCGGCAAGGCCGGGGCGCGACCCGGCCCTGCCGTCCCGGGATGCAGAACGTGCGGGGCGTGGGCTCATTCCCGCCATGTAAGCTTACGAGCCCTGAACCGCACGTTTGGCGCCATACCAGGCCAGTGCCTTTTTGACCACAATGGGGAAGAGGCCAAGGACGGCGAAAGAGACCAGCAGGGCGGGGGAGAGAATGCCGGCCACGGATTCGATCTTTCCCAGCTCTTTTCCCGCGTTCACATAGACCAGTGTGGCGGGAAACATGCCCAGCTGAGAAACCCAATAATACCTGAAGAGCGGCATGCGGGTGAGCCCCATGACCAGATTGATGATGAAGAACGGGAAGATGGGGATCAGCCTCAAGGTGAAGAGGTAGAAAGCGCCCTCACGCTGGATGCCGCGGTTGACCGATTCGAGCTTGTCTCCGAACTTGCTCTGGACCCAGTCCCTCAGGAGGAAGCGCGAGAAGAAGCAGGCCAGGGTGGCACCGATGGTGCTGGCAAAGGACACCACCACGGTTCCCACGAAGAGCCCGAGCAGGGCTCCGCCTGCCAGCGTCATCACGACGGCGCCCGGCAGTGCGAGTGCCGCCACCACCACGTAGATCATGAAATAGACCCCGATGACCAAAGCCGGGCTGCGGGAGTAAAGGGCGGCGAAGGAGTCTCTGGACTCCTTGAGGAATGAAAGCGTGAAATAGCGATCCAGGTCGAACAGAATGAAGAGTCCGAGGATGGCCGCGACAACCGCAAGGATGGTCAGCTTCTGCATGGTCTTATTCTGAGCGCTCATAAAGGCCATTCCTTTCTCGCTCCAGAGGCCCCTGATCCCCGTCGCTACTCATTGAGGCTCCAGTCATACGCGTAGGTAATTCCTCCGCGGTGATTCGTGAGCGCATCCGCGAGAGGATCCCTGGCATACTTGCGAAGGTGCTGGATCACCCCCTCCTCGGACCCCCCGAAATCCACCTGGAACCAGTCATAGATCGAGGACAGAATCAGCTTTCCTCCTTCCATTCTGGCGCCTCGCGGGTGATTGACGTACTCGGCGGCCACCCTGTCGAGGGCAGACTCAAGGTTTGCGGATGTGAAAGGCTCAGGCTGCAGGTTGGGGCATCCGAGGCTGGCGCAGTTGACGGCATAGTGCACCCGGTTGTCCTTCCAGATGGGACGCAGGATCCGATGCTCCATGTCATTGAGGCTCACCTCCTCCCCTTCGACCTTCACGAGTTTGGCGTCCCAGGGTCCATTGCTGAATAACCCGGGCGAAATGTCCACATCGCGGATGCTCTTCACCGGATAATGGTCCAGAATCACCCTGACGGTGAGGGCATTGTATAAATTGATCCAGTAAGCCATCTGCTCCCGGCGGTTGAGCCCGCTCACCCCGACCGTCTGCAGAGCATTCAGATACTCCTCGAGATGCTTCTTGTCCCCCGGCTCCACGGCGCCATAACTCACGCGGTTCACGCCGCCGGGATGACCGGTCACAAGGTACTTGCCCAGAAACTGCCTCCACGGGGTGTGATCCACGACCACCGTGCTCGATGGATCATGCCGTTCCCACCGACTCCAGATGTCCGGGCGTGGGGCGGCCTGACCAAACCCGGTCAGCCAGACAGACAATCCGGCACACAGAAAGACCATGACCAGCGATTTGCGATTCATGGAATTCTCTCCTCTTCTGCTCCGTCCGGAGCCTCGCCGGTCACGATGGGAGACTGATCAAAGACGCCGCTTCCCGATCGGTGATCCAGAGCGATTCCCCTTTGACGGGCCTCACCATTCCCGCAACTTCAACCAGAAGCCAAGAACTTGAAGCTCAACTCTCAAACGTCCTCAGGCCCCATACTGCCCGCTTCATAGAAACGCAGCATCTGGCGGCGGTTTTCACACTCCTCGCAGCGCTCCAAAATGGGCGAGAGAAAGGACCAGCTGAGCTCCACGCCGTCCTGCCTCCAGAACAACATCCGATCACCGCGGATGCAGTCGATGAGCACCTTTTCATAGGCGTCCAGGACCGGCCCGCTGTAATTCTGACCGTAGTGGAAGTCCATGGTGACGGACCGCAACCGCAGGGCGGCGCCGGGGTTCTTGGTCTGAAATACCAGGCTGATCTTCTCATCCGGGTAGATGCCGAGGGTGAGCCGATTGGCTTCCACCTTCTCCCCCAGGATGTTGCGGAAGATGGAATGCGGCACTTCCCGGAACTGGATGGTGATCTCCGTCACCTTCCTCCCCAGCCGTTTGCCGGACGTCAGGTAGAACGGGACCCCCTGCCAGCGCCAGTTGTCGATATGGAGCTTCATGGAGGCGAAAGTGGGGGTGAGGGAGTCCCCGCGGACCCCGGGCTCCGCGCGGTAGCCCGGAACCGGCCGGCCATCGATGAACCCCGGTCCGTACTGGCCGAGGACCAGGTTCTCGTAAGGGCTTTCCACGGGAAACGGCCTCAGGGCGCGAAAGACCTTGGTCTTTTCATCCATGACCCAGTCCGTCTCGAACCGGGGAGGGGGCTCCATGGCGGTGAGGGCCAGGAGCTGCATCATGTGGTTCTGGAACATGTCGCGCAGCACCCCCGCCTGGTCGTAGTAACCGGCCCGATGTTCGACCCCCAGGGTTTCCGCGGCCAGAATGTGCACGTGCTGCATGTATCTCCGGTTCCACACGGGCTCGAAAATGGCGTTGGCAAAACGAAAAATGAGCACATTCTGCACCGTTTCCTTGGCCAGGTAGTGGTCGATGCGGAAAATCTGGTCTTCCAGGAAGCTCTCGTGGAGGGATCGGTCCAGCTCCACGGCGGTGGGGAGGTCGTGACCGAAGGGTTTTTCCACGACAATGCGAGCCCACCCGTTCCCATTGGTGTGCTCCTCCGCAAGGCCGGCCACGCCGATGCGCCGTGCCACGACTTCGTACAGCACCGGGGGAATGGCCAGGTAGAAGATGCGGTTCCCCCTGGCCTCGGCGATTCCATCGAGCTCGCGCAGAAACCCGGCCAATTCATGGAAGGAAGCGGGATCCGTGTAATCCAGTGACCGGTAGTGGACGTTGGACGCAAAGCTGTCCCACCTTGCCCCATCGACCTTGATCTCATCTCCCAGGGAAGCGCGAACCCTCTTTCGGAATTCGTCGTCCTCCATCACCGTACGGGCGCAGCCGACAATGCGGACGGGGTCCGGGAGCCCCCCGTTCAGGAAAAGGTTGAAAAGCGAAGGAATCAGTTTGCGCCCGGCCAGGTCGCCCGAGGCTCCAAAAATCACAATGGTGCACGGATCGAGTGGCTCCGACGTCACGCACTGGCGATTCGAGAGGCCGAGATCTTCCACTTCGCACTGGGCCGTAGCCTGCTGAACGGACTCAGTGGACCCGCGGCTGCCGAGCTCCATCATGTCTGTCTCCATGGCTTTCTTCAGAAGGGAAACGTCCCGGCTCACCGCGTCATCCTCAGGTCAAAAGGCTCCTGGCCGCCTCAAGCACCGCGTCCACCGTGATGCCAGATTCCTGAAAGACCACTTCGGCCGGGGCGCTGGCTCCAAAGCCATCCATGCCGACCACCCTCCCCTTCAGCCCGATGTAATGCTCCCAGCCCAGCCGGATGCCCGCCTCCACCGCCACGCGAGCCTCGACGGAGCCGGGCAGAACAGTTTCCCGGTACTCTGCGGGCTGCCCGTCGAAAAGCTCCCAGCTCGGCATCGAGACCACACGGACGTTCACGCCTTCACCGGCCAGTTTTCGGCCTGCCTCGAGGGCCACCGAAACCTCCGATCCCGTGCCGATGAGGATCACATCCGGCATGCCCTGCGCCGACTGCCACAACATGTAGGCCCCCCGGTGAAGTCCTTCCGCTGGAGCGCAGACCGTGCGATCGAGCATGGGAACGTCCTGGCGCGTGAAGATCAGGGCCGTGGGGCCGCGCGCATTGAGCAGGGCGGCCCGCCAGGCTTCCGCCGTCTCGAGAGCGTCGGCGGGCCGGATGACCGTCAGCCCCGGCACACTCCTCAGCCCCATCAGCTGTTCGATGGGCTGGTGGGTGGGGCCGTCCTCACCAAGGCCGATGCTGTCGTGGGTGAAGACGTAGACGACCCGGATTCCCATCATGGCGGCCAGCCGCATGGGTGGGCGCATGTAGTCCGAAAAGGTGAGAAACGTCGCCGTGTAGGGGATGACGCCTCCGTGGAGAGCCATGCCCCCGGCTATGGCGCCCATGGCATGCTCACGAACCCCGAAGTGCAGATTGCGACCCTCGGGGTGTTCCGCATCGAAATCCCCATGCCCGGAAAGGAGCGTCTTGGTGCTGGGAGCGAGGTCCGCAGAGCCGCCGAAGAGGTTCTCCACGCGCCGGGCCAGAGCGTTCAGCACCATGCCCGAGCTGACCCGGGTGGCCATGGGCTTGGAGCCTGGAGCAAACAGATTCCCGAGCTCGGCATCCCAGTCGGGGGGCAGCTCCCCGGCAAGCTCTCTCTGAAAAGCAGCGGCCTCCGGGGGATGACTGCTTTGGTACCGGCTGAATTGTGCCTCCCATTCCCTCTGAGCCGCGTGGCCGCGCTCCATCGCGCCCCGCATATGAGCCTTCACCTTCTCAGGCACATGAAACAACGGCTCCCTCGGCCACCCCAGAACGTCCCTGGCCGCCTGAGCATTGGCCTCCCCTAAAGGCTCCCCGTGCACTTTGGCGGTACCCTGCTGGGGACTGCCATAGCCGATGATCGTCCGGCAGATGATGAGGGAAGGTCGCCGCGTATCCGACCGGGCTTCAGCGATGGCCTTCTCGATCCCCTCGAGGTCCAGACCATCCACGGGTCCCACCACGCCCCACCCGTAGGCCTCGAAACGGCGGGCCACATCCTCCCGGAAAGCGAGGTCCGTGGAGCCTTCGATCTGGACGCCATTGTCGTCGTAAAGGGCGATGAGCTTCCCCAGACCGAGGGTTCCCGCCAGGCTCGCCGCCTCGCTGGCCACCCCCTCCTGGAGGTCTCCATCGGAGACGAGCGCGTAAGTGGTATGGTTCAGGATCTCGAAACCGGGCCTGTTATATCGCCTCGCCAGCCATCGTTCAGCCAGGGCCATCCCCACCGCATTGGAAAACCCCTGCCCCAGGGGTCCCGTGGTGACCTCCACCCCGGGGGTCGGGCCGTATTCCGGATGCCCCGGCGTTCGGCTCTCCCACTGCCGGAAACGCTGGATATCCTCCAGGGACAGGTCGTACCCCGTCAGGTGAAGCAGCGCGTAGAGCAGCATGGATGCATGGCCCGCCGACAGAACGAATCGATCCCGGTCGGGCCATTGGGGATCGGCGGGGTTGTGCTTCAAAAAGCGGTCCCAGAGCACATAGGCCATGGGAGCAGCCCCCATGGGGGCCCCGGGATGTCCAGACCGTGCCTTCTGCACCGCGTCCACGGCCAGGAAGCGAAGGGTGTTGATGCACAGCTGATCCAGCTCTGCCTGGGATGACATGTTTTGGCATCTCCCCCATTGGGTCGATCCCGATCCAGGAGCCAACCCGGATCAGTCAGCGACCGTTCTCGAAGCTGCACCCGGCTCACAGGCGCGGCCTTTCAGGTTGAAGAAGAACTGAAGCTTCCTGCGAACCGACTCGGAGAAAAGCTTGGGCGCCAGCAGGCTCCCCGCCACCCTTTTATTGATCTCGCCCAGGGTGGGGTAGGGATGGACGGCACCCGCAAGGGTGGAAAGCTTGAGCTTGCCGTTGAGAACCGCCACCCACTCGTTGATGAGCTCCCCGGCATGGGGCCCGAGAATCTGCACCCCGATCACGTGCTCGCGCTTGTCGACCAGCATTTTCAGAACGCCCGTTTCATAGCCTTCAGCCAGGGAACGGTCGTTGTTCCTGAATTCCTCTCTCCAGACTTTGTAATCCAATTCGGCTTTCACGGCCGCGGCTTCATTCATGCCGATGGAGGCGAGCTCGGGATCACAGTAGGTCGAATGGGGAAACCAGGTGTAGTCTGCCTTGCGGGGGAGATGAAGAACCGCGTTGGCCACGATGATTCCCCCCTCATAGCCCGCGGCATGGGTAAACTGGTACCTCCCGGTCACGTCCCCCGCCGCGTAAATATGCTTTTGCGAGGTGCGGAGCCTCTCATCGACCTCGATGCCGCGGGAGCTGTAATCGACTCCGGCATGGACCAGCCCCAGACCCTCCACATTGACCGCTCTCCCCAGGGCCACCAGGATGGCTTCGGCCTCGAGGGTCTGCTCGAACCCGTCTCCGTCCTCGAGCACCACCTCCCGGGTGTGCCCCAGGTCTCGGACCTGCTTGACGGCAGCGTTGAGATGCATGTTCACTCCCTCGCGAACGAGGTTCTCCATGACGGCATCGGCCATATCCCGGTCCTCCCGGGCGAGGATCTGGCCGGCACGCTGGATAACCGTTACGCTGCTGCCCAGGCGACCGAAAGCCTGGGCCATTTCGATGCCGACCGGGCCGGCTCCAAGGACCACGAGGGACTTGGGAAGGTAATCCATGTAAAAGATCTCTTTGTTCGTCAGATAAGGTGCTTCCTCAAGGCCGGGAATGCGAGGAACGGCTGGAGACGATCCCGTGGCGATGACCCATCGCTTTGCCGTCACACGCTGTCCTTTGACGGCTACGGTGTGCTCGTCTTCAAAGGAAGCAGCGCCGAATTCGACCTTGACCCCGAGCCCGCAGAACCGCTCCTCCGAGTCGTGGTGCTGGATCTGGTCGATGACGCTTTGAATTCTTGACGAAACCTTCCTGAAGTCGACGGTTTGCACGTCGACTTCAGGAAGCCCGAACCGGCCCGCGTTCTTCATCAGATGATAGACATGAGCCGTCTTGATGAGGGTCTTGCTCGGCACGCACCCGTAATGGAGGCAGTCTCCTCCCAGGCGTTCCTCTTTTTCGATCAGGAGCGTCTTGGCTCCAAGCTGGCTGACTCCGGCCGCAACCGTGAGACCCGCAGCTCCTCCCCCAATGATTCCAATGTCATAGTCAAATCTGGCCATGAGGCTCCTCCGTTTCACAGCAGCCAGCCATAACGGGTTGCAGCATGATCATCCATCAGTGTCGAAAAGACACAAATGAGATGGAAAAGCTGAGCCCTTCACAAGCAGTCAGAAGAACTTCCATTCCACCCAGATCGCGGCTATTATTTCTTGTTAGAGATGATAAGAACGGATCTGTCCGATTGCCTGCGTTATCTTCAAGCTTCAGGGGTATTTGCCTCGAACGGGGAGACCGTCATGCCTGGTAGTCCCGGGCTGTCCGCTCGATTTCGACGGCCTCCAGGTGAGACCTCATGAGAATCTACAGAGCGGGGAAGTCAGTTGAGACGGCCATGTCACCTGCAGGGCTTACCGGGCTTCTAACCCTGCCGGTCATGCATTGGCGATGCGAGTCTATACGCCAGGATGATGGAGAGGATCTTCCATCCGGCACGCACCACCCCGGATATCGTGCCGCTGATCTTGGACCTTCCCCCGGTACGCGCACGATACGGCATGTCGACCTGGGCGATGTGCAGTCCGGCTTCCAGCGCCTTCACCTGCATTTCGATGGTCCAACCGAAAGTGGTGTCTCTCATGTTCAGCCGATCCAGGGCCGGACGCGTGATGGCCCGAAAAGGCCCCAGGTCGCGGTATGAATAGCCCCACAACACCCGCACCAGAAAAACGGCCAGCTTGTTTCCGAACGCCTGAGGCAGGGACATGGCCTGTGGCTGGAGATGGGGCGTGAAACGGTTCGAGATGACCAGCTCAGCCCCATCCACCACCGGGTCCAGAAGCCTGCCCATGAGCTCCGCGTGCTCGCTCCCATCGGCATCCAGAAAGACCACGATTTCCTCGTCGGCAAGGGCGGATATGGCCTTCAGACATGCGTACCCGTAGCCCCGCCGCGACTCCCGGACCACACGGACACCCGGGTGAAGACCGCTCGCAGCCGCAACCTCAAACGTATTGTCCGTGGAACCGTTGTCACAGACGATCACCCGGTCCACAAAGAGCGGGACACCCCGGAGGACCGCGGGAAGGGACTCGGCTTCGTTGAGGGCAGGAATGAGGACCGCTATCTTCTGTCCCCGATACACCGACGCCTCCAGATATCCAAGCTCACACAGACCAGCACGGGAAGAAACCCCACGGTTCGAACCCAGTGGCTCTCCGTCCAAACCCCGGACGCGTGGAATTCGATCAACACTTCATACGAGAGGAACGGCAGCGTCGTGAGCGCCAACCCCCCCAGCGTCCATTCCAAGGCCAGGAATGGAACCAGGTAGAGAAGATACCACGGGAACACTGCGGGGCCGGTCAGAACGAAAGACATGACCGCCCAGCTGATCTTCACGGGTGTGCTGCCGCGTCCGGCCAGAATGTACCCCATGAGTCCCATGAGCACAATGGAGCGCACGAGGGGAGCGAAGCTTCCCGCTGAGCCAACGATGATCGAATGGATGGGGCTGTTGAAATCCATGAACAACGAATAGTCCACCAGGGATTTGAAGAGATCTCCACCGGCCGCAAGGTATGGCGCAAACAGAGCCGCTGCAACCATCAGGGACCAGCCTCCCCATCGCAGCAGGTCCGTGGCGATCCCGCCGGCTCCCGCGCTCCAGCGGTCCCGGATGAACAGCGCGATGAAAACGGGGACGGCCGCGAGGGCGATGTACTTGACCAGGACCGCCGCCACCAGCAGCGTGAACCCACGAACCAGTGCACGGCCGACGAAATACCGGTAAGCGCCCACCAGGAAAGCCATTCCCACCACGTCAACGTGCATGCCGACATAGGTCTCGATCAGCAGGAGCGGGGAGAGCAGGTAGAGGAAGACAGCGCCATCCCGAGCCCCCATCCTCCCCCAGAAACCATCTTCGACCATTGCGGATTGACTGGGTGCCTCCACTTCTCTCTGGAGGTGCAGCCCAGGCGAAAGCCCAGATCTCGTTATCTCGGAAGTCTGGTCCTCCAACCCCGAAGCCCGAAACCCGAAGCTCGAAACCGTTCCTTTGCCGATGATCTGTAAAACCCACCAGGCCGCAAGCAGGTCGCAGCCCAGGTAGATGAGCCTGAGCCCCAGAAGATGGCTTCCCGAGATGAGGTAGGCGAGAGCGAAGACCAGTTGTGCGACGGGAGGATAAATGGTCTGATGAAACGGGTGGTTGATCTTGGCGTGGAAGGACTCCCTGAGCGAGCTGAGCTCCTCCGCAGCGGGTGCGAAGCGATACGGGTTGATCCCTTGCCACTGCACCTTGCCGTCCCAAACGTAGCGGTAGACGTCGTCGGAGAGCGTTTCAGGGGGCACATCGAAAAGCACCAGTCGGCAGCAAACAGCAACCAGCAGAAGGCACCCCTTGAAGCGCCGGCTGTCCCAGGGAGCAGCCGGCATGACCAGAAAGACGAACAGGAGATAGAGCAGACAAACGCATCCGATCCCGACCAAACCGACCGCGATGGAGCGGCATAGCAGGAGATATCGCAGGAGAGCCCAGGCGGCGGGGTAGGCCAGCGCGAAAGCGTACGCGAGCCAGGGTCGTTCAGCGATTCTCACGGAACACCTTGTTTCGGCACGTGGCCAGGGTGCGCGAAGCGCTGTCAGCTGTTGTCAGGCGTTCGAAAAGCCGCTGCAGGTCATCGAACGTGTCCACATCGTCCCAGCTGTTGAGGACCTTGTAGCTCAGCCGGTTTTCAGCCATCAGCCTGCAGGTCTGAGAGAAGACCGACGGGGTGGACCACTCGATCCCCTCGAAGACAGCAGAGCGGAACCCCTCGGAGCGGAAGCCGATGACGTAGTATCCACCGTCTCGGGATGGGCCGATGACCGCATCGTTGGATTCCAGCGCATGGAAACCCTCTCGAATGGCGTCCGCAGGCAAATCGGGGATATCGCTTCCGACGAGCAGGGCCTGCCTGCATCCCTCCTCGAACTGTCCACGAAAGGCATTGGACATGCGCTCTCCCAGGTCGTCGCCCTCCTGGAGTCCATAACTGAGGCCGTCGCCGAGCCAGGATCGCACCTCTTCAAGTCCATCCGCCTCGGCCACCATGCCCCTCACAGGATAGCCGGTTGACCGGCATGTGGAGAGGATATCCTCCACAAAGGCCATGTAGAGCTCGAGCGCCAAGGCACCTCCCACTCCGGCGGCCAGTCGCGTTTTCACCCGCCCGGCCCTGGGCGCCCTCATGAAAACCTGGATCACTCGCTCGATCGTCACCGGGGCAAGCCTCTCAGTGTATATTCCGATCAGGTTTCGATCAGAGGTGTCCAGACCGTGTCCGGATTTGAAGGGTCATGAACCTCACTGCTGAAAGCGACCAGGAATCCCCGTTGCGTGCCCGTGTGCTCAATGGCGTGGGGTACACCCGGGGGGAACGTGAATCTCACCACATCGCCCTCCGGGATGGTGGTGTCGACGAGCTCCTCACCAGCACGATGACGGACGAGAGCGGGACCGTAAACGACAAGAATCTCGGTTCCCCTCACATGGTGATGGTTCCCGCGCACCTCTCCCGGGAGGGTAAGAACCACATGCACGTTCTTCTGATGCTGAAGATCCTCACCCGACAAAGGTTCGAAGACACAGCCGCGTGCATCGCTCCTGACAGTGATATCCTGGATCTCGATTCCCGTCATCTCCGGCCCCTCGATCAGCCTCCCTGAGATTGAAGATTTGACTTCTCAAGCTCCTTTTCACCGCTCAACGCGATTGTGTGCCCCATTGAACTGTCATTCCCGCATGTTCCAGCCGGGAATCCGGAGTTTTTCAAATACCTGGATCCCC
>Ga0105100_10001373_pt1 | contig 14340 bp, 11 predicted proteins | sample PPLLak12cMay2015_2_FD_87033 | JGI IMG/M metagenome (GOLD analysis project Ga0105100, IMG submission 87033) | Freshwater sediment microbial communities from Prairie Pothole Lake near Jamestown, North Dakota, USA - PPLs Lake P8 Core (1) Depth... | ecosystem: Environmental > Aquatic > Freshwater >...
AATCACTTCATTCATCATCGCTTTCCAAACAGACCTTGTTCTTTAGCAGGTCGCTGAAAAACGGCCATCTGCGGCGTTTCCCTCATCCTTCGTCATTGCGGCGTACTGCCAAGTACGCCTCATTCCTCAGGATTTCGGGTGCCTTGCATCCGACCATTTTTGAGCAACCTTAAAAAGATGACTCTTTCAGCAGCCCTAGAGGCACCTATGATCATTATAATAGACCGATTTCTCCGTCGGCAATCAAAAATTTAGAGAGCAATATTGGATGGTCAGTGGCAAAACAGGTAAACAAAAAAGAGAGGGATGCTGAGCGGGTTACTCAATCTCCTTTGAGGCACTTGCCCGGATTCTCCATGAAACTCTTATAAACCTTGTAGTTTTCTGTATCCTCATAACGGATGGTTTTGACCGGAGCGGTGTCAAAGCTGTAAATCACGGATCCGGGGCAGGCCATAAGGATCGGAGAATGAGTGGCAATGATGAATTGTGCATGCCCCAGAGCGCTCATCTCCTGGAGGAGTTTCAAGAGTTCTATCTGACTCTTCGGCGAAAGGGCTGTCTCGGGTTCATCCAAAAGATAGAGGCCTTTAATCTTGTAACGAGATTTGAAGAAAGACATGATGGATTGTCCGTGGGATTGCGCGACCAGAGACTTCCCTCCGAAATAATCGATCTGACCAGGATTGTCTGCTTCCCATTCATCGACCAGTTGGGCAAAATTGCGAAAAATCTGTGATGAAAAAAAGGAGCCCGGGACAATGCCATTCGCCCATTCCACTTCAATGTATAGAAAAAATGTCTCCTCATAAGGATTGATGACCGAACGGCTTCTTTCAATTCCACTCCAGATGTGGATATGACACCTCCGAGCCAAAGCTTCTAAAAGGGTCGTTTTCCCCGATCCATTTTCCCCAATAAAAAAGGTGACAGACGAAGAAAATTGGATGCCTGGAGTTGCCCGGAGCACATCAATGTTGAAAGGGTATTGATTCCTGGTCGGGTATTGCTCGGTTAGCAACCTCACTTCTTTCAGATGCAACAAGAAGATGACTCCTTATTAAGAATCTTTCCTTGACCCTCCACCAAAGTTAACAATTTTTCGTTTTCTTTGTCAATGAATATGAAAAACTTGCCCACCCCCAGTTTTCATCTCTTGTGGACAAAGAGAGTCTTCAGAGAGGTCATCGACACAGAGGGGAACAGCCCAGGTCATCGGCGAAGGAAAACCAGGCGGGCAAAACCAAAGGAGCTAAAGTTTGTCCTGAATGCAGTTATCAATTAGCCACAAAAGGGAAATGCCCGGTCTGCTCTGCCGAGATATCCCTGACTGCAAAATTTTGCTCGGAGTGCGGCAAGAAGCTGGGGAACTGATTATGACTAAATGTCCGCGCAAATAACCAAAATTGTCACCTATCGGACCTCTCTGAAAACCTTAGCTTCCGCGTCTGCCTTATAAATCAAATAATTAAACCAAATCTCCGTTGGCATTAAACTTGCTCATGTTTTTTCTATTAGTAGAAAGGAATTGCCGACAAAGCCAAACTCCGAGTAATCGGAGGACGCTTGCTCACTGTAACCGGTGGGCAGCCCACTGCCCCAAAGAGGGTGCAGGCGGGGAAAGCCAAGCCTGCGTGCCGAAACATTTTTCGCATGCAGGAGTGCCTCGTATGCCGAGAACCTAACGGTTCTGATCCTTGGTAGGCTCTAAGGCGTGCGGGCACGCGGGTCCAAAAAAGAAACCAAGAATGGCATCCTAAACTTCAGCCGGAAGCTTATGGCGATTCTTGGTGGATCTATTTGGACGGCCGGGCTGCCGAAGCAGAAATGCTCTTAATATGGCGATTCCCGTCTTATCCGTCATCTCGAATTTCCGTAAGCCTCGGCCCAAATATCGGACGGGTCAAATCCATCTAAAACTCGCCGGGATAAACCAAGACATATTCGTTCGCCAATGGGGAGCACCGGAGATCGATATCACTCTGGAAAACCTTGAAAGATTCTTTAGCCTGGATTTTCTTCCCTCGAGCAGCAACACCTTCGAGAACGATCCCACTACAGTCTGGATTTATGAAAAGATGGATATGTTTGTTCTTTTCAGGAAAGGGAAATTAATCGCTCATTTTAAATGGAGCGAATTCAAAGAAAGATCTAAGAGGCCCATGGCAGAGATTGATTTCGAGGGAACAAGGCCTCCTTCCCTTATCGCAACAACTTTATCCATGTTTGCTTAGCAATGCATCCTGAAACGCTGTCTTTGAATCAGAATTTTCTTCCACTGGAGCCAAACCATGAATTTATGCACAACAGAAAGCAAAATTGAAGGTCTTGAACCAAAGGAGGATTTCTTATGATGAAGAAAAAAATGTTCGTCACAATATTTGCCGGGATCACCCTGATGATGGGCCTGGGCTACTCGAGCACGGCAGTTGCTGGAGTAAGTATTAATGTGGGGATCAGCGTTCCTCCGCCTCCACCTCTTGTGATTCCTGCGCCCCCACCGATGTTCGTAATACCCAGAACATATATCTACTTTCCCCCCGAGGTTGATGTGGACATCCTCTTCTATCAGAGTTACTGGTACCGCCCCTATCAAGGACACTGGTATCGGTCCGGAAGCTATAATGGAAAGTGGGTATATATTGCTCCAGAAAAAGTGCCTCGTGTTTTAATAGATTTGCCACCGGATTATCACCGCGTGCCTCCCGGACGCCAGCATATCCCCTATGGACAATTCAAAAAGAATTGGAAGGGATGGGAGAAGGATAAATACTGGGAAAAACATGGCGGGAAAGAGTGGCATGGAGAGAAGTGGGAGCATGAGGAGGGGCATGGAAAAGGAAAAGGACATAATGAAGGACATGGTAAAGGACACAATGGGGGACATGGCCGAGGTAAGTGAAAAGACGGAGATTAGAATCTAATGATGATCCACGCTCTCGAAGCTTGCAGTGGAAGACTCTTGACGGACAGGGCTGACGAAAGGGCCTTCTGTTCTACGATTCTTCTTCCCAACCTCTTGCTCTTTCAACGGCCGTCTTCCATCTTTGGTAAAGAGATTCTCTTTGTTTGGAATTCATGCGGGGAATGAATTTCTTCTTTACTTTGTAGTTTGCAGCGATTTCCTCTTGATCTCTCCAGAACCCTACGGCCAAACCAGCCAGGTAGGCGACTCCCAGAGCGGTCGTCTCAGTCGTCTCCTGGATAACCACCGGGACACCCAGAATGTCGGCTTGAAATTGCATTAGGAAGTCGTTGGCGGCTGCCCCTCCATCGACCCGCAATTCCTTCAGCCTCATTCCGGAATCCTCCTCCATGCATTCCAGCACATCCCTCGTCTGATAGGCAATTGACTCCAAAGCAGCCCGCACGATATGAGCCGATGTCGTTCCCCGGGTAATTCCCAGAATTGCTCCTCGGGCATCCATATCCCCATCGGGAGCTCCGAGGCCGACGAAGGCCGGTACAAAATAAACACCTTCGTTGGATTGAATGCTGCTGGCCAACCGCTCACTTTCAAAAGCCTGTTGGATCATCTGCAGGCCGTCGCGAAGCCACTGCACTGCAGCCCCTGCGACAAAGACACTTCCTTCTAAGGCATATTCAACTTTCCGGCCAATTCGCCAGGCAATGGTTGTTAGAAGATTTTTCTTTGAAAGCACCGGCTTTCTCCCGATGTTCATCAACAAAAAACAGCCCGTTCCGTAGGTATTTTTTGAAAGGCCTTTCCGGAAGCAGGTCTGGCCGAAAAGAGCCCCTTGCTGATCTCCTATGATTCCCGCAATAGGAATCTCCAAACCCAGAAAAGCTCCGGGAGACGTGCTTCCGTAAATCTCACTTGAGGCTTTCACACCCGGCAAGATTTGTTCTGGAATATGAAAATATTCTAAAATCTCTCCGTCCCACGAAAGATCATGAATATTGTAAAGCATCGTTCGGGAGGCGTTTGAATAATCGGTGATGTGAAGCTCCTTCCCCGTCAGATTGTACACCAGCCAGCTATCCACTGTGCCAAAAGCCAGTTCCCCTCTTGCAGCCCGCCGGACCGCTTTGCTGTGGTCCAAAATCCATTCAATCTTAGTGGCCGAAAAATAGGCGTCGATCACCAACCCGGTTTTCCTGCGGATCACTTGGCTGAATTTCGTCCTTTTGATTTCGGAACAACTCGGCGCGGTCCTGCGGCACTGCCACACAATAGCATTATAAACGGGTCGGCCGCTCTCCCTGTCCCAGATTATGGTGGTTTCTCTTTGGTTGGTAATTCCGATGGCCGCGATTCTCTGAGGTGAAAGATTGACAGACTCAAGGGCTCGCCGCGCAGCTTCCATCTGAGAATTCCATATTTCAGCCGGATCATGTTCCACCCATCCGGGCCGGGGATAGATCTGCCTGAACTCCTTAGCCGCCATAGTCACGACCTTCCCCTGCCGATCAAAAATCACAGCCCGGGAACTGGTCGTCCCTTGATCCAGGGCCATGATGTATTTCTTCTCCATAAGTAAATCCTCCCTACCATTATGAACCGATTCCTATTTTTTTTCTTAACGAAACAGCCAAATCCACTTTATCCGTTACGATGGCGTAAACTCTTCCGTCGTGAAGCAATTTCCAAATCGTCTCTTCGTCGTTCACTGTCCAGACGAAGACAGGTTTTTTATTTCTTTCTGCTCTTGCTAAAAAACCAAATCTTAACAATTTCCAATGAGCGACCATGAAACTTGCTTTTGCTTCGTTGCATCTTCTCGTGGGAAAAAACTCCGAGATTCGTGTCCATGCTGAGGCTTTGGATTTCCCCAGAATTAACCCAACCTGGACGCGGGGATAATCGTCTTTGATGGTTCTTAAAGAGGCGTCATTAAACGAAGTGATCACAAACTGATCTTCTTTAAAATACCTGGATATGAGTTCAAGCATCTCTTTTTCATAGCCCTCTTCTTTTAATTCCACGTCGAGTTTTATCTTCCCTCTGGTAAATCTCAAAACCTCCTCAACTGTAGGAATCTCAAATCCTTGACACCTGGCCGTTTGGTCAATTGTTTCAAACATCAATTCTTTTACGGGCCTGCCTTGAATGGATTCATCGTGATAGGCAATCAAAACTCTATCCTTCGTTCTCCTCACATCGAATTCAATCATATCTGCTCCGAGAGCGATCGCCCTCTCAAAGGATTTGATCGTGTTCTCTCTCGCATCGCTCGGAGCACCACGATGAGCAATGATCAATTTCTGATTGATGCGGACCTCCTCTTCATCTCTCAACCTAAATTAGCACAAACGACTTTGACGCTCAAATCAATAATCACATATAGCAAGGTTTCTCGCTCTCGGGAGTCGCCAAAGGTCTGGCGGGGATGTCGGAGAAAATCTTATGGCGACAACCGCAACTCGCCCCTTCGCTAAAAGAATCCCTCCGATCCGGGAATCATCCTATTAAAAGTGAATGTGATACATGCCCGAAGATATGATTCATCCGCCTGATAAGATTTCCGGAGGCATTCCTGCCAGATCGTTGAATTTTCGCACGCTTCAGAAAGCCCCCGCGGGCCGAAGAAAAATTTTACTCTTTTGACCTAAGTCAAACACAAATCAATCTTCTTCTATTAATATTTAGATTAAGTTGCCAGGGCATAGTATACTTGAGAGTATACGGGCTGGCGGTCAAAAAATTATATTCAAAAGGAGGAGCGATATGTTTTGTTATCAATGTGAACAGACGGCGAAGGGTGAAGGATGTACGAAAATTGGGGTTTGCGGCAAGGAGTCGGATGTGGCGATACTTCAAGATCTCTTGATCTACGCACTTAAAGGACTATCCCTTTATGCAGTCGAAGGCAGGAAGAAGGGAATCGTTGACTCAGAGGTCAACGATTTTACCTGTAAGGCCCTGTTCTCCACGCTGACCAATGTCAATTTTGATTCAGATCGATTCGTTCAATTGATCAAGCGCACTGTGGCTTTAAGGGAGAGTCTTAAGGAAAAGGTGAAGGCGGCCAAGGGAAAAGTCGATCTTCAAGAGGGTCCTGCCACGTTCAAACCGGAGCCCGCCTTAGAAGGACTTCTCAAACAGGGAGAGGCAGTAGGGCTCAAATCGGATCCGACCATCGATCCCGATATTCTCTCTCTTCAGCACATTCTCATTTTTGGAATTAAAGGTGTTGCCGCTTATGCGGACCATGCCCAGATTCTCGGCCAGAAGGACGATAAGGTCTATGCCTTTATCCATGAGGGACTGACTGCGACGCTGAGAAAAGACCTCAGCCTGAACGACTGGGTGGGCTTGGTTCTCAAGTGCGGAGAGATCAATCTCAGGGCCATGGAACTCCTTGACGCGGGCAATACAGGGACGTATGGCCATCCTATTCCTACAAAGGTTCCTCTGGGAGCTAAGAAAGGAAAAGCCATCCTTGTCTCCGGACACGATCTCAAGGATCTGGAGGAACTTCTCAAACAGACCGAGGGCAAAGGGATTTACGTTTACACTCATGGGGAGATGCTTCCAACACACGGTTATCCAAAGTTGAAGAGATATTCCCATTTCTATGGTCATTACGGAACCGCCTGGCAGAATCAGACCCGAGAATTTGCGGACTTTCCTGGAGCTATCTTGATGACGACAAACTGTCTCCAGAAGCCACGGGATTCCTACAAGGGTAATATCTTCACCAGCGGTTTAGTGGGTTGGTCTGGCGTTACTCACATTTCGGACAGAAACTTCAGGCCAGTGATTGATAAGGCCCTGGCCATGCCGGGTTTTCAACAAGATGGGGACAGTCGTTCCGTCATGGTCGGCTTTGCGAGAAACACTGTGATGAGCGTTGCGGACAAGGTTATCGAGGCGGTGAAAGGGAAGGCCATCCGTCACTTCTTCCTGGTGGGAGGATGTGATGGCGCCAAGGCCGGAAGGAACTACTATACGGAGTTTGTGGAAAAAGTTCCGAAGGACTGCATGGTTCTCACCCTCGCATGCGGCAAGTTCCGCTTCTTCGATAAGGATCTGGGAGAAATCGGAGGCATCCCAAGGCTCTTGGACGTGGGTCAGTGCAACGACGCCTACTCAGCGGTCCAGATCGCCTTAGCCCTGTCGAAGGCTTTTAACGTAGGAATCAACGAGCTGCCCCTCTCTTTGATCCTCTCCTGGTATGAACAGAAGGCAGTGGCCATCCTCCTCACCCTGCTCTCCCTGGGCGTGAAAAATATCAAGCTCGGGCCATCCCTTCCGGCTTTTGTTTCGCCGAATGTATTAAAGGTGCTGGTTGACAATTTCAATATCCAGCCTATCTCAACGCCGGATCAGGATCTCAAGGCAGCCTTGGGAAATTAATACCGGGTTTCAACCCCTCACTCGCTTTTCCCCTTACCCCTCCCTCTTCCCAAGGGGGAGAGGGGAGGTAAGGGGGAAATTTCAAATATCTTTGGTTAGGGTTTTGGTTTCAAGATCAGAGTCGCCTCACTATTTTTTTCAACTTCACGGCGATCCGTCCACGCCGTACGGTATCCGCCGCTGAGGTAGAGATCGACCTGGTCCTTATAGTGGGGACTTTTGAGGTTTCCTGACTCTCCTGTTGGGAGAACGTGGAGGGAATTCCCAATGTTAGAAAGATCGACGATCATACGCTCGGAAACTCCATGTTTTACACGGTAGGGTTCTTCATATGGGTAATACCTCATGTTTACAGTCAGGTGGCTCCCTCCCACCTGAAACGGCCCCAGGTTGAAAATCCGGGCGAGAAGCCTCTTTTTCCCGAGGACGTACTCGAAGGTGAGTGAATGGATTTTCCCCCAAGTCCATTTATTCATATCGTTTCCCATGACTTCTCTTAATTCTGAAAACATCTGCTTCATACTCATTGCAAGGATGTCCTCCAGGCTCTTTTTGCCAAACCAAAGGGAAGAGCCTTTCCTGATCATCATCCTCAGAGCGCTTGGAGGGAAAGTGGACGTTCTGAGATATTCATTGAAAAGTTCTTCTCCCAGCTCATCTCTGAAGATATTATCCATCATTTTCCGGAAGGTCACTTCAAACAGGCAGGCGCCTACGCTATCCTTATCCATGATCAAGTCCCACTTTGACAAAAACTCTTTCGCTTTTCGTCCCTCTTCGTCGGTGAACCGGCTTTCGAGAACCTGGATCATCTTCGGCACCAGCTCCGTAGCAAGGACGGAATAGACGTCCTGCTGCATCGCCTTGAAATCATCGATGGATAGTTTCTCTTTTGCTTTGAGCAGCTGGTGGATGCGCGTGATCCGGTCCACAGGTTCCCAGTAATGACTGATGAAATAGGGGTAATCATCGTCGATCACTTTGTTGTTGGCCGTCGCGATAAAATTCTCTTTTGGGTTTATCAGATGGGGTCGCGCTTCAAAAGGAACATATCCTTTCCACTCGTACTCTTCTGTCCAGCCAGGCATCGGCAGAATTCCAAAGCCTTTTGACCTTATGGGAATGGTCGCGCAACACCAATACCCTATGTTCCCATCAACATCAGCGAAGACAATATTCTGGCAGGGCAACTCCCAGTATTTCAAGGCATCCTTCAGACCCTGGATATTCTTAGCTTTTGCCAAAAGATAGGCGGCTTGACTTGGCTGAAGGCCCTCGGTGAATGCCCACCTTGCTGAAATGGCCTTTCCGTTGGAACCCTTCCCATCCGTAACAATCGGGCCATGGCGGGTCAATAAGATCTCTGCTTTGACCGGATCCCGGCCTTTAACCCGGATGGTCTCTTCCTGCACCCTCATATTCTGCCAATGGTCCTTGAACCAGTACTGCCGGGGGTTCTCGGGATTGATCTTCTCGACGTAAAAGTCCACATCGTCGACCATGACGTTGGTGACTCCCCAGGCGATATCAAGGTTATGCCCGATTGCAATCCCTGGAACTCCTGGAATAGCAAACCCCGATACGTTGATGGTTGGGCAAACCATATGCGCTTCCCACCAGAAGCAGGGATTGGTCAGGCCGAGGTGAGGATCATTCGCGAGAATCGGTTTACCCGTGACAGATTTCTTTCCCGAGACTACCCAGTTATTGCTGGCAGCTGAGGTTGAAAAACCCGTCAGCCTTTCGGCAAAAGAAATTGTTTCCAAAAGCGGGGCTGACAATTCTGAAAGGGCCTTGTATTCTCCAGGGACGATCAACGGAGCCTGGTCCGGCCAGACCGGAAAGGCCTCTTTCCATTTCTCCGTTCCCACCTTTTCCAAAATTCTTGCTGCAACCAGATCCACTTTCCAGCCATTGCTCAACCCCCAATTGACCACTTTCAAAATCGCGATGTAATCTTCGGCAGTCCATGGCTGCGGCTTGTAGCGAAGAAGTTTGAATTCAAAAGGGAGGCGATCCGCGTGAGCCTTCAGGTAGGCATTGACGCCATCGGCAAAGGATGTCGGTAAAAAAGCGCGGTCGTCAGGAATTGTCCTGTTCACGCCCGCTGCTGCAATCGTTCGGAAGAAGCGGTCGATTCTGACCAGCTCCTCACCCAGTACTTCTGAGAGTTGGCCATGACCCAGACGACGGAGGAATTCCATTTGCCAGAGCCGATCCTGAGCCATGGCATACCCAAGGGCGAAGTAAAGATCGGCCTCATTTTTGGCATAGATATGTGGCACGCCATAAGTGTCCCGGATGATCTCCACATCTTCTTTCAAACTCGCAAGAGAAATTTCTCCTGACGTCTGCGGCAAACTTTTCCTGGTTGTCAGCTCGAACCAGACGTACCCTCCCACGGCCACAACTAAAACAAGACCTAAGAGGGTCACACCGATGATGAAGATCCATCTTTTCATCATTCACCTTTTGCCTTGATCGGGGGAGCAATGGTCTACTTTTTCTGTTCCTTCAGTCTCTTCTCATAATTGGCGCGGACTTCTTTAAGCTCGGCGGGTGTCCTGCAAACCTCTTCTGCCTGGATGGACTGCATATTCTTCAAAATAGCAAACCCATATTTCTCGCTGTAGGCGGTCTCTCCCCAGACGACATCCTCTATTTTCTTCTCTCCTTCTGAATCAGTTTGGGAATTTCAAATTCGCATGGGACCTTGGTCTGACAGAGGCCGAACCCGGCAATCTGGACACCATATTCGTCCTTCTTGGCCTTCAACACGACGTGATGAGCGTATTCGTAACACTTATATTTGTCATGGCCTTTTTCCGTAATGGCTCCGGCCGGGCAGCGCGACGCACAGGCTTTGCAACTTTTATCGAAGTAGTAAAGGCAGTTCGCGTGGCGATGAGGATAGATCTTTTCAGAGGGTTTCAGGGGCAGATCGGTGACCACGCTCCCCAAACGCATGGCCTTACCTTTTGCCGTTATCAGCCCGTCGCTCAACCCGAAAGCTCCGAGACCACAGGCATAGGCGACATGGCGCTCTGACCAGTTGGAGGCGATCCCCACCTCAGTGGATTGAAGCCATTTCCAGAACGGAGAATTCATCGGAGCAACGGCCTTGTACCCTTTCTTTTTCAACACGGAGACAACATGATCTCTCAGTTTAACATTGAGCTGCTCGCCGAAGTTCCTCGCATGAGCCCAGATCAAGGAAGGATATCTAATCTCCTTGCGATTGCTTTTGCGAATATCTTCAGCGGCTGGAAGAACCCAGGAGATCACTGAAAGCTCTTTAGAAGGCCTTCCTCCAAAGGTCAATTGGAAAATCTCCTGTGGCGTGAAGTGAAAATCCCCGATGATCTTCTTATATTGCTTGAAAAGAGGATCATTGCCCGAAGCGAACCCAACCAGAGGCGTTTCCCAGTATTTCCCTCCGTCCACCTTCCGGCGGTTCGCAGGACTCTCCTCAACAAATTTAGCGATGACTCCTCCAATGAATTCCTCGGGTTCTTTATCAAATACGATTCGCTTGGCTGTCTTCATTCTCTCTCCTCAAAAACCATATTCTTACCTCAGCTACAAGAATACCTGGTTTGTTGAATTTTTCAACAAAAATCTTGGCGAAAAATCACCACACTTTTTGCGTGTAATGCTCTGACCAGCAGAATTCCCGGAAACAGTAAAGGGGAAGATTTGAGAACTTTTAATTATAACCCACAAAATTTACGATGTATTATTGCAAGACCTGATCCCCGGCTTAATAATGTGAACTCATCACAATTTTTTCCCTTGCCTTACTTGTCCAATGTCAGCTCTGACCCCATTATTTTCTCGGTTCAGCCGGTATCAGGGAGACTCCTTACCTTTCCTTGCCTGCCGGACCTTTTCCATCAGCCATTTAATGAGCGGTATTAATTTCTCCGGCAAAGCTTCCTCACTCACTGTCACCTTGTGCCGCCTGCCACTCTTTTCCAGGCTCAATTCGTACTGAAAGCGGTCAGGCTGGGGAGACCGCGGTATGATCTTATCGGGCAAATTAAAGAAGTCCGCCTCCTCGACCAGTTGGTGAAGCTTCTGGACTTCATCCGGCGCAAGATCTTTTTCATCAACAGCCCTTTTCATCGTTATGCCTGCAAAGCCACCGCTTCGTTCAAAGGAAACTCTCAAGGTCTTTTTCTCCCCTGGCATTAAATCACCCCAACGGCTTTCCAGGCATTTCGGATCGCTTTCATCTCTTTGCTTCCATTGCCGTATAGATCCTTGGCAACACTGATGGTGGCAGAAGCAGCCCCTGCAAAATTCGACCTGCTCCGCAGCCGGTCCCGCAGAGCAATGTACCAAATCTTTCCTGCCTTTGTCCATGTATTACCACCGATCTTCATGGCCGCAAGATAGAAGGCATGGTTAGGAATGCCCGAGTTGATATGGACGCCACCATTATCTGAAGTAGTGTGCACGTAGTCCTTCATGGTAGCCGGCTGCGGGTCCTTGCCAAGGACGGGATCATCGTAGGCTGTCCCCGGCGCCTTCATGGAGCGGAGCGCCTTTCCATGAATATTCGGCATTAAAAGACCCGCCCCGATGAGCCAGTCGGCTTTGGCCGCTGTCTGTTTCAATGTTCTTTGTTTAACAAGGGAGCCGAAAACGTCGGACATGGATTCATTCAATGCCCCCGGCTGATTCGAATAAGCAAGATTGGCTTCGTACTGGGTCACGCCGTGAGTCAACTCATGGCCGATCACATCGATGCATTTAGTGAAGCGATCGAAGATCTCACCATCTCCATCACCATACACCATTTCGCTTCCATCCCAAAAAGCGTTGTCATAGTTGACATCGTAATGGACAAAGGAGACGAGAGACATCCCCCTGTTGTCTATAGAATTGCGCTCATAGATATCATCATAGAGGTCATAGGTGGAGCCTGCTCCGTCATAGGCCTCATTGACCGCAATATCCTTGCTGGGCGGATCGCCTTCTTTTCGGACCAGAGTGCCCGCAGGAGGCTCCCCGTCATTGTGCTTGCAGTCATAGACAGTACGCGATTTATGGCCAACAGGTGCCATCGACGGAAGGATTCCCAATGCAAAGCGCTGCCCTCTGATAAAACCAGCCAATGCCAGGTTTCGGAGAGCCCAATCCCTCTGATGAGGCTTGCCGCGCTTAGCAATCTCTTCCAGCATATACGGGGGGATGATAGAATGGATCCCCATATATCCGACAGGTCTCATAATTTCCTCCATTTTGTTCTACTTTCTGACATTCACCTTTTCCACCCAATTCCACTTCGGTAAAGACATAATACTGCATTTAGCCGCTAAAAGACAACGTGTCCGTTTAGCATTGATCCTGAGTGCCATTCCTTAAAACATCAGCCTCAAGACTAAGGACTCAACCTTTTGAACTCACCCGTCTCGGTCAGTTCGTAAATGCCGGGTCTAAAACCGTAGATCGACTTATTTTCAACCTCCACCATGGCCCTAGACCCCGGTCCGGCCGCCATCACTGCCGCTCCGGCTCCCGTTTCAGCTGCCTTCTCGGCTACCTTCCCTGCAACTTCCACTACCTTTTGAAGAAATGACAAAGCAGCAGATGAATCTTGCTTTGAGTCTAACTCCTTAACCTGCGCTTCCTGAATCTGTACGTTAAAGTCGTGCTTTGAAAGGAATGACCATGGCTTGATATCATACCCATTTTTAGCATCTGGCAAGCTTATAAATTTGCTTTCATTTTGACCGACAAGCAAGTAGATTTTTTGCGGGTAGACTCGAATTCCTCGAGCCTCATTAGGACGTGCAGGATAGGTGCTGATACCCGCACATCCACTGACCATTAGTAACGCTAAGACAAGGGCGCAACATACGATTAGCTTTTTCATCAGATTTCTCCTTAGTCATGGGTGTATTCAAGTCACATTTGTTATTTAGGTTCCTATTAGCCGAGCAACCGAATCAATCTAAGGCACATCAGATGTTTCGCCCCAAGAGAACGGGATAGTCTCTCAGGGCCTCTGCGGGGGCATCTTCTGGAAATGCCATTTCATCCGTTACTCCAGAAGGCTGGATTGAGTGAATAGGTTAATTGGCTAATGAGTTATCGGGTTATGCCTCAGATAGATTTGTAAAATACCCTTTTAAATCCTTGCTGCCTTCGATAAATCCACCACCCAAGACAGTCCAAAGTATATTTACGTCATGGGAAAAGGTCAACTAGTATTTTTCGCTATGCGCAACCGGGGGAAATCAAAGCAGATGGTCGATTGCCGAAGAGTTAAGGTCGGTTGACCCTGATGTTAGACTCTGACCCCGCTTGAAATACTTAACCCATAGAATGGACATAGACAGCCGTTTCCACCGTAGCGGCGAGGCTCGCTAATGAATGCATGACTATCAAGAGATAAATGGAATCCGTTTTAAAGCGGACGGTTCCAAGCAAGAGGCCAAGGACAAAAATGGTTGCGATGCCGTAAATGTCGTACTGCAGATGGATGATGGCCCAGAAGAAGGAGGTGATTCCAATCGCTCCCATGGGACCTAATCGAGAGTATCGAATCCCTTGAAAGAGGAACCCCCGGAAGAGAATCTCCTCAAAAATCGGGGCCACAACGATGATCGCAAAAAGAAGAGCAGGGAGAAAGTAGGCGGTCTTATAGGCATCGACCATAAAAGGAGGGATGATCGGCTGACGGAGGAGTAAACTGACTACATCGGATAGAAATAGCAATGCTGCCAGAATAAGGAGCCATTTGGCCCATTCTCTCTTCGAGGGTTTCCTAAAACCAATGTAGTCCTTGACCAAAATGTTCTTGCGAAGTCTTGCAAACAAAAGGGTCAGAGGGGCGCAAATCAGTCCTGAAACGATCTCTGTGATGGCGAGAAAAAATCCGCTGGAGAAGAGGCTTTTTGCATGGACCTCCAAATCCAATTCGTGATGCGAGACCTTCGCGAGAAAGAGGACGGCAATCATAATGAGAAATGGAAGGGCAAAAAAGAAAGCGAAAACGATTGCCGAAAACC
>Ga0105100_10001374_pt1 | contig 14334 bp, 8 predicted proteins | sample PPLLak12cMay2015_2_FD_87033 | JGI IMG/M metagenome (GOLD analysis project Ga0105100, IMG submission 87033) | Freshwater sediment microbial communities from Prairie Pothole Lake near Jamestown, North Dakota, USA - PPLs Lake P8 Core (1) Depth... | ecosystem: Environmental > Aquatic > Freshwater >...
GGACATCGAAGTCCTCGACCACCTGATCCTTAGCTCGGGCGGTTTCGTCTCTCTCAAGGCAAAGGGCCTGGGGTTCTGACCCGTGCGGCTGGCCCGAATCGTGCACACCCAGGCACGTGAACTGCGCCGCGGCGTCTGAGATCAGCGGCGCACGCATCGATCGGCCTGGGAGCCGGTGTGGAATATCACATCCTTCTTCTGCCAAGCGAAGGCTACTGGGAGTGGGTGCGCGCTTGCCGCGACTACGTGATGACGTACGGGCCGAGCCTGACGGCGGATCCCGAGACGGCAGCCCGCTACATGGCCCCCCGACAGGTCATCACCTTCCCGGCCGTGTTGGGCGCCTATCCACAGGCGAACGACCTGGCACGCTGGTTCGAGGAGCAGCATCCGGGCGTGCGGCTCGACCCGGTGGTGGCCGATACACCAGCCGGCCTGAGCGCCGAGCTGGGCGAGCGCACCTTCGAGGTGATTTCGGGGTATCGTTCCCCGGCGACCAACGGCATGCTGCGCAAGAACAGCGACGGCGTAGCCAAGAAGAGCATGCACCTGCAGGGCCGCGCCATCGACGTGCGGCTGCCGGGGCTGGCGACGTCGCGGCTGCGCGATGCGGCGACCGGGCTCGCGCGCGGCGGCGTGGGCTACTACGCGGCGTTGGACTTCGTACACCTGGATACCGGCCGCATTCGGAGTTGGTAGCCGGCTGGGAGGACCCTGCGGCGGGTGTGCCGGCCCGCGGGTCCGGCGCCAAGGGCGGGCGGACGGTCATTGGGAGGGGATTGCAGATGGAACTGTTGCTACTGTGGGTGGGTCGCCTGGCCGGCGCTGCCGGCGCCCTGCTGGCCCTGCTCGCCGGGATCGTGCGCCTGTCCGGGCAGTTCTGGCTGGGGAGTTTTCAGGTCACGACGCTCTTGCAGGGGGGGATGGCTGGCATGCTGCTCGGCTGTCTGTGCCTGCTCGCTGTGTTGACCCAGCGCTCGGCGGCCTGACCCGCGGCGCTGCGGCTGCGGCGCCGAGCTTCGCCCTTTGTCCGCTTGCGCCCCGACCGCAGAAGCCAGGGCCCCCGCGGTTCCCTGCCCAAGCTACGCGGGAGCGCCTACTGCAGCCCGCGCCCCGAACATCTTCTCCATCTCACGCCTCACCTTCACTGCCATGAGCGACTCGTCCACCGCGACGTCGCTCCAGCACACGGGTTGGCCTGCAGCCACGGGCTTCATAACCTTCACCTCATGCGCCAGACCTAGAGCCAGGCCGCCGATGCACAACGACTCTCCTGCAGGCATCAGCCTGCCGACCACGGTGTAACCGCCCTCCCCGTCGAGCAGCTCGCCCGGTTTGAGATCGCGCTTGGCGCTCGCCACGACATCGGCACGAAAGCCGGTAGCGCAGCCGGTAGGCTCGTTGCGCACACCCACGGAAGCGACCGAGATGCCCACTTCCAGGCCGATCAGATGCCAACGTTTGTACAGGCAGGCATAGCGGCCCGAGGGGTCGGTACGCACGCCGTACTCGCTGAAGCAGCGGCGGATGTACTCCGTGTCGCCCTCGAACACGACCCAGACCCCGAAGCGGATGTCATAGGGAATCGGCTTGCCGTCCGCCTCGAGCGAGGACACCACTTCCACCTGGCCCTTGTGGTGAAGCTGCCCGCCCTCCTCTTTCGGCCGCATCACCGACGGGATGTCGTCCACGCTCGCGGGCGGGTACAGCAGGCCGTAGGGTGCGGGCGTCAAGCCGGTGGCATTGCACACCGCTGTGCTCTCGATGGCGGGCTTGGAGCCGTCCAGGAAGGAGTTGAACATCTTCGGGTTCAGCCCGCCGACCTTGGCCTGCTCGGGTGTGAGCCCGTAGTACCCCCAAACCGTTTCGGGAGTGGACTGCGCGAAGTGCGGCAGCCATTTGTGCCCGCGCCCCGCCGCGACGACGCTGAAGCCGGCGGCGCGCGCCCAGTCCACCAGGTCGCAGATCAATGCCGGCTGATCGCCGTAGGCCAGGCTGTAGACCACGCCCGCGTCCTGCGCACGCCGTGCCAGCAGCGGGCCGCAGAACGCGTCGGCTTCCACCGTGACCATCACCACGTGCTTGCGATTGTGGAAGGCGGCCAGCGCATGCTCGACGGCGGCGACCGGGTTGCCGGTCGCCTCGACGACGATGTCGATGCCGGGATGCGCCACGAGGGCCTGCCAGTCTTCGCCCACGTGCGTCGCGCCCGACTTCACTGCCGCGTCGAGCGAGGGCGCCGAATAGCGTTCCGCATTCCACCCAACGCGCTCCAGGTTCACACGCGCATTGGCGGGCGAGAGATCGGCGATGCCCACCAGATGAATACCCGGCGTCTTGGGCACCTGCGCCAGATACATCGCGCCGAACTTGCCGGCGCCGATCAAACCGACACGCAGCGGCTTGCCGGTGGCGGCGCGCTGCTGGAGCTTGCTGTAGAGGTTCATGGTTGTCATTCCCGCGCAGGCGGGAATCCAGGTCAGATGTGGCTGCTCGAAAGCGTTGTCATTCCCGCACAGGCGGCAATCCAGGTCAGACCTGGCTAAGCTCCAAAGCGTTGTCATTCCCGCGCAGGCGGGAATCCAGATCAAGGGAAAGCCTGATTAGGTGTTCTATTGTCGTTCCCGCACCCGACCGGGGTCGAGGGCAGGCTCCGGCGGGATCCTGGCCCCCCGGATACTTCTGGATCCCCGCCTGCGCGGGGATGACATCGGTTGGAGCCATCCGGCCTCTTCAGACGATGTCCTCATACAAGTCCCGCCACGTCGGGTTGGACTTCTCTATCACGGACAACTTCCACTCTCGGTTCCACTTCTTCATCTGCTTCTCGCGCAATATCGCCGCCTCGACATCACCGGTCGCGGGAATCAAGGGAGGAGGCTACGCCGCCAGCGCCGGCTTCAACGCCGCCTCCGGTGTGCCGTCCTTCCAGGGCAGCGGCACGTCGTAGTGCTTCAGCAGGCAATCGTCCGGCAGGCACTCGATCGGCGTGAAGTCGCGATGCGCGATGTACTCGGGCCGCTTGAAGCGGCGGATGTGGTTCGACACCGCGCACAGGCTCAAGTACACGTTGATCCGGTTCCACGGCGACAGGTTGCTGGTGGAGGCGTGCACCAGACAGGAGTGGAACATGATCATCGAGCCGGCCGGGCCCTTCGGCGCGACGATGCCGCCGCGCTCCACCAGCTTGCGGATCGTGTCGTTGGTGATGGTCCACAACGGATAGCTGGTGGTGCTCAGATCGTGCTGCGCTTCGATCACCCCGAGCTTGTGGCTGCCGGGAATGAACATCAGCGGGCCGTTGAACTCGTTGACCTCGTCGAGAAAGATCGCCACGTTCATCGCGCGCGGCTCGGGCATCTGATCGTCGTTCAGCCAGGTGCCGAAGTCCTGGTGCCACTGCCAGACGTCGCCGTCGAAGGCCATCTTGCCGTTGATTTTGAACTGGTGCATGTAGACCGCCTCGCCGAACAGCTGCACGATCGGCTCGACCATGCGCGGATGGCGCGCGAGCTTGGCGAACGGGTAGCTGTACATGTGCGCGGCGAAGTTGGTGCGCACCACGTCGCCGGTCTTCTCCCGGACGTTCTCGGGCCGGCGCTGCGCGTACAGGCGCGGCACCTCGTCGGTCAGAACCTTCATCTCCTCGGCTGAGAACAGGCTGGGGAAGAACAGATACCCCTCGCGGTCGAACTGCTCGAGTTGCTGCTGGGTCAGCTTCATGGTGCTTTCTCCGTCAGATGCTGTGCGTGCCGGTGGGCTGACGCACGTGCAGGTTGAGCTGGGCGGCGAGGTTGTTTCCGGCACTCTCGCCATGGTCGCGGGCGAGACGCTCGGCGAGCGCCGCGTCGCCCCGGTTGATTGCATTCAGGATCGCCTCGTGCTCGTCCCATACCACCGCGCGCACGCCGGCAGACTGCAGCACCGCACCCATGGCGCGCCGGATATGTCGCCAGTGCAGACCGGCGCCTTCCGCGATGTGAGCGTTGCCCGAGGCTGCGTAGATCAGGTTGTGGAACTTCAGGTCGGCGTCGATCATCGGCCCGACGCTTCGTCCGGCCACCGCCCTGCGCCCCTCCGCGATGACCTTCGAGTCGAGCTTCGCCCCGCCCAGCGCCGCACGCCGTGCGGCGAGCCCATCCAGCGCCGCACGCACCTCGTAGACGTCCGCGATCATCCGCGGATCCAGCGGCGCCACCATGAGCCCGCGGCGCCCGGCGTCGATCACGAAGCCGTCCCGCTTCAGCAGCCGCAGCGCCTGCAGCACCGGCTGTCGCGACACATCCAGAGAAGCCGCCAGCTCCTCTTGCGTGATGCGCGCGCCCGGCGCGAGATCGCCGTCGCAGATCGCATCCAGCAGGCGCTGGTGGACCTGCTCGGTCAAGTCGGGCGCGAACTCGATCCGGCTGATGGAGGCCATGGACGTTAGGGAGGTGCCGGTTGAAGACTGTATACAGAATACAGATTTCGCGAGGCCCGATCAACCCCCGCGCCGGAGGCCTGCGCCGGAGGCCCAGGCCGTCTGCCACAGAACTGCCGGCGTCGCGCGACCGATTCATCGGCTCTGGCATGCGACACACCGTGGCAGGGCGCGACTGGTACAGCGACACGACAGCTACGAACCAGCGTGCGTGGGTTCAAATCCTGCCGGGCGCGCCAGTCAATCAAAGGGTTGCAGGTTCGCAACCCTTCTCTTTTTCCGGCTGCGCCGTAAACGTGCCATCGGCCGGCTTCTGATCCACAGCACCCAAAACGCACAAGCGGTCGGCAGCTGCCCGGATTGCACCGTCCGCCATAGCTCCGAGTATCGACAAGAACCTAATGGGACAGGATACTAGTTTGCATGCGAGCCGCGCATCCATGCGCCGCAAGTCGTGCTATCCGGACGTGTCGCTCCCAGCATCGTCGAAGCGCAGCGCGCTCGACCCCTCCCCGCGGCCCACCTGCTTGCGAAGCCCGATCCAAAGTAACGCGCTGCCGCCGAGCCAGCGCGTATGCTCGAACTGGCGCGTGACCTTCACTCCCTCGCGCGGCACCTCCTCGTCGAACAACGCCAGCTTCGCCGCCGCATTCAACAGCTCGCCTTGGGCATGGCGCATTACGTTCGATCCATCGGGCGCGAGCATCGCTGCACGCACCAGCCGCAGCGATGGCGGATCGGCCACCCGCTGCGGCAACAGCGGCGTCCAGTTCACAGGTACATCCGTCGCGAGACGATACTGAGGCAGACCGCTCGGCGTCGGCAGAGTCGCCTGCACCGCATCAGGCACAGCACCCGGCTCAAGACGATTCTCGATCGCGCCTTGGACAACATGCTCCACAGCCCACGCCATGTTTGCCATCTCATCGCGCAGGAACAACACTTCTTCCAGCGGACGGCCGTCGATGGTCTTTAGTAGGCTCGGCGCGAGGAACAACAGATTCGAGCGAGAGCGAAGATCAGGCGTGTCCTTGCGCTGAATTCCGCTCAGCTCGAACATCGACCAACCGGTCATGGGCTTTGCTGGATCATTCACCGGCGAGATCAGCGTCTGCACACCGAAGCTGTCGGTGATCACGAGCGAACGCGTCTTAGTCAACGTCCCGACATCGAGATCGATCGGAATCACGTACCACTCGTTGCCGAAACCGCTCGCGAACTCGCTCAGTATCAGCTGCGGAATATCGCCCGGACCCGCAGGCAGCAAGCCATAGTCGATCGCCCGGTCCTCCATTTCCCAGAACCGCTGCGCAGGAGCGCCACGGAAGCTCACCGGCGCGGGAATCAGCGCGCGCACGAGCGGCGTGCTGGCCTTGTCCGCCGCCGCACCGAGATTGATCTCCGGATCGTAGTCGACGCTGTGCCAATCGAGATGACCTTCGGCGTATTGCGCAGCGGTCAGCGGAATCTCTTCACCACCGGGTGCACCGCCGATCGAGAACGCATACTCGAGCCGTTCGGCATTCCACGCATCCGGCGCATCGGCCTGGGGTAACGCGAACAGGGAATCGTGCTGCGCCAGCCACTCGTTGATAACTCCATCGACTTCCGCCTTGTCGCCGGCAGCGATGGGCAGGGTCGCCGGTATCGGAATGCGCTTGCCCGCAGCGTCGCGGAAAGCTGCAACGATGCGGCGAGCGTCCAACGCGCGCGTCGCCATCAGCCTCCAATAGGAAAGCGTCTCGGCATCGACGCTTTTGAGCTCGGCATCGGTCGGAGGCAGCACGGCATAGAGCTTGAGGAAATCGGCACGATAGCTGCGCGACATCGGCTGCGCATCGAGCATGCGCAGGAAATGCATGCCGGATTCGACCGCCAATCGCAGCGATCCTCCGTTCGTCGGCTTATGCAGCGGCTGACGCTCGACCAGCGCTTCGAGCGGCATAGACTTCGCGTCGTAGCGCATTGCGCTGATGCTCGTGTCCTTCGTGATCGCGCCAGCGTAGTAGCGCGTGATCGGCGCGCTGTCGCCGCGCCAGCGTGCGAGCACCGGCGAGCCAGTGTCTTCGCCCTGAAACTCCGCGGCCTGCCACTGCCGCGCCAGCATCCACAACGGGTCGTAGATGCGCGCATGCACTGCCTCGTTCATGTCGTCGTCGCGACAGCGCGGCTCCAATCGTACCCAGCTCGTGACCGATCCCATGGGATTCTCTACGTTCTACGTCGTGAGCGCTTTGAAGTCTGGCGATACCGCATCGCCGTCGACGTTCACCGCGAAATGCAGCGCAGGCAAGAAATGCGCGAGCTCGCCCACCGCTTGCGCGCCCGGAATCGAATTCAGCACCGCGGTGTCCAATCCTTCAGCGTCAATGGCACGCACCTGCGCCAGCGCAAGGGTATCGAGGAGCAGGCGATGCAATCCGGCACCGGTCCACGGCTCGCCAGGCGAGGAGGGCACAGCGAGCAGCATCACCTGCGGTGCGCGCTGATCGGGCGCGTCGTGCTGGAACGCGATCGCGGTCGTCTCGCGCGAAGACGGCACGACTTCGACCCACTCGTCGACGAGCACACCTGCAAGCGGTTGCGTCAGATTCAGCGTCGGTTCGGCGTGCACGACGAGCGAGAGCTTGCCGGCCGGCATTGCGACGGCAGGATCAGCCGGCAGACCGATCCAGCGCTCGCCTTCAACGTGCGGCAACTGCGCGACGACGAGGCGAACCGTCGCGCCGGTGCGCGCAGCCTCCGCCGCCTGCAGACTCGCGCTGAGCCGCGACACCGGTTCGCGCACGCGCTGCACCCGCTGGAACCACGGATACACGGCGAGCGGGTCGCCGGCCTGCAGCGTCGTGCTCGCGGCGAGCGATTTCGTGAGCTCGGTCGCGTCGGCCATCGTGAAGCGCGGCAGCGCGAGAAAGCCCTCGCCGAACACGGCGCGCAGCATGTCGAGCGGCGTCGCTGCGCTCTGTGCGCGTTCCACCCGCCGCTGCGCTTCCTTCGTGACCGCGACGGCTTGAGCGAGCATAGCGTCGGCTGTCGCCAAGACCAGCGGCGCCGAACCGGGGATTCCGAACCGGCTTAGGACGATGATCGCCTTGCGCACCGGCGCCATGTCCCCAGTCGCCGGCGTCTTGAGTTTCGACACGAGCGCGGCCGTTGCCCTGGCGAGCGCTTTCTGCGCGGCCTTCGCGCGTGCATCGAACTCGACGGCGTCGACGCGTGTGTCGAAGGCTCCCTGCAAGCCGACCAGATCGCGCGCATCGAGCGAGCGCACGCCGGCGAACAGCTGCCGCGCTCGCACCGCGAGCTCGGCCAGCTCATCGAGACCGATTTCCGCGGGCAGCCAGGTGGCGTTGCGCTGCCGATTGAGCCGCAGCGTTTCGCCGGGCACGAGCGCACCGTGCTTGGTAGCGCCGGCCGCAAGCGCCCGCGCATCGATCTCGGGCATCGGATCGCCGGGGCGCGCCGGTGCGAGATACACGGCATCGATCGGTTGGATGGCAAGCTCGGTGAAGCGCATATCGAGCGATTTCACCACCGCGCCATTCGCATCGAGTCTCTCAACCGCGAAGCGAATGTTCTTGAAGTTGCCCAGCAGGCGTCCAGCCCACGTGTTGAGCGTCGGCTCCGCGAGCGCGCGCGGTGAAGGCGGCGAAGCCGGCGCCGCTGCGACGTTGAACAGTGCGACCACGCGATGCGTCACCGCGAGCCCCGTGCGTGGCGTACGCGTGACTTCCAGCTCGGGCGGCGGCGTGTCGCCGCTGGCGATCGCCTGCAACGTGCTGCTGGTGCGCTGAATGTTGCCGCGTACCGCTTGATGCGCAGATTCGGCGACGGCGGCATCGCTCAATGCGTCGATTGCGTCGTCGAGCAGGGCGAGCTCTCTTTCGCACCGTTGAAGGCGCGCGAGCATGTCCGGGGTCGGAAAGCCGAACCCGAGGCGCGACAATCTTTGCAGTGCCTTCGGCAGCTCCAGACCGTCCACGACATTGTTCGCGGCGATGGATTCGGCGGGCTGGGTTCCCGGCGCGTTGACGGGCTTAAGCGGCGCGATCGCGCGAAACTCGTCGATGTCCGCGTCGTGCCCGAACTCGTGCAGCTTGCGTTCGAAGAGGTAGCCGAGCAGCGCGCCGAGGGGCTGGCCCTGGCGCACGCCGGCGAGCAGCGATGTCGCGAGCCGCACGCGCCGCGATGACAGATCGACCGCGAACAGATCCTGCGCGTCCTCGCGCGCATGATTCATGTGCGCGTTGCGCAGCAGCGCCGCGGTCTGCGCCTGCATCACCGACGGTGCGTGAATGAAGCCTGGGTCACCGTCCATCGCGAACACCTGGCCGGTCTCGCCGGCCGGCGTCGCGACCGGCGCCTGCTTCGCCGTCGGTTTGAGATTCAGCACCCAGCCGTAGCCGCCGATGCGCAGGCCGGCCGGGTTCTGCGCACGAAGCGCGGTGAGACGCCGCGTTGCGAGCGAGGTGATCCATGCATCCACGCGATGCGAAGCGATATCGAGCGTACCTTTGAGCAGCCGCTCGAGCGCCGCCGGCGGCAGACCTTGGAGGTGCGTGAGCGCGGCGCGTAGCGCGCCGAGCGGTTTCAACTCCGGCGTGTCGAACTTCGTGACCGCTTTGAGGAACGCTACCGGCGGCGCGCTCTTGGTCTGACCGGTCGGACGCGTGAGCAGCATACGCCACGTCGTCACGGCTGTTGCCGCATTGAGATTGACGAGCTCGCGCTCGCGCAGCAGGCTCGCGAGCGGCGCCGCGCCAGCCTCCTTGGTCACGTGCCGCGCGGCGGCAGCGGTGTACTCGAGCTGCACGGAGTGACGCAGCAGCATGTGCAACAGCGTCGCGGGCGCCGGCATCGCGGGCGGCAGGGTGGTCTCGGTGGCCGGCAGGGGCGGATCGGTGAGCAGTGTCGTGATGTAGTTCGGCGAGAGCGTTGCCACGCCTTCGAGCTCGCCGGCCTGCACGAGTGGGGTGGAGACCGCCATCTGGCCGTCCGAGTACGCCGCATCTTCGAGCCGCGGATGCCAGTTGAAACCGAGCGCGTTCAGCACCGCGCGCGAGACGGAATCCTGCGCCGCGAGCCAGCCGCTCGCATTCAAGTCTTCCCCCATGAAGCGGCGCAGATGATCGATGTAACGCGGGCCGAGCAGATAACGCAGCCTGTAGGACGAGGCGACCGCATCGCTCTTCAATATCGCCGCGAGATCCTGCGCCGGATCGTCGCTGCGTCCGACCCGCGGCACGTCGGCGATGCGCGGATGCCACAAGCGATCGGAGAGCGTCTTCAACGTTGTCGCGAGCCAGCGTTCGCGCGCATCCGCGATCTTCGCGAAATCGCCGCCGAGCGGTGTCACCGGCAACACGCCGTACGGCTGACGGCCGACGCGCAACGTCGGCAGCGGACCGAACGGACGCGCGTTCGCGATGAAATGCTCGCGCGCCCACGCAATCGCCTCGAGCGTGAGACCGGTGCCTTCGAGGCCGATCAGGTTCATAAGATAGTAGCCCCACGTCGCGGGCCACAACGCGGTTGCCATTTGCTGCGCATCGATCTGCTCGATGAGCGCCGCGTCCCACAGGGTTCGCAACGTCGCTTGCACCACTGTGGCGTCGAAGCCGAAGGCGCGTGCGAGCACATCGGCGTTGCTACCGGTCGGCACCGCAGGTGCGCGGCATTCGGTCGTGAAGCTGCGCGCGTGCATCGGATCCTGCGAGGACCAGCCAGATGGCGCTTCGGCGCTGTTGTTGGTCGGCGTGCCGACGCGCAGGAAGCCGAGACCATCGGTGTAGTGATGCGCGTCGAGCAACGAGGCGATCGCAGTCGACGCCGCGGCAGGATCGAGCGACGACACGCCGAACACGACGAGCGCATCGATGCCTTGCTGCGCCATCGCCGTCGGCACCTTCAGTCGCAGCGCCATGCCGTGCTTCTCGGCGTCGTTGAAGTCGACCATCCAGCGCATGCCTTCATCGAGTGCGGGTTGGTCGTCCGTCGCAGCAACAGTGTCGTTTGGATTCGGGCCGACCGCGGGCTCGCGGTCTAGCGGTGCGCCAACAGCATACGCAACCAGCGCGCCGCGTGCGGTCGCGACGGCGATCCAGCGTTGCGGCATCGCGCGTGCAAGCGGCGCGCGCTGCCAGGTTCCACCGTGCGGATCCTTGAGCATCGCGGCAGGCGTGAGCTCCGGCTCAATCGGCAAGGGCTTGTCTGCTGGAATCGGCGCGGACGGCCAGTCGCCGATGTTGGTTGGACTCAACGCACGCGCAATCCACGCTGCGCGCTGCGCGTCGAACCGATCGCAGAGCTGCTGCCACGCCAGTCGTTCGCCGGCTTCATCGCGTCCTGCGCGCCAGATCTGCTGCCAGAAATGCTGGCCCCACAGAAGTTCGTCCTGCGACAACCCCGGTTCGTGCGAATCGACGTGCACCTGATCCGGATACACGCGCACGCGCAACTCCTGCGACGCGGCGTCGGGCAGCGGAAAGAAGCGCGTCTCGAGCCGCACCGGCAGCATGAGCAGCGGCACGTCCGACGCTGCGAGCGTCGCAGCCAGCTCGGGCGGCAGCGCAGGCGCAACGAACGCGAGCAGATCACCGGGCGGAGGAAGCAGTCGTGCAGCCATGGTCGGTCATCACTTCTTAGTCTGGATTAGCTCGGACGCGTGAATCGCCACGCGCACGGGTTGCTGGCGCGTGATCTGCGCCATGTGCGCGGAGTTCAATGCCCACGTCGTTTTGGGAGGCAGCACGTGACCGGCCGGCGGCGCGGTGAGCGGGACGTGCGTGGCCGTACCGAAATCGATCTCGACATCGAAACCGAAGCGCGGCTCGGTGGGCTGCTGCTGGATCACGAAGTACCACCCGGGATTGCCGGTCGCGACCGCCGGGTCGAGATCGAAGCCGAAGAACGTGACGTCGGGCTGCAGCGAGCCGCGGAACAGCGGATGTATTTCGCTTCCGATCGGGCCGGGCTGGCGGCCGTTGCCGACCGGCACCGCGGGCACCGCGTATACGACCGCGGTCGGATAGCGGCGGAACAAGATGCTGCGCACGAGCAGCACCACTTGCTGGCCCGGGCTGCCTGCCGCCTTGTTTTCGGTCAGCTTGTGCGTGCCCCAATCAGCGATTGGTGCGATGTCGCCGTCGGTTTTCGGACTGACCGTGCGCCAGAAGCGACGGAAGGACGTCGCGCGCGGATCGTTCACGACGAAGTCGCGCCACAGCAGCTCGCGTTGCATCTCGACGTTCAAGCCCAGCATGAACGCTTCGATGAAGCGCTGGTTCGGCTCGAGCATCGCGACGCTGTCGACCGGCACGCGCTCGAGACCGGGCAGCAGCCAATCCTGCGACAACGCGGCGAGCGGTTCGGACATCGGTTGCGTGAACACGGGCGCGCTGCCGACCGGGCCGATCGCAGGCGGCGCAGTGTCGCCCGCGAGACGAATCGTCGCGTGCATGCGCAGCATGAGCGCCGGTGCGGGATCGAGCAGCGCGCGAACTTGTGGTCGCACCGATGCGGCTTGCAGCGCGACAAGCTTCGTGGTCTGCGGGAAGAACCACGGCGCCTGTGGATTCACGAGGCCCAGATGGCGCACGGCTGCCGCGCGGAAAGCAGCCGCGTCGGCGCTGTCGAAGCGGGGCGGCGGAGGCGGTGGAGGGGGTGGAGGCGGCGGTGGCGTCGGCGGCTCGATTGGCTCGGGGAAGTCTCCCCCGTCAATCCGCGGGCGCAGACGCGCCTTACGCAATGCCGTTGCCGCTCCACCGCCCAAGACTGTGCCACCGATGAGGCTGATCACCGGTGCCGCTTCACCCGTGACCACGAAGGCCGGACGCGGCGGCATCGAGCCAACGATCGTGTCGTTGCCGCGCGCAAACGTCATGCTCTGAAACTGCGATGGCAGCCGGCTCGTCACCGCATCGAAGCTCACCATGCCGCGCGTGGGCGGCAGCGTGAAGATCATCACCGCCGGCTGCGCGGCATACAGCCGGAACATCGACGAGGTCGCCGTGCCGTCCGTGGCAGCCGGCGCCTGCATTCCCGCCATGCGCACTGCGCTCGCCCCGCGGCGGCTGATGGCGCCGGCCGGACGCGCAAGCCGGCGCATCGCGGGCGACGTGACGACCGTCGGCGTCGAAGACGCGACGAGCATCGAGCGCATCGTGACCGGCGCAGTGTTCGCCGGCGAGGCCATGACCAAACGCGACTGCGCGGGCGAAGCGAAGCGCCACAGCGCGTCGTCATCGTCGATGCGTTGGACGTGACGCACGTGCAGCCGGCTCGTGATCGCGAGGCTGAGCTGCATCTGACGCAGACGCTGATTGACCTTCGCCATTTCTCCGGCCTGGTCCCACGCTTCGGCCATCAGCTCTTCTTGTTGCTCTTGAATCACGCGCGTGCCCAGCGCGGCGACGACGCGCTCGCGCGGATCGAGATTCAGCGCGTCGAGCCAGGTCGGCGATTGCGCGGTGCCGACTTGATTGCGGCCCGCATAGTAGCGGCCGTAGATGGGCGGTCCGAGCACGGGTTCCGCACTTGCTTCCACTGCATGCGCGCCGGCAGCATTCACGATCGATTGCAGCTTCTGCTGCCAGGTCTTCGTCGCGTCGTCTGGAAAGGGCGCACGCGCCGCTTTGACGGGCTGCAGGGCGCCTTCGAGCATGATCGGCGAGATGACCGTCGACGGTGTTGTCTGCGGAACGACGAAACCCGGTGCGCTGATATCCATTGGACGCCGTCCGACGGTGTCCGCGAAATCGCGGGGCTCGAGACGTGCGACGATCGATTCGAAATCTTCGCGCGCGCCGGTGCGGAATTCCCAGTAGTAGTAGACCGGCAGCGTGACATTGCTGGGTGCATTCGGGCCGCTCTTCCATGCCGGGATGAGCGTGGCGTTGACGTCCGGCGTCCCTCCGAGTCCCGCGAGCCGTCCCGCTTCGAACGCGGGCACCACGCACGCGATGTATTCGGTGTTCTCTTTGAGCAGCCGCGGCGACAGCAGGCGCGAGACCGACAGTTGAGGATAGTTCAGGAGCACCTCGCGCAGCTCGCCTTCATTTGCGCCTACGTGCGCGCCGAGCTGCGCGTGCGCCCAAGCCCACGAGTCGGCGAGAGCCGGTAGCTCCTCTGACGGGAGCGCGGGCGCTCCGATTTCGAGCACCGGCAAGACCTCGGTGCGCGGCGGACGCAGCCGCACGCCATCCTGCTTGCGCACGACTACCAGCACGATCCACGGACGCACTCGGCCTTGACCATCGGCAGCGGCCGGCGTGAATAGCCACGGCAGATCGGGATTGTCGAACTCGACCGCGGTGAGATCGTTCGACTCGTAGTTGTCGGTGCCGGCGGGCGGCTCCGTGCGCACGACCTGTCGTGGATCGATGCCGATCACGTCGGCCGGACCGAACAGCCGCACGCCGACCGACGCGGCGTCGATGCTGTTCACGCCGAGCGTAATGCCGAGCGGCGCCTGCGCCGGCAGTGGCGGCTTCAGCGGATCGGGCGTCGTGATGCGCGCTGCGAGCCCTTGTCGCACCCACGGCAGGAACACGACGCTTGCGTCGCTCATGCTGGCTCCTCGATCTTTGCGAGCTCGAACTCGTTCACGACCATGCTTCGACGGTTGAGCGCCGCGCTGCTGAGCGCTTCCGAGAAGGTGACGTCACGCTTCGCGTCGGGCAGCAGCGCGAGATCCTCGGTCACGGCGGCGAAGCGCAGCGGCGCGACCTTCGCGAACGGCTCGACAGTTGCGCGCCGCTCCTCGCGACGCAGCGGACTGCGACCGGCCGCGCCGTGCATCGCATGCATCTCGAGGAGCGCGCGGCTTAGCACATAGTCGACTTTCGGCGAAGGCGGCGGGACGGCAGCGTTGCGGTCGACGACGCGCGTCTCATAGTCGAGCGGCGAGGCGACAC
>Ga0105100_10001375_pt1 | contig 14326 bp, 5 predicted proteins | sample PPLLak12cMay2015_2_FD_87033 | JGI IMG/M metagenome (GOLD analysis project Ga0105100, IMG submission 87033) | Freshwater sediment microbial communities from Prairie Pothole Lake near Jamestown, North Dakota, USA - PPLs Lake P8 Core (1) Depth... | ecosystem: Environmental > Aquatic > Freshwater >...
AATTTTAAAGCCATTGCCTTTAACCAGGCTCATCATTTTGATAAAATCAAAAAGGTAAACGGGTTTGACATTGCCTTTACCCTTATGGAAGACACTTTCAGGGGAAATTCCATGTTGCAGCTGAATGTGAAGGATATCAGGATTTGAGGAAGAATTTGAAGACCTGCCTGCCGGCAGGCAGGTTTGAAGATTTATATGTAATACAGTTTTTCAATTGTTGGATCATCCGGATCAGGAGCGCTGAACCTTTGGGGGCAAAGTAAATCAACAAAACAGATCTATCCTGTCATGCGAATCGGATTTGATGCAAAAAGAGCTTACCTGAACAAAAGCGGCCTGGGAAGCTATGGCCGTAATCTGATCAACGCCTTATCGTCCAACTTCCCCCAAACAGAATTCTTTCTCTATACGACAAAGACAAATCCCACCCTGTATGATCCGACTTCCGGGAACATCCGGTTGCGTGTCCCGGAAAAATTGCTCCATCGCAGCCTGCCCTCGCTTTGGCGCAGCTATGCTGTTTCAAAACTATTGGTTCAGGATGGTATTGATTTATTCCACGGCCTGAGCCATGAAATCCCTTTTCGTTTTCCGGTTGAGAAAGTCCGGTCGATAGTGACTATCCATGATCTTATCTTTTTAAGATTTCCGAATCTTTATAAGGCCCCTGACCGGTATATTTATGAACGCAAATTCAGCCATGCATGTCGTGTAGCTGACCGTATTATTGCAATCAGCATGCAGACAGCTGATGACATCGTGGAATACTTTGGTACGGATCGCAGCAAGATCGATGTGATCCATCAGGGATGCCATCCTGAGTTCTTTAAAGCGATGTCCACGGTTGAAAAAGATAGGATCAGGGCAACCTATAAACTTCCGGGATCCTTTATCTTGTATGTCGGTACTATTGAAGAAAGAAAAAATTTATTGTCTCTTGTCCGTGCCCTTCATCATGGAAAAATCGATATCCCCCTTGTGATCATCGGGAAAAAAACAAACTATGCCAGGGAAGTACTGAAATTCCTTGATCAGCATAAATCTGTCAGCGCACTTTTTTATGATGTGATTCAAAACACCGATTTACGAGGCTTTTATCAGCTTGCCGAAGCGTTTGTTTATCCTTCCGTCTATGAAGGTTTTGGAGTCCCGATTCTGGAGGCCCTGGCTTCCCGGACACCCGTGATAACGTCGAGGGGAGGCTGTTTCTCTGAGACCGGCGGGCCGGCAACCCTGTATGTTGATCCGCTTAACTACGGGGAAATCGCCGGGGCGATCCTCCGGGTTTTGCAGGATACAGAACTGCAGAAAAAAATGATTGAAACCGGATATCAGCATGCCACTGGTTTCAAAGAGGACAGCGTGGCCGGAAAAATAATGCAGGTTTACGAAAAGGTTTTGCATTATGACAGATGATATCAGCATTGCTGTTCAGGTGCTCAGGAAAGGCGGGATCATCCTGTATCCGACAGACACCATCTGGGGTATTGGGTGTGATGCTACCAACCCTGCTGCCGTGGAAAGGATCTATGAAATTAAGCAACGGAATGACACAAAAAGCATGCTGGTGCTGCTGGATACAGCAGCCAGTCTGGACCGTTATATACAGCAGATTCCTGATATCGCATGGGACCTGATTGACCTTGCCGATAAGCCACTGACCATTATATACCCCGGAGCAAAAAATCTGGCAAAAAACCTGGTGAGTGAAGATAATTCCATTGGTATCCGAATTGTGCAGGATGAGTTCTGCAAAAAGCTTATTCAGCAATTCCGTAAACCTGTTGTTTCAACATCAGCCAACATCAGTGGAAAAACATGGCCGGAAAATTTTGATGCTATCAATCCTGCCATACTTCAGCGTGTTGATTATGTCGTAAAATGGGGGCAGGAAGACTATACGAAAAGGAAGCCTTCTGCTGTTATAAAACTGGGATTAACGGGAGAGATCAGGATAATAAGGGAGTAGGAGTAAAAATATAGCCCCCAAAGTCCCTGCTTTAAGGAAGTCAGGGACTTTGGAGACTTGAAGAAACCCTCATAATGACCTCACGGGAATATGGAAAGATCAATTAAAATGGTTTCCTGTTCCGGCTTTATTCCATGGAATGGGTTTTGCCTGATCCGGTAGAAACAGCATTTACCTGCGGATTGCCTTTATAATTAACATTACCGCTTCCCGTAATATGGGTGTCCAGTTCTTTTACAGCCCATATTGCAGCAGAACCCGAACCGGTAATGGTGATATCGGCTTCTTCTGCAGCAAATCCTTCCCCCGAGAATGACCCCGATCCTGTTACCTTTACATCCAGTTCTGACTGAGCCTGCCCCGATTCGATGCCAATATTGCCCGACCCCGTAATGGTTGCGGATACCTCACGAACAGCCAGGTCCTTGATATCAATAGAACCGCTTCCACTGACACTCAGATCAAGCTCATCGGTTTTTAATCCTGACTTGGCCTTTATATCACCCGAGCCGGCTACACTTAATCCATTGATCTCAGATACGGTAATATAAATGGTGATATTCCCGATGTTACCCCCAAAGTGGTTTTTTGTACCAATCTTTAATACCCCATCGGCTACGATGGTTTCCAATTCCTCAAGATCATTTTTATCACCTTCAATTTCAACTTTTTGAGTAGTTCCCTGCGTGAGATATACATCAGCTGAAATGACCAGGCTGATGGAAGAGAACTGGCCTACATTGCGGGATTCCTTTATGGTTTCACCGCTCATAACGGGTGCAGTGCAGGAAAATGTCAGTGCTGCAGCAAGCATGATTAAATTTTTCATATTTTCATATTAATAGGTTAAACACAAATTATGCAACGAAAAGACGAAACTATCCGGAGGTTGCTGCATGATTGCCTCACAAAATGCAACAACAGGGTGTGAAGTGTGTCTAAAATCTGAATGTATCCAGGAAATTTTTGGTATCCATTACTTTCCCATATGCATAAGATATGGTGCTTAAGGTGGAGTAATGCACTTGCTCTGCCGGAATGATCTTATCCTCATATTTCAGGTCGCGGGTTGTACAGGCATCTGCAATAACGATGCACTGGAATCCCAGATCAGCTGCTGCCCGCGTAGTTGCCTCAACACACATATGTGTCATCATGCCGCAGATAATAAGCCGTTCAATACCGTTTTTCTGCAGGAAATCCAGCAAGTCAGTATCACGAAAGCTGTTGGCATAACTTTTTGTAATTACTTTTTCATTGTCCAGCGGGGCTACATCCGGATAAATTTCTGCCAGCATTTTTGCATTATGCCGTACATGCACAACCAACTGCCCGGATTCCCGGAATTTCTTTAAAACCAGGGCTGCATTGGCACTGGCACTTTCGGGATTTACCAGCGCGCCTTTGCTTCCCGGGAAATAAAAGTACTGAATATCCACAAGCACCAGGGCTGTTTTAATTGAATCTGCGTTTTGTGCAGCGGCAAGCTGAGGATTCATGAGCAGTATATTGAGTATGGCCACAATGGGGAAAATATCACTGATCTTTTGCATAATTTAAAGTTGAGTTGTAAAAATAATATAAATCTGCCGGAAACCTCCTACATTATTGGATTATATAATGCAATAAATCAAATCTTTAGTAGAGACGCGATTAATCGCGTCTCTACGGTGGACTGTGGACATTTTTTTCCGTTACCGTAGGAAATGATTCTATCGTTCATTGAAACACCTTATCTTTGCGGAAAACTAATATTTAGTATAATATGGATAATAGTAGAATACTGGATATAAACAGCGATATCCGCTGGATAGGGATTTTAGATGACAGTATTGTCACCTTTGACATTGTAATGGAAACAAAACACGGGACAACCTATAATTCCTATTTTATTAATGCTGACAAAAAGGCTGTAGTTGAAACAGCGAAAGAATCCTTCCAGGATATCTATCTGGATAAAATCAGAGAGGTCACAGATCCCAGAGATATCAGTTACATTATCATGAATCATACTGAGCCTGATCATTCAGGTTGTCTTAAGGCCTTGCTTGAAATCGCACCACAGGCCATAGTCTACGGAAGCCGTCAGGCGATCACATACCTTCAGGATATTGTCGGGATGCCCTTTGCATTTTGCTATGTGAAAGACGGGGATACCCTGAGCCTGGGCAATAAAACCCTGCGGTTCATTGGAGCCCCCAATCTTCACTGGCCAGATACCATCTATACCTATGTTGAGGAAGACAAGGTACTTTTTACCTGTGATTCTTTCGGAGCCCATTTCTGTCATCCCGGTATGTTTGATGATGAGGTGGGAGATTACAATGATTCCTTCCAATATTATTTTGATGTCATTCTGAAACCTTTCAGTCAGTTTATGGTGAAGGCCATTGAGAAAATCAAACCCCTTGAGATCAGATGCATATGTCCCGGCCATGGACCTATTCTGCGGACACGGTGGAAGGAAATAGTAAGTCTTACCGAACGATATGCTGAACAATATATTGCCGATTCTTTGTGCGATGATAATCAGGTGCTGATTGCTTATGTATCGGCCTATGGCTATACAAAACAAATGGCCGAAGCCATTGCTGAAGGCATCAGGGAAGTTGCCGGTTACAAGGTCAGTCTTGTGGATATAGAGAACATATTACCAGGCGACCTGGAAGCGATGATCGTCAAAAGCAAGTCCATACTTATTGGTTCCCCGACAATAAATCAGAATACGCTTTTGCCGGTATATAAAATGTTTGCATTGATCAATCCGATCCGCGACAGGGGCAAAAAGGCTGCAGCCTTCGGTTCTTATGGATGGAGCGGTGAAGCCGTTAAGCTCATTGAGAATCATCTTAAAGCCTTAAAGCTAAATGTTGTAATGGACGGAATGGTCAACAAGTTTTCCACCGATGCCAGGAAACGGGAACAAGTCCTTGAATTCGGGCGTGCTTTTGCAAAGCATATCCGGTGAATTTTGGCTCCCGCTAAGTTGCGAAGACGCAATGAGGCATTAATTTCTCGCTAAGACGCAAAGGCGCAAAGGAAGAAGTGTATGATGTATTTTATTTTATGATTCCTTCTTTCTTTACGTCTTGGCTTCTTTGCGAGAAAAAATCTTAGCGTGCATTACCTTGAAATGACCAGCTTTTGCAATCCGATAAACTGATTGTCCGACGTGATCCTCATAAAATAGAAACCTTCCGGAAAGTCTTCCATCGTTATGGCATGCAGCTGGAATCCGGCAAACAATTCTTTGGTCATAATCAGTTTGCCGTTGATGTCAAAAAGATCAGCTCTCGTGTTTTTAATGAGTGCTTCGTCAAACCGGATGAAGATCTCATTATTAACAGGATTGGGAAATGCAATAAAACTATTGTTTCCGGTGCTACGATGAATGTCATGCTCATTCTCCAGGGCTGTCCGAACATCGAATTTGTCGATCATAGCCTGGTAAATTTCATGGGTGACTTCATCCTGTATAAATGCAATAACCCTTATTTCATCAGTATTATAAGTGTTTTTAAGATTCCAGTTCTCGGTGATTCTTTCCAAATCAACGGAAGGATCCCAGTTATTGGTAAAGGAATTGCTGGAGAGAATTATTTTCAACACACTTTCGAACAATGTATCTCCGTTGGCACCAGTGACACCCGATATTTTGCGTTCAATGACGGCAATGTGCAGGGTAACCTGATGGTTTATTATGGGCTCAAGAGATCCAATCTCGGCATCTACTTCAAGTGAATTATCCTGCAAGTCAGTCTCCAGGTTTATGTTGAATTTCGGATCCACTAACGATTGATTTTTTATCATCACCGGATCCAGCAGGCTGTTTTTGTAATCAAACTTGTAGGTGCCGCCGTTGATGATGGAGAAAGGCACTGTTGATAATTGATAGAACAAAACACGAGTGCCGGGGTCAACCTTATTCTGTTCGTTGAAAGGATCAGCTCCGGGGAACGAAGTGTGATATTGTATGTCAACAATATCAAATGGATTGCTGTTGGCAAGTTCATCCAGTTCTGAATCGGCTGCCATGGAGGCAATATCGCTGGTATTGGTAAAATGTTCAATCAGCACAATCTTGTTGCGATCACCAATCCAGAAGTTGTCAAAAGCAAGTCCGTTGGTCCCTATAGCTGTACTATCCGAACCATAGGCAATCCTGAATTGGACATCGGTCTTTCCTTTCAGTTCGTCGATACTGTGCCTGGCCTCTATCCAGCCAGGATCAGCTTGCACATCATTGCTGCTTGACCATCCGGTTGATTTGCCACCGGGGTTTCCGGTTATTTCATAGTTATTGTACCAGTTAATTCCATCATTGAGTTTCCCAACGTTGACCCAGGTCTTGCCGCTGTCTGCCGTGTACTGCAAATTGGCGCCATCACGATACTCGTCGAAGTACCTCCACAGGTTCATTTTTATCATGGGTTTTTGTAAGCCTGAGAAACTAAAACACGGGGATGTGACTGCGGAATTTTCTTTGGGCGGCCGTTCATTGATTATAGCTGTATACCAGGCATACATTCCCTTTGCTGCTGCATTAAATCCTTTTTGTGGTTGACCCAGGGTCCAGGAATTCACCGTGTCTTCTGATACCCCTAACCATCCTGCCCTGCCATTTTCAAAACCTTCGAAATAAGAGGCTCCGTCCTGTAGTAAATAGGTAGGCCTTAACGGAAGGGTTTTGCTGATCTTGTCGGTGCATCCATAGTTGGAATGAATGAAGAGCTCAACCTTATAATTGCCCGTATCGCTGTATTGATATTCAGCATTCCAGGTTGTGACGCTGTCATAGTTATCACCCGTATAGAATTTCCAATGGTAATTATCGATAGTCACCTCCTGATTTTCCCAGGATGACCGGTTGATGAATCGGATCGTACTGTCTGTATGGAAACATTCGGTAGCCCAGTCAAAATCAGCCTTAGGCTTATCACCGAATTTAAAATAAATTGAATTTGTGCTCTCGCAATGGTTAGTGTTGGCGATAAGGGTAACTTTTTTCAAGCCATCCCTTAAATACCGGTGTTTAGGATTTTTAAGGGTAGAGCTGTTTTCACTGCTGCCAGGATCACCAAAATTCCAGGACCATGATTTTATTGTATCCATGGTTGTTGTCAGGTTGATGAATGCTGTGGAGTCCAGCGCTGAGGATGAAAAACAGGTATCATTCACGGTGAATTTAATGTCGGCAGCATCATGGATGATCAATGGCCGGATTATCTGACGTGAACAACCGCGGGCTGTTGTATAAGTATAGAATACAGTATCCATGCCTGGCATTGAACGCTTTGGCTCAAAATAATAACCAGTGCTTGCATTGCCGGTAACAGCCCTGCCTGAGAAAACGGCCCCGGTAATGTTACCATTTAGTCTTACGCGGCTTGCATCATCACAATACGATGTTTTGTCGAATCCGATAATCCGGAGCTCAGCCACGGTTTCAATCTCAAAGCTTTCTTTTACTTCCAGGAAGGTCTCGTTGTAATACCGGTAAGTTACCTGGTACTGCCCACCCTCCAATTGTGAGGGATAAATGGTAGCGGTATTATCGTGGTTGTCAACAAGGCCTTTCCCTCCGCTGATGGTAAATGTACCGGTACTGTTCTTTGTATTGTGGCCAAGAATGGTAAAGGGCAGGTCATTAAAGCAGAAGAATTTCTTCTGATTATCCCCGGGGAATGTAATTATAGCATCGGCTTCCAGCACAGCCACGGAAACAGTGTCATAACCGTAACAACCGGTCTGGGGATCACGGTATGAATATATGATGGTATGTATACCGGCCCCGACCAGCTTGGGCAGGAAGTAATTGGTATCATGGATCATGATTAAAGGTGGCGTAAAGACTCCGTTTCTGGGATTACCGAAAATGGATACCATGGTCTCATCAACACTATAGGCCGGATTCAGCCCCGTGATGCTGACCACGGGAGCCGGTGTAACCGTCACCGTGGTATTGCCCGTAACAGTTCCATTGCAGTATTTGTCAGATACGTTTACCAGCGAGTATGTCCCCTCTTTTGTTACCGATATATTACGGGAAGAAGAGGTGACGTTGGTTACACTGATAGCCGCTTCGGTATTGAGGTGGTAACTGAAGTTCCAGGGAGGCGTTCCCGTAAAAGTTACCCTCAGGCTTGCCGAAGTATGTTCACAGATATTGCCGGACCCCGAAATGGTTGCCGTAGGAACAGTATAGTATACTACCCTGCCGGTGCCGGAAATGCAGCCGCTTCTTACTTGATCTGATACGGCAGAGAGGGTATAGGTACCATTGCCAATAACTTTTAAAGCATAATTCGTCTGCCGGATATTGCTGACCGTTTTTGCATTCGCTCCGTTACGCAGATAGGTTATGCTGAAAGGCCCGGTACCTTCAAGCTGAACGCGAAGCACAGCAGTATCCCCAGGACAGGTAGTATCAATACCGGAAATGACTGCTTTGGGAGAGGTAATATAACTAATGACCGCCGTTCCGTAACCTGCAACAGTATCACCCTGGCAATACCGGTCATAAAGGCCGGCAATTTTATATATACCGGGTTTTCTGGAAGTGAAAACAAAAGGATCCTGGGTGATGTTATAATAAGTGGTGTCTTCAGTATTCCGCTGCAAAATAAACGTCCAGGGAGAGGTACCGGTAAAATCAACCGTCATGGGTACGGATATGGCTTTATCCTGACAGATCTGCGCGGTTCCTGAAAGCCTTGCTGTGGCAGCAGGGAAATAGGATATAACGGCAGAGCCGGATACGGAACCGGATGTATAATTGGCATCAGATACCGATAACAGTGTATAGGTTCCATCTCCCGAAGCATCGATAACAAAGGGAGTATATTGGATATTCCTGATGGTGTTATCCTCTGTCCTTCCTGAATAAACACGCCGGTAACGAATAGTCCATTCCGGCTCTCCTGTCAGATTTATAGTGAGCTTTACTTTTGGTCCATTATGGCATGTTGTGTCAGTTCCCGAAATAGTGGCGGTGGGAATAGAACTGCCTACAGGGCCTATCCATGCTGAAGAGACGGCTGCGCCTGGTGTAGACCCGACGGAAGCAGCGGGTATTATGACAAACCTGATATACCGGCTGTCCTCGGTGACCATGAGTCTGTATATTGTATCAGTGGCCTCTGAAATAAGCGCCCCTGTCCCCGATGGAGTGGAAGACCGGTACCACTGATAAGTATGTCTTCCGGCCCTGTTATTTTCAAGGTCACTGTATGTAAATCTTCCGTATGCATAACGGCTGACCCTCAGATCAGGAGCAAATATACGAACATTGCTTACAGCCGGGGCAGCATTAATATATACGAAAGGACTTCTGACAGGATTTCCCAGCAGGTCCAGATTATCCCGCGGTGTAACCTCGAAACAAATGGAATCTCCTCCGTCAGCCATAACCGGAGTGTAGGAAATAGCGGATACACTGTCAATCGATTGGATCCGGCCATCAGGAAGCTTGCGGTACCATTTATAAATATGGTTTCCTTCCATGAAGTCGCCCGTTTCGGGATCAGTATAAACAAAGGTTCCCGTGTTTACTGTCCCTATCCTGTTATTTGAACGGGATATGATGACACCGGATGCAACAGGTGGCTCATTGACATTGGTAATAACAATCGTAAAATTCTTATCAAAATTCAATCCGCCGGCATCAGTAACCCTTATGCGGATGGAATAGGATGATTTGCTTTCAAAATTAAAAACAGCACGGGTGCGCAATTGATTATCGGAAATGGTGAAACTTGAATTATCCGTGCTGCCGGTTCCGGAAACCAGGGTGAAAGTATGGCTGTCACTTGCATTGGGATCTGTTGCAGCAAGATTACCAACAAGGGTATTATTGGGCTGGTTCTCGGCCACGGAAGCATTGGAAAGGGACAGGTTAGTAGGAGCCTGATTGAACAGGCTAACCGTAATGACGAAGGTTCTTTCATAACTCAGCCCTTCGTTATCGGTTACGCTGATGCGAATGGAATAGGTTGACTGGGATTCATAATCAAATACCGCACTGGTCCTCAGGCTGGAACCTGAAATATTAAAACTGACGTTACCCGAACTGCCGGTTCCCGGAACCAAGGAATAGATAAAGGTACTCCCGTTATCGGGATCAGTGGCTAAAAGAGTTCCTACAACAGTGTTAAGAGGCTGGCTTTCGGGAACCGACAAATTGGAAAGGGCGATTGCAACGGGAGCTTCGTTCACATTGGTGACGGTAATGATAAACACTTTTTCAATCCAGCGGCCACCAGCATCGGTTGACCTGAGCCGCAGGGTATAAGATGATGCAGTTTCGAAGTTAAAGGATTCATCTGTCCTTAGCCTGTTTCCTGAGATATTGAAATGGGTGTTATCATCGCTTCCGGTACCCGAAACGAGTGTATAAATGTGGCTGTCATTTTCATCGGGATCTGCAGTCGAGAGTGTGCCTATAACCGTATTGACAGGCAGGTTTTCGGCTATGGATGAACCGGAAAGCATTATGTCCGAGGGGGCCTCATTTACGTCGGTGACTGTAATGATAAATTGTTTCTCGGTATAAAGTGAACCTGCGTCGGTAACTCTTACGCGTATGGAATAGGTAGAGCCTGTTTCATAATTAAAGGAGGTATTGGTGCGCAATTGATTTTGTGATATGCGGAAACTTGAATTATCAGCACTGCCGGTTCCGGAAACCAGCGTGAAAATATGAGTGTCACTTGCATTGGCATCAACGGCAATAAGATTGCCCACCAGGGTGTTCGAAGGTTGATTTTCAGCAATAAAGTTGTTGGAAAGCAATATATCAGTAGGAGCCTGGTTATACAGCGCTACCGTGATGGTGAAAATCCTTTCATAATAAAGGCCTCCGTTATCTGTAGTTCTCACCCGGATAGAATAAGCAGGCTGGGTTTCATAGTCAAATACAGCATTGGTCTGCAGGCTGGAACCTGCAATAATGAAACTGCTATTACCCGAACTGCCGGCCCCTGAAACCAGTGTATAGGTAAATGAACTGTCAGCATCCGGGTCAGTGGAAGACAGGTTCCCCACCAGCGTATTGACAGGTTGACTCTCAGGTATTGTTGCATTGGAAAGATTAATTCCGACGGGAGATTCATTTACATTGTTAACGGTAACGGTAAATACTTCTTCATACCAGAGCCCGTCAGCATCGGTTGTCCTGATCCTGATGGAATATGATGATTTTGATTCAAAATTAAAGATTTCATCTGTCCTTAACCGTGTTCCTGCAATAATGAAACTGCCATTGTCATTACTTCCGGGGCCGGAAACCAGAGAATAAGCATGGATATTGCCGTCATCGGGATCTGTTGTGGCAAGCATACCGACAACCGTATTGACAGGCCGGTTTTCATCCACTGACGTATTGGAAAGTGATAAATCAGACGGGGCTTCATTTACGTTGGTAACCGAAATGATAAACTGTTCTTCTGCGTATTGTGAACCGGAGTCTGTTGACCTTACCCGAATAAAATAGGAAGCTTTGACCTCGTAATTAAAGGAGGCGCTGGCACGCAACTGATTTCCGGTAATGGTGAAACTGGCGTTATCCGAACTGCCGGTTCCCGGCACCAGGGTATAGGTATGGCTGTCACTGGCATTGGGATCAACTGTCGTAAAGTTGCCGACCAGGGTATTCGATGGCTGGTTCTCGGCAACCGAGGCATTGGAAAGATTGATATCAGCGGGTGCCTGATTAAAAAAGGTTACTGTGATGGTAAATACGTTATCCACATACAATCCTCCGCCATCTCTGGTTCTGACCCTGATGGAATAGGCAGATCGTGTTTCATAGTCAAAGATCTCACTGGTGCGAAGGCTGGAACCGGAAATATTGAAACTTCCGTTGCCTGAGCTGCCGGTCCCTGCAACCAATGAATAAGTAAAGGTATTCTCTGCATCCGGATCGGTTGTGGTCAGGGTACCAACTACCGTATTGACAGGCTGGCTTTCGGCAACGGAGGAGTTGGAGAGCGTTGAACCGGCAGGCGCTTCATTCACATTGGTAACCGTTATGGTGAATTGTTTTTCGGTATAAAGCAAACCGTTGTCTGTAGCTCTTATCCGGATGGAGTAAGTGTCTTTACTTTCAAAATTGAATATAGCATTCGTGCGCAACTGGTTCGCGTTTATGACAAAACTACCATTATCCGCGCTGCCGGGTCCTGTAACCAGCGAATAGGTATGACTGTCCTCTTCATCCTGGTCAGTGGCTGATAGCGTACCTATCAGGGTGTTGGTTGGCCTGTTCTCGGGTACTGAAGTGCCGGTAAGCAATATATCTGTCGGTATTTCATTGATATTGGCAACCGCGATGGTAAATTGCTTTTCAATATTGAGTGAACCAGCATCTGTAGCCCTTACGCGGATCGAATATGATGTTCTGGCCTCGTAATCAAAGGGGGCGTTGGTACGTAATTGGTTTCCCGCTATGGTGAAACTGGAATTGTCAGTGTCGCCATCACCTGATACAAGCGTAAAGGTGTGAATGTCTCCTGCGTTCGGATCAGTTACGGCTAAATTGCCCACCAGGGTATTGATGGGTTGGTTCTCTACAATAGCCGAACCTGAAAGCGATATATCAGTGGGTGCCTGATTAAGGTAGGTTACCGTGATGGTGAATACATTTTCAATATAAAGGCCTCCGCCATCTGTAGTCCTTAACCGGATGGAATAAGAATTTTGAGTTTCGTAATCGAAAATCTGACTGGTGCGAAGGCTGGAACCGGAAATATTAAAACTGCCATTGCCCATGCTACCCGTCCCAGGAACCAGTGTATAGGTAAAGGTATTGCCTGCATCAGGATCGGTGGTTGACAAATTGCCCACCACGGTATTAACAGGCTGGCTTTCGGGCACAGATGCACCGGAAAGGGCCAGGCCGGTGGGCCTTTCATTTATATTGGTAATAGTGACTGTAAAAACTTCCTCGAACCATAATCCCAGGTCATCGGTGGTCCTGATCCTGATGGAACAGGATGATTTTGTTTCGTAGTTGAAGGGATCATTAGTCCGCAAACGGTTTCCTGAAATATTGAAACTGCTGTTATCGTCACTCCCTGAGCCCGCAACAAGTGAATATGCATGGTCATTGCCTGAATCGGGATCTTCGGTTGACAGCATTCCTACAACTGTATTTGACGGCTGATTTTCAGCCACTGATGTGGCGGAAAGGTTTATTTCGGCAGGGGCTTCGTTAACATTGGTGACCGTGATGGTGAATTGCTTTTCCGTATACAGTGAACCGGCATCTGTAGCCCTGATACGGATAGCATAGGATGATTGGCCTTCGTAATTAAAAGATGCATTGGTACGCAATTGGTTCTGGAAAATGGTGTAACTGACATTATCTGAGCTTCCGGCTCCCGGCACCAGGGTAAAGGTATGGCTTTCGCCGGCATTGGGATCGCTGGCGGTAAGATAACCTACCAGGGCACCGGATGCCTGGTTTTCTGCAACCTGCGTATTAGACAGGATTATATCAACAGGGGCTTCATTAACCGGGATTATGGTGATGGTGAATGCTCTTTCATACCAAAGTCCCAGATGGTCAGCAGATCTCACCCGGATAGAATAAGAATTCCTGGATTCATAATCAAATATGGCACTGGTACGAAGACTGGAACCCGCAATATTGAAACTATTGTTGTCATTGTCTCCGTCTCCGGAAACCAAAGTATAGGTAAAAGTTTCGCCATTATCAGGATCAGTTGTGCCAAGGGTGCCTACTATCGTGTTTATAACCTGGTTTTCGGTCACCGAAGAATTGGAAAGGGTTATTTCAGCCGGTGGTTCATTCATGTTGGTGATCCTGATGGTATATGTTTCTTCATAAATACCTCCGGTATCATCGGTTGTTCTGATGCGGACAGCGTAAGTTGATTTAAGCTCATAGTTGAAAATGACTGCTGTGAGCAGGCTGTTGCCAGTGATGCTGAAACTTGCATTATCCGAGTCACCTGTTCCATTAACAAGGGAATAGGTATGTGTATCCCCAACATCAGGATCATTGGTTGTAAGCGTGCCCACGGTTGTGCTGACAGGCCTGTTTTCATTTACCGAAGAACCTGAAAGGGTAATGTTGGTGGGATTTTCATTAACGTTGATCACGGTAATCGTAAAGGCTTCCTCATGGGTAAGGCCACCGGCATCGGTTGTCCTGATGCGGATATAATAGGTTGATTTTATTTCATAGTTGAACACGGAAGCTGTAAGCAGGCTGTTGCCTGAGATGCTGAAACTGGCATTATCCGTGTCCCCTGTTCCATCAACCAGGGAATATGTATACGTGTCCCCTTCATCGGGATCGTTGGTTGTAAGGGTTCCAACTGTGGTGCCGGAAGC
>Ga0105100_10001377_pt1 | contig 14319 bp, 13 predicted proteins | sample PPLLak12cMay2015_2_FD_87033 | JGI IMG/M metagenome (GOLD analysis project Ga0105100, IMG submission 87033) | Freshwater sediment microbial communities from Prairie Pothole Lake near Jamestown, North Dakota, USA - PPLs Lake P8 Core (1) Depth... | ecosystem: Environmental > Aquatic > Freshwater >...
ACTCGAAAGTGCATCAAGCGCATGAAAATCGAAGCGACTCCGGATTTCTCCTTCCTCACCATGATCAGCGGCGCCAGCCTGATCGTGCAACTGGTGATGCTGCTGCTGTTGCTGGCCTCCTTCATGTCGTGGTGGTTCATTTTTCAAAAGATGTTCGCCCTGCGCAGCGCCATCCAGCAGGCCGACGCCTTCGAAACCGAGTTCTGGAGCGGTGTCGACCTGAATCAACTGTTCCAGCGCCTGACCTCCGGCCGCGTCGTCGCTTGCGGCATGGAAAAAATCTTCGAAGCGGGCTTTCGCGAGTACAACAAGCTCAAGAAACAGTCAGGCCTGGACATCAGCAGCGTGATGGACGGCACGCGCCGCGCCATGCGCGCCGCCTATCAGCGCGAAACCGACAACCTGGAACGCAAGCTGGCCTTCCTCGCCACCGTCGGCTCGGTCAGCCCGTACATCGGCCTGTTCGGCACGGTGTGGGGCATCATGAATTCGTTTCGCGGCCTGGCCAATGTCGGCCAAGCCACGCTGGCGCACGTCGCGCCCGGCATCGCCGAGGCCCTGATCGCCACCGCCATGGGCCTGTTCGCGGCAATTCCGGCGGTGATCGCCTACAATCGCTATACGCACGACATTGATCGCCTGGCCACGCGCTACGAGAGCTTTATGGAAGAGTTCTCGAATATCTTGCAGCGGCAAGGACGTTAAAAAACCTTGGAACCACGAATGAACACGAATGAACACGAATGTTTCATAGACCCGGTTGTTGCTGGCGTGGCACCCCTGTTCCGCGAAACCAGTGGTAAGGATGGTCATTCTTTGTTTTTAATTCGTGTTCATTCGTGTTCATTCGTGTTCATTCGTGGTTAAAAATAATGCCTAGACAGCGCCGCCTGATGAACCAGATCAACGTCGTGCCTTTCATCGACGTGATGCTGGTCTTGCTCATCGTGTTCATGGTGGCGGCGCCCTTGATCAATCCGGGGCAGATCGAATTGCCCACGGTGGGCCAGCAATTGAAGCAGCCGATCGCGCCGCTGGAAGTGATCGTGCATGCCGACAAGAAATTATTCCTGCGCGACCGCGAGCGCTCCTCTTCTGAGGTGGCGGTGGATCGCGCCAGCCTGGTGCAGGCGATCAAGGAGAAGCAGGCGCGCAATCCGGAGCAGGCCGTGGTGATCGCGGCCGACAAGGACGTGCGCTATGAAGAGGTGCTGAAGGTGATGGACATCCTGAGCCAGAACCAGGTCAAGAAGGTCGGCTTGTTGGCCAAGCCGAATGCCAATTGATCGCGCGCGCACCGCAGCCGCATCAACTGTCGTCCGGTGCGCTCGCGCTGTTGGTGCATGCCGGGTTTTTTGCCTTGCTGTTTTTTGGCGTCAACTGGCGCGCCACCGAGCCGCCGGGCATGGTGGTGGATTTGTGGTCTGACGTGCCGGCGCAACCGCAGCCTGCGCGCGCGTCACCGCCACCGCCACCGCCGCCAGAGCCTGCGCCAATCAAAAAAGTTGAACCTAAGCCCGCGCCGCCGGCTCCAAGCAGCAAGACCGACATCGCACTCAAGGACAAGAAGCGCAAAGAGGACAAGCCCAAGCCGGAGCCCGCGAAACCCAATAAACAAGAACAACGCAAGCAGGAACAATTGAAACAAGACCAAGCACGACAAGCCGAAGCGCTACGCCAACAACTAGCGCTGAATGAACTGGCGCGCTTGGCGCAGGTGCGGCAAGCTGCGGCGCATCAAACCGTCGTCGGCGAGTATTCGGAACGCATTCGGGGTAAAATCCGGCAGAAGCTGAATCGCGCGCTGTGCGGCGATGGCAACCCGCAATTGATTTTCGACATCGCACTGCTGCCCACCGGGCAAATCCGCGGCCGGCCGGTGTTGCGTAAGAGCAGCGGCATTCCCGCCTGCGACAAGGCGGTGGAGGATGCGATCCTGTTATCGGAACCGCTGCCAGTGCCGACGCAACCGGAAATTTTCGCTTACTTTCGAGACCTGAACCTGAACTTCAAGCCGAATGAGTAAACCATGACATCGACGCGTTTCGCATTCCTTGGCTTTTTCCTGTTGAGTGTCGCGGCATTCCATGCGCGTGCCGCGCTCACCATCGAAATCACCGGCGGCGCATCGCTGCAAATTCCGGTCGCCATCGCGCCCTTTGCCGGCGAAGAGGCTTATCGGGACAAGCTCAGCAAGATCGTGATGGCCGACCTGGCGCGCAGCGGCTTGTTCAAGCTGATCGACACCGGCGGCATGGTGCCGCCACGCATGCCGGCCGACGTCAAGGTCGCCGAGTGGAAGGCGAAGGGCGCGACCGCGCTGGCCATGGCGAATGTGGTGCCGCAGGCCGGCGGGCGCATCGAGGTGCAGTTCCGCCTGATCGACACTGTGCGCCCCGACATCGCGCAAGTGGTGCAGCTGGCCGGTTACAGCCTGCCCACCAACAGCGCGCAGTTGCGCCTGACCGCGCACCAGATCGCCGATATTATTTTCGAGAAGCTGACCGGCAATCCCGGCGCCTTCGCCTCGCGCATCGCCTACATCACCAAGCGCGGCGGCACGCATGAACTGCAAGTCGCCGACTCGGATGGCTTCAACGCCCAGACCGTGTTCAGCTCGCGCGAGCCGATCGTCTCGCCGGCCTGGTCGCCGGATGGCACGAAGTTGGCCTATGTCGCTTTCGACCAAAAGAAGCCCATCATCTACGTGCAAACCCTGGCCACCGGCAAGCGCCAGACGATTTCGAATTTCAAGGGCAACAATAGCGCGCCGGCCTGGTCGCCGGATGGCCGTCAACTGGCGATCGTCCTGTCGCGCGACAGCACGGCGCAAATTTATACCGTGAATGCCGACGGTTCCGGACTCAAGCGCCTGACCCAGACCACGAGCATCGACACCGAACCGAACTGGTCACCGGATGGAAAGTACCTGCTGTTCACCTCCGACCGCGGCGGCAGCCCGCAGATTTATCGCATGCCGTCCTATGGCGGCGAGCCGGTGCGGCTCACTTTCGAGGGCAGCTATAACGTCTCGCCGCGCTACAGCCCGGACGGCAAGAGCTTTGTCTTCATCCAGCGCGAAAGCGGCAAATTCCGCGTTGCGGTGCAGGACTTCATCTCCGGCCAGGTGCAGGTGCTAACCGACAGCAGCTTGGACGAGTCGCCGTCCTGGGCACCCAACGGCAAAATGATTCTGTACGCCACGGCAATGCTGGGACGCGGCGTGCTGGCGGCGGTGTCCAGCGATGGCCGCGTCAAACAAAGACTTTCCACGCAGGCCGGCGATGTGCGCGAGCCGGCCTGGGGCCCCTTATTGAAAGCCAAACCTTGATATTTCTCATCGGCAGTTGCCGAACCCTTAGAAAGGAGTTTTACCCATGAAACGCATACCACTCTATCTGCTGATCGCCACCCTGCTGACCGCTTGCGCCAGCGATCCCACCACAACCCAGCCCAGCGCGCAAGTCGAGGACAGAACGCAAGGACAGCAGCCGGCCACGCCGCCGTCCGCCGATACGCGCCCGCTGGTGCCGCCGACCGCGCCCAGCGCCAATCCGCTGCAGGATCCCAACAACATCCTGTCGCAGCGCAGCGTGTTCTACGACTTGGATAGTTTCGACGTGAAGCCGGAATACAAGGCGCTGGTGGAAGCCCACGGCAACTATCTCGCGACCAACCCCAAGGCCAAGGTGTTCCTGCAAGGCCATGCCGACGAGCGCGGCAGCCGCGAATACAACATCGCGCTGGGCCAGAAGCGTGCCGACGGCGTGCGCAAGATCCTGTCGCTGCTGGGCGCGAAGGAAGAGCAAGTGGAAGCCGTCAGCTTCGGCGAAGAAAAGCCGCGCGCCGATTGCCATGACGAATCTTGTTGGTCGCAGAATCGCCGCACCGACTTCCTATATCAAGGCGAATGAGCATGCAGCGCGCGTGGCCCCTGGCTTTGCTGCTCGCCGTGAGCCCAATGGCCACGGCGGGCTTGTTCACGGATGATGAGGCGCAGAAAAAGATCGTGGCCTTGCAGCAAGAAACCCAGCAATTGCAGCAGAAGCTAACGCAGCAGGAAGCGCTTGTCGCCAAGCTGGATGCCACACTGCGCTCCCAGGGACTGGTCGATCTGCTGCAAAGCGTGGAAGCCATGAAGGCCGAGATTGCCAAGCTGCGCGGCCAGATCGAGGTCAACACCAACCAGATCGAGACCACGCAAAAGCGCCAAAAGGATTTGTACGTCGATCTCGACAACCGTTTGCGCAAACTGGAACGGGTGGACACGCCGGCCGCCGTCACGCCACCGGCCATCCCCACGGCTGGCGCTGCGACCGCACCCGCTGTCCTTGCCCCAAACGGCGCAGCATCCGATCCCGGCGCGGAAAATCGCGCCTACGACACGGCCTTCAATCTATTCAAGATCGGCAACTACCAAGCCGCCATCGCCGCCTTCCAGAACTTCCAGAAAGCCTACCCCGGCAGCGCGCTGGCCGCGAATGCGCAATACTGGATCGGCAATTCCTTCTCCGCGCTCAAGGACTACAAAACCGCCATCGCGCAACAGCAAAAGCTGATCAGCACCTACCCCAACAGCCCGAAAGTGCCGGACGCCTTGCTGAATATCGCCAGCAGCCAACTGGAATTGGGCGCGAAGGAAGAAGCCAAAAAGACCTTGTCGGAAATCATCGCCAAATATCCCTTGAGCCCGGCGGCGGAGAGCGCGAAGAAGCGCTTGGCGAATTTGCATTGAGTTGAAAAGCCAGTTCGCCACAGAGAACACAGAGTTCACAGAGAAAAACCATAAACGCATTCTAGAATTTCATCTGGGGCACAGCCCAACTGCGCGCACCGCGACGTTTTTGGGGCTCCTGCGAGTTGCCGAGCGCAGCCGCGCCGGGGGCAGTCGGCGGATTCATGTTTGAGCGCGTGGCCGCGCAGCGGATCGCGCGAGTTCGAATCCCCGTTTTTCTCTTGGGCCCGGCGTGACGAGCAACGCAGGGGGGTCGCCCGAAGAGGCGACCGGTGAACGGGGTGTGTCTTTTTGGCTACGGCCGATGCTCTTAACATTCGCTACGCGAATGTTAGCCTGCGCCGAAACTACGTTTTCTTGGGTTACCTTCTTTTGGACAAGCAAAAGAAGGTAACTGCCCTGCCGGGGCATGACCGGCACCAAAAATAATCCGCACGCAGCGCGACTCCAAACAAATATTGTACGGCTCTTAATAAAACATCCAAGATTGCCGGCGCCACATATTCGGGCCCACAGAAGATTCATTTGCAGTTAGTGCGTGGGCCTCAGAGCAACACCAAGCTATCCCGATGAATCAACTCCGCTTCATCCACGTAGCCGAGTATGGCCTCGATTTCACTGGAAGGTTTCTTGAGGATTTTGCGCGTTTCTAGCGCGCTGTAATTGACCAGGCCGCGCGCGATTTCGGCGCCGCTGGGATCGAGGCAGGTGACGACTTCGCCGCGCTCGAATTCGCCCGACAGGTCATGCACGCCGATTGGCAGCAGGCTTTTGCCTTCTTCGCGCAGGGCGCGCGCGGCGCCAGCGTCGAGCATCAAGCGGCCGCGCACTTGCAGATGGTCCGCCAGCCATTTTTTGCGGGCGGCGACCTTGTTGGCTTCATCTGCGATCAATTGCGTGCCGATCAACTCGCCTTGCGCCAGGCGCACCAGCACATCCGGCTCGCGGCCCCAGGCGATCAGGGTATGTGCGCCGCTGCGCGCGGCGCGCTTGGCGGCGAGGATCTTGGTCAGCATGCCGCCGCGGCCGATGGCGCTGCCGGCGCCGCCGGCCATTTTCTCCAGGGCCGGGTCGCCCGCCCGCGCCTCCCGAACCAGGTGCGCCGTCGGGTCACGGCGCGGATCGGCGGAATACAGGCCATTTTGGTCGGTCATGATCACCAGCGCATCGGCCTCGATCAGGTTGGTGACCAGCGCGGCCAGGGTGTCGTTGTCGCCGAACTTGATTTCGTCGGTGACCACCGTGTCGTTTTCGTTGATGATCGGGATCACGTTCAGCGCCAGCAGGGTGCGCAGCGTGGAGCGCGCATTCAGGTAGCGCTTGCGGTCGGCGAGGTCTTCGTGCGTGAGCAGGATTTGCGCGGTGTGCAGGTCGTGCTTGCGAAAACAGGTCTCGTACACTTGCACCAAGCCCATTTGCCCCACCGCCGCCGCGGCCTGCAATTCATGCAGGGCGTGCGGGCGTGTCTTCCAACCGAGGCGTTGCAGGCCTTCGGCAATGGCGCCGCTGGAAACTAAAACGACTTGTTTGCCCATGCCCTTGAGGCGCGCAATCTGATCGGCCCAGTGCGTGATGGCATGGGTGTCGAGGCCTTGGCCTTCGTTGGTGACCAGGCTGCTGCCGACTTTCACCACCAGGCATTTCGATTTGCTGAGGATGGATTGCATGGCTTTTTTGGGTTAAGAACGATTTCTCAAAAGCTGTCCACGAAAAACACGAAAATCACGAACTCCCAAAAAAGCATTAGACCATTTCGTGTATTTTTGTGTTTTTCGTGGACAAGGTTTTAGTATTTTAACTCAGTCCCCCGGATTGCCTTCAGCATCTTGCGCGGCGCGCGCTTGGTCCAGATGGTTCATGATGGCGTGCACCAGGGCCTGGCAGCCTTCGCCATTGATGGCGGAGATGCTGAAGCACGGCCCTTTCCATTTGTAGCGCTTGAGGAAATCCTTGATGCGCTGTTCGCGCTCGTCTTCCGGCACCATGTCGAGTTTGTTCAGCACCACCCAGCGCGGTTTATCGAACAAGGACTGATCGTATTTTTTCAGCTCTTGCACGATGGCCTTGGCCTCGCTTACCGGGTCGATGCTGTCGTCGAACGGCGCCAGATCGACGATGTGCAGCAGCAAGTGCGTGCGCTGCAAGTGGCGCAGGAATTGATGGCCCAGGCCCGCGCCTTCGGCCGCACCCTCGATCAGGCCGGGAATATCGGCAATGACGAAACTGCGATTGTTGTCGACGCGCACCACGCCCAGGTTGGGATGCAGCGTGGTGAAGGGATAGTCGGCGACTTTCGGCTTGGCCGCCGACACGGCGCGAATGAAGGTCGATTTGCCGGCATTGGGCATGCCGAGCAGGCCGACATCGGCCAGTACTTTCAGCTCCAGGCGCAGTTCGCGCTCTTCCACTATTTCGCCGCGCGTGAATTGGCGCGGGGCGCGGTTGGTGCTGGACTTGAAGTGCAGGTTGCCGATGCCGTTTTGTCCACCCTTGGCGATCAGGACGCGCATGCCGTCTTGCGCCAAATCAGCAATGACTTCGCCGCTCTCGGCGTCGCTGATCACGGTGCCGACTGGCATGGGCAGGGTCAAATCCTCGCCGGCCTTCCCATATTGATCCGAGCCGCGACCGTTTTCGCCGTTTTGCGCGCGGTGCGTGCGGCGATAGCGAAAATCGATCAGGGTATTCAGGTTGCGGTCGGCCACGGCATAAATACTGCCGCCGCGTCCGCCGTCGCCGCCGTCCGGGCCGCCCTTGGGAATGAATTTCTCGCGCCGGAATGAGGCGCAGCCATCCCCGCCCTTGCCGGCTTGGATGCGAATCAGCGCTTCGTCGATAAATTTCATGGTAGGGGCCTGGAAAATAAAAAGGCCCTATCTCGCGATAGGGCCTCGTGTCGCGTTACGTGTCCGCTTAAGCCGCAACCGGCTCAATGGTCACCGTATGGCGCTGCATGGGGCCTTTGGTCGTGAAGCAAACCTTGCCTTCGATCTTGGCGAACAAGGTGTGATCCTTGCCCATGCCCACGTTGTCGCCGGCGTGGAACTGGGTGCCGCGCTGGCGAATGATGATTTCACCGGCATTCACCAATTGGCCGCCGTAGCGCTTCACGCCGAGGCGCTTGGCTTGCGAGTCGCGGCCATTACGGGAACTACCACCTGCTTTTTTATGTGCCATGAATATTCTCCTTTACTTGCCGATGCTCTGCACTTCGAGCTCGGTATAGTTCTGGCGATGTCCCTGGTGCTTTTGATAGTGCTTGCGGCGACGCATCTTGAAGATCGTCACTTTCTTGCCGCGCCCCTGGGACAAAACCTTGGCGGTTACGCTGGCGCCGGACACCAAGGGTGCGCCGACCGTCACGCTGTCGCCATCGGCGAGCATCAAGACCTGGTCCAGTACGATTTCGCTGCCAATGTCTGCCGGTATCTGTTCTACTTTAAATTTTTGGCCGGGGGTCACGCGATATTGCTTGCCACCGGTTTTTACGACCGCATACATGATTTAGCTCTCCGTGAATTCAAATCGGAAAACCGCGCATTATAGGGAAAAAACCTGCTTTGGTCAAAGCTTTCCGGTTTTACCCCGAAACAGCCTTTTCTTCTTGACCGCAAGGGCGCGCCTTTCTACCATTGCCGTTTTGCCTTTTTCGGCCTAATTCCGTGAATATTGAAGAAATTCGCAAGGTTATCGAACCCGACATGCGGCGCGTGGACGCCGTGATCCGGGAACGCCTGCACTCCGACGTGGTGCTGATCCGCCAGGTTTCGGAATACATTATCGGCAGCGGCGGCAAGCGCCTGCGCCCGGCCCTGGTGCTGCTGTCGGCCGGGGTTTTCGGCTATCGCGGTGCGCATCACCACGAATTGGCGGCAGTGGTCGAGTTCATCCACACCGCCACCTTGCTGCATGACGATGTGGTGGACGAGTCCAATATGCGCCGTGGACGCGAGACCGCCAACGCCCTGTTCGGCAACGCCGCCAGCGTGCTGGTGGGCGATTTCCTGTATTCGCGCGCGTTCCAGATGATGGTGGGCGTGAACGACATGCGCGTGATGCAGGTACTGGCCGACGCCACCAACACCATCGCCGAGGGCGAGGTGTTGCAGCTCCTCAACTGTCACGACCCGGACATCGACGAAGAACGCTATCTGCAAGTCATCCGCTTCAAGACCGCCAAGCTGTTCGAGGCCGCGACGCGCCTGGGCGCCATCATCAGCCAGGCCAGCGAACGCGACGAGCAAGCCATGGCGCAATACGGCATGCACCTCGGCACGGCGTTTCAGCTGATCGACGATGTGTTGGATTATTCCGGCAATCACGCCGACACCGGCAAGAACCTGGGCGACGACCTGGCCGAAGGCAAGCCCACGCTGCCGCTGCTGTACGCCATGCGCCAGGGCACCCCGGAACAGGCCGCGCTGATCCGCAGTGCCATCGAGCAAGGCGGCCTGGACGACTTCACCCAGGTACTGGAAACCATCAACGCCACCGGCGCCTTGGCCTATGCCGCAAAGCAGGCGCAGCATGAAGTGGACATCGCCTGCGCCGCCATTTCGCATTTGCCGGATTCTCAATACAAGCAAACGCTGTTAGAATTGGCCGCTTTCTCGGTGACCCGAAATCATTGAGATTATATTTTTGGGGCAGTGGCCGTCGCGAGCGCCGCGAGTTTGAACCGAGAAGCACAGCCGTACAATTCGTACGGCGAGCATCGCAGGTTCAAAATCGGGGTGCGCAGTAGGCCAGTGACCAAAAAAATCGGGGTGTAGCTCAGCCTGGTAGAGTACTGCGTTCGGGACGCAGGAGTCGGAGGTTCGAATCCTCTCACCCCGACCAATTTTTTTGGCCAATTCTTGTTTTTCCCCCATGTTAAGATGGGGCGTCTTCTAGCTCTGGAGTTGTCACGATGCGTTTTCTGATTCTTCTGGTCGGCATCGTCATCATCTATCTGCTCCTGAAAAAATATTTCCGCAATCTGCAACGGCCGGATACGGAGGCACGTCCGCCCGCCGCGGCCGAGAATATGGTGCGCTGCGCCCAGTGCGGGGTGAACGTGCCGCAAACCGAGGCCTTCTTCAGTCGTGGAGAATACTTCTGCAGCGACGAGCACCGTAAGCTCCACCAGCAATAGCAGCCCGACGCCCGCCCTGGGCGCGCTCGGCAGCGGCTGGCCCGAAGCGCCGGGGGCGCAGGGTGGACAATTCGCCGACGCCTATTGGCGCTCGCTGCATTATTTCAATTTCTACCGCATTGCCCTAGCCAGCCTGTTGCTGCTGGCGCACTTTGTATTCTTCGAGCGCAACCCGCTCGGCACCCTGGTTCCCCATCTGTATACCCTGGCGAGCGCGCTGTACCTGCTGCTCGGCGCGGTGCTGTTTATCGCCATCCAGTCGCGTTGGCCGCGTTTCGATATTCAAGTATCGGGGCAGGTGTTCGCCGATATTTTTCTGCTCACGATCATCATGTACAGCAGCGGCGGCGTGGTCAGCGGCCTGGGCTTATTGGTGCTGGTGACCCTGGCGGCCTCGAGCCTGATCGCGCGCGGCCGGCTCGCCATGTTCCATGCGGCGATCGCCACCCTGGCCGTGCTGTTCGAGGAAAGCTATTTGGCTTATGGCCCGAGCACCACCGGCAATTTTCTGCAGGCCGCAATGCTCTCCACCACGTATTTTGCGGTGGCGGGTCTTGCCTATTACCTGGCCCAGCGCCTGAGCGTGAGCGAAGCCATCGCGCAGCGCCAGCGCATCGACCTGGCCAATCTGGACACGGTCAATCGCCTGGTGATCCAGGACATGCAAGACGGGGTGATCGTGGTCGACGGCGACAACCGCGTGCGCCAGATCAACAGCCAGGCGGAACGTTTATTGGGTCCGCTCACCGGCCCGCGCGGTGAAATCAAGGTCGATGCCTATGCCCCCAGCCTCGCGGCGCGCATTGCCGAATGGCGCGAGTCCGGCGATATCAGCCTGCTGCCCTTGCGCGCACCCAACAGCAACCGCTCCTTTCGCACCCGCATCACGCCCATCGGCAACCGGCGCGCCCTGGGCGCGGTGATCTTCCTCGAAGACCTGAGCCGCTTGCAGGCCCAGGCGCAACAACTCAAGCTCGCCGCACTGGGCCGGCTCACCGCGAACATCGCGCATGAGATCCGCAATCCCTTGAGCTCGATCGGCCATGCGGCGCAGCTGTTGCAAGAAGACGAAGCGTTCGACCTCACGCAAAAGCGCTTGCTGGAAATCATCCACGACAACACCTTCCGCCTCGACCGCATGGTGCAGGATATTTTGCAGCTCAATCGCAAGGATCGCGGCCAGCCCGAGACCCTGCACCTGGAATCGTATCTGCAATCCTTTTGCCAGGAATTCTGCCATACCGAACACTTGCCGGCCGACCTGTTCCGGATCGAGGCGGCGCCGACCATCGACATTCAGTTCGACCGCTACCACTTGCACCAGGTGTTGTGGAATGTGTGCCGCAACGCCAGCCGCCATTGCCGGCGGCAGGCCGGCAGCATTCGCCTCGTGGCGCAGCAAGCGCCCGCGGAGAATGTAATACAATTGGATATTATCGACGACGGCCCCGGCGTGCCGGGCGAGATCCAGGCGCAATTGTTCGAGCCCTTCTTCACCACCGAAAGCACCGGCACCGGCCTGGGCCTGTATATCGCGCGCCAGTTGGCGGAAGCCAACAACGCCACCTTGGATTACGTCGACAACCCGCTTGGCGGGCAATTCCGACTTTGCAGCAAAGGAGCCACGCATTGAAGCCAGCCGCAGCAAGCCAAAGCACCCCCAAGGTGCTGATCGTAGACGACGAAGCGGATATTCTGGAGCTGCTCGAGCTGACCTTGCTGCGCATGGGCCTGGAGTCGCAGCGTGCGATGAAAGTCGCCGACGCCATCGCCCTGCTCAAGGTCAATCACTACGATCTGTGCCTCACCGACATGCGCCTGTCGGACGGCACCGGCATCGAGATCGTGCAATACATCGGCCAGCACTGCCCGGAACTGCCGGTTGCGGTGATCACCGCGTACGGCAGCACGGAAAACGCCGTGGTCGCGCTCAAGGCCGGCGCCTTCGATTACATTCCCAAGCCGGTGTCGCTGGATCAGTTGCGCGCTTTGGTCAAATCGGCCTTGAGCATCACCGAAAAACCCGCGCCGGAAAGCCAGCAGCGCACCCTGCTCGGCAATTCGCCGGCGCTGCAATTGGCGCGCGATATGATCGGCAAGCTGGCGCGCAGCCAGGCGCCGGTGTATGTCACCGGCGAATCCGGCTGCGGCAAGGAACTGGCGGCGCGGCTGATCCACGAGCATAGCGTGCGCCAGGCGCAGCCCTTCATCGCCGTGAACTGCGGCGCGATCCCGGAAAACCTGATGGAGAGCGAGTTCTTCGGCTACAAGAAAGGCGCGTTCACCGGCGCCGATGCCGACCGCGACGGCTTCTTCCAGGCCGCCAACGGCGGCACGCTGTTCCTGGACGAAGTGGCCGATCTGCCGCTGGCGATGCAGGTCAAGCTGTTGCGCACCATCCAGGAAAAAAAGGTGCGCAAGGTCGGCGCAACCCAGGAAGAGCCGATCGACGTGCGCATCATCAGCGCCACGCACCAGGCCTTGTCCAACTTGGTCGAGAGCGGAAAATTTCGCCAGGACCTGTATTACCGGCTGAACGTGATCGAACTGAAAATGCCGCCGCTGCGCGAAATGCGCGAGGACATCCCGCTGATCGCGCAAGCCATCCTGGAGCGCCTGGCCCAGCAAAGCGGCGCGCCCTTGCCGACCCTGACGCCGGACGCCATTGCCGCCTTGAGCGAATACAGCTTCCCCGGCAATGTGCGCGAGCTGGAAAACATTCTGGAGCGCGCCCTGGCGCTGTGCGGCGGCAACAGGATCGGCCGCGACGATTTATACCTGAGCGTGCCCGAGGCTGCGCTGGACGAAGGCAGCCGCGAACCCGGCGCGAAATGGCCGTTGCAGGATTATCTGGATCGCATCGAAAAAGAAGCCATCCAAGAAGCGCTGGAAAAAACCCGCTTCAACAAGACCGCCGCGGCGAAACTGCTCGGCATCACCTTCCGCGCCCTGCGCTACCGGCTGGAACGGCTGGGGATCGAATAAGTGCTGAGGACTGAGTGCTGAGGACTGAGTAAATACCCCGGCACTCAGCACTCAGCACTCAGCACTCAGCACTCAGCACTCAGCACTCAGTCCTCAGTCCTCAGTCCTAAAATTAACTGCGCGGCGTCTTACGCTTCGCCACCACGCAGCGCGCATTCCAAATCTGCTGCGAGTATTCGCGGATGGTGCGGTCGGAGGAAAACTTGCCCATGTGCGCCACGTTCAGCACGGCCTTGCGTACCCAGGCATCCTGATCGCGGTACAGCGCCTCCACCTGCTGCTGCGCTTCGATATACGAAGCATAGTCGGCCAGCAGCATGTAGCGGTCGCCATGATAGGTCAGCGCATTGAACACCGGCTTGAAGCGCTCGTGATCGTCGGGCGAAAAATAGCCGTTGTTGATCATGTCCAGCGCCTGCCGCAACTCCGGATTGTTGTCGTAAAAATGCCAGGGCTTGTAGCCGTCCGCCGCCAACTGCGCCACCTCGTGGGTGCGCATGCCGAAGATGAAAATATTCTCCGCGCCGACTTCGTTGTGAATCTCGATGTTGGCGCCATCCATGGTGCCGATGGTGAGCGCGCCGTTCAGCGATAGCTTCATGTTGCCGGTGCCGGAAGCTTCGGTGCCGGCAGTGGAAATCTGCTGCGACAGATCGGCGGCGGGGATGATGTCCTCCGCCGTCGACACGTCGTAGTTGGGGATGAACACGACTTTCAACCGATCGCCGACCAGGGGGTCGTTGTTGACGATGTCCGCCACGTCGTTGATCAGCTTGATCACGCGCTTCGCCATCTGGTAGCCGGGCGCGGCCTTGCCGCCCAGGATCACGGTGCGCGGCACGCTGGCGCCGCCGGCGCGAATGCGGTTGTACAGGGTGACGATGTGCAGCACGTTCAACAGCTGGCGCTTGTATTCGTGGATGCGCTTGATCTGCACGTCGAACAGCGAATCCGGGCTGACCTGGATATGCAAACGCTGCTGGATCAAGCCGGCCAGGCGCACCTTGTTGGCGCGCTTCACCTGGGCGAATTCGGCGCGGAACGCCGCGTCCTCCGCCAGCCCGTCCAGGCGCTGCAATTGATCCAATTCTTTCAGCCAATCCTTGCCGATGCGCTTGCTGATCAGCTTGGACAAGCCGGGATTGGCCTGATTCAGCCAGCGCCGCGGCGTGATGCCGTTGGTGACGTTGACGATCTTGTCCGGCCACAGACGATGAAAATCGGCGAAGATGGTTTCCTTCATCAATTGCGTATGGATTGCCGCCACGCCGTTCACCTTATGGCTGCCGACGATGGCCAGATGCGCCATGCGCACGCGCTTGTCGCCGGCATCGTCGATGATGGACATGCGCCGCAGTAAATCCGTATCGCCGGGATAGCGGTGCATCACATCGCGCAGGAAGCGCTGGTTGATCTCGTAAATGATCTGCAGGTGGCGCGGCAGCACGCGCTCGAACAGCGGCAC
>Ga0105100_10001378_pt1 | contig 14313 bp, 12 predicted proteins | sample PPLLak12cMay2015_2_FD_87033 | JGI IMG/M metagenome (GOLD analysis project Ga0105100, IMG submission 87033) | Freshwater sediment microbial communities from Prairie Pothole Lake near Jamestown, North Dakota, USA - PPLs Lake P8 Core (1) Depth... | ecosystem: Environmental > Aquatic > Freshwater >...
ACCAAGTCGCGGCGCAGACCGGACACGTCCACGTGGAAGCGGCGGATGATGGTATTCACTTCCTTTTCTGTGGAGTTAACACCCGGCGCAAAAACCTGCCAAAGATAATCGAGGATGACTCTAAGCTTAACCGGTTGAGGCGGCAAGTTATCGATCGTGCCATCCGGGTTCAGGCAGGATACCAACACCTTGCGGGACTTTTCGTCCAGGTCAGGGGTAGGGATATATGCGGGCTTTTCTTCGCGCAGTTGCGTACGCGCCAGGTTTTCCAGTTTGTCGATGTTCAGTTCATACAGGTTATCCTTCAGGCTGATCACACCAACGTGCTCGAGAAAGGCCAAATGGTCAACCACATCGCGTAAGGGCATATTCAAGCGCCCGGCGATTTCGGATCGATTGGCGCGCCGCTTGGCCAACACACCAATGATGCGCAGACGATCTACATCCGCCATCGCTTTGACAAAATCAAGGAGTTCATGAGAGTCGTTCATATTTCACTTCCGTAGAATTAATTCGATGTACATCGAATTATATTTTAACGGAAATTTGCTGATTGTCAAGGTGAATCACACAAACGGTGGCAGGCAAGGACACGGGGAAGATGCGAAAAAAGGTCATCGGTTATAATACGTCACCGAAAGCAATCCCCCATCCCAGTCAGGAGGTGTGTTTCATGGATCTTCCGAAACACGTATTTTTCGAGGGGAAAATCGTCCCTTTCGAAGAGGCAAAGGTCAGTGTGGCTACGCATGCGTTTCATTACGGTACGGCGGTTTTTGGCGGCATCCGCGGGTATTGGAACGAAGAGAAGAAAAAGCTATATGTGTTTCGCCCCTATGACCACTATCATCGTTTACTGAATTCGGGGCGCATGATGAATATGCAGATCCCTTACGATGAGGAGAGCCTGATCCAGTTGACACTGGACCTGGTGCGCACGGAGGGCTGGCAAACCGATATTTACATCCGACCTTTGATCTACAAAGCCGACCTGGGCATCGGGGTACGCCTGCACGACCTGAAAGATGAATTGACGATTTTCTCCATGCCGTTCAAGCAATATGTCAAGAATGACACCAATGCGCACGTAACGATCTCTTCATGGAGGCGCATTGACGATAATGTCATCCCTGCACGCGGCAAGATCAGCGGCGCTTATGCCAATTCGGCGCTGATCAAGACCGATGCCGCGCGCGCCGGCTTCGACGAGGCATTGGTGCTCGATCAGAACGGTCATGTTTCTGAGGGCAGCGCCATGAATATCTTCATGGTGCGAGACGGTGTGGTCATTACGCCGCCAATTACAGACAACATTCTGGAAGGCATCACACGGAAAACAGCCATGGAACTGGCCCAGAACGAACTTGGGCTGCCGGTGGTGGAGCGCTCGGTCGACCGAACTGAATTGTTCATATGCGACGAGTTATTCATGACCGGTTCCGCCGCACAAATCGTAGCGATCACTAAAGTGGATTACCGCCTGGTTGGCAAGGGAGAAATGGGACCGGTAACAGGAAAACTTAGAGAGCTATTCGATGGGATTGTACGCGCTAAGAATCCCAAATATGCACATTGGAATGTAGAAGTTTAACCACAACCACAGATAAATCAGATAAACACAGATAGACAAAAAAAGGTGCCCTTGCTATTACTTCCGCAGGGGCACCTTTTGAATTCACAAAAATTCGTGCTCTTTGTGTCCTTAGTGGATATTAGCGATTTTTCTTGAACCGCACCAACACCAGGTTTTTCTCGCAATCGCTGAATGTATCAATGTAGATTTGATCTGAAAGCGGCAAACCTGCCTGGTCCAGCAATTGCACATAGAGCGTATCGCGCGAGTTGACCGGTGTTTCGCCAAGCACAAATTCAAAGCCTGATTTGCCGTATTCCGGGCTGACACCGCTGACCGTGGTCAACTCAACTGTCTTGCCATCCAACTTGCCAGCCAATCGGACCACAATACCAATGATCGGGCTGCTGTTCTGATCATCCACCGTCCCGCCTACACCCTGCCAGTTACAGCTTGCATTTGCCAAATGAGGGATTAACACACTCTCAATCGCATTGACCGAAGCAGCCGAGAACGGCGCCTTTGGCGTGGGGGTAAAAGTAGGTGTGGTCGTGGGAACCGGCGTATCGGTAGCCGGAACAAGATTGGCGGGCGTTGAGGTTGCGGGAGGAGTGATGGAGGGCAACAAGGTAGCGGTCGGCGAGAGAAAAACCGTCGGTGTAGGCGTCCAGGTAGGTTCCATTTGCAAAGGTGTGATCGTCGCTGTCGGGGTTCTAAAAGACGCCGGCTTGAGCGGGTTCAGCGTAGAACCCGGGTCAATAAACACCATTACGAAATAAGCACCCAGGCACACCGTGACCAACAACACTATGATTGTGAAAATATCCCACACGCCAATCGCAGGCGCAGAAAAACCCGAAGGCTTTGGTTCAGGTTCATCGAAGTTGAATTCACTCATCAAGGTCTCCGTGCAAAGTTTCGATCAAGGGGCCAGCACAATGTCGCTCTCAGTGCGTTTCTGTGCTAACCAATCTTGCAAGGCTTTTTCTTGCATTACCAGATAGGCGTCTGGCGAAAGCGGATGCTGCAAGTCTCGTTCCACCACCAAAAGGATATGGTAGCCGACTTCGGACGCAATCACATCGCTGTGTTGTTCAGGCTCCAGGTCGAAAGCGGCCTCTTCCAATTCGGGTTCTAGCAAGTATCCGCGTGGGAACCAACCCAATTCGCCGCCCGTATTCGGGTCATAGAGCACTGCCAGGTCTGCAAAATTGGCCCCGGCATCCAATTGGTCGGCCACTTTGCGCGCCGTATCTTCATTATAGAGCAGAATTTGCCGCGCGTGTACCTGCTCCGCGGTACCAGACACAGCCGTAATGATTTTGTCACGCATCCAGGCAGCTTCGGCAGCGCGTTTCAACGCGGATTGGAACGAATCATCTGTGTAGCCGTGTTCGGACTGCCACACAGCAAGCGCATCCACGCCCCCCACTTCGGAGGCCAGCGCATCCAGCCTGGACCCTAAATCTGCTTCCGTTATCTCAAACCCATCGGCGTGAGCGGCCTGCGCCAGCAAGACCTGCGCGATCAGATCATCCAAAACAACCTGAGCTGCATCGTCCGCATTGATCTCGTTTCCCAAGGCCCCTTGGGCAGCGCGATAGCGGTCCACTTCGGCCAGGAACTCTTCCTCTGTGATCCACTCATCGTTGACGATAGCAGCCAGGGGCGGCGGGGTGGGCGTTGGCGGGAGCGGCGTCTGCGTAGGTAAGGCCGGGGTCGCTGTAGCAGGTGTCTCGATGAATGAAGCGCAGGCAGAAAGGCCCAGGGACAGGATCAAGGTCAATCGAAACAGAATGTAACGAGAGTGGGGAAACATCGCGTCGATTATACCAATTAAAATAGGGGCAGGTCTCGGACCTGCCCCTACGGATGGATTTGAATAGATCAGTTTAGTACATACCGTCCATGCCGCCCGGAGGCATGGAAGGAGCCTTGCTCTCTTCAGGCATGTCGGTGATGAGCACGTCGGTAGTCAGGATCATAGCTGCGATAGAGGCAGCATTTTCCAGCGCTCCACGTACAACCTTGACCGGGTCGATCACGCCAGCTTTGATCATGTCGACATACTCACTGGTCAACACATTGAAGCCGATATTGGGGTTCTTCTTCTCGGCAGCCGTGCGGCGGACAGTATCGATGATGACCGAGCCATCCTCGCCAGCGTTGGAAGCCAGTTTGCGAATGGGGGCTTCCAGCGCTTTGCGGACGATGTTTACGCCAACTTTGGTCTCATCATCCTTAGCCTTGATCTTATCTAGAGCAACGCCAGCGTTGATAAGAGAGATCTCACCACCGGGCACGATACCTTCTTCAACAGCCGCGCGGGCTGCAGAGAGCGCATCTTCAACACGGTGCTTCTTTTCCTTGAGCTCGGTCTCGGTAGCAGCGCCAACGCGGACGATGGCCACGCCGCCGGAGAGTTTCGCCAGGCGCTCCTGGAGTTTCTCGCGGTCGTAATCGCTAGTGCTCTTGTCGATCTCAGTGCGGATTTCCTTGATGCGGCCTTCGATGCCGCTCTTCTCGCCCTTGCCGCCGATAATGGTAGTGTTCTCTTTGTCAGAAACGACCTTCTCGGCACGTCCCAAATCCTGCACAGTAGCAGTTTCGAGTTTGCGGCCGGTTTCTTCGGCGATGACGGTGCCACCGGTCAGGATGGCGATATCCTGCAGCATAGCCTTGCGGCGGTCACCAAAGCCGGGGGCTTTGATAGCCAGCACATTGAGCATGCCACGCAGTTTGTTCAGCACAAGGGTAGCCAGGGCCTCGCCATCAATGTCTTCGGCAATGATGACCAGTTCGCGCTTGCCAACCTGGACGAGTTTCTCCAGCAACGGGACGATATCCTGCGCAGCGGAGATTTTCTTCTCGTGGATCAGCACATAGGGTTCGGTTATGACAGCTTCCATGTGCTCGGCTTCAGTAATGAAGTAGGGCGACAGGTAACCACGATCAAACTGCATGCCTTCGACGTATTCGGTTTCGAACTGCATTGACTTGGACTCTTCCACGGTGATGACACCGTCTTTGCCGACCTTGTCCATCACATCGGCGATCAGGTTGCCAATCTCGGCATCCGCAGCGGAGTTGGTAGCAACATAACCAATCTCTTCCTTGGTGTCAATCTTAACAGCCACCTTGCGCAGTTCTTCACTAACAGCATCGGTCGCCATCTCGATACCGCGCTTGAGCAGCATTGGGTTGTAGCCTGCCTCGAGCGCCTTCAAGCCTTCATTGACTATCGCATGCGCCAGAATAGTCGAGGTAGTGGTACCGTCACCAGCAATGTCATTGGTTTTGGTGGCGGCTTCTTTGAGCAACTGCGCACCCATGTTCTCGAAGGGATCCTCGAGTTCAATTTCCTTGGCAACAGAAACGCCATCGTGGGTGATTGTGGGGGAGCCAAATTTGCGGTCAATTGCAACATTGCGGCCCTTGGGGCCCAGTGTCGCCGAAACAGCGTTGGCGACAACATTAATACCATTCCTAAGTTTACGGCGTGCGTCCTCAGAGAAGACGAGTTGTTTAGCAGCCATTTTGCATTCCTCCTAAAATTAACCTTCGAGAATCGCGAGCAGATCGCTCTCGCGCAGGATGAGCAGTTTTTTGCCATCCATCTTGAATTCAGTACCGGCGTATTTGGCGTACAGAACTTTGTCGCCAACTTTAACGTCCATTGCAATGCGTTTGCCGTCTTCGTCACGGGCGCCAGGACCCGCTGCTAAAACCTTGCCCTGCTGGGGCTTTTCCTTGGCGGTCTCGGGCAACACGATACCGCCTGCAGTCACCTCTTCTTGCTCAACGGGCTCGACTACGACACGGTCGCCGAGGGGTTTGAGGGAAAGTGCCATTTGATCCTCCTGATAAGATAGTTAGTGTATGAGCACGCAATTTTTTAGCACTCATCTACGTAGAGTGCTAAAATGCAACTGAATGATACTGTCCTTTATGGCACAAGTCAAGAGGGGGTGGGAGACTTTAACAAAATTCTGACAAATTACGGCGATGGAGTCGCGGTCATATCGATCATCACTTCCGATGCGGCTGTCGGAGCAGAAGAAGCCGTACTCCCCAGCGATGTACAAATTATTTCCCCTGACGAAACAATACCGGCGATATCCGGATCGCTGCCATAAGCTGCCTTCACTTCCGCCAACACATCCATCGCTTCGGAACAGTAATTTTCCTGTGGACGACTAAGAGCCGCAAGCACCGATCCATAAGTGTAGTAATAGACAACTGTGCTGGGTGAAAGTTCCTGCCCCGGAACCTCAACACCCGGTTCTTCTTCCGTGCACTTATCAAGGCCCCGTCCCTTGCAGGAATCTTCTCCCGAACAACCACGGGTTGCGCACTTGAGGGAAAAGATCGAGGTTTCGTAATTGCGCGATTTAAAGTAGATGATTCCTAATTGACCATAGATATCAGGATCTTGCGGCCTATACTCCAAAGCTGTTTGTACATTCCGCGCCGCGATAAAGAACTCGCCCATCTGCGAATAGGTTTTGGAGATAGACAAGTGTGGAATAGGATCTTCAATTCCCAACTGCTCGTTGATGCTTACAGCCTTTGCAAAGTACTCCAACGAACGCTCATACAACGATCTCGCAGTTTCCTCGTTGGGACTTCCAAACGCTAAACGACGATAGTTTGCTCCGGCGCGCAGGTGCAGGAACGTCAGGTTGGGCGTGATCGAAATGGCCGTATCGTATTCCTGAATGGCCTGGTTATATTGCCCGAATGATTCAAGCACATACGCATATACGCGATGCACATCCATCAGGGATGGGTCACGTTCCAGAGCCTGTTGGATGTTCTCCTCAGCCTGAGTCCATTTTTGCTGATCGACCAGGATTTCAGCGTAGAAGGCCAATGCCAGTGTATTGGTATTGTCCAACAACAAAGCCCGGTTGGCTACCTGCTCGGCTTGGGTTAATAATTTCTGTCCCTGCGCTTGCTGTTCTGGGTCAGGATTGATCAAATATGGAGAGGCGTTCCAATCCAGTGCAAAGGCATGAATGGCGTGCGCAAAACTATCGTCCGGCGCAAGCTCAACCGCTTTTTCAGCCGATGCAAGCGCTTCCTGCAAACGCGCCCGCTGGGCATCGTCAGTGGTTTGCAGCGCGGAAGAGTAAGTTTGGATGCGCGCCAGCTTGGCCCACACTTCCGCGTTGTTCGGGTCAACCTGCAGAGCCTCCTGATACGCAAGGATGGCTGCATCCATGTTCCCGGCTGTGAATTGGGCATCGCCCTCCATCGCATAGGATTCAGCCATGCGCGTGGAAATTGGCGTTGGCAGGAACAAGGGCTTGACATCACCCTGCTCCATCTGGCGAATAAACCAGACACCTCCCAGGATCATAACAACCAGGAAAAACAAGCGGTAGATATTGGGTCCCTGTTTACGATAGAACAAGGGGCGGCGCGGATTAATATTCATGGTGCGGGGGTAGGAGTTAGCGCTTCAGGCAAACTCGTCTCTGTCGGTAAGGGGAGCAGTTCAGGGGTCGGGGTAGCAGCGAGGTTTTGCTGGCAGATATTGACCACTTCCTGGGCATTTGCCACGGCAATCTCATCCGCCGGGACACGCGCCTGGATCTGTTGCGCAATCTGCAAAGCTTCGCCGCAGCGGTTCAGGCGGGCCAGCACCAGCCCGTAGGTGAAATAGTATTCGGCAATGCGGGTAACGTTGACCAACGGGATCGGTTCAATGGGTTGGTTATCTTCCGTTGCGCCGCCAGAGACCACGATTTTAAGTTGTTCCCTGGCTTCTTGCCATTGGAAGTTACGGTAATACATAACGCCCAGATTGCCGCGCAAGTTGGCATCCGTGGGATTATCGGTAACTGCTGTTTCGGCATACTGGGTCGCTTTGGCATACTCCCCTACGGCTGCATAGGTACGAGAGATGTAGAGGTCAGGCGTTGGGTCGCTGGGGTTGAGCGCATTGGCACGCGTGAATTCTTCCACGGCTTTGTCATAGATGCTCAGCACGCGGTAGTTGGTTCCCAAAGACAAGTGCAGAATGGCGATATTGGGATTAATGGCAATGGCTGCTTCGAACTCACGGATGGCTTCCTCGTAATTACCGGTGGCTTCCAGGATCAAGCCGCGCGCACGATGCGTCTCCAAAGAGTTAGGAGCCAGGTTCTGCGCCACACGAGATTCCTCTACCGCTAATTCAAGTCCTTCAAATGTACCGGATCCCAGGAAATACGAGTCGATCAATATTTCTACATTAACAGCATGCGCTAAGGCATTGTTCGGGTCGAGTTCCAGCGCACGCTTTATAGCCGATTCTGCCGCCAGGTAATCACCTTGAAAATCCAACGCCCAGGCGCGCATCACATGCGCCATCGAGCTGTTGGGGTTCAGTAACAAGGCGTCTTCGGCGCTGGTCTGCGCGTCCGCATATTGGCCGGCATAGATCTGCACGCGAGCGCGCGAAATAAACAGGGTTGGGTCATCGGGGCGTTGTTGAATGGCGCCGGTATATGTATCAATCGATTGTAAGAGTTTTCCTTCGTTAAACAGGGCCTCGGCCTCCACCACATACGACTCCGGGTCGCGCGTGGGCGTAGCTGTCGGCACAAATGGCTGCGGAACCGTAGGAATGATGACACGGTCCAGGTAAACGCCTGCCGCAATTAAAAGCACCAGGATCGTGATCCGAAACCAGTTGGGCCGCTTGCGGCGGCGGTTCATACTCCACTTGCTACCTTTCAAATACATACTGTCATCTTACCATTCTGCCTACAGGCATGCAAGACACGCCTTAAATAGCTCTAATCTGTTTCTTATGCTAGAATCAGGTTATGCAGTTCGAGGTTTTCACCCTCCTGCCCGAAGTTTTCCCCCCATATCTCGAAAGCAGTATCCTCCTGCGTGCACGCCAGCGCGGACTGGTTTCTATCAATCTGCACAATATCCGCGATTACACCCACGACAAGCATCACATGACGGATGATACGCCATATGGCGGCGGCGGAGGTATGGTCATGAAACCGGAACCGGTGTTCGAAGCTGTCGAATCAGTTCTAGGACGCTTCGACCTGCTCAGCGCGATGCCTCAACCTGCTCCCCCCATCATCATGCTGACTCCACAGGGACGGGTTTTCTCCCAAGCCATGGCTGATGAGTTATCCCGTCACGAGAAAATCGCCCTGCTTTGTGGTCGCTACGAGGGCATGGATGAGCGCATCCGTGAGCACCTGGTCACCGACGAAATCTCCATCGGAGACTATGTGCTGACTGGCGGCGAACTGCCTGCCCTGATCCTGATCGACGCGGTTTCCCGTCTCATCCCGGGCGTGTTGGGTGACCCTGATGGCGCTATGGACGATTCGCACGCTACCGGGCTGTTGGAATATCCGCATTACACCCGTCCGCCGGAGTTCCGCGGCTGGGAAGTACCCGAAATCCTGCTCTCCGGCGACCATGGAAAGGTCGATAAATGGCGCAGGGAACAATCCTTGTTGAGAACGCTGGCAAGAAGGCCAGACTTATTGGAAAAGACTGATTTAACAGAGAAAGAACGAATTTTTCTAAAAGAGCATGGCTGGCAAAGCCAGAAGTAAGGAGACAATATGTCAACTCACAAATTCCCCTGGAGCAAGACTTTTCTACTCGGTTTTGGCTTTCTTGGAATCAGTATCGTCTGGCCCATTTTCAATCAATATATTCCTTTGTTTTTACAAGCGGGAAATCCTGAATTTGAACGGCAGTTATTGGCAGAGGGCAGATCCATCCCAGATATTGCCGGTTTTGGGCTTGCTCCCAGTCTGGCTCTTTTTATCATGACCTGGGATAACATTATTAATATGTTTGTTCAGCCTTGGGTGGGGGCAAAGAGCGACCAAACATGGAATCGTTTTGGGCGCCGCAAGCCATGGATTTTGATTGGAGCGCCCATTGCACTGCTGGGATTTATATTTATCCCTGTAGCACAATCGGTTCTGGCAATGGCCGTTTTTATCCTGATCACAAACTTTGGTATGGCGTTGTTCCGGTCCCCAACGATCTCCTGGTTAGGTGACCTGTTCGATCCAGATAACCGGAGTAAAGCCAATGGTGTTATCAATATGATGGGCGGTGTAGGGGGTCTCCTGGCATACTTTGGGGGAGGCATGTTATTCAACTCTTTTGGCCGTGTAGCGCCTTTCGCCGCTGGGGCGGTTGCCATGAGTGTCGCTTTGATCGTCGTCCTCGTTTTTGTAAAAGAACAAAGGCAAGTTAGCGTTGATATAAAAGTAAAGCAGCCGGGAGTACTGGAAAATATAAGAGCTATTTATAGTAATCCAGATAAGAGCGGCTTGTTTGTCTTGCTTGGAATACTTTTGTGGTTCATGGCCTTCAATGCCCTTGAGACCGGTCTCTCATCTTTTGCCGTATTCACATTAGGGATGCAAGCTGGAACAGCATCCATTTATGCTGGTCTGGTTACCGTTTCTTTTATTATTTTCTCAGTACCCGCCGGTTTGATCGGGACACGCTATGGCCGGGAGGGTACGATTCGCATTGGCCTGGTTGGCATGGCACTGCTGACATTAACTGGCTATTTCATCATCCAGAATGCAATCACATTTGCCGTTATTCTCATTCTTGCAGGTTTTATGTGGGCAATGGTTAATGTAAACAGCCTTCCGCTTGTATATGACCATGGAGATGAAAAACGAATTGGAGCCTTTACAGGTTTATATTACTTTTCATCGCAACTGGCTGCGGTGCTTGGCCCAACATTTGGAGGCATCCTGGTGGATGCGTTAGGAGATCAATATCGCTGGCTATGGTTGTTCAGCTTTGTATTCATGGCCCTCGCCTTCCTCGCCATGCTTGGAGTGAGACGCGGTGAAGCCAAGATATAGAAGCGTTTTTTTGACGGAGGCAAGTAAAGATCAAGCGTGAGGCGCTAAGTAATATCAAAAATGTGACGTTATATGCACCTATTCGTTACAATATTCACAGACCACTTGTCTAACAACTGATTAGAATGTATACTCTAACAGAGTGGGTTTCATTATAGAATTGATGAAAATAAATTGTCGAAGGAGGTGGTTCCTGGCAAGAGTGCTAATAACACAAATTCCCCATACACTACTCTAATTCTTTAAACAAAATTCAAGAGGAGAAGTTGAACATGCTTAAGAAACTATATCTCGTCCTGGCACTGGTGATGGTGGCTGCTCTATTATTGCCTGCTTGTGCGCCAGCCGCCCCTGACTGCGCGAGCGCAGATGTGTTTTGCGTAGGTCTGGTAACCGACGTGGGCAAGATTGATGATAAATCCTTCAACCAGTCCACCTGGGAGGGTGTGCAACAGGCCAAGGAAGAAGGCGTTGCCGATCAGGTTCAATATATCGAGACCACTGATGCCAAAGACTACGACAAGAATATTGCCACTTTTGCCGATGCTAACTATGATGTGATCGTGACCGTTGGTTTTGCGTTGGGCGAGGCTTCCAATGCTGCTGCGGCCAAATATCCTGAAGTTGATTTCATCGGTGTGGATCAATTTGTGGAATGGCCCTTTGATGACGATGCCAGCAATGATCTCGCCAATTTCGCTGGTTTGAACTTCCCGGAAGATAACGCCGGCTTCCTGGTGGGTGCTCTGGCCGCCATGATGAGCGAGAGCGGCAAGATTGGCTCTGTCTGTGGCACGGACGCTGTTCCTCCCGTCTGGCGCTTTGGTGAAGGCTACCGCGCTGGCGCAGCCTACATCGATCCGGCTGTTGAAGTCACCGTTGTGTATCACAGTGACGTCGGCTTCGACAAGACCTTTACCGATCCCGAGTGGGGCGCCGCAACCGCCAACTCGATGATCGATAAGGGCGTGGATGTGATCTTCGGCGCGGGCGGCAAGACCGGTAACGGCGCTGTCACCGCAGCCGCGCAACGCGGCGTGTACGCCATCGGCGTAGATACCGACCAGTACCTCACCCTGCCCGAAGCCGCACCCCGCCTGCTTTCCAGCGCTATGAAGCTGCTCACTCCCGGCACCTTTGATCTGATCAAGCTTTCTAAGGAAGGCAGCTTCCCAAGCGGCAACTATTACGGCTCGGCGGGCTATGCCCCGTTCCACGATCTCGAGAACGAGGTTCCTGCTGAAGTCAAGACCAAGATGGAAGAGATCAACGCTGGCCTGCTTGACGGCAGCATTACCACCGGCGTCCCGCCTGTCAAGCCTGAATAAAAGGGTACCTTCTGTCTACGAAAGGGGAAAGAGATTGCTCTCTTTCCCCTTTATTATAATAATTGGCGTACCTCTTTGCGATGGGAGCGGCATAGATGCCAGAAATTGACACAAAACAGGCTCCGCAATCTGGGCTTTCAGGAATTATCAAAGAAGCGATCAATTCTCCATTGCTCGTGCCGCTTCTGGCGATCCTGACAGCCATGGTTGTGGGAGGTGTGATCATTGCGATGGTCGGGGGAAATCCATTTGCAGCCTATCTCGGATTGGCGCAAGGCGCGTTCGGCTCGTTTAAAGCCTTAAGCGAAACCGCTGTGTGGGCGTCCCCTTACATTTTTGCGGGTTTGGCGGTGGCGCTGGCCTTCAAAGGCGGTCTGTTCAACATCGGCGCCGAGGGCCAACTGGCGCTTGGCGCAGTAACTTCTGCATGGGTTGGCTATGCCCTTCCGGATATGCTCGGTATAACCCTGCCACCAATTCTCCATATTTCTTTGACGATTGGAGCAGGGATACTCGCAGGTGCCTTATGGGCCGCCATCCCGGGCGCATTAAAGGCCTATACGGGCGGGCATGAGGTCATCAACACCATCATGATGAACTACATCGCTCTCAACATGGTTTCCTTCTTACTCAATGGACCTATGAAGGACAGAACCCCTGGCAACGTGATTGCGCGCACCCCTGAAATCGCCGAGAGCGCTCGTATCCCAATAATTTTTGAAGGTTTGCGCGTCCACTGGGGGTTCGTACTGGCTCTATTCATTGCATTCCTGGCCTGGTGGTTGTTGTGGAAAACTACGGTTGGATTCGAAATCCGCACGGTAGGCATGAACCCAGATGCAGCCAAATATGCTGGCATCAATGTCAAACGTACCATCGTCTTGACCATGGCCTTGTCCGGTCTGCTAGCCGGAATGGCTGGTGCTATCGAAGTGACTGGCCTGAACTACCGCCACGAACTCGGGTTTTCGATTGGCTACGGTTTTGACGCGATTGCCATCGCCCTGCTGGGAAAGACACACCCGCTCGGGGTGGTGCTGGCAGCCATCCTGTTCGCCGGGATGCGCAATGGCGGCACTCGTATGCAATTCCTGACCCAGATCCCGGTGGACATTATCTCGGTCATCCAGGCCTTGATCCTGCTTTTCGTCGCTGCCGACGCCATTATCCGCTACATTTACCGCATCAAAGTAGAAGAAGAACGCGTCACATTGACACGCGGGTGGGGAGGTTAACATGGACTGGCGCCGTTTCGGTTTTATCTTCCTGGTCATTGCGGTCCTTTTTGGCGTGGTCGTCGCAATTGGCAGCAAAGCAGACTCGCCTGTTCTCATCATCACCAGTATGCTGGCAACCACAATCGCTGTCGCTACTCCCCTGACACTTGGCGCACTCTCAGGCATCTTCTGTGAGCGCGCAGGCGTGGTCAACATTGGCATTGAAGGCATGATGCTCGGTGCGGCCTTCTTCGGCTGGCTGGCAGCCATCTACATGAACACCATCTTCGGATTTGCGCCGCTTCCCAGTCTGCTTATTGGCGTGCTGTTTGCCATGCTCTCAGGAGGTCTCTTTGCCCTCTTGCACGCCGTGCTCTCGGTCACTTATAAAGTAGACCAGATCATCGGCGGAACAGTCATCAATATTCTGGCCGTAGGCGTGACCGGCTTTCTCAACCGCCAGTTATTCTTCGAAAAGGGCAGTATCTTTGGCGGCCAGGTACCGCACGCTCCGGGAGTATTGCCCCGTATCCAAATCCCATTCCTGGCCGACATCCCTGTCGCCGGGCGTATATTCGACCAGCAACCGATCACGATTGCAGCTATATTGTTGGTCATCATCGCACACTATGTGCTCTTCTATACTCCCTGGGGGCTGCGGACGCGCGCCGTAGGCGAACATCCCAGAGCTGCCGATACGGTTGGCATCAACGTAGCTTTCATGCGCTATGCCAACGTCGTCATCGGCGGTATGTTGGCCGGGCTGGGCGGCGCCTACTTCACGCTCGAATCGGTCCCCTCCTTTGAACCGCTGATGACCAACGGGCGCGGCTTCATCTCGCTGGCCGCCATGATCTTCGGCAACTGGTCGCCTTTCGGAGCCTGGGCTGCTTCCTTGGTCTTCGGCACAGCGCAAGCTTTGCAGATCAACCTGCAATTCTACCGCCCCTTGATCCCGGACCAATGGGCTTTCCTGCAAAACTCTTACATTGTCGGGTTGGCTCCCTATATCCTGACCATGCTCATCCTGACCGGTATCATCGGCAAGACTACTCCGCCGGCCGCAGACGGCGTGCCTTACGAGAAATAGGAGGACAAGATGACAGACAATAACATCATCCTCCAGGCCAGGGGTGTCACCAAACGCTTCCCCGGCGTACTGGCCAACGACAAAGTAGACTTCGACCTGAAAAAAGGCGAAATCCACGTGCTGCTGGGCGAGAACGGCGCCGGTAAAACCACGCTGATGAACATCCTTTATGGGCTTTACCACCAGGATGAAGGCGAGATGCTCGTCAATGGGGTAGCCGTCAAAGTTGACAGTCCAAACG
>Ga0105100_10001380_pt1 | contig 14302 bp, 12 predicted proteins | sample PPLLak12cMay2015_2_FD_87033 | JGI IMG/M metagenome (GOLD analysis project Ga0105100, IMG submission 87033) | Freshwater sediment microbial communities from Prairie Pothole Lake near Jamestown, North Dakota, USA - PPLs Lake P8 Core (1) Depth... | ecosystem: Environmental > Aquatic > Freshwater >...
AAAATTGACGGTTCTTCGTCGAACTCGATGACCCTACTGCTGACCTCGATCGGAATCAGTCTTCCATTCTTTGCCCGATAAACCGTTTCGTAAATGAGGTAACCGATTTTTCTTAGTTGCTGCAACCGCTTGGGCCACCTTACAGCCTCTTCTGCAGTGGATATGTCCATAGGCGACATATTCAATAGTTGCGGGTGGGAATATCCCAGCCGTTCGCATGCCACCCGGTTGGCGTCCCTGATCCGATCTTCCAAATCGAACAGGAAAATAGCGTCATTGGCTCCTTCAAATAAGGTTTTATAGCGATGAGTGGATTGCTGAAGGGCTTTGACGACCGTAGTATCGAAAGACAGTTTTTCAAAGTTGTTTGGTTGGCTTGTCGACATCAGGTACTCCTGAAAATTAAAAACATAAAAAAGCAAAAAGCCGGGTTACCTTGTGTGATTGGGCATCCCGGCTCTCCTTTCCATTCCAACTGGCAACTCGGCTGTCTCGCTGTTGAGATCCGTGGCTTTCCGTCCCCCGATCACTCGAGGTTTGGCTTTTACTGACGGTTAGGATATGTTTTAAAATAATGCAGACAAGATTTATACCATACTCTCCAAAAAAAGAACAAAGACGGAAGTTTTTTTATTTTTGATGTGTTAAATATCCAGCATACTGACCTCTAAAGCGTTATTTTGAATGAAATCTCTTCTCGGCTCCACCTCATCGCCCATCAGAACCGTAAAAATTTCATCGGTTTCAACCGCATCCTCAACCTTGACCTGCAACAAGGTGCGGGTTTCCGGGTTCATGGTTGTTTTCCAAAGTTGTTCCGGGTTCATTTCCCCCAACCCTTTATAGCGCTGCACCGCTATTCCTTTTTTCCCTTCTTCGATCAGAAGAGACAGCAGACGCCTTTTGTCATCCACTTGGATGGCTTCGTTTTCATTTCCCTTGCTGTAGATATGAAACGGACAATGATCATAGGTGAATATTTTTTTACCCAGTTGAAGGGCTTTTTGATAATCGGAAGAATAAATGTGGCCACGACCAATGATCACCGGTTTGGGTTTTATTCGGGAAGCCTCTTCCATTTTTTTCTCGGCTTTACTTTTTTCAAAAGCGGTCACCGTCATCTCGAAAACAGCACGCTCTTCATTCCAGGCCATTTCACCGACCTCGTAGCCCTTTTCCTTCAGACATTGATGAAGACCAGCCATTTTGGCTTCATCTTGAAGAAAGGCCTTGTCTTCAACTTCGGCTTTCATTAGAATTTCAGCAAGATCCATGGTGATATAGCGTTTTTCAAGCTTCCTAACAGCTTCGAAATATTCGGCCAAATTCCCGATAAAAACAAAAAGTTCGTGATCGGATAAAACATTCCCCTCGGCGTTACGGATGCTTTTTAATTTGCAGACCCGGCTGAGAACATGATCATTGTATTCAGACTCATCCTTTAAATAAATTTCACTTTTACCTTTGCCTATTTTGAACAACGGTGGTTGGGCGATGTACAGATAACCCTTATCAATAATTTCAGACATTTGCCGGTAAAAAAAGGTCAAAAGCAACGTACGGATATGCGATCCGTCCACATCCGCATCGGTCATGATAATTATTTTATGGTATCGAATCTTATCGATATTGTATTCTTCCGATACAACGCCTGTACCCAGGGCGGTGATAATATTTTTAATTTCATCGCTGCGTAAAATTTTATCTAGCCGAGCCTTTTCGACGTTCAGAATTTTCCCCTTAAGGGGTAAAATAGCTTGAAATTTGCGGTCACGACCCTGCTTGGCGCTCCCTCCAGCGGAATCCCCCTCTACCAGAAAAATTTCTCGTTGAGCGGGATCGGAGATCTGACATTCAGCCAACTTTCCGGGAAGAGTGGAATCCAACAGCGAACCTTTGCTACGAGCAATGTCACGCGCACGTTTGGCGGCATCCCGGGCCCTTGAGGCGTCTATCGCCTTTCCGATAATTTTTTTTGCAACCGACGGGTTTTCCTCGAAATACTCAGTTAACTTCTCGTTAACAAGGGATTCTACTATCCCTTTTACTTCGCTGTTGCCCAGCTTGGTCTTGGTCTGCCCTTCAAACTGGGGCGAAATGATCCGAACGCTGATAACGGCCGTCAGCCCTTCCCTAACGTCGTCGCCGCTTATTTTGGCTTTCAGGTTTTTGGGTAAATTTCCGTTGAGGGCATATTGATTAATGGCTCGGGTCAAGCCGGCTTTAAAACCAATCAAATGAAAACCACCTTCAATTGTGTTGATATTGTTAGCAAACGAAAATAATTTTTCGGTAAAGGTGTCGTTGTATTGAATAGCAACTTCGATTTGAACCTCATTGCGAACCCCCTCAATAAAAATGGGTTTGTGAAGCGGGGTCTGTCGTCTGTTAAGATATTCCACAAAGGATTCAATTCCACCTTGATAGCAAAACTCGTTGCGATTATCCGAACGTTCATCTTCTATAAAAATTTTTAGCCCTTTATTCAGAAATGCAAGCTCCCGCAGTCGGCGGCAGAGAATCTCAAAATTAAAATCATCGGAATTAAGAATTTCAGTGTCTGGTGCGAAATGAACTCGGGTGCCGCGCTTGTCGGTGCTGCCAACCACGGTCAGCTCGCTGCACTTTTTGCCTTTGCGGTATAGCTGGTGAAAAATTTTACCTTGGCCAAAAATTTCCAGATCGAGCTTGGCGGAAAGTGCGTTGACAACCGATACACCAACGCCGTGCAGTCCGCCAGAGACCTTGTAGGAATTATTATCAAATTTGCCACCGGCATGCAGGCGGGTCATCACCACTTCGGCGGCGGGCACATTTTCTGTTTTATGAATTCCAACCGGGATACCCCGTCCATTATCCTCGACACTGACACTGTTGTCGGTGTGAATCGTAACCTTGATTAGATCGCAATATCCCGCCATGGCTTCATCGATGCTGTTGTCTACAATTTCGTAGACTAAATGGTGAAGCCCCTCGACATCCACGTTACCAATATACATTGAAGGTCTTTTACGAACTGCTTCAAGCCCTTCTAATATTTTGATATTGTCTTCGTTATATTTATTGGTCTCGGTATTCATATTCTCATCGGCATAATGACGCTCAAATAACTGGCGTCTTTTTCCCCATTGATAAGGCAGGGATGTTCTTTGTCTTTTATGTGAATGACCACATTCTCATCACCAATCATATTGACAGAATCGATAAAATATTTTGGGTTGAATGCCACTTCAAAGGGGGTGTCGGAAAAGCTGATCCCAATATCCTCCTTAGATTCACCAATATCCGGGTTGGTTGTCGAGACGGTCAGAGTTTCGTTTTTGAAATGAAAGACTACCCCTTTGTATTCTTCAGAAGAAAGAATGGACATTCGTTTCAGCATCATCAAAAATGATTGTCGTTCAATTGAAATGCCCTGGTAACCGTCCACGAGGATAAGATCTTTAAAATTTGGAAAGTCTCCCTCCAGCAGACGAACGGTAATGATTTCACTTTCTTTTTTGACGATAAGTTGATTGTTTTTTACTCCGACTTGAACCGTTCCATCCATGTCTAAAAATTTTGCAACCTCATTCATTCCCTTTTTCGGCACCAGAACACCGTCTGCCGTTTCAAAATCGATTCGGGCACTGCAGTTTCCGTCCACCTTGGAAAGTCGCCGTCCATCGGTTGATACCAACCGCATACCAACGTCATTTTCCCCTTGAATGTGGGTGAGGTAAACCCCATTGATATGTGCCCGTTTATCATTGGCCTCACCGGTAATAAACGCCGTTTTTTCGATCATTTTTTTTAAAACGGCGGAATCCATCTCGACAAAATTAACATCCTCGATATTCGGTAGTTCCGGGAAATCATCAGGATTCATCCCCATGATGTGATATTCAACCTGATGGTTGTTGATTTCAACCCAGCGATTTTCGACCTCATGGAAGATGATGTCACTGCTGGGGAATTCTCTGACGATCTCATAAATTTTCTTGGCATTTATGGCAATGACACCGTCAGTTTCATTGATGGCAGGATAATGCCCCACAAATCCAGTTTCAAGATCAGTTGCCGTTATAGATATTCCGGTATCGGTGGTGCTGATCAGGACATTCGAGGTGATCGCAAGGTTGCTTTTCCGCCCGGTCATTCCCTGAATTTTTGAGAGAACTTCCAGAATGTCACTTTTCTTGGTGGAGAATTTCATGTTTTTTCCATCACGATAATTATGTTTAAATTATTTAATAATCGTAATAAAGTCTGTTCAAAAGTGTAAAAACTTTTTTAGATATTGAATTTATGATAAAAAAATACAAAAGGGTTTTTGAAAGAGACTCGGTCCTTACGTTTAAAAAAAGCAGTTCATAAACAGTGTCAACCGGTATTGTTCATAAATGCCATTTTTTTGACAATCTGTTCAGGAACATTTAATCATGTTGCAATCCATACCCGCATTCGAGGGACCTCGCGTTCCAGCCAGGCATTGGACACTCGCAGGTTTATAAAATTAGCGAAAACCTTATCCACAAAACTAAAGACCCTATCAAACAGGAAAATTTTTTCCAGAACAGCCCCCTCGATATCCTCTTTACGATCGATCGGGGCAGTTTCAGGCGGTTTTAGGCCGCTGAAGCTCAGGCTTTCGCCTTTAAGATTGAAGACCCACTGGTGATCGCCGGATTTGTAGGACAAATTCATTTCGGTGACCACAGCTCCCTTTCTCAAGGAAATGACACCTTCCTCAAGACCGGCATCATCCCCCTTGATCGTAATGCTTTCAACCGTATCCTTGTGCCGGTTTTCCAGAACAATTCGGTTCCCGATGGCCACTTGAACCCCATCCGGATCCAATTCATTCAGGAGGGTGTGGTCTTTCTCGATGACAAACCATAGCCATGTTAAGAATTCTTCACCAAGAAATTTGTAGCGATTGTAAGAAACGGAAACATCTATCATGGTTTACTCGTTGAAGCGGGTTGGCGTCAGGGTGGAGAGAACGTCCCGGTCGGCATCGGTAAGCCCCACATTCAGGTCTGCCATTGTGAAGGGAAAAAGGCGGATAAGGGTTAGTTTGAATGATTTGGCGAAAAGGGTTTCCAACTCTTCGTTGGCTTCTTTCAGATTGGATAAAAATAAAACACAGGCGTCCTCGTAGTTCCAGATGAGATCGTAGATATTTGGTGTGGCCGGAATCCGGAGGCTGAGGGTGCTGATCACATTTTCGCGCAGAAGCTTTTTTTCATTCCGGGAGAGAAACTCTCGGCCACTTTCCGTTAATTTTCTGAAAGTCTCCTGGGCGCACATCTTTTGGACTACTTTAAGGGGGATTTTTTTTTTGTCGATCCGCAGCGAAAAAATCCAGTGGGTGCCAATGGACAGGGAATTACCTTCGAAATCAGGCTGATAGGGTTTTTCAAAAGAAGTCCAGCCGACCACCTTGTCGGCGGGGTCCTCATCAATTTCTCTTATGGCGTTTTTTTTGAGACCGGCAACCAAGGTTTCCATCACCGGTTCCTCGAGCTTACCTTGAACCTTGAAACGTGTTATAGAAGCAGAAGAAGAAAAAAGACCCATGAACATAGTCTTTCCAAAAAATGAATTTATTAAATCCTCTTCTTATACCCTTAAATCTCGGTAAAAACAAGTAAATTATAACTCATGAAATTTGTTGCAGACCTCCATGTTCATTCCAAATTTTCTCGCGCCACCGCCAAGAACCTCGACCTGGAAAATATTTATATTACCGCCCAGTTGAAGGGGATCACTGTCGTGGCGACCGGCGATTTTACCCATCCAGGATGGTTTTCTGAACTTCGGGATAAACTCATTCCGGCTGAAGATGGTCTTTTTTGTCTTCGCAAAGAGATTGCCGCCTCCTGTGATCGTAAGGTTTTCGGCAGTTGCCGGCGGGAGGTGCGCTTCATCCTGGGAACGGAGATCTGTAATGTATATAAAAAAGAAGGGTTTACTCGTAAAAACCACAATCTGGTGTTTGTGCCGGATTTTGAAACTGCCGACCGTTTTAATCGAAGGTTGGATGCGATTGGCAATATCCAATCAGACGGAAGACCCATCCTGGGCCTCGATTCCCGCAATCTTCTTGAAATCGTTCTGGAAATATCCCATTCAGCCTTCCTGATTCCAGCTCATATCTGGACCCCTTGGTTTTCTATGCTGGGATCCAAGTCAGGTTTTGATACGGTTGACTCTTGTTTTGGTGACCTGACTTCCCACCTTTTCGCCGTTGAAACCGGTCTGTCGTCAGATCCTGGCATGAACTGGCGGGTTTCAGGGTTGGATGGGCTCACTCTGGTTTCAAACTCCGATGCCCATTCGCCTTCAAAACTGGGGCGTGAGGCCAATCTGTTCGATACGGATTTATCATACAGCGCCATTTACACCGCACTGAAAAGCGGGGATCCCCTAAAATTTCTCGGCACAATCGAATTTTTTCCCGAAGCGGGGAAGTATCACTTTGACGGCCACCGGAAATGCGGCATCTGTTTTTCCCCAGAAAAATCCAGACAGCACCAGGACGTTTGCCCGGTATGCAGCAAGCCGCTGACCCTGGGCGTTCTTCATCGGGTTGAAGAGCTGGCGGACCGCTCGGGTGGGCAGTGTCCTGACCGAACCCACCAATTTTATTACATGCTATCCCTCAGTGATATTCTGGGCGAACTGTTTTCGATGGGGCCGGGCGCCAAACGGGTCCAGCGGGTCCGGGAAAACCTGCTGGAAAAATTTGGTTGTGAATTTAATATTCTGCAACATCATCCAATTGAAACACTCAAAAGTGCAGGCGTTCCGCTTCTGGCCGAAGCTGTCAGGCGTGTTCGAAAAAATAAAATTCAGATCAGCCCGGGATTCGATGGAGAATATGGTCGGTTCAAAATTTTTAGCACCGATGAAAAGGAGGCTTTACTGGGGCAGAAATCCATTTTCACCTTTTCAGACACGTCAACAGGGTTGTCCCGCAAGACCGAGGGGATAGCCACCGCGTTCCTCTGCAAAACCCGGATTTCAGATCCTCCCGCGCTCCAATGTGTCGCGTCGGCTGCGCCTCACCCAGACCAAAGAAAAATATTTTAAATGAGCTAAATACCCATCAAACTGAGGCCGTGACGTAAAAGGGGCCCGCTTCTGAGTGTTTCAGGCCCAGGTGCCGGCAATACCCGGACGGTGACCCGTCCCATCGTCTGTCTTCTGAATGCTGGTCAGGAAGAGCAGAAATTGAATTTCAATCAATACCAACGGGTCCACATAAGGATCGAAAAGCCTTTATATTCAGGCATCCAGGGACAGTAGAAGGTCTGCCTGCTCAAGTTCCCGCCTGAAAAAGCCGAAGCCATAGCCATAATCCGGATCATTGAAAAAAGTGTGGGTGGTGTAGTTTTTTCACTTTGATGCCGGGCAAATCGGATTAGGGCTCGAATTCGAAAAGTTGGTGGCTTATTTCAACTCCAGCGTCGGAAAAAAAATTCTACCGCTTTATCGATGGCAGGAATCTCACGACCTTGCATGTCGCCAACCATCTTGAATTTCAATATTTTTTGTTTTAGAGGGGCGAAAACGGGATTGTCCGCTTCTTGTGCGTCGGAAAAACACCTGTTGATTTTTCCGAAAGAAGAGGGTTCTTATACGTTGGATAGACGTCTTTCCGGCACCAACTTTGACAGTTCCGTACAAAAGGCCAATTTCCGCGTTGCGCCGCATCTTGAAGTCGCTGCGGCGTAAATAAGTACGCCTCACGCCGCTGAGATTTGCGCGCCGTAACTTGGCCATTTTACGAAACTGTCTGGATTTTGACTTTTTACCGGTTCATCAACTTTATCTTGTTCATGCTGATACCCGTCAAATCAACGGTCGGCAGCAATAAGAGGTGATCCCACCGTTTATTGCAGATATCGAAAACAACTTGCGAATACACGAAAATTTTCTTAGATCCAAAAACAGACAACATCGGATTCAGCTGGAATTTTTTTAAACCGATTGAATTGGTTTTCCTATGACGGTGGTTTCTCAAAAAAATATCAGGTATTGTTCTCTCCTCATCTTGTTGCTGTATGTGCTTCTTTTTTCTTTTCCAGCGAGGGCCGATATTTTTACATACATCGATGGTGACGGAGTGATCCATTTCACCAATGTTCCCACCGCCGGCAACTGCCGGGTATTTATCAAGGAAAATAGAGGTGATCTAAGAAGGTATTCCGTTCCGGATCTATACGACCATTTTATTTCGGCGGCAGCTGAAAATCATGGTGTTTCATTTTCGCTGCTCAAAGCCGTCATCAAGGCTGAATCAAATTTTGACTCCAATGCCGTTTCTCCCAAGGGTGCCGTTGGTCTCATGCAGATCATGCCGGAAAATTTTCAACTGCTGAAGGTCAGCGATCCCTATGATCCCTGGGAAAACATAATGGGGGGGGCGGAATATCTGCGTTATCTCCTGGACACCTTCGACGGAGAGCTGTCCCTGGCCTTGGCGGCCTATAACGCTGGTCCCACCCGTGTTCAGAGTTGCAAGGGGATTCCTCCAATTCGCGAAACTGAGGAATATGTTCAGCGGGTGATGAAATACTACCAGTATCTGATCAGTAAAAAATAACGCGGGTTCCAAGTCCCTCGAAAAAAATGGTCTGCCGGGCTTTTGGCCCAACGATAGCTTCAGCTCTGCCGGTGCGGGCCTGGATAGCTACCTCTCCCCGTGGATGAGTCGTGCAGACGAATCGAAGCCCAGCCCATTCTTGCGGTGTTATTTTTTGACGCGACCCCCTACATTCAAAAACACCAGGTTCCGCTGACCAGTGATCCCTCGGGAATCCTGGCTTGGTTTTTACCGGTATTTTTTATTGTGGCGTTTCCCACGATTTTCACATTGGCTTCAAATCGAACGTCCCCTTCAACCCTCAGGGTCTCGCACCCCACCATACTCGGCACCCCCTTGACGAACCGGCGCTCGAACTGATCGATCAGCCCGAAAAAATCTGGATCCAACGAAATTCTCAAATGGTCCGATGCCCGTTCGGGGTTCAGGATCAATTGATCGTCATCAGAAAAAATAAAATAATCCGAACGCACCGCCAACAAATCGTTACACTTTTTTACCGGAAAAAAACGATTGCGGTCCACTTTGATGGCCGTGGCGTTTTTGAAAACCGAAATGGCGGCCCCCATGGCCGATTCCACCTGGAAAACTTTGGGGCTTTTCGGGTTGCGGGGGTCCAGGGTTTTGGGGTTGAGAATCAACGGCAGCGGAATAGGACCCTGCTGCTGGATCAGATCTTTGAGAAAAATCAAATTGACCCAGATGTTATTGGTGTTGAAAAATCGATAGCAATCAATGTCCTGGAATGCGTGGGTTTCGCTCTGCGGGCACTGGGCCGCTTCGCGCAGAATCAGATTTCCGTTTTTGTGCCGGGCGAGGTGACCGCCTTTTATATCGCTGGGCGTTCGTTGGGCCACTTCCATCATGAAGGGAAAGTTTTTATCGGCAAAATAACCCAAAATAGAGCTGTCCAAGGTGGCGCCGAGATTGTCGGAATTGGATATGAACGCGTAGCGAACACCCTCCGCCAAGAGGTCTTCGAGCATGCCGGAGGTATAAAGAGCCGTGTAAATATCCCCGTGGCCGGGAGGGTTCCACTCCAGTCCGGGGTCTCGGGGGCAGGTGGCCGGTGATAGATCCGATTGCAGAATTTTGGGGAATTTGTGCTGGAGAAACAGGAGTGGAAATGGTGAGGGATCAAGTTCCGCGAGTTTCGCAAGGGTCTCCGTATGTGTGCTGAAACTGTTCATCAAGGCCAGGCGCGCCCCCTGATCACGCGTTTGCCTTAATATCAATTCCAGAAAAGACAGCCCCTTTTTTACCTGCAACAGGGATTTGGGGCCGGTCAGCCCCATGCTGGTGCCAAGCCCGCCGTTAAGCACAATCCGGACGGTGTGAGGAAGCGTCTTTTCGCCCTTTTCCGCGAAAGGCCCCAAAGATTCGGCATTCGCAATTTCCCCGTTTTCAATTGCTCTCAGATCGCGGTCATACAAAAGCCCCTGTTGACCGGCGACAATCTGCCGGTAGTAGTTCGAAAAGGTTGCAATGACGAAGGGGTGGATTCCCTCATCCGTCATTTTTCGAATAAATGACGTGAGGTGGGCCGTTGCCTCGGTTTCATGATCTTGCATGGGAATAATCCGGCTCGTCCTGTGGGTTTGATCGGGCGATCGCCGAATTTGCCGCAACTGCCCTGATGCGGCAAATTCGGCTTTCGTGCGGCGGGTTAAAGCTTTTCAATCCAATTGGCGGGTGCTTCGGCGCGGCCGTACTGGATATCGGCGATGGCATTGAAAAAACGCTTTGCCATTGGGCCGACCTGACCCTTACCGATTGTAATGATCTTTTCCTCGTATTTGATTTCTCCCACAGGTGAAATGACCGCCGCTGTGCCGGAGCCGAAAACCTCTTCCAGAGTCCCGTTCTCGTGCGCCGCCATTACTTCGTCGATCGAGATTTTGCGCTCGGAAACCGGAACACCCCATGTCCTGGCCAGGGCAATAACCGTGTCGCGTGTGATCCCCGGGAGAATGCTGCCGCTGAGCATGGGCGTGACAACTTCGCCATCGATTACGAAGAAGATGTTCATAGAGCCCACTTCCTCCACGTATCGCTGCTCGACGCCATCCAGCCAAAGCACCTGTGTGTAACCGTGCCGATGGGCTTCCTCAGCGGCGTAAAGGCTGGCCGCATAGTTGCCTGAAGTTTTGGCTTCTCCCAGCCCGCCGCGGACGGCGCGGACGTGATCGCGTGTCACCCAGATCTTTACCGGGTTGAACCCCTCTGCATAGTAGGCGCCTACGGGCGAGAGAATGATGAAAAAGCGGTAGGTGTGAGAAGCCCTCACCCCCAGAAAGGGATCCATGGCAATGATCGTCGGGCGGATGTACAGGGATGTTTCCGGCGCCCGGGGGACCCATTCTTTTTCGATCGTGATCAACTGCTTCAAGGCTTCAAATGCCTGCGCGGCGTCAAACTCGGGGATGCACAGCGACCGGCAGGAGCGGTTCATGCGTTTAAAATTGTCCTTGGGGCGAAAAAACTGGATGCTGCCCCCGGCGGTGCGGAAAGCCTTCAGGCCTTCAAACACTTCCTGGCCGTAATGCAGCACCATCGTGGCCGGATCCATTTGGATGGGGCCGTAGGGCTCAATTCGCGAGTTGTGCCAGCCCTTTTCCGGTGAATAGTCCATGTTGAACATATGGTCGGTAAACAGGGCGCCAAATCCCAGATGGTGATCATCCGGCCGGGGTTTTAATTTTTTTGACAAGGTGGACAAGATCTGCATTTCAACCTCCAGGGGATAGGTGTTTAAATGAGCGGCTGTCGTTTTTCCCCGCTGGATCAATAGGGGTTCTCAGAGGGGCACATTCCAGAGCATCAACCCGGTTTCTTGATCATAAGATCTTGTCAGGGGGTCACCGATCAATTCTTGTAGATCGATTTCTCCTCCAAAAACAAGGGTTTCGGAAAAAATCCGTCCACCAATGATCTTTCCCTTTTCATTTCCCAAAACAGCGTGGGCTTTGACGATGGGGTTGCCATCTTTCAGGGACACATTTCCCGTGCAGGCTGCGATTTCAAAGGGTTCTGTTTCTTTGAAGGTCACGTAAACCTGTTGGGTTTGATCGAAAACACCGAGGGTGCAGGAGGATACGGAGCCAATTACGGAAAAAGATGCCGTCTGAATGGCGGCGTGTCGGCAAAAGATTTCGATGGACCGGGTTAAATCCCCACCCTGGGGTAGGCGCCCAAGAAAGTGGCGTCCCAAGCTGAATTGGCGGCAAGTCTCCGGTCCCATCGTCAAAAATCGGGGGTTTCGCTATGGTTACGCGACCGCGGCGCTTTGCGTGCTGCAGGACGCGAAAGGGTCACTTATGGCGAAAACGCCTTGCTTCAGTAGTAGTTAAAATCCCGACAGGTGTCAGGATCGCGCAAAAAAAACATGTCAGGTGGCAGCAGAAAATGCGGGCATTCAGGAAAATTGATGCGCATTTTGAGGTTTGCCGCCGCTTTTGTAGATAGATTCTTAATATAAGGCAAAAAAACAAGCCTTACGTGTTTAAAATTTAGAGGCGATAAAGTCAAGAGCATTCCAGCAAATCTCGGTGAACCGAGATTTGCTGCATTACCGTGCCCTTGATTGACAAGCGGGTTCGGCTTCTGTATAAAGTCCAGTCTTCACTGAAAGGAAAAAAATCCATGAAAAATGCCGATAAAGCTGCTAAAATCGAACCGGTCCAGATGGGGTTAAAAAGCCGGTTCAAGTTTAAGTGCCACCCGAAGGTAAAATGCTTTACCCACTGTTGTCGGGGCATCAATATTATCCTGACGCCCTATGACATCATCCAGTTGAAAAACCGCCTGGGCCTCACCTCGGAGCAATTCCTGGCCATCTATACCACACCCCAGATTCTGGAAAAAACGGATTTGGCGGTGGTCACACTGAAACTAATGGATGACGACCAGAATTCCTGTCCATTTGTTCGCGATGATGGCTGTCTGGTCTATTCCGACCGGCCCACAACCTGCCGATATTACCCACTGGGGGTGGCCACTTTGAGCCACAAGGAAGCCGCCGACGAAGACGGGTTTTTCTTTTTTGTCAACGAACCCCACTGTTTGGGATTTGAAGAGGATCAGGAATGGAGCATAGCGGAGTGGCGCAAAGACCAGGGTGTTGATCGCCACGATGATATCAACGCCGAATGGACGGAGCTTCTCGTGCGCAAGCGCTCCTTCCCGGTCAACGTTAAAATCACGGAACAGGGCAAGAACATGTTTTTCCTGGCGAGCTACAACATCGACAAGTTTCGCCAATTTATCTTCGAAAGCTCGTTTCTGACGCGCTACGAAATCGACCCGCAGACCATAGCGCAAATCAAGAACGATGAAATCGCGCTGCTGAAATTCGGTATGCGGTGGCTAAAGTGGCTCCTGTATAAAGAGGGGGAATTCAAGCTAAAAATTCCTCCTGACCCAACAGGCGGGTGAATCAAAAAGATAACGGGGCGCCTTGCCGGATTTGAGGGAAGGCGCCCCGCTGCATCAGGCAACCGCTTTCATCGGCACAGCCGGCAGGGCGGTTTTGCGGTCTAATAGGTTTCGTAGGTGAGGCCGGTTTCGATCTTCGGGGAATTCAAACGCGCTTCAATATCGACCTTAAAAAATTCCGCCACTGGCTGAAACACCCCCGGATCAGCGGCGAAAACCGCCTTGGTTGCCGAAAGGATCGTTTGAAGCCCATTGGGCGTCATTTTGCCCAATGGCTGCCGGCAGCCGCCGGCGGGCATTCCCAGTAGCGCCATAAGCGTTTTGAGCGCCAGGGGGTTTCTGGCGCGGCAGAGGACCTCCCCAAAAGGGGTTTGCTCCATGGTCTTGACGGTCACCAGATTGAAAAGCGGCTCCAGCAGGCGCATGCGTTTCTCGGCCTCGGATTTCTGACCGTTCAGCAAAAGGCCAACCATTTGGCTGACGGCTGCCGGCGCAATATTGCTGATCACGGAAATAACGCCCGTCGCAAGGATCTGCGGATCGGTCATCATCGCGTAGGTCAGGGCGTCGTCGCCGGAGAGAATCGTGAAATCGCGACCGCAAACCGTGCGGGTCCGCCGCATGTTTTCAAGGTTGCCGGTGGCCTCTTTGACCGTCTGGACATTTTTGAACTCCCGGGACAGCAGCCCCAGATCTTCCGGCAGCAGCTGGGTGCCGGTGCGACCGGGAATGACGTAGGGAATAACGTCGACGCCGGGAAACGCTGCCGCGATGGGGGCGATGTATTCCCGCCGGATCTCCAGGGAACTGGGGCCGTTGTAATAGGGGTCCACCAAAAGGACGGCATCGGCGCCGGTTTCCACCGCGTGGCGGGTTGCGGCCAGCGCCTCCTGGGTATAGTTGCTGCCGGTGCCGGCGATGCTGACACATTTCCCCCGGGTTTTTTTCACCACCTGGGCCGTCACCTGATGGTGTTCATCCCAGGTGAGGGCGGGGCTCTCACCGGTGGTGCCGACCGCCAGTATACCGGTGACCCCGTTTTCAATCTGAAAATCAACAAGCTGTTCAAGCCCCTGGTAATCGACCCGGTCGCCCAGAAAAGGGGTTATGATCGCTGTGTAGCATCCTGTTTTCATGTCGGTCCCTCGCTGCAGCCAGTGTTGGGTTGAAGTTTCTGAAGGATTCAGCTTAATAACATTTTAAAAAAATAGGAAAAATCGGGCGTTTTTGTCAAGCAAAAAAGTCGCTTCAACACCCGCTGGCACCAGCGGGTGT
>Ga0105100_10001381_pt1 | contig 14297 bp, 13 predicted proteins | sample PPLLak12cMay2015_2_FD_87033 | JGI IMG/M metagenome (GOLD analysis project Ga0105100, IMG submission 87033) | Freshwater sediment microbial communities from Prairie Pothole Lake near Jamestown, North Dakota, USA - PPLs Lake P8 Core (1) Depth... | ecosystem: Environmental > Aquatic > Freshwater >...
CACCCACCCGGAGGATAGGGCTCTGCTGGAGAGCAACCTGAGCGCCGAGGTGGGGGGATGACGAAGGGGCAGGGCCTTGTGCTCTGCCTTTTTCCCCTGCCCCTTTTGATTCCCCTAAAGCGTTAAACTCCGGGGGTTTGGGGGCTGGCCCCCAATTTCAATCGTTGAGTCCAAAGTTTTCCGGGCCTTTTGGTGTGAGGCCGGTAGCGAACTGCACCTCGCAGGGCGGTCGATAGCCCAAGCTTTGATGCACCCGCTCATGGTTATAAAAGGTGAAGTAGGCCTTCAGCCCCTCCACGAGCTGTGGGACGGTGGCGTACTCTTTGAGGTAAATGTCTTCATATTTTACCGTTCGCCAGAGCCGTTCCACAAAAACATTGTCCAAAGCCCGCCCCCGTCCGTCCATGCTGATACGCACCTCTGATTGTTGGAGCATTCCAGTGAACTCCCTGCTGGTGAACTGAGAACCCTGATCGGTGTTGAAGATCTCGGGCTTCCCTCTGCACAGAGCGCCATGCAAAGCTTCCAGGCAGAAGTGCACATCCATGGTGACCGAAATGGACCAGGAAAGCACATAGCGACTGAACCAGTCCATGACCGCTACCAGGTAAACAAATCCGTGGCGCAAACGGATATAGGTGATGTCGCTGGACCACACCTGGTTCGGACGCTCGATAGTGAGGCCTCTGAGCAGATAAGGAAACACTTTGTGGTGTTCATCTTTCTTGCTCAGCCTGGGCTTGGGGTAGATGGCCTCAAGCCCCATGAACCTCATCAGCCGCTGAACTCGCTTGTGATTGACACAATGCCCCTGCCGGTGCAGGCAGGCTGTCATGCGGCGGATTCCGTAGAAGGGAGTGAGCGTGTATTGCTCATCGATCAAGCGCATCAGATGAAGCTGAAAGTCCGACACCCCCTGAGGCTTATAATACAAGCTGGAGCGAGGCAATCCCAACAGCTCACACTGCTTGGCGACACAAAGAACCGGATGGTCAGATTCTATGAGCTCGCGCTTCCTCTCAAGAGGAAAGTCCAGACTTTTTTTTAAGCCAATCCAACTCCACCTTCAGCTGCCCGATCTGTTGGTAAAGCTGTGAGACGAGTTCTTCCTGATCTTTGGTGCGTCTTTGCCTCCTATCCGAGAGGATGTCGGGCAACCCCTCGATAGCATGCTTTTTCCATTGGGTAATCTGATGGGGATGAACCCCGTGGTCGCTTGCGATCTCCGAAACAGTCCGATGGCCCTTGATGGCCTCCAGGGCAACTCTTGTCTTGAACTCCGCTGTGAAGCTCTTGCGGCGATCCGTCATTTCAGCCCTCCTTTAGCGTTCTGTTACCATGGGCCGGGATCGCCTTTCCACCTTATTGCTCTGTCCAGTTTTCGGGGTACATTATACCTGCCCTTGCACCCTTTTCGGTCTTTGACGACTTAAAATCCCTTGGGGCTTGCCCCCGTGCGTGTTCGATTCCCGCCCCAGGCAACAGTTTGCAGACGCCATGGATTTTTCACTTTCGAGGATTTTCGATCTTGTACCGCTCCTGTTCCACCTTTCTGACTGGTCCACCCCAACAATAGAAACGGCGGAAGCCCGAAAGCCCCCGCCCCCTTCGCCCCACGGAAAAGATTCCCTTACTCGCTCTTCCTGTGGAGCCCCGACCTCCGGTTCTGCGTCAAGCACGCTCCTTGAGATAAGCGTGCACCTTCCAAGGAGACTGCCGGTGGGGGCATGGACCCGACAAAGCTGCTCGTATTGCCGGAGTTGAGAGGAGGGCTTCTTGCGCCCTCAGAAATGCTAACACTTTCAACGCATATACGTTATTCTCGGCCGGGTGATCGGCAGTTGACCTCCTGACAAGGTATGTTTTTTGATGTATTTGAGCTCCGGGGTATGATTCATATTTGAGTTGAACAGAGAACCAATGTGGAGTCAAACGCACAGAGGAACGCGCTAACCTTTTCTGGACCGGGATTGCGCGTTCGACCTTCTGATTTGGGAATGTGTGCCGTGGAAGAAGACAGCCGGTGCTCGGTACAGAAAAAATGCCCTTCTTGCGGTGCGGGCCCGGGGACGTTTCGCCTCCTGAACCCTCGAGGCGAGGAAAGGGGCGGCGTCGTCAATTATTCATACCGTTGCGGGGCGTGCAATCGATACTTTCGAGAATATCGGATCACCGAGGATCTGCGTATCTGGGGCGGAGCCTGAAGCGGTCCGCAACTCGGTTCAGTTGAGCCCGGGAAGAAGTGATGGCACAAGGTTGGAGCGGGAATGCCCCGCAGTCACGGTCGTATGCCATCGAGGCAGGAGAACAGCCCGACTCAATGAGGCCGGACATGATGTGCAACTGACGCAAACTGCTTTCCACCGCCCGTAACGCCATTCTGGCAAGCTGTGATGACTCTCGAAGTGAGTCACCCCGCAGGATGAAGGCTGCAGCTTCAGGCCAAGATGAGTGAATTGGCTCCGGCGCCTCTCCTGGGGGCGGCTTGAGTTGAGCGGCGGAACTTACCATGATTGCAGTCTCAGAGGTCCGGCGGACAGAATGAAGGACGGTGAATGCTCAACCAGAAAAAGCCGGTAAGCCTTTTTTCCGCCACCATTCTGGTCATCGCCAACATGATCGGGACGGGCGTTTTTACCACTCTTGGGTTTCAACTTGCCAGCGTTCATTGTCCATTTTCCGCAATCATGCTCTGGGTTGTGGGAGGCTTTGTGAGCTTTTGCGGAGCGCTTTCCTACGGCGAACTGGGCGCGATGATGCCTCGATCCGGGGGCGAGTACGCTTACCTCACCGAGATTTACCATCCGGCAGTCGGGTTTCTCAGCGGCTCTGTTTCCATCCTGGTCGGCTTCGGTGCCCCCATCGCGCTCGCGGCCATGGCGCTGGGGCGGTATTCAGCGATGGCATTTCCCGGAGTCGACGAAACGATCGTGGCAGTGGTCGCAATCGTGGTCCTCACCCTGGTGCACCTCGTGGATGTGCAGTTCGGCTGCCATTTTCAGAATGTTTTCACCGTCGGCAAGATGCTCCTGATCGCGGCTTTTATCGTGGCGGGCTTCTCCATGCCGTACCCACAAGAGATCGACCTGCCGGACTCGCTCCGCGAGCTGGGGTCCGTTTTCAATCCCGCTTTTGCAGTCGGGCTGGTTTACGTTTCGTTCGCCTACTCAGGCTGGAACTCATCCGCCTATATCGCCGGGGAGATCGCGAGGCCCGAGCGGAATCTTTCTATCTCACTCTTCCTGGGGACCCTTTATGTTTCGGTCTGCTACATTCTGCTCAACCTTGTTTTCCTGTTGACAGTCCCCGCAGGTGAGCTTGCCGGAAAAATCGAGGTCGGCTACTTCTCGGCTAAGGCGATTTTCGGAGAGGGCGGAGTCCGGCTTATGACGTTGCTGATCTGCCTGGCTCTGATCTCGAGCCTCAGCTCCATGATCATGGTAGGCCCGAGGGTGGCCGGCGCCATGGGGGAAGATATCAGGGCTCTAGGATTCCTGGCCGTGAGGAATAAAAGAGGCGTCCCCGTCCGGGCCATCCTCATTCAGTCCTCGGTTGCGATTGTCCTTGCCCTGACTTCTGCTTTCAATTTCGTTCTGACCTACGTCGGTTTCACTCTGACCCTGTTTACATGCATGGCCGTTCTGGGCGTCTTTGTCCTTCGGTTCAAGGAGCCCCACCGCAAAAGACCCGTCAAAACATGGGGATACCCCGTTGTTCCCGCGCTCTTTCTGGCGGTCAACGGCTGGATGCTTTGCTACCTTGTTATCCAGAGGCCTCTACCTTCCGCATTTTGCCTCATGACCGTCGCATCTTTGTTGGTTCTTTACAAATGGCTCACGAAGAGGCAAAGCCAATCTACTTTGCTCCACGAGGGGAAGCGATGATATCGGACAGAGACAAACCACAGGGCCGGGCGATAGGTTCCATTCTATTGGTGCTGACGCTTTTCTTGACAAATGATCCTGCGACGGCCCGGCAGCCGGATGCCATTGAAGACCCGGCCTCCCTGGCCGGGAAGAGCCCTGATGATGGCGGAGTGTACAACCATTACGCCCGGTTCATCGCAGGAATGGCAGTTGCGCAGGGTGAATTGGCCGCATTTCAAAGAAGGCCGGCATGGGTGGAGTATTCCCGGTCTTTCGATCAAAGCTGGAGGAACCTGAACAAAAGGCTGCTCATACCCCAACGTCAGTGGGCTGAGAGGGAGCTGGGGGCTGCCGCCTCATCGGACAGCAGCGTTTTCTATCCATTCAGCGGGCCGGATTTTGCCAATGTCCATGCCTTCTTCCCTCGAGCCAGGACATACGTTCTGGTTGCTCTGGAGCAGCTTGGAGAGATCCCCAGGTTTGCCGAAATGAACGATGGGCAGTTCAAGTCCTATTTCCAATCCATGAAGAGCTCCCTCCGCGACCTCCTGAACATCAACTACTTCAATTCCTCCCATATGGACGCTGAGATTGAGAAAACGCAAGTAAAGGGCGTTCTTCCGGTTCTCCTGTTCATGCTCGCCCGAAGTGACGCACAGGTGCTCGATGTCCGGTACTGGACGATGGGGATGGACGGGAGGGTCCGGGAATTTCCCGCCCTCGGGACCACCGCTCGGGAATTTCCCGCCCTCGGGACCGCAGACCTGGACCTGAATAACATCCAGGGCATTCGGATTTCATTTAATGCCGCAGGTTCCGAGGGGGATCACCCCCAAACCCTTTACTACTTTCGCCTCGACCTTTCGAATCAGTCCTTCGATCGAAACCGGAGATTTCTCTCTTTTCTCAGAGGGCTTGGGCCTTTCACCACCTTCATGAAGTCCGCCTCGTACGTGATGTTCGACAACAAGGTGTCGACGGCGAGGCAGTTCGTGCTCGACCACAGCCGCTACATCGTCCAGGAGGATTCGGGTATTCCGCTGAAATACTTCGAGCCAACGCTCTGGAGTCTCCGATTCAACGGCCGTTACGTGAGGCCTATCTCGGCTTTCAGCGAGAAATACCAGAAGGCTCTGGCCTCGGTCTACAAGGCGGATAAGAGAATAAAACCTTTGCCCTTCGGCTTTGGCTACTATTTCAAACCTGGCGAGGCAAATTTGATGTTTGCTGAGAAAAGGTCCATGAATCGAGGAAAAGATGAAGCTCCTTCTGGCAATTCCGATGGCAAGCATTTTCTTTATAACCATGCAGTATTCCTGCGCCAGCACCGGGGCTCCTGAGCTTTCCGGTTGCCTGCCTTTACAGGTTGGACAGTATCGTCCTTTTGCGAAAACAGCGGATGAAGGCCTTCAGTCGGCGCTCGAGCGCGCTCTGAACCAGAACCGGACCTGGCGGGACCTGATCGAGCAGGATAAAATGGCGGTCGGGGTGGTGGACCTTTCAAACCCTCCCAATGCACGTTTTGCGAGCGTAAACGGCTGGACGATGATGTACGCGGCGAGCCTGCCCAAAGTCGCGGTTTTGCTGGCAGCCTATGAGAACATCGAGGACGGCCTGCTCGAAGACTCGCCTGAGCTCCACGAGTGGCTGGTCCGGATGATCCGCCGATCGAACAACCCCGCCGCATCTTTTATGATAGATTTCATTGGCCTGAAGCGCATCGGGGACGTCCTCAAATGGTATCGTTTTTACTCGCCCGAAAGCGGAGGGGGAATTTGGCTGGGCGCCGGCTATCCACCGGGTGGCGAGCGAAGCCCCGAACCCATTAAGGGCCTTTATCATGCCGCGACCGTTGTGCAAATCTGCCGCTTCTATTACATGCTTGCAAACGGTGAAATCATCAGCCCGGAACGCTCGCGCCAGATGCTGGAGATACTCTCCAGGCCCGGCCTTCACGACAAATTCGTGAGCGTCCTCGAAAAGACTGTCTCTCCGGAAAGACTGTTCCGGAAATCCGGGGATTGGGATGTCTCCTTTTCGGACTCGGTCCTCGTCTGTGATGACGGCTGGCGGAAATACATACTGGCAGCCCAGATTGAGGACAAGAACGGGGAACAAATACTGCGAAATCTCGTTCCTGTCATCGAAGCACTCCTGAATCCCGCAAACATCAACGCATGGTCTCGCCAGCAGACCGAGGCTCCCCCTCGCCCGGGGTCCTAGCCCGAGTTTCCCCGTTATAAAGGGCCATCCGGGCTTTCGGCAAGCAATTCAGAACCCCTCCTCTTTTTTGCTCAAAAGAGCAAAAAGGCGATTGACCATTGGAATCCCCCGAATTATACTTTTGCTCAATTGAGCAAAATTGGAGGAAGTTATGCCCCGGCCCCGAAAATGCCGCCGTATCGTCGGTACCCCAAGGGTGACTTATTTCAAGCCTCAAGGTATCCCCATGACGGAGCTTGATGTGGTCTACCTGCGTTATGAGGGCCATGAGGCGCTTCGGTTCGCGGACCTGGAAGGTATGAACCAGGAGGAGGCGTCAAGGTTCATGGGCGTCTCCCGCCATACGTTCGGACGCATCCTGGCGGAAGCCAGAAGGGTCGTCGCGGAGGCAGTGATCAAGGGGATGGCCCTTCACATCCAGGGGGGAGACTATGTGGTGGCGGAGTGCCGCCACGCAATGGCCGGCCGGGCACCAATCTGTGAACCGAGGGTGGACCTTGCGGGCAGCGGCCCCCATCGTTCTCAACCAGAGTCTGAGGAGTGCAACATGAGCAAAATTGCCATAACGAGCGAAGGCCCGGGACTCGACGATCAGGTGGATCCCCGCTTTGGCAGAGCCGCCGGTTTCGTCGTTGTGGATCTCGAAACCATGGAGACCCAGTACATCGATAACGGCCAGTCTCAAATCATGGCCCAGGGTGCGGGAATACAAGCCGCGGAGTTGATCGCCCGGGCCGGTGCGAGCTGTCTGCTCACAGGGTTCGTCGGCCCCAAGGCTTTCCAGGCCCTGTCCGCTGCGGGGATCAAAATCGGCCAGAACCTGGAAGGGCTAACGGTCCGGGAGGCTGTTGAGCGATTCAAGAGCGGCGCTGTTGAAATGGCCGAAGCGCCCAACAGGGAGGCCGGGAGATGATCGTTTCCGTGGCAAGCGGCAAGGGCGGCACGGGTAAGACCACGGTGACCGCCTCCCTGGCTGCGGTCTGGGATGGATCGCTTGTGGCCGTGGACCTCGATGTTGAGGAGCCCAACCTGCACCTCTTCCTCCAGCCGATCATGGAGGGGTGCGAAAGGGCGCACCTGGAGATTCCCGTTCTCGATGAGTCCCGGTGCACCTTTTGCGGGGCCTGCTCCGAGCTTTGCCAGTTCAAGGCCATCAGTGTCATGGGGCAATTGGTGTTGACGTTCCCCGAGATGTGTCACGGTTGCGGGGGCTGCATCGCTCTATGTCCCGAAAAGGCCCTCTCGCCGGGCAGGCGAGAGCTGGGTGAAATCAGCTGGGGCCTGGCCGGCAAGGCCCGGTTCCTCATGGGACGGCTGCGCATCGGCGAAGCCATGAGCCCGCCTTTCATGCGGCTGGTCAAGGCAAAGCTCGGTGAAATGATGGCGGCCAGTGCCGGGGACGCCATCCTGGATGCTCCACCCGGCGTGAGTTGTCCAGCGGTCAACGCGGTCATCGACAGCGATGTGATCGTCCTGGTGACCGAGCCCACTCCCTTCGGTTTCTACGACTTCCAGCTGGCATGGGAAGCCTTTGCCCCTCTGGGAAAGCCCATGGGAACCGTGGTCAACCGGGCCGGGCTCGGCAATGAAGACATTTACCACTTCTGCAGGGATAAGGGGCTGCCGATTCTGGCGGAAATCCCTTACGACCGATCCATTGCCGAGGCCTACTCATGCGGCAGGATCATTGCGGACGTATCCCCCGAGCTCAAAGAAACCTTCATTTCTTTGGGAGGCAAGATTCGTGACCTGGCTGAACTGAGCAGCCCCGGGGAGGTCGCCCATGCGTGAGATCGTCATCATCAGCGGCAAGGGCGGAACGGGAAAGACTTCCATCACCGGAGCGTTCGCCCACCTGGCCAGGAACAAGGTCATCTGTGATTTGGATGTGGATGCCCCCGACCTCCACCTGCTCCTCCGCCCCTCACGGGAGCGAGTGGAAGAGTTCCACTCGGGCTACGAGGCGCAAATCGACAAAGATGAGTGCACCCGATGCGGAGTGTGCGCCTCCATGTGCCGGTTTGGAGCCATTCGGGAGACGGAGGATGGGGTTTCCGTCGACCCGCTCCGGTGCGAAGGCTGCAAGGTTTGCGTGGCGTTCTGCCCCGAAGATGCGGTTCGCTTTCCCCAGAAGCACTGCGGGCAGTGGTACGTGTCCTCCACCCGATTTGGCCCCATGGTCCATGCTCAGCTCTTTCCGGGGGCCGAGAATTCCGGGCGGCTGGTCATGGTCCTGAAGCAACAGGCCAAAGAGATGGCCAGGGCGCGAGGGCTGGACCTGGTTCTTTGTGACGGCGCGCCAGGCATCGGCTGCCCCGTGATCAGCTCCCTTTCGGGGACACACCTGGCCGTGGCGGTCACGGAGCCCACGCCTTCGGGGCGGCACGACCTCGAGCGGGTGGCGGAACTGTGCACCCACTTTCAGATTGCCTTCGCCGTGATTATCAACAAACACGATTTGAATATGGACGAGGCATCGCGGATAGAGGCTTTTTGCCGTGAAAAAGGTTATCCCTTGCTCGCGCGGCTCCCCCACGATCCCATCGTTACCAGGGCCATGATCGACGGGCTGGTGGTCACCGAGCTCCCCGAAACGGACTTCAGCCGGGAGCTCATCCGGACCTGGAAGCGGGTTGAAGACCTGGCTCATCTCGGCCCTTGAGTGCACGAGAGCCGGCATTGGAGTGTGTGCCTCTCACCCCCAAGAGGAGAGAGGTTTTTTGGGTGCATTGTGGCATTCTCGTTCGCCACAATCAATCTGGAACAATCAGGAGAAGAAGAGCTATGAAGAACACGGTAGTTGCCATTCCATCATCCCATCCGGGCGGCCTGGAATCCGCCCTCGGCGCACATTTCGGTCACTGCGACCTCTACACCCTGGTGGAAGTTGTGGACGGGCAGATCCAAAATGTCAGGACTCTGCCCAACGTTCCCCATCAGCAGGGCGGATGCATGGCTCCGGTCAATCACCTGGCCCAGAGCGGCGTGCATATCCTCATCGCCGGCGGTATGGGCATGCGACCGCTCATGGGGTTCAACCAGGTGGGAATCGACGTGCTCTACGGGGCGGGAGCCCAGACCGTCGGAGAAGCTGTGAATGCTTTCCTGAGCGGAAGTCTCCAGCAATTCACCACGGAGCTCACCTGCGGTGGCGGTGGGGCTCCCCAATCGAGCCACTTCTGATCGTTCGGGAGGAGAAGCTTTCGTGTCACAGGATAATCATTCCCTGCAGGGCCAGGTCGGCGAGTCGTTCCTCCGCTATGCCAGCAAGCCCAAAAACGTGGGCAGCATGGACAACCCCAGTGGGAGAGGCTCCGCCGTCGGTCAATGCGGGGACTCCATCGATGTTTCCCTGCGCATCGATCATGGAACCATCACCGACATCAAGGTGACCCCTCGCGGTTGCGTCTACACCCTGGTCTGCGCCAGTGCCATGAGTGAGCTGGCCAAAGGGCGCAACCTGGACGATGCACTGGAGCTCGCGCCCGAGGAGGTCGTGGCTGCCCTGGGCGGGCTTCCCGATGACCATTTGCACTGTGCCAGACTGGCCGTCAATACGCTGGGTGAGGCCATCGCCGATTATTACAAAAACGTTGTGCAATCCGGCTCGAACGATGCTGCCTGATGGGCACGGTCCACAGGCATGAGAATCGCACCTTCTCGAATCACTTCAGAGACACAGGCTGCTCAGGGGTCAAAAAACACCGGGCAGCCTCGATGTCTCTGGGGTGATTGAGGAGAGTCACAAATCCCACCCATATTCCGCTCGATCAAAAGGACTCATCATGCTGCACATCCTGCTCGCCACCACCCGCCCTGAAGCCATGCGTTCCTTCACCGATGCGCTGTTGTCGGATTCAGAGGTTCACCTCGCCTATGCGGCTGCCGGATCCGAAGCCCTGAACGGGGTAAGCGCCTCTCCACCTCACCTCGTGATCGTGGATTCAGGACTTCCGGACACTGAGCCTCTGGAGCTGATCTCGAGGCTGCTCAGGGTCAATGCCATGGTGAACACAGCTGTGGTCAGCTCCCTTTCCGAAGAGGAGTTTCACGAGGCGAGCGAGGGGCTTGGTGTTCTGGGGCGACTGCCGGGAGCGCCCGGCAGCCAGGATGCCTTGGATCTTCTGAAAAAGCTGAGGATGGTTGTTGGCTTGCCCGTCTGAGTCGGGATCACGTTTTTCCACGCGCTGTTCGCGGGTTCACCCCCCTCGCACACTGAGACGCCACTGCGCGCAATGTCGGACATCCCGGGAAGCAATCTGACAAAACCCGGTGCGCGTTCCCGGACCTGCCGATCCTGTATTCCCATGGATGTAAAGATGCAGATTCTTGAAGCGGAGACCCTCGGCACACTGATGGAAGGGGGGGCTGTTTCCCTCGAAAGAGCGCTTCTGGTTCTCTCCGGCTTGAGAACGGATGAAGAGATTCACTCCTACGAATACCAAATCGGACGGATTTTTGAACGATTCCTGAATAAATGCGGGTCGGCATTTCTTTCGCATCTGCCCAAGCCACCCCCGTACCTTCATCGAACGGTCGCCGCATGCCTTTTCGATTATCTCTGGGTGAGCAAGCCTAAACGATTTGGCGACCACTTCCTGCTTGCCGAGGTGATCGATGCTCAGCTGCACTGTGAAGGGAATCGTGCCGTCGGAACGTGCATCGGGCTCACCTCGCTGTATTCCGTCCTCGGACTGCGGGCCGGATTGAGCCTGTCCATCCTGGTGAGCTCCGATCACGTACTGAGTCGGCTCAGGGCGGCGGAGCAGGTCGTCGACATGGATCACACGGATCCCATGGGGTTCGACTGCCCGGGCAGCGATGAATTCCGTGAATTTCCCCTGCGCACCCTCACCGCAAACATCCGCAACAGCCGGGGGTTGAGGCATGAAGGGAACGGGCGAGTCCAGGATGCGAGAGCCGATTATGAAAGGGCCATCGGGATCAATCCTCAGTATGCCAGCGCTTACAGCAACAGGGGGAACATGAGATTTCGAACAGGGGACCTGGAAGGCGCCACAGGAGACTACACCGAGGCCATCCGGCTGAATCCGTACTTCCATGAAGCCTACTGCAACCGCGGCATGGCCCGCCAGAAGCTGGGGCGATACGATGCAGCTCGACAGGATTACCTGCAGGCACTGGCCTTGGATTCCAGCTACAGCGATGCTGCAAGATGGCTCCAGTCATTGGATGGCATCGATCCCGGGCAGGTCCCGGGCCAACGTTGCTGAAGCAGGGAGTGTGGGAGGGCCGAATCTCCGCACGGAGAGCGCACCAGGAGAGGGACAAAGCCCTAACATCTTGATTTTAAGACATTTAGTTTCCAGCGGACCCGAAGATCCAAGCATGTTGCCCATTTAGCAAATAAGAAAAGAATCACAATATCCATTTTGTCTTGACATCACTGTGATGTCGGGTATGGTGAGGGCGCTGGATATAAGCGTTGCTAATCCTCTGGTGCTGATATCCCAAATCGACCTCCTCCACGAGCCCTGTTCGCTCAATCGATCTCATTGTTCATTGCTACAAGATGCAAGCGAATCGCCGGTAGCTTGACAATGCTCATCATGCCCTTCTGAGTCGTCTTTAGAAGTAACGTTCAACGCCATCATGCGTCCATACCGTGGCCTGCCCCGGAAGAAGGGGAAGGTTTGTAGCCTCTGGGCGGCAACAGGCTCTCTTATCCTGTCCGCTGTTCTGAGTATCGTCCTGGCGGGAAAGGAGGTGACTTGAACTAGACGGAAGGGATAGGTTTCGTTCCTGAAGAAGTGAGATCAGATTGGATCCAAAACTTGCTCCGCGAGCTCCAGTTGCCCAATCGCTCTCGTCGTTCATTGTCATACCACGCGTCCGAACCGCTGGTAGACTGACCAATCTCATCAGACCCCTCTCAGCACTCTGATTCAGAAGGATCAACGCAATACAAAGTGGCCATTTTGCGGTCTGAGCAGCAAGGGAGAGTGGCCCACACGCGGGATGCAACCCGGGGTTTTTCATCCTGAGCCGATTCAGGCCGACTTTGGACAGGAAAGGAGGTGAGAAGCAACGCGCGGAGAGGATCACGACGGTTCCTCTAAAGCATGAGAACTCTGGATTGAAACTTGAGTTGGGTCTTAACGAGTGGAGGTAAGATATGCCAGAAAAACGAGACATCGAAATCAACAGCCGGGCCGATACCATTGGTCTGATGGATATGGATGTCAGGCCTTACCCGGTCACCCCGCCGCCTTCCTACGACCAGGTCAAACCGGTGTACGAGCGAAGGAAGGCGCTGGAATTCTGTGACTGGGCCGAGGACAACCTGAGGTTCGAGAAACGGTACGCGAAGGATGAAACGCTCGCCGGGCTGAGGGTTCTGGACATCGGCCTTTGGCGTCTGGGCCACAAGTTCTGCGCCTCGCTCTTCGGTGAATCGGGAGCGGAAGTTGTTTCCATCGAGCCTCCCAGTGGCGACCCCCTGAGGAAGCTCACTCCTTTCGGCCGCGAAGAGTACATGCTGGAGAACAAGTTCACCGGCGAGAAGTGCGGCATGGAATTCGTCAACGAGACGGTGAACACCCACTGCGTCACTCTCGATGTGGAGACTGAGGAAGGCCGCGAGATTTATAAGAGGATGGCCAACAACGTCGATGTCCTCATCGACGGGATGCCCCCCGGCTACATGGATGGTCTGGGCATCGGGTATCGGCAGCTCAAGGAAGTCAACCCCAGGATGATTTACATCTGGATCGGCATGCTTGGCCAGTGGGGCCCCTGGAAGGACAAGCAGTCCAAGTTTGGCCAGTGGGAGCTGGAGCCCTTCGCGAGCTGCGCCAACTCCTGGGTGCACAACACCGGTCTGGCTCAGGACCTGCTTCCCCGCGGCAAGGGCGGTGACCCGACCCGGTCGGGCATCTGGCTGGCGGACTACGTAGCCGGCGGGCAGGGTTATGTGAACGCCCTGGCAGCCATGTACTGGAGAGAAGAGCTGGGCGGCACGGGCCAAATGATCGAAGTCACCGGCGCTGAGACGCTCATGGACATCCTGGACTTCGATATCACGTGGTATGGCTTCAACGGCAGCATCAAAGGCCGGTCCGGCGGGTGGGACCCCAACCTGAACCAGTACGCCTGGAACCCCTGCAAAGACGGCTACATGATGATCGGAGGCCAGACCGACAAGCTCTGGTACAACATCGGCTTCTGCCTGGAGCGCGAGTTCACCCAGTTTGGCCGGCTGATCCACGAAGACCCCTTCCTGAAAGAGATGGGCGCCCGGAACGCTCTGCACGCCCTCATCAAGACCTACTCCCTCACCGCTCGCTGGCTGCGGGATACCAACCGGGTCGAGGCCGAAACCAAGCTGCTCGAATACCAGCTGGCGGCCGGGCCGATTCTTTACATCGATGAGGTTTGCGAATTCCCCCACTTCAAATACCGTCCGTGGGTCTACGTCCATGAAACCGACTACGGCCCGCTGCTGATCGCTTCGAGTCCGTCGTCCTACCAGGTGCGCGCGCCCTTCCGATGCAAGTGGATGGGCCGGGATGTTGGCGCTGACAATTATGAGATCTACCTGAAATGGACAGGATTGACTCAGACCAAGGTCAATGAACTGAAACAAAAGGGGGTGATCTGATGGCAAAAGATCCAAGAGTCACGAACATCGAAGATTTGCCGGGCCCCAAGAGCAAGGGTGAAATGGAAGAGTGGAAGATGCCCTACGAGGAGTACTGCAAGAAAATCTTCGATGTGGGCAATGAGCACGCCAAGCCGAGACCCCTCCAGGGGATCAAGTGGCTGAGCTGCACCATGTACATCTTCACCCCGCACTCCGTGGCCAACCTGGCGGAGCTCGGGGCCGAGTGCGTCAAGATCGAGATGCCACGGATGGGCGACGCCATGCGGCACACCTCGCCCTTCAACGAGTGCTATCTTTACCCCCTCCACGACACCCGGCCCATGACGGGAACCGGCCTGGGTTTCACCAACGCCAACCCCAACAAGTACTTCCTCACCATGGACTACCACATCCCCGAAATGGTGGAGATTTTCTACGGCCTGGTGAAGAAGTTCGACGGTCTGACCGAGCTTTATCGGCCGGGAACCCTCGACAAGTGGAAGATGAGCTACCGGTATCTCAGCGAGATCAACCCCCGGTTCATCTATGTCTGGGGCGGCGGTTTCGGCTACGGACCCAAGATCTTCGGCGGCTCCTACGACATC
>Ga0105100_10001383_pt1 | contig 14283 bp, 8 predicted proteins | sample PPLLak12cMay2015_2_FD_87033 | JGI IMG/M metagenome (GOLD analysis project Ga0105100, IMG submission 87033) | Freshwater sediment microbial communities from Prairie Pothole Lake near Jamestown, North Dakota, USA - PPLs Lake P8 Core (1) Depth... | ecosystem: Environmental > Aquatic > Freshwater >...
GCAGCAGGACATCCATCACATCATCGTGTGTCCCGTTCCAGATATCCGGTTCATTATCCATGTTCCAGTAAAGAAATTGATTCTTATTCAGGTTTAGACCATCCGGGCCAAACCAATGATCCAATATTGCCACGGTGGAATCGGCAGGCCATTCCATGGTATAAAGGTTATCATCACCCTCAACCAATGCACGGCCACCCGGATCGTCGGTATTGGGCACGCCGCCTCCGGCCAGATTCTGATTAACGCCTTGCCACCATTGCGATTGATTAAACCCCCAGTCGTTGAAATTGTTGTTTGTGTTCGATGCCACTCTTCCCAGCAATTGGAATGCCCACATAACCTGCATCCCGGGAAAATTACTGGCGACATATTCTGATGTTGCATCCCAGTTTGATCCATATACGTTATTGTACCAGTCGGGGTGGCCGGTAATCTTCCTCCGCCAGTTGTATTTGGTGGCATTGTTGCCGGCATTCATACGGACAAATCGCAGGCCGGCATCCGTATAAAACGAAGCAGGCTTGTCAAAGGTATTATTGCGTCCGTAGATATAGGGGGAAATTGCCCGCTTGCCCTCAGCCGCATTAACCGTTATGGTTACATCCTGTGAAAGTGCCCTGGTGATGGTGAAACTACCCATCCATGCAAGGACAAAACAATGCAGTACAAAATGGTTTTTCATCGTGTTTTTCTAAAGCTTTATCAGATCAAGAAGGTAGACATCATTCTCCCGCAGATCCAGTTCTTTTTCAAAAGGAATTCCGGTTCTGGCCCTGATGATCTCTTTTGCAACAGGCGATCCGTCGTTTAGCATTTTGATCTGTTCCACCTGGATTTCACTGAGTTGTGCAGGTTGGCCCATGGAGAGATAGGTTGAATAAGCATCGTTACAACGATACCCTATTTTGTATACCGTCAGTGAGTATGTTCCTTCGGGTATATTCGAAATATGGATCTTCAGTTTTCCTTTCGGTTTTGAAGGTAAATCCTGGTTATAATATTCCTGGTTATTAACCGAGTCGCCAGGGTGTGTATAGGTAAAATCATAAGCCAGCAACTGGATATTTCCATTTGCATCTTTGCATGCCCACGAAGTGGGGTCGCTATTTTCCAGTTCAATATTACCCAGCCGGTTCAGAAACTGATAAGCATAGAATGCAGGTTTATTGATGCCCTGGATGTTCAGCAATCCAAATCCACCGTGAAAAGGCTCAAAACGAGGAGCTGACTCTTCAAAGATATCCGTAAATACCCAGTACGACATTGAATTGGCTGCTGTACCTACCTGCTTAATTTTTTGCAGGATGTAAGCAGCTCCGTGATAGCTGTCATGTATAGGATCTGACGGAGTATAGGAAGAGCTCCATTCTGTATAATGCAACTCAAGATGGGGCATTGGGGAACGGGTTATTTCATCTCTTGAGCGCAATACATCGCCGCTGACGGCAAATTCCTGTGGGGCCAATACAGTACCTGTATTCCCATGCTCATCCAGGTACCCCTGGTTTACTCCATAAGCGTGTGTGCTTATAAAATCGATCGGAACATTATTTTTAACACAAAAGTCGATCAACTCAGGTTCCCAGGCAGCACCCGCTGTTGCCGGACCCCCTATGCGGTATTCCGGATTGACACTTTTTACAGCCTTGGCACTGTATTCATAAAGTTTGAAATATTCTTCCTGTGTGCCAGTCCAGAAACCGGGCGACAGGTTGGGTTCATTCCAAACCTCAAAATACCAGGTCTTTACTTCATCGGCTCCATATCGTTCCGTAAAATGCTGAGTAAGATTGCGAATCAATGCCTCCCACTTTTCGTAATCTTTTGGAGGAGTAACATTGCCCCGCCACCAGAATATGGTAGTATTTCCACTGGCCAGCGCTGAGGGCATAAAACCTAACTCAACAAAGGGTTTTATATCAATGCTGAGCAAAAAATCGAAAAGCGCATCTACGTACATATAGTTATATTGCGGATTTCCATTTTTGTCTTCTTTATAAACTGCCATATCATCGGTTAAAAGCCCATGCATACGGATATAACTGAAACCACATTCTTTTTTAACGTAAGCAAGCTGCTGCTGCCAGTCAGCTCTTAGACCCTCGTTGGCTCTTCCGGCACCGACACATTCCCTGAACATGGCGTTTAAAGGACCTTTTTTTAAACTATAGTCTAAGTTTATTACCCTTTCCGGAATTTTTGTTTTTGGATTTTGTGCAAAAACAGAAAATACTATAAGAATGGAAATCAAAAATGTTATAAGATGATTTATCTTCATTGTTAATTAGATTAAAATAATTAAAAACTAATATAAAATTTATATTCGATAGCTTTCTTTTATCTTTGAAATAATCTCTAAATTCTTTGCGATTCTCTCATATTTGTTTTAAAATTAGCTGTTTTTCATGAGATAATATATACAATTTTATCCTCTTAATTTCAAGTTTTCTAAATAACATTAACTTCATGGATATTATATAATAAATAATACCACTTACTGAATTTTTAGATTAAGAATTTAATTGGTAAATTATAAACTTCATAGAATTCAAAACTAACGCATAGAATTGTAAAGTATTTTACTTTGTAATTCTCCGCGTTAAACATCTATTCCCTGCGATAGTATAAATTAGTTTTGAAAATAATAGGAAATAGCCAATTAATTATTTTAAAACTAACTTATGAAATTCGGTTGATGAATTGTTGTCCAACTTGATCATATATATGCCTTTGTTCAAGGATGTTAAATCTACCTGATTATTATCAATTTTACCAGATTTAACAAGTACACCTGCAACATTGTATATGTTGTATTTTGTGATGTTGCTGTTATCGCTTAATGTAATATTTATTATCCCGTATGTCGGATTGGGGAATATATTGATATTATTTATCAAATTCTTTTGAATTATATTATTTGCATTTAAGTCTATTAAACTTAAATTGTCAAATAAAAAGTCAAAAGTTGGACCACTGCCTACCGCATTCATACATCCCGTTTTGATAACAACATACCAGTCATTGACAGTCACTGTATCAGGAATAGTAATTTCAGGGCCTGTTGGTATCGAGTCCCCACCACTTGCATTCATACCTTTCCATATTAATTCAGTTACATCTTCCAGTTTTCCGTCTAAACCGTCAAAATTTCCATATGGTGCAGGCTTCCACGTGCTGTTTGTGTACCAAAAATCTCCAGTAACTGCACCATAACCCATTGATGAATCCGGTTTATTCCTTGAAAAGAGTACCTCTGCCCAGGTATTTGTTACAGTTTCGGTTGATATACTTTTTAACAAACCCGAAAAAGAATATTTATGCCCGGGGACAATCGTAACTTTTTGCCAGGTATAACTTTCGTTGTCACCCATTCCAGTAAGTTCTAAACATCCCCCGCTTCCGTCTGCCGGAAGATCTAAGGTATAATCAAAAGTTGCTTCAACTTTATCAGTTTTATCCGTGCGGCTTGCGAAATGCCAACTGTTTACATTTTCCATTTCGCCTCCAACAATAGCTTCCTGGGAAAAAGAAACCGTTCTGGCTGCAAAAAGGCTTACTGCAAATAATAGTAATTGTTTTTTCATATAATTAAAGTTTGGTGTTATTCGTCAAAATTAGCTTCATTAGCCTTACTGAATCTTGAAAATAATCTCTAAATTCTTGAGGATTCTATCATATTTACATTAAAATTGACCCGATTTCACGAAACATTATTTATAATTATTTCATTGAACCTTTCTATTTTTGTATTTTAAGGGGCCTCATGGTTGGCAACCAACATAACTTATATTTAAATGAAGTTATTATTATCCAATAAAAGGCTAATTACATATTTTGGAATGCTTCTATTTTCTTACTACAGTTTTTCAGCTGAACAAGAAAGATATTTGCATTTTTCTGAAATTGATGGCCTTCCCCGAAACATTACTACCTGCCTTGAACAAGATCAGTATGGATATTTGTGGGTTGGTACTTCAAATGGAATTGCCCGCTATGATGGAAAGAATTTCTATTGTTATAAAGAATTATCTGGTGTCGGGATCATATATCTGCTCTATGACTCCCATAATATACTTTGGGTTGCTACCGGTGAAGGGCTTTTTAAGTATAACCGCCTTACGAATTATTTTGATCGGATAGTTCAGGGGTTTGTTTCAAAAATTGAGGAAGACAATGGTGAAATCTATTTTTTAATGGTATCGGATATTTATAAAGTTATTGACAATAAAATTTTGAATGTGTACCAGGGAAATGATATTTCTGATTTTTGCTTTTCAAAAGAAGGGATTTGGCTTGGCAAAAGCAATGACGGAGTCATGCTTCTAAGTCGAGAAAGTAGTTTTACAAAAATTGTTGCTTCATACCTTAAAAATAAACCTGTCGTGCTTGTTAGTAAAATAGATGACAAACTCTTTGTTGGTTGTTACAATGGTCAGCTTTATGCTATTAGGGAAAATAGACAGCCATTATATATAGAGATAAATAATCATTATTTCTTAGAAAAGATATTAAAAGTTAACCAGGAATTTTGGTTGGCAACTGATGGTTACGGAATTATTGTCCTTGATAAAAATTTAAAAATTTCAAGAATACTAAACAGATCGTGGAATATCAATGAATCTATCAATAGTAATAGTATTTATGATATATTACACGGAAATAGTCATGAAATCTGGCTTGCTTCCTACGGTGCCGGATTAACATGTATTTTACCTGATAATTTATTGTTTCAAAATTTCCTTCCGGAAAAAGGAAATGAAAATTCACTGATAGCTAATGAAGGAGTTTCCGTTTTCATAAAAAAACCTTTTATCTATTTTGGGACTAACTACGGATTATCTGTATGGAATGAAAATACACGTCAATTTAAAAATCTTACAAGCGATAAATTAAGAAAAGATTTAAATGGAACTAAAGTTACCGCAATAACGATAAGCGCAGATAAAAATATCTGGCTAGGAACCTATGACGGACTTCTCGGAAAATATAATTCTAACTATAACCTCTTAAAAACATATCATCCAAGCAGTAATGGCCCTGATGAAATGCAACAAATTGTTCAGTTAAGAGAAATCAATAAAAGCAATTTATTAATATTAACACAATTTCAAAGTCGCATTTTATTAAACTTCGACATTGAGCACGAAACAACCAGCTTATTTGAATTATATTATAAGGGGAGCAACATTACCTATTGTTTGCTAAATTCTTTAAGAGAAAACCAACAAGGTGAATTGTTGGCCTTGATTTCAGACAAAGGCTTATTTCATGTTAATTGTAAAGATAAAGTATTGGAAAACAAATTATCGGAAATGAATAAGCGAATTGGTTGTTATATCGCTGATTTCTATCATGATAAAAAAGGTTATTACTGGCTTGCTTCTTCCGCCAATGGCCTGATACATATTTCACAAGATGGTAAAAGTTTTAAAAAGTATACAGTAAAAGATGGCTTACCTTCTAATACGCTGGTAAGGATTGAGTCTGTGGATGATCGTTTCCTCTGGATCAGTACTATTTCAGGTATTTGCAGGTTTGATACCGAAACCGGGGAAATATTGAATTTCAACCATAGCGATGGACTCCCGGCAAATGAATTTCATGAGAGGGTTTCTGCCAAAACACACGATGGAAGAATACTTTTTGGTTCTTTGGCCGGATTTACGATTGTAGATCCTTCAAAGGTCAATACTGAAGCTTCAAAGACCGAAGTGGTAATTTCAGATATTACGCTGCAAAACCAAAGTATCAGGAATCCTCAGGGAAAGCAGTTTTTAAAGCAACCCCTGGAAGAAACAAAAGAAATTAAGTTGCCTTATAGTAAGAATTCATTTTCCATCCATTTTTTTCTTAAAAACAAAAGTTTTCTGAAATATCACAATTATGCTTACCGGTTGACAGGTCTGGAAAAAGAGTGGACTTACCTGGCGGAAAACAATTATGTCACGTATACAAATTTATTTCCGGGTAACTACATATTTGAAATAAAGAGTACGGATAAAACCAGGGAAGGAATACCAACCCGGCTGGCAATTCGCATTCAATCACCCTGGTATTTAAGCTGGTATGCTTACCTGGCGTATGTAATTATATTAATAACCATTTTATACCTTTCTGTATACGCATATTTAAAAAGAATGGAGTTAAGGAAAGAAAAAGAAATATCAGAATTTAAGATCCAGAAAGAGCATGAACTTACTGAAAAGAAACTATCGTTTTTTACCAATGTATCTCATGATTTAAAAACTCCCCTGACGCTTATCGACGCTCCTGTTAGTGATTTATTGCAGTCGGAAAACCTCAGCCAGGAACAGGTTAATAAACTTATGATTATTAACCGGAATTCAAAACGACTCTATAAATTAATTACAGATTTGCTCGATTTCAGAAAAATAACACAAAAGCAGGTTGAACTGGAAGTTAAGGAAACGGCTATTGCTGATGTTTTAACAGATATATATGAGGCCTATAGGGAAGAATGCAAAAACAAATCGATTGATTTAAGATTTTCTGCAGACAGAAATCTCATTGGTTTTGTTGATGCAAAAAAAATTGAAAAGATACTTTGGAATCTCTTGTCTAATGCAGTAAAGTTTACAAAAAAGGGTGACCTTATAACACTCAGCGCAGAAGAAGTGATAATGGATGAACGTAGGCATATTAAATTCGTGGTTAGCGATAATGGCATAGGGATCCCGGAAAATGACATAAACAAAATATTTGATCGCTTCTATAAAATTCAGCATTCCCAGTCGATGAATCAGGAGGGTACCGGAATAGGCCTCTCGATTGTTAAGGAACTGACAGAGATGCACCATGGCAAAGTCCAGGTAGAATCTGCTTTAGGATCAGGTACAACTTTTATCGTTATTCTTCCTTGCGGAAAGGAAAGTTACTCCCATAATGAATTGATTACAACTGATGGATTAAATTACCAACAAGAAGGAGATAATGAAGCAGCTAACCTGGAAGTTAATCCTCTGCAGGAAGCAAAAAAGCAATATAATTCTCCGGGAATGTTAATAGTTGAGGATAATGCTGATCTTCGGGAGTATTTATCAGGTCATTTTAAAAATAGATATAAAGTCTATACGGCAGATGATGGTTTCGTTGGTTTAAAACTGGCGAAAGAAAATAATCCCGATGTCATCTTAACAGACATACAGATGCCGAATATGAACGGATATGAATTTTGCAGGGAAATCCGGCGGAATTTTGACACATCGCATATCCCTGTAGTCATGCTTACAGCCAGTATTACAATTGATCATCAAATAGAAGGGTTTTCAACCGGTGCCGATGCCTATATAACAAAACCCTTTGATATTAAATTACTGGATGCACAGGTATATGCATTATTGGAAAACAGGAAAATGCTGCGGAACAAATTTCAGGGAATTGAAACCCCGGAAAATCTGGAAAAAGCCTTACCCCGGAAAGATGTCGATTTCATTCTCGAGCTGAAGCTTTTCATCGAAGAGAACATGATGAACCAGGAATTGAGTGTTGAATTACTTTCCCGGCATTTTGCCGTCAGCCTTGCACAATTGCACAGGAAAATAAAATCACTTATGGGCTCAACTCCTAATAATCTGATTAAATCCATCCGGCTGAAAAGAGCCTACAAACTTATTCGCGATGATGGATTAAGGGTTTCAGAGGCAGCTTATCAGACTGGCTTCAATGATCCGAATTATTTTACTATCTGTTTTAAAAAAGAGTTTGGCGAAAACCCATCGCAAATAGCAACCTGAATACAGGATCTGAAAAATTGCTTCAGCCCGGTCCATGCAAAGTAACTTTTCATAAGATTTTCTACCCTGATTGCACCCATGGATATTGCTCCAGATAAACGGTCAGCATGACCGGTATCCGTCAATATCCTTAAAATCTATCTCATATCTTTTATCGTTGTTAAGGATAATGACTGCCCCCAACGCCGAAAAAGAAGACGTAATATCCATGATCTCGATTTTTTTTAAAGGCGACAATTCTTCCGTTGTCCATTCGCTGTCGTCGAGTTTATGAAGCAGTACCGTGATCATCAGTTCCATGGCCGGGTTCTTCGCCATTCTCTTTTTCCGGGCAAACAAAACCATACTTTCATCGGCTTCGGCATTCCGTCCCTTATGGTTAATACTTTCCACCCTATCCCATCCGCTATAGGTAATTAAAGCCAGCCTTCTTCCCGGGATGGAAGCGGTAATAACCTTTTTTGCACCATCTTCAAATTGACGGACCTCTGCCTTTATGCCGTTTGTATGCGGTAAACCATAGTGGCCAAGCGTGAGTTCATATTCAAAAGCCAGGCGTGAACGGTCAACCCTTATAACACCCCCGGGAATAATTATCTCTGCAAGGTCTATGATGTATCCCACACCGTTGTTGGGAGGTTTTCGCATAATGGCCTGCCGGTATATCACATCGTTGCGGACACCGTTAAAAAGCATGCTTTGCGATGTGGTAAACGCCATATTCTTTTCAGCATTGTTTTGAACCGTCAGCCCGGTGAGATAGAAATTAATGTCATCGCCCCTGACATCGCGCGGATCCAGACTGCGAAAACTGTATTCCATCGATGTTCCGCCCTGCGGATTATGATCTTCCCAGGGGAAATGGGTATTATAGGCAAGCTTGGAATAATTATGGTCATCGTAGTAAACTTTGCCCGGTATAATTTCAGCAGTGCCGGTTTTACCGTGATTCACAAGAACAAGACCCGGCTTTTCAAGAACTGTTAATGATGAGCCCTTCCCGAGCTTTTCCCAGATCCCATCATTTTCCTTTGCAGTCCAGAACGGTGAATCTTCGGGCAGCGCCAGGCAAATGAATGGCAAAAACATAATAAAAGGGCTCCCGGAACAACTGTAATTTTGTATAGCATATTCTCTGTGCCCGTAAAAGCCGAGGCTTGGAATATCATTTTCATAAAAGTCTTCGCGTGTCACAAACTGAAGCAGGGATCCTGAACAAAGCCTCCTTGCCCAGCCCGGATCCAAAGGAGACTTATCCTTCAGCATGAATGAAACCGGGAATCCTCCTGAAATCCATGTCCTGTAACATATGCTCCTTGCCCACATATTGATATAGCCATCCCTGGCAAAGAAATTCGTGTAGGTTTTCATCAGTTCCTGAGCGGATCTTTCAATTGTTGCTGCTATTTCGGGATAAAATTCATCGCCGAATGCCCGGTTCCATATTGTCCCGTAAACAACAAAAAGGCTTATGGTATAATAATTATAGGTTTGCTCAAGGTACCATCCGTTGCCTGAATGATAGGAAGCAACCCATAAAAGATGGCTCTTTAACAAATCGTCGTCTATTTCATAACCTTGCTTTTTAAGGAAGGAAAGCGTAATGATATTAAAGATCCTCCAATTGTTCTGGGTCGTCCTGTGATGTCCCCATTTTGAAATACAAACTGCCATTTCATCTTTTTGTTCCTGTGCATAAGCTGACCATATGGTTTCGGGCATCAGCAAAAGAGTCTTAAACAAACCGCCAAACTCGCAGGTGAACTGGTAGGTGGAGTCGGGCAACTCTTCAGGCAGGGGTAATGAATTCGGATGCCCCGGAGTAAGGGCATTGTAGATATGCAAACAGTAATAGTCGCGCAGATTGATATTCCCGATTTTTGTTTCAGGATCAACGTGGATAAGCGGCCCCGCAAGCGTAAACGTTCTTTCCAACGCTTCAAACGCTGCCGAACGATAACGCCAGTCGGGAGCATCGGGTTGCGGATAGGTTTTACCGGGAATCACCGGAAAGGTAATCGGGTCATCCATCGACCTTACATGTTTAAAAGCCCTTTCCAGCAAATATTTTGCACATTCTATATAATGTCGTTTTGTCATTCCCGTGAACGGGCTAAGTTCAACGTCGGGATTCACAACTTCAAATGCATTTTTCATATTGGACTACCTCCTTAATCAGTATAAATTCATGCCTGTTCTCTCAATGCGTTGCGTATAATATGAGCTGATCATAATATCACTGCCTGAAATACAAAATTAATCTAAAATCACCTTCTCCATGACAGGTTTCAGGAACAGGTCTGTCAGCATTAGCATTCGCATTCTTTCCCTCTGGCTTTCTCAAAGGCTTCTTTGCCCTCGGATATGGAAAAGTATATCAGGCCTGCGGCTCCGATAACATCGGCATAGGCAAAGCCTGTAAGTTCGTATATCAGGCTTGATGCAAGGAGCACCAGTGACATATATACACATACTTTGGTGCAGTTGCTGTCGGCAATAACAGGTTCGGATTTTAACTTTTTGCCCGTTTTTCTTTTGGCGTACATAAGCCATAGCATCACGGCAATAGATACCAGCGATATGATGATGCCCCAAAAGGTTGTTTCGGGTTTATGCCGGGTAACAAGATTAATTATAATACCCGTCAGCAACCCGGCAGAAAGTATATAAAAGGCTGTTCCGGTAATCCTGAGCGCTGTGGTTTCAAAGGTACTCTTAGGACTGCCGGGGTTCTTTCTCATTCTTATAATCATCACTGCAATACCGATTCCCGACATTACTTCAATAAAGCTGTCGACCCCAAAGCCCATTAATGCAAGGGTTTCATCTTCGTAACCCAGCAACACCGAAGCAATGCCTTCAATGATGTTATAGAAGATGGTAAAAAGACTCAGTAAGTAAGCCCGTTTGTAAAGCTTTTGTTCACCGGATTCCATGCTGTAAAATTATGCTGATCATTACAAAGATAGTGGTGTATTTTTATGATTGTTCTCTTATTGCAACTTTCAATAAGTCAAAAATGACTACATTTACGCGTTTCCCGTATGTTTCATTCATTAATAATAACCTTATGAAAAAGTTTTTTGTTCTGTTCTTTCTTGTCATTGTTTTATTCAATACCCGCATATCCTTCTCCCAGGGTCAAATTGACTCTGCAGAAATTACATCCGATGTTCCCGAGCTGACTGAATTTCATGAGGTTATTTATCCCATGTGGCATGACGCATATCCTGCAAAAGACATCGATGCTTTGCAACGATTTGTTCCGCAAATAAAAGCGTCTGTGGATGCCATCAACAGGGCAAAATTGCCGGGAATTCTAAGAGATAAGGAAGATGCCTGGAAAAGTCAGTTAAATGCATTGAATATGTCGGCTCAGAATTATTATGATGCCGTTGAAAGAAGTGATGACGAGGCATTGCTGGTGGCCGCGGAAAGACTTCATTATAATTTTGAGAGAATGATGAGGATTATCAGACCCTCACTAAAGGAAATCGACGATTTTCATCAAACACTGTATATAGTTTATCATAAACTATATCCCGATGGGAAATTCGACGAAATAGCCGGACTGGCCGATGCCCTTATTGAAAAAGCCGACGCTATAGTTAAATTTCCTCAGGACAAGTTGAAAAAACGTCTTGGGAAGAAAACTTCCAGCTATGATGTTGCAGCGAAAGAATTGTTCAATGCTGCCGTTGCGCTGAAAGAAGCGCTGAATGGAGACCAAACCGGAAAGAAAGGGGAAGCCGTTGAAGCACTGCATACAGCCTATCAGAACCTGGATGCAATTTTTAAATGAATTTTGTTACCTATCCGATACCCTGACAGGGTCCCCCACCCTGCCGCAAGATTTCAGCTTGTGGCCAACCCATTGGCATTAATATCAGCATATCCACTGTTTTGTTTGTTTTTTCGCATCATTGAACCTGTAAATAGGGGTCGGATAACTGATATAATGCTTACAAAAACCTGTTAAATACATTTGCCATTATCTCCTGTTCAGCCTTAGGAAGCTGATACATGTGGGCTACATTTCGCCATTTGCTGACAGATCTTTTTATCTGGTCGATTATTTTCAATGCACGCTCTTTATTCAGCCTGAATAATTCAACTACTTCCAACGGAACACCCAGGTTGAGGGAATTATCCTCCAAAGAAATATTGAGTGATAAGCCGGTACCATACTCATTTGGATTAATATCAAATGCAGGAGAAAGAATCCAGCCTTTTTCTGTCAATATAAAACCATGGTTTCGTAAATGATCATCTGTATTGGATACAAAAATATTAAAGACTATTCTCCTCCATAATTCTTCCAGATCATTAACGATATTGGCTCCATTATTTGTCAGAAAATCAGCCATTTCAAGATAACTGGCACCTTCATTAGAATTATCCCCATCGTTATATCCCAGTAGGGTCATTGCAGATGCATAATGAATTCTTTCACCATTTGAAGTCCGGTCAAATCTTTTTGTCAGGTAGGTATGATATTTACTTGAAAACTTTTGAATCTTTGATTCTGCAACATTTATTCCTGCACTTTTTGCCAGATCGTTGACCACCATTTCCCAGCCAGCTACATCCTTGTTATCGCTTTTGCTGGGGAATTTAGCAATCCATAGCTTTTTTTCATTATCCAATACACCTGCTTTTGGTCTTGCCCCCCCCAGTGATGAACCCGGATTTACAAGCATCATAAGCCATTTGATATAATCCGGATTGTCAATCGCTTCATCATCTTCAAGTTTTAAACTGATTTGTTCAAGTTCTCCGATTGAAGTCCATGGCGGTGAAGCGAGTTTACTATTATCATTAAGGAATGGACCTTCAGGATCCTCTTTGAATCGTAATGCACCCATGCGATGGCCATCGAAAACGCCGAGCAAATAATCAGATTCACGCAAAGTTCTGGGATTTCTGTTTTCTGATCTTGCCAATGCAGCTTCACGCCTGTTCATTAACAACCTGCCCCATCTGTCAGGTGAAGAATCAAGAAACAGACCAAAATTGACCTTTTCCTCCCGGGCATATTGTGATCCGGGAAATAACAACAATTCAGGATCCAGCATTTGTGAGAATCCCGATCTAAGCCAGGTATCAGCGTAACTGAATGAAAAAATCTCCTTGCCTCTCGTGTGCTCAGCTCTTAACTCCCCCAACCATATTGGATCGTTCATACCAACCCAATGTGCATATACAAATATACTTCTATGATTATTCCTTGTTTTCATTAACATGATTTTAAGTCTTTATTTTGGGTGCTCTTTCTTTGGTTATCAGTTTTGCATCCTGGAGTTTTCTGCCCAGTTCATCATCCCTGGCAATACTAATGATATCTTTCTCAAGCCCAAGGACAAATAACACCTTGATATAGGCTCCAATACTTACATTTGGATTTCCCTTCTCTATGGAAACCAATGTAGGCCTGCTTATATTAGCTCTCTCGGATACCTGCTGGGTGCTGTATTTTCTTCTTAGTCTTGCAAGTTTTATGTTTTCACCGAGCATTGAAGCAGCCTTTTGTGCTTTAGGTAATAATATTGTACTCTTTTTCATAATGTTAAATATAATTTACAAAATTACATATTTTTGTAAAACATATTTAACATTATTTGCTTAAATTTTTCATTTTAACGAAATTATTACCATAATTTTAATGAATTTATGGCATTCAGCGTGCCTCCGATACCCTGACAGGGTCCCCCCCACCCTGTCAGGGTGTCGGACAAAAACAAAAAACTGGTTCAAACCTGCCTGGCCATATCCGGGCGTAGTTTTTAAAACTACACCCAGTGCGGGGTTAATTATCAATAATATGTTTTGGTTCGGGCCGTACCTGCTATCTTCTATCTGATAATAAACCGCTAGTCTGCCTTAATAAAAGCGGAATGCCTTAGTTCCCCCTGAACTGTCCTGCAAATCAGCAGATATATTCCCTCAGGCAGGCAAAGGATGCTTATTTCCCGGTTACCGGTCAGCTTCCCTTCAAGCAGAATCCTGCCATAAGCGTTTATGATCTGATAGCCTGCCCCTCCCTGAATGTCTTCATCAATATGGATAAAGTCGGCAGCCGGATTGGGATATATCATCATGTCTGTTGGAACAGCCTTTTCATGCCTGAAGCCCGAAGGCAACTCAATGTGCGATGTATCACCCAATATATAGACCTTCTGATGGGTTATCCTTTTCGAGAAACTTCCGTATGTTGCATTTATTCCGGCTCCCAGTGTTATCACATTGACATTTGAGCTATAATTATAGTTTTGAGTATGCATTGGATTTTCATGGCTCAGATTGGCTGTTGCGGCAACGCCATAGTCCCACCCTACATGATTATAAAAAACGTAATCCAGCACATAATCGGTCTGAAGGGGTCCTGTGTTGATTATACCAAATGTTGCCTGCAGGGTATGATCTCCTTTGGATGGCTGCGGTGTCACCTCAATGGAAATCTGTGGCAACTGGCACGGTGTGCGGGAAGAAAGAAGCTGAATGGTTTCGGTTCTGATCCGGTGATCCA
>Ga0105100_10001384_pt1 | contig 14271 bp, 8 predicted proteins | sample PPLLak12cMay2015_2_FD_87033 | JGI IMG/M metagenome (GOLD analysis project Ga0105100, IMG submission 87033) | Freshwater sediment microbial communities from Prairie Pothole Lake near Jamestown, North Dakota, USA - PPLs Lake P8 Core (1) Depth... | ecosystem: Environmental > Aquatic > Freshwater >...
AGTGCTACTTCCTCAACACGCTTGATGATGCCGCCGCCCATGCCCAGCGGGTGAACCACCCGAACCTGGGCATCATGTACGACGCGTTCCACGCCAACATCGAGGAGAAGGACCCTGTCGGTTGCATCACGCGAAATATCGGCGCGATCAAACACGTCCACGTCTCTGAGAACGACCGTGGGACGCCGGGCAAGGGACACGTGCCGTTCAAGAAGATCTTCAACGCCCTGCGCGCGGGCGGCTACGACCAGTGGCTGACCATCGAAGCATTTGGGACAAGCCTGCCCGAGCTGGCGGCGACGACCTGTGTGTGGCGTGAGCTGTCGGTCAGCCCGGAGGAGTGCTACGAGTTCGGCTACAAGACCATCCGGAAAGGCTGGGACGCCGCCGCGTGACAAGCGGAACGCGTGAAGTTTGAAGTGTGAAGTGGCAAGGGATTCTACTTCAAACTTGAAACTTGAAACTTCAATCTTCAAGGAGCCAGAGATGAGTTCGAAGAATAGTCTCCCGAAACTTCACAACGCCATGTGGCCCGGACTGGTCGGCAAAGGCGATGGGCCGGGCCAGGAACCGCCGATCAGTCTCGAACGGATGCTCGAACTGACCGCCGGCGCCGAGGTGAACGGCGAGAAGTTCGACGGCATCGACTACTTCCTGTTCCTGCCGCACACCGACCCTAACGCCACCCCTGACGAACTGAAGAATATCGCCGACCTCGTCCAGGGGTACGGTTTCGCCATCGGCTCGCTGGTCGCTCCCGTCTGGCCTGGCACGGTCGGCGATTCGGCGATGGGAGATGCCTCAGCACGGAAGAAGTTCCTCGCGGCCGTGCGGATGGCGTGCCGCATCGCCGGCGTGTTCAACCAGCATGGCGTACGCAAGTACGGCGTGATCCGAATCGACTCGGCGGAGGGCAACATCGAGAGATGGCACAAGGACCCTAAGGCCAACACCAAGAAGATCGCCGATACGTTCCGCGAAGCGGCCAAGATTGCCGATGGTCACGGCGAGCGACTGGCCGCCGAGGGCGAGATTTGCTGGGCCGGCATGCACAGTTGGAAGGCCATGCTCGATCTGCTGGAGGAAGTCGGCATGCCGGAGACCCTGGGCTTCCAGGCGGACATGGCACACACGTACCTGTACCTGATGGGTTACAACGCGCCGGAAGCGGCGTTGCTGAAGCCTGGCTATTCGGAGAAGGAGTTCTACGCCGCCTACGAGAAGATGGTCGACAAGCTGCGACCTTGGACGATCGACTTCCACGTGGCGCAAAACGACGGCCAGGTGCGCGGCGCCGGCTCGCACGACAAGACGGGCAAGCACTGTCCGGCCAATGACCCCAACGGCAAGCTCGACATCGTTCGTTGCGCCGGCTACTGGCTGAAGGACGCCTCGAAGCGCGGCATGCAGCATATCTGCTGGGACGGCTGCATGTTCCCCAACGCGATGCTCGAGACGCAGGGCACCTGGAATGAGATACTCGACGTGATGCTCAAAGTCCGTGCCGCGCACGGGTGGAAAGCGTAGGGTGTGCCGTGCACACCATCTTCGTGGGGTATCGGGAATCGGTGTGCGTAGCACACCCTGCACCTTGAATAAGGAAGACTGCAATGACCAAACCACTCAATGTTGGCATCATTGGCTACGGCTTCATGGGCCGTACCCACTCCAACGCCTATCGCAAGGTACGCAATTTCTTCGACGTGCCGTATGAGCCCGTCCTTAAGACCATTTGCGGTCTGGAGGAGAAGGAGGCGAAAGCCTTCGCCGCTCGGTGGGGCTATCAATCGTATACGACCGACTGGCGCAAAGTGATCGACGACAAGAGCATCGACGTGGTGGATATCTGCGTGCCGAACAACGTGCACAAGGAGATCGCCATCGCCGCCGCCAAGGCTGGCAAGGCCATCTGCTGCGAGAAGCCTTTGGCGCTGAACGCCGCCGAGGGCGAGGAGATGGTCAAGGCCGTCGAAAAGGCGGGGGTCCCCAATTTGGTCTCGTTCAATTATCGCCGGGTGCCCGCCGTGACATTGGCCAAGCTGCTCATCGACGAAGGCCGGCTGGGGCGGATCTTCCACTACCGGGCGAACTTCCTCCAGGACTGGACGATCTCGACCAAGGTGCCGCAGGGCGGCATGGGCACGTGGCGGCTCGACGTCAAAGCGGCCGGCTCAGGTGTGACGGGGGATCTGCTGGCCCACTGCATCGATACGGCCATGTGGCAGAACGGGCCGATCACCACCGTGTGCGGGATGACGGAGACCTTCGTGAAAGAGCGGGTGCACGCGGAGACGGGCAAGGTCGCGCCAGTCGGCATCGACGACGCCTGCACGTTCTTCTGCCGCTTCGGGAACGGCTCGATGGGCAACTTCGAGTCCACCCGGTACGCCCGCGGGCACAAGGCCCTGTACACTTTCGAGATCAACGGTGAGCACGCTTCGATTGCCTGGGACCTGCACGACCTGCACCGTCTCAGCTACTTCGATCACCGAGACGAGTCGATCGTACGCGGCTGGCGGTCGGTCCACGTCACCGACGGTGACATGCCGTATATGGGCCACTGGTGGGTACCGGGCCTGCAGATCGGCTACGAACATTCGTTCGTCCACCAGGCCGCCGATTTCCTGGAGAACCTGGCAAAGGGCAAGCCGACGTCGCCGACCTTCCGCGAGGCCCTGGCGACGCAGTACGTCTGCGACGCGGTATTGGCTTCGGCGAAGAAAGGCAAATGGGAAAATGTCAAGTCGAAGAGTGCTTCTCGTAAAGCGACATAGGACCTACTCGACCAATGGGACCTATGTTATCCAGCGTTTCACGTGAAAGGGGTAGTGACTCATGGCGGTGAAGAGAATTACTGAGCGAGCCCTGGAGCAGGGCGGTGGCATTTTGCGTTTGGCGCCGAACTGGGTGCCCCGGTCGTTCTGCGTGCCGGGCCGGCGCATCAAGCTGCATCCGGATGACTACTATGCGATGGGCGGCGAGCGGGGCGGCATCGACGAGCGGTGGTTCGCCTCGACGACGCCGGCCGACAACGGGCCGCTGACCTCGCCCAACGAGGGGCTCAGCTTCATCGTCTTTGAGCACGCCGGCAAAACCAAGCGAATTCTCCTGCGGGACGCCGTCGAGGAGCTGCAAGGCGAGATCATTGGACCTCGCATCTGGAGAAAACACGGGCGCTGGCCCATGTACTCGAAGTTCTTCGACAACAAGGGCGCCTTGCCGCACCACATTCATCATCGCGACAAACACGCTCGCCTCACCGGTCAGCTCGGCAAGCCCGAAGCGTACTACTTCCCGCCGCAAGCCAACAACCACGGCGGCGACTTCCCCTACACCTTCTTTGGCCTCAACCCCGGCGTCACCGAAGACCAGGTCCGCCAGGCGCTTCTCGACGCCGCAGAGGGCAGGGACAACTCGATCACGTCTCTGGCTCCGGCCTATCGACTCGACGTCGGGACCGGATGGGACGTCCCGCCGGGCGTTCTTCACGCCCCGGGCAGCCTGTGTACGTATGAGCCGCAGAAGGCCTCGGACGTCTTCGCGATGTATGAGAACATCACGCACAACCAGGTCGTGCCCAAGGAGCTGTTGTGGAAGGATACGCCTCGGAAGAAGCGGGGCGATGTCGATTGGTTGCTCAGCGTCATCGACTGGGAGCTCAATGTCGATCCGGATTTCGTGAAGCATCGCTTCATGCGGCCCAAGCCCGCGCACCCGGTCAAGGCGATGCAAAAGCAGGGGTTCATCGAGAACTGGATCTGCTACAAGTCCGACGCGTTCAGCGCCAAAGAGCTGACGGTCCAGCCGGGCGCAACGGTCACGATCAAAGACGGCGGCGCCTACGGCTTCATCATGATGCAGGGTCACGGCAGGATGGGCGTCTGGAACATCGAAACGCCGACGATGATCCGCTACGGCCAGCTCACGTCCGACGAGTTCTTCGTGACGGAGCAGGCCGCCAAAAAGGGCGTCACGATCACCAATCCTTCCAGGACCGACCCGATCGTCATGCTCAAGCACTTCGGGCCGGGTAATCCCGACCTGAAGATCGAATAGAATCATGGTCAGCCGTCGAACATCAACGGAAAGGTGCGCGTCCCGCAGCGCACCTTTCTCTTTTAGGAGTTCCGGCAGAATGGCAGCCATATACTGTCTCCTGTCACCCCTGCGAAAGCAGGGGTCCAGGAAGGTTGCGGCACCGGTGGATTCCTGCTTTCGCAGGAATGATGTGCGGGGCAGTTCTCCGCCGCAAAGTCATGAGGCAGGAGTCTCATCGGGGGCCGTGAACTGAGATGAACTCGGAGCCCGTCTATATTCAGATCAGCAAAGTCGACAACATCCGCCATGCCTATCTTGGCCTGGAGGGGACGGTGCTGTTGTTCGGACAAAGGCAGGGAGCGACGGACTCGGAGTTGCAGATTCCCGTGGAGCTGGTCACAATCGCCGAGGGTCGGCGGTTCAAGGGCTCGCGTTTGATCGCCGCCTTGCTCTGCCTCGCGATGACGATCGCGCTTGGCTCTCTGTTCTATTGGGTCGCGTCCATGGCGACAGATGCCGGACATCGGACGATAAGCGTGCTCCTCATGCCTCTGTTTGTGGGCGTGTCCTTTACGGGGCTGCTGGCGTTCCTCGGCTTCATGATCGCGTTCTTCTTTCGTGTGGGGACGGTGCGGCTGAGTATCGAGCCAAGCGGGACTGAGATCGAGTTCTACAGGCGTTCGCGACGGGCGGGCGAGATCGATGCGTTTGTCGAGGAGCTTCGTCGTCGGCAGGGTCTTGTGGGCGAATCCGTCGCCGCCGCGGTGAAACGGCCTGTCGGATTCACCCAGGAACATTCCGTCATCCCCAAGCTGGCGGCCCTCTTGTGGATCGCCAGCATGCCCGCCATTCTCACGGAACAACCGGCGCTGTTCATCCTTCCTCTGGGCGTGCTGGTCTGGTTTGCCTATCAGCAGATTCAGTATCGCAGACAGCCCTGGGAGTACCGCCAGGCCGTCCGCAGCTATCTCCGTGGCGATCTCGATGACGCCATCGACGCGCTGCAGAGTCTGCGCAGCCGTTTGGCCGACTACGTCCCTGCGTATTTCTTTCTCGCGGAGGTCTTCACTCGCACGGGCCGGTTCGAGGAGGCCCTCGACGTGGCGTCCTACCTGTCGGGCGATTATCCCGATCTAGCCCGTCAGATGCAGAATGACATCTGGCTCTTCAAACGGATTCACCAGCGGCGTCAGAGCGAGGGACTGTGATCCTGGAATGGCACCTGGGACATGTGCCGGACCGACCGGCGTAACCGGCCGGGACTTTGACGACCTTGCCGCAATGACATCGGAACCGAATGTGGGCGTCAATCTCAGATTTCAAATCTCGAATCTCGGGATCGCTCCTGGAGCCGGCATCCGGAACTCGGACCTTCGCCTTGCAGTGAGGACATGTGACGAGCTTGCCTGCATACTGTCGCGTCGCCTGGATACGTCGGCCGCACACACAGCCGACAACGACGGACCCGTCGCCCGCCGGTCCGCGTTCGACCTTGGCCGTGAAGGGATTGGGCATGCGAATAGGCGTCGGCGCAGGGGCCGGGGCTGCAGGGGCGGCGGCTGCCTTCAGTTCCTTCATAAACAGCATCTGTCCCGCATAGCGATTCCCGTACGGGTCCTTCCTCCGGTCGCGCCAGTCTTGCCAGGCCTGCCACAGAGATTTCTCATACTCCGTCATGGTGATCCAGCCGATTCGACACAGCAGAAAGGTAATGCCGAACCCGGCTGCGAAGCCGCCCAGGTGGGCTGTGTAGGCGACATTCGAGCCGCCGCTGAAGAAGATCGCTCCTGCGGCATCCCAGAGCAGCCAGAACAAGATCATCCACATGCCGCTCACCTCGAATCGGCGCACGTAGAGGTAAGGCAAAAGCGGCCAGAAGATGAAATAGCACGTGATCTCATTCTGGTAGAACAGGACCGCATACATCCCTATAATGCCGTTGATGGCGCCACTGGCTCCCAGTGCATGCTCACTGTCGAGGAGCAGGTGGGCCGCGGCAGCCGCCAGTCCAAGCAGAATGTACAAGGGCAGATGCCTCAGGTTGCCGAGCTTGGCACAGACGGCGTTCCCGAACAGCCACAGGAACCACATGTTGCCGATCAGGTGCAGCCAGCCCCCATGCAGCCACATGTGTCCGACCATTCCCTTGAGATGCCAGCCGTTGAGGCTATAAGCCCCCGTGATCCCCGGGACCTCGGGTTCAACCTTCTGGGGTGACGGATTGTGGACGTAGGCCCAGTACCGGCGTTCCCATTCCTCGAAATCCGGCCTCTGGCAGAAGAAGACCGCGACGGTGGCCACGATGATCAACCAGTTGACCACCGGCCATCGGTCCTCGGGGACATCCACCTGCCATGGAAAAATGAGGAACATCTGCCTCCATCTTCTTGAAGCGCCACACGCGCCGCCTCATGCTCCGGCAGCAACCTCACACGATTCGCCAAACGGATGCTGTCCTTGACGGATAGACGCGGCGCAGCTCCAGATTCTTCGCGCGGAGACGGATTTTTGCGGAGGAGACAGCGATGGGGTCGCAGACGGCAGCATCCGTCGGCAGGTCACCAAACGTGCCGGCCACTTTCACTCGCCTTGGGTCAGGGGTTCGGCGGGCCTGTTCTTCCCTTCCATTCGCAGCTCCTTTTGCCTACGACGCCATGCCATGCCGGACGACCCGCTTCACAGTCCCAGGTTGCGGTACACATCTGCGAGGGGAATCTCGGCGTAGCAAACCGACGTGTCGGCGGCGCCGTAATACAACCTCAGCGTGTCGTTTTCGAGCAGGAGTCCGCATGCGAAGACGACATTTCCGAAGAAGCCGGAACACTCGTAGGGTGCCTGGGGCTCAAAAAGAGGGTCTCGTGAGCGGGCGACGATCCTCCACGGTTGCTCGGCGTCGAGCAGGACGGCGCCGAGGCAGTAACGGCTGTTGTGGTCCGCGCCATGATAAACCTCGAGCCAGCCCTCTTCAATGCGCACCGGCGCCGCCCCGACCCCGATCCGAAGCTCATCCCACATCCCTTCGCGCGTACCCATCAGGCAGCGGTGATTGCCCCAGCAGAGCAGGTCGGGCGACTCGGCGAGCCAGATGTCGTTGCGCTGAAAAAGAGAGGAGTGCGGACGGTGCAGCGCATAGTGCCGGCCGGCGATGCCGGCGGGAAAAATCGCGACGTCCTTGTTATCCGGATGGAAGATGACGCCTCGTCGCTCGAACGAATGGAAATCCCGGGTGACGGCCAGGCAGGTGGTGATTCCGAGTGGCGAGACGCCGACGTAGTCGACGTAGTACGTACCGTCGATCTGCGTGATCCGGGGGTCCTCGACACCGAACGTCTCGTACTCGTTGGCGGCCTGAATCGCCGGCACGTCCGCCACCTGGAATCGAACGCCGTCGGTGCTGCGGGCCAGTCGCAGATGGGAGATCGAAGTCAGGTAAGTCTCCCAGGGCCGGACGATTAGACGTGGGTCAGCAAAATCGTTTTGTGGATCGTCTCGGGAGAACGCCTTGGCCACGATCTGGTTGGCGTCCACATCGTACATCGGGCTTAGAACGACATCGGCTCGATGATTGACTGGCCGTTCGGCTACCCGCAGCAGGAGAAGCACCTCGTCGCCGCAGCGCGCAACCGCGGGATTGAATACGCCGATCACCTCGAAGTCCGGCCGGGAAGGCGTCACGTCTTCCACCTGCAGAATTGGATTCTCCGCCGCACGAACGGTCGTCATCTCTGAATCCCCCATGTGCCTGATCTGTCGATCCCGTAATGCCCGGCTCGTTTCAGCATAGCCGGTGAGCCTCGCTTTCGCAAGGCGGCGCATGGAGCATAGGCATGAAAAAAGGGAACAGATGGCTCGTTCATCCACCTGTTCCCTTCGGATCGATTGTCTCAGTCGCATCCGGCACCAGCGGCATGGCGGTCTTGGTTACCGTCCCCTGCACATGTTGCCGTCCAGTGCTGCGCCGGCTGAGTCATCCTGTCAGGCCGACCTCCTTTATTGCGGCTTGACCTTGATCTTCACGGTCGCCACCTGGACGTCCTTGGTCCCCGCAGGCTGACCGATCAGCTTGGCATTGTTCAGCGTGGCGCACACCTTCACCGTGGTGCTGCCGGCATTGAGGCTGCTGGGGTCCACACTGCAGCTATAGTCGCCGTCGATCGCGCCGGTCTTCGAGATAGAGCAACTCAGAATCAGGTTGAAGTTGCTCTCGACGACCATGTCAGTGCAGCCCTTGAACTTGTGAATGTCACTTTCGTCCTGGACCAACTTGATGCGCAGCCTATCCTGATCCTTGATCTTTACCCAGTAGCCCACGTCCATCACCACCGGGATCGAGGTGATCTCGACGGAGATGAACTGACAGGGCCACTCGTGCAGTTTGATTTCGCCCGCCTGCGTGCTGACAGCCAGAATCGCTATCACAGCGGCAGCAGTTAGACATCCCTTCATCATCTTCACTCCTTTTTCAGCTATTCCCATGCTCCACGTCGGAGCAGTCCCTTATGACTTCGGCTCGGCGGCGAGATGCCTGCCGTACCTTCCAACGGGCGACACGGCGGTCACCACGTCTGTTCGGGATCGCCCACTCCGGACCCGAACAGCGGGGGCCCCAACCTGACCTGAGTATTCCTATGACTCTCGCCTCCGCCTGGCAGTTGCCAATCCTCTGTTCATCTGAAGAGGGGCCAGGAGTCCTCAGACAGCGTGCAGACCGTCAGTGGTCTGCGACAGTCACCTTGTCCTCACCTCACCTCCTTTCTCCTCACGTCCCTGAGAGGGTTTCTTCAGGGGGCAAACCTTTCCTTAGGTCCTGGGTATAGATCCCGGGCGTGGGCCCTGGGCTCATCAGGAAATGACGGCTCTCCATCCTTCTTGTTCGAGAGCATGCCACCGTCACTGGGTCGGACGGCGCTAATCCATTATGCCGGAAGCAGATGATGGGTCATGAGAACGGAGAAGTGCGCTTGCTGGATACTTTCAGTTGACCGATCCATTGGCCGTTCCATACCTCCCTGACTCTCACCTTGCTACCCAGCGGACCTGGGGACGTCACTCTCAGACGTTCGGTCCGTAGCGATCTGCACTCTCACCTGCAGCTCACTATGGCCGTGACTTTACCACAACGACCTGCAACTTGTCAAGTAAATTCTCCGATTTTCACCAAACTATCCATATTGCCAGTCTTGATTGCCCGATATTCACCATATTACCTTTGAGAAGAAGGTGCAGACGACTTGATGTACTCCGGGCACTAGAACGTCTGATGGTATAGCTGGCACCTGCGTGCCCTGTTGACGAGGTTGATTCTGGGACCTTGTGTGCTATAATGGAGAATGATCGGTGGATCTGCACGATCGCGGCGGGGTGGAGTTGACCATCTGCAGTCGCCCGTGGATTCTGCGCAAGCTGCCTCCAGGCCCTTGTCTTGTTGTCAGTTGGAGAGAGGACGAACAATGCTCAGGTCGAACGCGATTCCGGTTACCTTCGTCACAACTATCCTCGGTCTGATGTGCATCGAGGCGCCGGTGTCAGGGGGGCAGAACGGCACCCCTGTGGTCATCAACGAGTTGCTCGCGTCGAATTCGGGCGACAAGTACAAGGACCCGCAGGGTGAACCGGCCGACTGGATCGAGTTGTATAACGGGGGCGTCACACCCGTCGATGTCGGCGGCATGTATGTGACGGATGACCTGGCGATTCCTACGAGATGGCAGATTCCTGCGGGCACGGCCGGTGAGACGGCGATCGCACCCAACGGATACCTTGTGATCTGGGCCGACAAGGATGTGACGGACTCGGGGCTCCACGCCAACTTCTCGCTGGACACCGACGGAGAGGAACTCGGGCTGTTCGCCAAAGACGGCGTGACGTTGATCGATAGCGTTGTGTTCGACAGGCAGATGACCGATATCTCGTACGGACGATTCCCGGATGGCAACGACGCCTGGTCCCTCCTCACATTTCCGACGCCCGGCATGACGAACTTCCGACTCTACGAGGGATTCGTCGAAGAGCCGAAGTTCAGCTTCGAGCACGGCTTCTACGATCGGGAGATCATGGTGGTCATCACCTGCCGGACCGAAGGCGTGATGATCTACTATACCGTCGACGGCACCGACCCTTACACGGCCGCCAGCGCCCGTCCCAGCCCCACCGCGGTTTTGTACAATACGCCGGTGCGGATCAACAAGACGACGTGCTTACGAGCCGTGGGCGTCAAATCCGGCTGGTACGCGTCTCCCATCGAGACGCGCACCTATATCTTCATCGCCGATGTCATCCAGCAATCGCCCACGGGCGCGTCCCCGGGGCGCGGATGGCCCACGGGCAGTGTCAACGGCCAGACGCTCAATTACGGCATGGACCCCGACGTTGTGAACGACTCTCGCTACAAGGACCTGATGGATGACGCCTTGATCGCGATCCCGACGATTTCCCTGGTGACGGACCCAGCCAACCTCTTCGATGCGCAGAAGGGCATTTACGTCAATGCCCGCATGCAGGGAGAGACTTGGGAACGGCCGGTGTCGGCGGAGCTGATCTATCCCGATGAATCCGAGGGCTTCCAGGTGGACGCCGGCCTGCGGATTCGCGGCGGCTACAGCCGCAGCGGCAGCAACCCGAAACACGCGTTCCGCCTGTTCTTCCGAGCCGAATACGGCACGTCCACGCTCCACTATCCGCTGTTTGGCGACGAAGGCGTCGATGACTTCGATACGATCGACCTGAGAACCGGCCAGAACTACTCCTGGAGCTTTGAAGGGGCAAGCAACCCTCGAGACACGTTCGTCCGCGAGGTCTTCTCACGCGACACGCAGCGCGACATGGGTAGGCCCTACACTCGCAGCCGCTACTATCATCTTTATCTCAATGGCCAATACTGGGGTCTGTTTCAGACCCAGGAGCGGTCCGAGGCGTCCTACGCCGAATCTTACTTCGGCTCGGCCAAGGAGGACTACGACATTGTCAAGTCACGTGCAGGCAACGGCGGCTACGATGTCGAAGCGACCGACGGCACGCTCGATGCCTGGCGGCGGCTCTGGGACGCCTCTGTCGCCGGCTTCAACGATGACGCCACGTACTATCGCGTCCAGGGCCTGAATCCGGACGGCACTCCCAACCCGGCCTACGAGAAGCTGCTCGACGTGGAAAACCTCATCGATTACATGCTCTGCACGTACTATGTCGGCGACCCGGACGGTCCGGTCAGTGCCTGGGCCCTGGTCTGCAACAACTTCTACGGCGTCTACAACCGCGTCCATCCCGACGGCTTCAAGTTCTTCCGGCACGATGCGGAGCACTCCCTGGACAACCTGAATGAGTCTCGCCTGTTCGCGGCGTCGACGCTTGCCGTGGGTCGCACATTCAACTACTCAAACCCATTGTGGCTGCATTCGCACCTGATTGTTCATCCCGAGTACCGCATGCGGTTTGCCGACTACGTGTATAAGCACTTCTTCGACACCGGTCTTCTGACTCCCCAATCGTGCGTTGACCGTTTCATGGCTCGCGCCGATCAGATCGACATGGCGATCATCGCCGAGTCCGCCCGATGGGGTGACTCCAAAACCTCCAAACCTCGGACAAAAGACGACGACTGGCTGCCGGACATCAAGCGGATGGGGACCAACTACTTCCCGCAGCGGACTACAGTCGTGCTCAACCAGTTCAAGTCGCAAGGCTGGTATCCAAGCTTCGACCCGCCGGCGCTCGACCCAATCGGCGGATACGTCGCCGCCGGCACCACCGTACAGATGCAGTCTTCACGCGACATCTACTACACGCTCGATGGCGCCGATCCCCGGCTTCCGGAAAAAGCCGCCGCCGCGACCTCCGGACAGATCATTGTGGCCGAGAACGCCGCCAAGCATGTGTTTGTGCCCGCCGCAGAGATTTCAGACGCCTGGAAAGGCGGACAAGCCTTTGACGATTCAGGCTGGACGCTGGCCACGGGAGGGCCCGGTGGCATCGGCTATGAGCGAGGCTCCGGGTATGAGGATCTGATCAGTCTGGATATGCGATCCCTGATGTACAATGTCAACACCGGCTGCTATATCCGCGTCCCGTTCACGTTGCCGACAGACCCGAGCAAGTTGGGTTCGCTTGTGCTCAAGGCACGCTACGACGATGGCTTCATCGCCTACCTCAACGGCGTCGAAGTGCAGCGGGCCGAGTTCAACGGAACGCCGCGATGGAACTCCGCGGCACAGGCAAACCGCGAAGCTGACTCGGCCGAGTCGTTCATCATCAGCGACCATCTGGATCTTCTACGGCAGGGGGAGAACATCCTGGCCGTTCACGCTATGAATGTCTCCAGGACCAGCTCCGACTTTCTGATCATGGTCTCGCTTGAAGCCGGCGAGGAAGCACCTGTCTTGGGCGGCGGGGTTGCTCCGACCGCCCTCGAGTACACAAGTCCGGTGACATTGACCAAGAGCACCCATCTCAAGGCCCGCGCGCGGAGCGGCAGCGCGTGGAGTGCGTTGAGCGAGGCGGTGTTTGCGATCGGGCCGGTGGCTCAGAACCTGCGCATCAGCGAGCTGATGTTCCATCCGGGCGAGACCGGCAGCCCCATCGATCCCAATACCGAGTTCATCGAGCTGACCAATATCGGCAACTCTGCGATCAACCTGGCTCTGGTGTCCTTCAGCAATGGTGTCGAGTTCACCTTCCCGGATTACGATCTGGCCGCCGGACGCTATTGTCTCATCGTCCGCGACAAGGCCGCCTTCCAGGCCAGGTACGGCTCGACCTTGCCGGTGGCAGGCCAGTACAGCGGCAATCTGAACAACGCCGGCGAACGCATCGAGCTGCTCGATGCCGCAGGGACCGGCATTCACAGCTTCCGCCTCCAGGATGACTGGTTCGATATCGCCGATGGGCAGGGCTTCTCGCTGACCGTCAAGGACCCCAGGACCGCCGACCCGAACAGCTACGGGGATAAGAGCCTCTGGCGGCCCAGCGCCACAACCGGCGGCTCGCCCGGCGCCGACGACAGCGGCCAGGTGCCTGCCTTAGGCTCAGTGGTCATCAACGAGCTATTGGCCAACTCCGGCCAGCAGCCCGACTGGATCGAGCTGCACAATACGACGAATCAAGCCGTCAACATCGGCGGCTGGTATCTCAGCGATGACGCCAACGACCTGACCAAGTACAGAATCGCAGCGGGCACGAGTCTGCCGGCCAACGGCTATCTCATCTTTGACGAGGACCATCACTTCGGCAACCCCTCCGATCCGGGCTGCACGACGGCCTTCGGCCTTAGAGCCACAGGCGAGACGGTGTATCTGCATTCAGGCTCTGCCGGCGTATTGACCGGCTACAGCGAGCAGGAGAAGTTCGACGCCTCCGAGGCCGGGGTGACGCTGGGCCGCTACGAAAAGAGCACAGGCTCGTACAACTTCGTGGCCCTGAGCGTCGCCACGCCGGGAGCGGCCAACGCCGCCCCGCAGACCGGTCCGGTCGTCATCAATGAGATCATGTACCATCCGGACAGTCCCGCCGATGCCGAGTACGTGGAGCTGCTCAATATCAGCACTGCTCCCGTCACGCTCTACGACGCGACCGAGCAAGCTCCCTGGCGGTTTGCGGATGACGACGGCATTGAGCTACTGTTGCCGAGCGACCCTCCGGTGACGCTGGGAGCGGGTGAGTATCTGTTGCTCGTCAAAGACGTGAGCATGTTCAGTGCCAAGTATGCCCCGCCGGCGGGTGTGAAGGTTTTCACCTGGGGCGCGGGCAATCTGTCCAACGGCAGTGAGAAGGTCCAGCTCAGCAAGCCCGGCCCGCTGGATGAGGACGGGACGCGCAACTGGATTCGTGTGGACCGGGTCGTCTACAGCGACGGCTCGAATCCGCAGGATTTTGCCGGTGGCACGGACCCCTGGCCGACGCAAGCGGATGGTCAGAGTTCATCCCTGAGCCGGACGACGTCGAGTGCTTACGGCAACGACGTCGCCAACTGGCACGCCGCCACCCCGTCGCCCGGAAAGGCAAACAACTGACAGACAGGACCCCGGCAAGGCAAGACACTTTGTTTGTACCGACGTGACACCTACGATCCGACCGGGCAGGACGCCCGGTCGAACCTGCGAATGACACCCCGGTAAACGCAGAAGGGGAGGAAGGACTTGTAGGTCCATCCTCCCCTTGATTTACTTACCCAAGTGCGACGATCGATGCCATCGTTGTGGCGTCGTGTCGGCTTGAGTTGAGCCGTTGTACGGCTTCGTTAGG
>Ga0105100_10001388_pt1 | contig 14260 bp, 13 predicted proteins | sample PPLLak12cMay2015_2_FD_87033 | JGI IMG/M metagenome (GOLD analysis project Ga0105100, IMG submission 87033) | Freshwater sediment microbial communities from Prairie Pothole Lake near Jamestown, North Dakota, USA - PPLs Lake P8 Core (1) Depth... | ecosystem: Environmental > Aquatic > Freshwater >...
CATCGGCCAGGGCATCGAGTTCGACTACTGCTGCGTGCACGCGGCGCTCGCGCTGCGCGAGGACGGCTTCGAGACCATCATGGTCAACTGCAACCCGGAGACCGTCTCGACCGACTACGACACGTCCGACCGCCTGTACTTCGAGCCGCTGACGCTCGAGGACGTGCTCGAGATCGTCGACAAGGAGCACCCCTGGGGAGTGATCGTCCAATACGGCGGACAGACGCCGCTCAAGCTCGCGCGCGACCTCGCCGCGGCCGGCGTGCCGATCATCGGCACCAGCGCCGACTCGATCGACGTCGCCGAGGACCGCGAGCGCTTCCAGAAGCTGCTGGAGAAGCTGAAGCTGCGCCAGCCCGCGAACCGCACCGCGCGCTCGGCCGAGGAGGCGGTGAAGCTCGCGGAAGAGATCGGCTACCCGGTGGTGGTGCGCCCGAGCTACGTGCTGGGCGGCCGCGCCATGGAGATCGTGCACGACAAGATCAACCTGCTGCAGTACACCGAGCGCGCGGTGCGCGTCTCGAACGACTCGCCGGTGCTGATCGACCGCTACCTCTCCGACGCCATCGAGGTGGACGTCGATTGCGTGAGCGACGGCAAGCAGGTGCTGATCGGCGGCATCATGGAGCACGTGGAGCAGGCGGGCGTGCACTCGGGCGACTCGGCCTGCTGCCTGCCGCCGCACTCGCTCGCGAGCCATGTCGAGCGCGAGCTGCGCCGCCAGACGACGGTGATGGCGAAGGCGCTCAAAGTGGTCGGCCTGATGAACGTGCAGTACGCGATCCAGAAGGACACCGTGTACGTGCTGGAAGTGAACCCGCGCGCCTCGCGCACTGCGCCCTACGTCTCCAAGGCGACCGGCTTGCCGCTCGCCATGATCGGCGCGCGCTGCATGGCCGGGCGCTCCCTCAAGGACCAGCACGTCGAGGAGATCACGCCGTCCTACTTCTCGGTGAAGGAGGCGGTGTTCCCCTTCTCGCGCTTCCCCGGCGTCGACACCATCCTCGGGCCGGAGATGAAGTCGACCGGCGAGGTGATGGGCGTGGGCGCCACCTTCGGCGAGGCGTTCGTGAAGTCGCAGCTCGCCGCGGGCATGCGCCTGCCGACCGGCGGGCGCGCCTTCATCAGCGTGCGCGACGGCGACAAGCTCGCCGCGGTGCAGGTGGCGCGCGACCTCGTCGAGCTCGGCTTCTCGCTGCTCGCCACGCGCGGCACCGCGGGCGTGCTCAAGTCGCACGGCATCGCCGTCGCCCAGGTGAACAAGGTCGCCGAAGGGCGCCCGCACATCGTCGACATGATCAAGAACGGCGAGGTGAGCTTCATCGTCAACACCGCGGAAGCGACGCGCACCGCCAGCTCCGACTCGCGCGCCATCCGCGTCACCGCGCTCGCCGGGCGGGTGACCTACTACACCACCATCGCCGGCGCCAAGGCCGCCTGCGCCGGCATGAAGCACCTTTCCGAGCTCGAGCCCTACCGCCTGCAGGACCTGCACGCCCGGCTGCGCCCGGCCGAGGCAGAGCCCGCCATTACCTCGTAACATTAGGCTGCCATGAAGACGCCGATGACCAAGCGGGGCGCCGAGCTGCTGCGCAGCGAGCTGCAGCGGCTGAAGAGCGTCGAGCGCCCGGCCATCACCGCGGCGATCGCCGAGGCGCGCTCGCACGGCGACCTCTCCGAGAACGCCGAGTACGACGCCGCGCGCGAGCGCCAGGGCTTCACCGAGGCGCGCATCTCCGACATCGAGGCGAAGCTCGCCAACGCGCAGATCATCGACCCCCGGCTGGTCGACGCCGACGGCCGGGTCGTCTTCGGCGCCACCGTCGACGTCGAGGACCAGAACGGCGAGAAGTCGACCTGGCAGATCGTGGGCGAGGACGAGGCTGACATCAAGGAGAGCCGCATCTCGGTGAGCTCGCCGATCGCCCGCGGCCTGATCGGCAAGGAATCCGGCGAATCCGCCGAGGTGCAGACCCCCGGCGGCGTGAAGCGCTACGAGATCCTCGACGTCCGCTACGAATAGCCGTGTATCCCGATCGGGATACAAAACAGCCCTTCAGTCGCCTTTGCTACGGCCGGTACTGGCCAGGAAGCGGGAAATCCAGCGGCCGAGCAGCGGCCCATCGTTGGGCTGCCGGACCGTCTTCAGCGCGGCGTCGCTGCGCCCGGCCCCGATCCTTTCTCGACGTGCGCGGATCAGCGCTGCCGCGAACTCGGCTGGGAATTCCGGATGGCCCTCGATGCCGAGCATGGTCTCGCCGACGCGGAACATGCCGATCTCGCAGTGCGCGCTGCGGCCGAGAACGATGCTGCCCGGCGGGAGGCGCTGCACCTGGTCCTGGTGCATGTGCTGGATGAGCACTTCCGCGCGGGGCGGCTGCATCCAGGGTTCACGGGAAACAATTTCCATGGGAAGAACGCCTACTCCCCATCCGTTCTCCGCCTTCGCGACTTCGCCGCCGAGCGCGTGCGCGAGCATCTGGTGGCCGAAGCAGATGCCGACGAACGGCCTCTTCGAAACATGGAGGTCGCGGATGAACTGTGCCAGCGCGCCGACCCACGGCATGGTGTCGTAAGCCGAGTAGCGCGAGCCGGTGCACAGCCACGCGTCGCATTCGCCCGGGGCCGCGGGCAGCTTGCCCTCGTGCGCCCGGTAGTAAGTGAAGCGCGCCTCGGGCAGCAGCGCGGCGAACATCTCGCGGTAGCCGCCCGAGACCTCGGCGAAGCGTCCCGTGACCTCGTCGCATTCGAGCAGCCCGACGTGCATCAGAGGCTCAGGCGCAGGTGGAAGGACTTGGGCCGCGTGAAGGTTTCCAGGCCGAGGCGGGAGAGGGTGCAGCCGCGGCCGGAGTCCTTGACGCCGGTCCAGGCGAGCGCCGGGTCGAGGTAGTCGCAGCGGTTCATGTACCAGGTGCCGGTGTCGACGCGGTCGCCGATGCGCAGCGCCGCCTCCGCGTCGCTGGTCCAGATGGACGCGGTGAGGCCGTAGCGGCTGTCGTTCATCAGCGCGATCGCTTCGTCGTCGCCGGCGACCGGCATGATGCCGATCGCCGGGCCGAAGGTCTCCTCGCTCATCAGCGCCATGCCGTGATCGACATTGATCAGCACCTCGGGGGGGAGATACGGCGTGCCAAGCCGATCTTTCGCGCCGATCAGGGTCTTTGCGCCTTTGCTCTTCGCTTCTGCAACTTGCTTTCTGACTACATCCGCAGCAGCAGTGCGCACCATCGGCCCCAAGGTCGTCTCGCGCTCGAGCGGGTTGCCGAGCCGGTACTGGCGGGTGAGCGCGACGAAGGCGTCGACGAAAGGCTGGTAGATCTTCCTGTCGACGTAGATGCGCTCCACCGCGCAGCAGGACTGTCCGGAGTTGAAGAACGCGCCGTCGACGAGGTTCTCGACCGTCGCCTCGAGCGGGGCGTCTGCGCGCACGTACGCCGGATCCTTGCCGCCGAGCTCGAGCCCCGTGGCGATGAAGCGCGCGGCGGCGGCCTGCTGCACGGCGTGGCCGCCCGGCACCGATCCGGTGAAGGCGACGAAGCCGATGCGGAAATCGCCGATGACCTTTGCCACCTGAGCGTGGTCGAGGTGGAGGAACTGGAAGACGCCATCGGGCCCGCCCGCTGCCCGCCACGCCTCGAGGTAGCGCTCCGCGACGAGCGGCGTCTGCGCCGCCATCTTCAGGATCACGCTGTTCCCCGCGAGGAGCGCCGGCACCACCGCGTTCACCGAGGTGAGCCATGGATAATTCCAGGGCGCGACGACGAACACGACGCCGAGCGGCTCGCGTCGAATAAAACGTCTGAAGTTCGCCCTTTCAGGGAGTTCTATTTGTGAAAGAGCTTCTTCAGCGATGTCGCACATGTGCAGCGCGCGCTCGTGGAAGCCGCGCCGCAGCTCGCCGGGGCTTTGCGAGAGCGGCCGGCCGATCTGCCAGGTGAGCTCCTCGGCGAGGGCGTCGGCCCTCGCCACGCACCAGTCGGCCATGCGCCTGCAGATCGCCGCTCGCTCTGCGACGGGGACTTGCTTCCATGAGCGTTGTGCTTCAGTGGACTTCTGAAGAGCTTTCTCGATCATCTCTACAGAGGCCAGTGCGCGCTCGACGTAAACGGAGCCGTCGACGGGGGAAATCGTGGTCTGTCCCTGTTTCTTGATCAGCCGACGACTCCTTCCGCGCGCAGCCGCGCGATGCGCTCGGCGTCGTAGCCGATCTCCTTCAGCAGCGCGTCGGTGTCGGCGCCCAGGGCCGGGGCGGCGCGCCGCGGCCATTCGGTTCCCGCGCTGCGGATCGGGTTGGCAATGAGGCGCGCGCGGCGCCCGTCGGGATAGGCGAAATCCTGGATCGAGGCGCGTTCCGCGACGAGCGGGTTGTCGAGCGCCTGCTTGACATCGTGCACCGGCGCGACAGGAATCGTGCCGGAGAGCTTGCGCAGCCAGTGAGCGGTGGTCTGCTTTACCAGCTCGGCTTCGACCATCTCCGCGACTTCATCACGCCGTTCCAGCCGCGCCTTGAAGCTTCCGTACTTCTTGTCTGTACCCCATTCGGGGTGGCCGAGCGCGGCGGCGAGCAGCGCCCAGAACTTCTCCTTGTTGCACATGACGAAGAGCCAGCCGTCGTGCGTGCGGAAGAGCTGGCTCGGCACGAGCGAGGGATGTCCGCCGCGTTTCTCGCGGCCCTGCACGTGGCCGGCGTTCAGGTACCAGGTGCCGGGATAGTTGAGGTTGAAGAGCGCGAGGTCGAAGAGGCTGGTGTCGAGGTCGCGTCCCTTGCCGGTGGCACGCGCGCCGATGATGCCGGCAAGAAGGGCGAACGCCGCCGTGAGGCCGGTCATCAGGTCGACCACCGAAAGGCCGTAGCGTTGCGGCGCGCCGTCGGGCTCGCCGGTGAGCGACATGTGGCCCGCCTCGGCTTGCATCAGGTAATCGTAGCCGGGCCACGCGGCGCGCCGCCCCTCCCTGCCATAGGCTGAAAGATGGACGCAGACGATGCGTGGATTCACTTCCTTCAGCTGCTCGTAGGTCAGGCCGAGCTTCTCCGGCAGGTCGCCGCGCAGGTTGTCGAACTCGCCCTCGGCGGTGCGCGCGAGGTCGCGCAGCACCGCGCGCGCCTCGGGCTTCGCCAGGTCGAGGCCGATGGAGCGCTTGTTGCGGTTGAAGGTCTGGAAGAACTGGCTGTCGCCGGGCCCGAAATAATGCGGCCCGACGTGGCGGCCGATGTCGCCGCCTTCGCGCAGGTTCTCCACCTTAATGACCTCGGCGCCCAGGTCGGCGAGATAGATCGAGCCCGCCGGTCCGGCGCCGTACTGCTCGACCGCGAGGACGCGGACGCCTTCGAGCGGGAGGCTCAACGCTCGCCCAATACGTCGGCGAGCGCGCGCGCCGGGGCGCTTTCGTCCATGCTGAGTATCGCTTTCCTCACCTGAAGAGCTTCTTGTGGTGAAGCGCCATAAGCGGCATTGCTCACGAACTTGTCGACGATGTCGGCGTTCGAGAGCGGGCGGTCGGCGGAGCCGCGGTTCACCGCCTCGCGATGGCGCAGCTCGCGGCCGTCGCGCGTGCGCACGACGACCTCGCCGCCGTAGTGGCGCGGGAAAGTGGAGTTTGGATCGATGGCGTAGTCGACCTTGGCGGCGAGAGAGAGGATCTGCTCGTCCTTCAATGCTGTCTCCTCCAATTCCACCAAGGTGAAATGCCCGCGTATCAGGCTCGCGGCGATGATGTAGGGGAGGCTGAACTTCGCGTCGTAGTCGCTCACCGGCCGGCGCTTCGCCGCCGCGGGCTCGCAGACGGTCTTGATGATCTCTTCGGGAACGAGCGCGGTGACCCGGTCGATCTGCTGCAAATCAATCTTGTTGTGAAGACCTATTGCCGCATCGGCGAAGGCATGTGCGAAGTGGCAGGCGGGGAAGGGCTTCAGCGCCACGTTCATCGTTTCCCACACCTCGCCGAGCTTCGCGGTGGCGCGCGACAGGTCGCATTCGGCGGCGCGCGGGCCGAGGTAGCTGGCATAGAGACCGAAGCGCCCCTCGTAGGCGGCGCGGGGCGCCTTGAACGCGCGGCGCGCGAGCGCGGCGGCGACGATGCCGCCGACGCCGGCCCAGCCCGGATGCAGGCGCTTCGTCCAGGCGCCGTCCTCGAGGAACTCGAGGCTGCCCGAGGCCACCGAGAGCGCGACGCCTTGCGCCTGCGCGAGCTGCGCCGCGTCCAGGCCGTACAGCTTCCCGGCGGCGAGGGCGCAGGCGAAGGCGCCGATCACGCCGGTCGGATGGAAGCCGACCTGGTGGAAAGCGCCCTTGGCGACCGCGCCAAGCCGCGCGCCGGCTTCGACGCCAACGATGTAGGCAACGAGGAGATCTCTTATTTGAAGGTCTTCATGGGCAGACACCGCTAACGCGGTTGGAAAGGTACTCACCGTGAGGTGGACGATGCCTTCGCTATGCGTGTCGTCGTAGTCGAGGCCGTGCGCGAGGATGCCGTTGGCGAGCACCGCGTCGCGCAGCGGCAGGCGCAGCTTCTGCCCGATGACGACGCTGTCGCCTGCGCCGGCAAGCTCCTCGATTCCCCGTAGAGCAGTGGTGGAAAAGGCGAAGCGGCGCGCAGCGAGCGCGCAGCCGACCGCGTCGAGGATCAGGTGGCGGGCGCGGCTGCGCACCTCGCGGGGGACGTCTTCCCACCGCAGCGCCGCCGCGAAGGCGCCGAGCTGCTCCGAAACGGCGCTCGCCGAGAGGTTCCGGTCCATGCGAATTCGACTACGATTGTAGCCATGAACGAGATCCTCGACGCGATCGACCGCTGGCTCGAGCGCGGTGTCGCGCCGCACGTGATGAAGCTCGAGCACGACGACATCTGGCCCGCGGAGATGGTCAAACAGATGCAGGAGCTCGGCCTCTTCGGCGCCACCATCGGCACCGAGTACGGCGGGCTGGGGCTGCCGGCCGGGCTCTATGCGCAGATCGTGACGCGCATCTCGGAGGTGTGGATGTCGCTGACGGGCATCTTCAATTCGCACCTGATGATGGCCCTGCTGGTCGAAAAATACGGAAGTGAGCAACTCAAACGGCAATTCCTGCCGCGCTTCGCGAGTGGCGAGATCCGCGGCGGTCTGGCGCTCACCGAGCCCAACGCGGGAACCGATCTCCAGGCCATACGAACCCGCGCGCGCAGGGAGGGTACCGACTACATCCTGAATGGCACAAAGACCTGGATTTCCAACGGAATCCACGGCTCTTGCTTCGCGGTGCTGGTGAAGACCGACCCGGAAGCGAAGCCCCGCCACAAGGGCATGAGCATGTTCCTGTGCGAGAAGGGCAAGGGCTTCTCGGTGAGCCGCAAGCTGGAGAAGCTCGGCTACAAGGGAATCGATTCCGCCGAGCTGGTGTTCGAGGACTACCGGGTGCCGGCGGCCAACCTCATCGGCGGCGAGGAGGGGCGTGGCTTCCAGCAGGCGGTCGGCGGGCTGGAGCTCGGCCGTATCAACGTCGCGGCGCGGGGCGTCGGCATCGCCGCCGCGGCGCTCGCCGAGGCGCTGAAGTACTCGCAGCAGCGGCATACCTTCGGCAAGCCGATCTGCGAGCACCAGGCGATCCAGCTCAAGCTCGGCGAGATGGCCACCCGCGTCGAGGCGGCGCGGCTGCTGGTGCGAAACGCCGCCGAGATCTACGACCGCGGCGAGCGCTGCGACATGGAAGCCGGCATGGCGAAGTACTTCGCCACCGAGGCGGCATTCGAAAACGCCCACGAGGCGCTGCGCATCCACGGCGGATACGGCTATTCGAAGGAGTTCGCGGTAGAACGTCTCTACCGCGACGCACCATTGCTCTGCATCGGCGAGGGGACCAACGAGATGCAGCGCATCATCATTGCGAAGCAGCTGGTGCAAAGGAACAGGATCTGAACCTGTCGGAAAACTGACGCTGCAGCGCAGATTGCCGCCCCCGCAAGGCGAGGACTACAGTGCGACACCCACCTGGAGGAGGAACCCCGCAATGCGTTTGTCCATCAACGGCAAGACCCATGACGTCGACGTCGACCCATCCACGCCGCTTCTGTGGGTGATCCGCGAGCAGGTCGGCCTCACCGGCACGAAATACGGCTGCGGCATCGCCCAGTGCGGCGCGTGCACGGTGCACGTCGACGGCGCGCCGGTGCGCGCGTGCTCGCTGCCCGCGAGCGCGGCGGTCGGCAAGAAAATCACGACGATCGAGGGGCTCGCCGACGGCGGCACGCTGCACAAGGTGCAGAAGGCCTGGGTCGAGCACGAGGTGCCGCAGTGCGGCTACTGCCAGGCGGGGATGATCATGGCGGTCGCGGCGCTGCTGAAGGAGAAGCCGCGGCCCACCGACGCGGACATCAACGCGAGCATCACCAACATCTGCCGCTGCGGCACCTTCCAGCAGGTGCGCGAAGCCATCCACGCCGCGGCCAAGGCCTGAGGAGAACGCCATGACCATGAATCGACGTTCCTTCATCGTTTCCTCCGCCGCCGTCACCGGCGGCCTCGCCCTCGGCCTGGAGATTCCCTTCGGCGGGCCCGCTGTCTTGCGCGCCGCCGACGGCTCGCCCGAGGTCAACGCCTGGGTGGTGATCCGTCCCGACGACACGGTGGTCATCCGCATGGCCCGCTCCGAGATGGGGCAGGGCACGATCACCGGCCTCGCGCAGCTCGTCGCCGAGGAGCTCGAGTGCGACTGGTCCAAGGTCACCTACGAATACCCGACGCCGGGCGAGAGCCTGAAGCGCAAGCGCGTCTGGGGCGATTACTCCACCGGCGGCAGCCGCGGCATCCGCATGTCGCACGAGTACGTGCGCATGGGCGGCGCCACGGCGCGCGACATGCTCGTGCGCGCCGCCGCCGGCCAGTGGGACGTGCCGGCCTCGCAGTGCAAGGCCGAGAAGAGCGTCATCACGCACATCCCGTCGGGGCGCACCACGACCTACGGCAAGGTGGCCGAGGCGGCGGCGAAGCTGCAGCCCGCGAAGGACATCAAGCTGAAGGACCCCAAGGACTGGAAGATCGCCGGCAAGTCGGTGAAGCGCCTCGACACCCTCGACAAGGTGACCGGCAAGCAGGTGTACGGCTTCGACCTGAAGCTGCCCGGCATGCTCAACGCCGCCATCAAGGAATGCCCGGTGTTCGGCGGCAAGCTGAAGAGCTTCGACGCCGGCCGCGTCACCGGCATGAAGGGCGTGCGCAAGGTGGTGGCGGTGGGCGAGACCGCGGTCGCCGTAGTCGCCGATACCTGGTGGCAGGCGAAGACCGCGCTCGATGCGCTGCCGGTGCAGTGGGACGAAGGCCCGAACGCCAAGGTGTCGAGCGAGTCGATCGCCGAGATCCTGAAGGCCGGGCTCGACGCCCCGCAGGCCTTCGTCGGCAACGAGAACGGCGACGCCAAGGGCGCGCTCGCCAAGGCGGCCAAGAAGGTCGAGGCGGTCTACGCGTACCCGTACCAGAACCACGCGCCGATGGAGCCGATGAACGCGACGGCGCGCTGGACGTCCGACCGTTGCGAGGTCTGGGTGCCGACGCAGGACGGCGAAGCCTCGTTCGCGGCGGCGCATACCGCCTCGGGACTGCGGGCCGAGCAGGTCGACGTGCACAAGATCAACCTCGGCGGCGGCTTCGGCCGGCGCGGCGCTTTCCAGGACTACGTCACGCAAGCGGTGAACATCGCCAGGCAGATGCCCGGCACGCCGGTGAAGCTGCTCTGGTCGCGCGAGGAAGACATGGTGCAGGGCCGCTACCACCCGGTGATGCAGTGCAAGCTCACCGGCGGCCTCGATGCGCAGGGCAACCTCACCGCCCTGCACATGCGCCTGTCGGGCCAGTCGATCCTCGCCGCGGTGCGCCCGCAGATCGTCGAGGCGCAGAAGGGCCGCGATCCGCTCACTTTCCAGGGCGTGGCCGATTCCGGCGAGCACGCCTTCGGCTACAGCGTGCCGAACCTGCTCATCGACCATGCGATGCGCAACCCGCATGTGCCGCCGGGGTTCTGGCGCGGGGTGAACATCAACCAGAACGCCGTCTTCCTCGAGTGCTTCATGGACGAGCTGGCGCACGCGGCAAAGCAGGATCCGCTCGCGTTCCGTCGCAAGCTGATGGGGAATCATCCGAAGAACCTCGGCGTGCTGAACGCGGTGGCCGAGCGCATCGGCTGGGGCAAGCCCGCGCCGCGCGGCATCCACCGCGGCCTGGCGCACATGAAGGCGTTCAACAGCTATGTCGCGGCGGCGGCCGAGATCTCGGTGGAAGGCGGCAAGCGCGTCAAGGTGCACCGCATCGTCGCGGCCACCGACACCGGCTACGCGGTCAACCCGGCGCAGATCGACCGGCAGGTGGCGGGGTCGTTCGTCTACGGCCTGTCGGGCCTCTTCATGCAGGAGTGCACGGTCAAGGACGGGCGCATCCAGGAGACCAACTTCAACACCTACGACTCGATGCGCATCGCGCAGATGCCCAAGGTCGAGTCGATCATCATGCCGACCGGCGGCACGGTGTGGGGCGGGGTGGGCGAGCCGACGATCTGCGTCGCCGCGCCTGCGGTGCTGAACGCGTTCTTCCGCGCCACGGGGCAGCGCATCCGCTCCGTGCCGCTGAAGAACCACGGCATCGAGCTCGTCTAGGGTTGGAGCCGGCGGCGGCAGTCCTCGCTGTCGCGCTCGCGGCGACCACGGTGGGCGATGCCATCCCGGCATCGCTGACCGGGGCCGCCGGCGACGCGGCGCGCGGCCGCGCGATCGTGGTCGACCGGCAGGTCGGCCTGTGCCTGCTCTGCCATAGCGGCCCGTTTCCCGAGCAGCGCTTCATGGGCGACCTCGCGCCCGACCTGCGCGGGGCCGGCGCGCGGTTGTCCCCAGGCCAGATCCGTCTCAGAATTGCCGACTCGAGCCGGGTGAATCCCGCCAGCATCATGCCCGCCTACTTCAAGACCGAGGGCCTGCAGCGCGTCGCGCCGGCGTTTCGCGGCAAGACCGTGCTCACCGCGCAGCAGATCGAGGACGTGGTCGCCTTTCTGGTCACGCTGAAATGACCAGCCGCCGGAGTTTTCTCCTTTTCATGAGCACTTCCTTCCTTGGCAGTGCGCATGCAACCCCCGCCGAGATGCAGGCGGCGATGCGCAAGGTGATCGGCAGCGCGACGGTGCGGCCAGGCAAGGTGAAGCTCGAGATCCCGCCGCTCATCGACAACGGCAACACCGTGCCGCTCACCGTTTCCGTCGACAGCCCCATGACCGCGGCGGAGCACGTGAAGGCGATCCACGTCTTCACCGAGAAGAACCCGCAGCCGAACGTGCTCTCGGTGCGCCTCGGGCCGCGCGCCGGCCGCGCCTCGGTGTCGACGCGCGTGCGCCTCGCCGACACGCAGACCGTGCACGCCATCGCCGAGCTCTCCGACGGCTCGTTCTGGTCGGGCACCGCCGAGGTGGTGGTGACGCTCTCGGCCTGCCTCGAGGACGGTCTGATATGAGCCAGGCGATCGTCAGCATGCCGAAGCAGGCGAAGCGCGGCGAGGTGCTCGAGATCAAGACGCTCGCGCAGCACCCGATGGAGACCGGCTACCGGCGCACCCAGGAAGGGGTGGTGATCGCGCGCAACATCATCCGCACGTTCGTGTGCACCTACAACGGCGCGGAAGTATTCCGCATGGAGCTGCACCCCGCCATCGCCGCGAACCCGCTCATCGCCTTCACCACGGTCGCCACCGAAAGCGGCACGCTGGAGTTCCGCTGGGCCGGCGACAACGGCTACGCGGTCACGGAATCGGCCGGGATCACCGTCGTTTGAGGTTTCTGGCGCTTCTGCTTCTTGCAGTTCCTGTTTGTGTCTTTGGCGAAATACCCCTCGCCGAGCGCCGCTCCGGCTACGAGACCATGGGGCGCGAAACGCGCGCCATGCAGGACGACGACGCGACCAACCCGGCCATGTTCTGGGTCCTCGAAGGGGAAACGCTGTTCAGGAAAAAGGAGGGCTCCGGAAAAGCCTGTTCGGATTGCCATTCGACTTTGCAGGGCGCGGCGGCGCGCCATCCCGCGCGCGATGCGAAAAGCGGGCGGCTCCTCAACCTCGAGCAGCGCATCAACGCCTGCCGCACCGAGCGCATGGATGCGCCGGCCTATGGCTACGAGAGCCGCGAGCTTCTGTCGCTCACCGCGTACGTGGCGAAGCAGTCCAGGGGTCTGGAAATACAAAGCCACGAGAATCCTGCTGTCGAGGCCGGGAGAAGGCTCTATCAGCTGCGCCAGGGCCAGCTCAACCTGTCGTGCGCGCAGTGCCATGACGAGCGCTGGGGAAAGAAGCTTGCCGGCACGCCCATCCCGCAGGGCCATTCCACCGGCTACCCGCTCTATCGGCTGGAGTGGCAGGGCCTCGGCTCGCTGCAGCGGCGGCTGCGCAACTGCCTGACCGGCATGCGCGCCGAGACCTTCCCGTTCGGCGCCCCCGAGCTGGTCGAGCTCGAGGCCTACCTCATGTGGCGCGCGCGCGGCATGAAGATGGAATCGCCTGCGGTCAGACCTTGAGGCGGCTCAGTACAGGCCGCGCCGCTCGACAAGCCGCGCGAGCGTATCGGCGGCAAGCGCGCAGGTGACGCCGAAGGGCAGATAGCCCGCATAGCCGAGCAGCGGCATCTCGAACAGGTGAAAGCGCTGCACGTAAGGCACGCTGTAGTGCCATCGCGTCAGGCTTCCCCAGTTCCAGAACTCCCACAGCAGGCCGCATAGCAGCGCCGCGAGCGCCGGCTGCAGCAGCGGACGCCAATCGCCCCTCGCGAGGGGTGCGAGCAGCGTCTCGTCGAGCAGGAGCGCCTGCAGCCCGAGCAGAAGCAGCAGCGGCCCGAGCCACAGCATCGGGAACAGCGCCTGCGGCCACAGGCCGATGGCGGAGAGTCCGAGCGCGCCGGCGAGCAAGGCTGCCCAGGCGAAGGGGGCGGCGGGCGAGAGCACAGGCAGACGCACCAGCTCGAGCCGCGGAAGCTGGCGCAGCCAGAACCATGTGCTTGCCACCGCGGGCAGCACCGTGGAGAAGGGCAGCGATCCCTGCAGGAAGTAATCCCAGTCGCCGCGCGCCTCGATGCCGCTGTAGTGCCAGTTGTCGACGAACTGGTTCAAGTGCTCGAACAGCCACCAGAAGGCGGCGCTCGCCGGGAAGAGCGCGAGGAACCAGCCGGTCCGGTGCGTGAGCAGCGACTGCCCGGCGCGGCGATGGGCGAGGGCGTTCATGAGCAGCACATAGCCGAGCCACAGGGGCGTGAACGCCTGTCGTCGCCACTCGAGCGGCAGGACGTCGTGCCAGGCCGCGAACCACCCGGCAGCGATCAACGCAATGCCGGCGCTGCCCCACGCCGGAAAACGAAACGGGGCTTTTCCGATCTGCGCCCCGGGCCGCAATGCCATCAGGAAAAGCAGCAGCGCCGCGAACGCGGGCAACCAAAGAAGGACGAAGGGAGTCCAGGAGAAGGGCGCGTGCGCGAGCACCTCGGTGCGCGGCGGAAAGCGAAGGTACGGCCCGAGGTCCTGCCCGGCCGCGGCGAGCCCGGCGAGCGGCGCGACCCAGGCGATGAGCAGCGCGAGCGCGAGGACCGCGGCCGCACGCTGCCGCACCCCGCGCCTCCTCACTCCGGCGTGACGTATGCGGCGGTAATGCCGCCGTCGACGAGGAACTCGGTGCCGGTGACGTAGGAGGAATCGTCGGAAGCAAGGTACAGCGCGGCACGCGCCATTTCCTCGGCTTCGCCGAAGCGCCCCATCGGGATGTGCACGAGGCGACGCCGCTTCTTCGCCTCGGTATCGAGGAACTTCATCAGCAGCTCGGTCTTCAGCGGGCCGGGGCACAGCGCGTTGACGCGGATGTTCTCGCGCGCGTGGATCACGGCGAGCTCGCGCGTCATGGCGAGCACCGCGCCTTTGCTCGCGGTGTAGGCGATCTGCGGCGTCGCCGCGCCCAGGAGCGCGACGAACGAGGCGGTGTTGATCACCGAGCCGCCGCCGGCGCGCTTCAGCGCCGGGATGCCGTACTTGCAGCCGAGGAACACGCCCTTCGCGTTGATGTCGAGCGTCAGGTCCCAGACCGCCTCGTCGGTCGCCATGGCGTCGTCGTCCTTGGCGTGCATGATCCCGGCGTTGTTGAAGAGCACGTCGAGCCTGCCGAACCTCTTTTCCGCCTCGGCGACCATGCGCTCGCAATCGCGAGCTTTCGAGACGTCGGCATGAATTGGAAGAGCATTTTCAATAGAAGCGGCGGTGTCGCGCGCCGCCTGCTCGTTCACGTC
>Ga0105100_10001392_pt1 | contig 14240 bp, 9 predicted proteins | sample PPLLak12cMay2015_2_FD_87033 | JGI IMG/M metagenome (GOLD analysis project Ga0105100, IMG submission 87033) | Freshwater sediment microbial communities from Prairie Pothole Lake near Jamestown, North Dakota, USA - PPLs Lake P8 Core (1) Depth... | ecosystem: Environmental > Aquatic > Freshwater >...
GCGACCCTTGCCGCAGTGCAAGACCGGACGTCGCCATCCACAGGCGCAGCAGCCTGCGAATGTACATCCTGATTGTAGGACCAGGCCGCTGGAAAGGCCAAGGGAAATCGGAGTGGTTGTTGGCTGTAAGCCCATGCGCGACAAGGGTTTGTTCGCGACGACGGCCGGCCGGGAAGAACCCGGCGCACTACGCAGATTTCACGCAACAAACAACTATGCGGTGCGTCTTATATGTATGAAACATTGGGGAACCGGTGGAAGATGGCGATTTCAAAGGGGCATGACCAATGGAACCCATGGCGGCATTCGCCCAGACGCAAGATGTCGCGTCTCTACGGGGCGCGGGCTGGAGGCCTGCGATTTCGGATTGCGGATTGATGGAAAGGAGTGCTCCGGCGAAGTATGCAAAACAAAGCCAAACCTGGGCAAGATGGGGGACTTCGGAAGACGTCCAGGCGAGCGGTGTGCACGCCACACCCTACAACCGATGGTGTGAAACAAGGCCACCGACTGCCGAATGGATCGCGATAAGTCTTTTTCAGAAAGAAGGTTACGCTCTGTTGCACGATGATGCGAAACAAAGCCAACTGGTGCCATTCCTTGTAGAGACGCAATGTCTTGCGTCTCGGGTGTATCGACGGGACCAGTGCATTCGATGCAAGGAGACGCAAAATGTTGCGTCTCTACAGAGGGCCGATCGTGCGAAACAAAGCCAGCGAATCCGTCGGCTCTGTTTGTAGTCTGCCAGGGAGGGCATCTCACGTAGCCCAGCCGCCCTCGGCTGGGATCGCCGTCGAGGGCGGCGGTGCCTCATGCGTCGCTACGAACGCGGCCGTCCGTGCGAAACAAAGCCAATTCTGGGGGGCATGGGAAAGTGGACGGGAGTAGCGGATTATGGTACGGTGGACGAGATAGGGGGGTATGCAGGCCCGCCCTTGGACAATTGAGTGAGTTAAGGAGGAAGCACCATGAATCACCTGACCAGATGGATGTGTCCGATTCTGCCGATGACCGTGATGATCTGCATGATCCCGGCCGAGGCGCCGGCGGATGAGGGAATGTGGCTGTTCAATAATCCGCCTGAGAAGCTCCTGAAGGAGAAATACAACTTTGCGCCGGGACAGGATTGGTATACGCATTTGCAGCGGTCGAGCGTCCGGTTCAACAGCGGCGGGTCGGGCTCGTTCGTCTCCGCCGATGGGCTGGTGCTGACGAATCACCACGTCGGGGCCGACTGCCTCCAGAAGCTGAGCACGAAGGAACGTGACCTGTTTGCCCAGGGGTTCTACGCCAGGACACTGGCGGAAGAGGTCCGGTGCGTGGACCTGGAGTTGAACGTGTTGCAGAACATCGAGGACGTGACGGACCGGATCAATGCGGCGGTCAAGCCGGGGATGCGGGCGGGCGAAGCCAACCAAGCCCGCCGGGCGGCGATGAACACGGTCGAGAAGGAGTCGCTCGACAAGACCGGACTGCGGAGCGATGTCGTCACGCTCTATCATGGCGGCATGTACCACCTCCACCGGTTCAAGAAGTACACCGACGTCCGGCTGGTCTTCGCACCGGAGAAGGACATCGCTTTCTTCGGCGGCGACCCGGACAACTTCGAGTATCCACGTTATGACCTCGACGTCTGCTTCTTCCGCGTCTACGAAGACGGCAAGCCCGCGCAGATCGAGCACTACCTGAAATGGAGCGCGAAAGGCGCCGGGGACGGCGAGCTCGTGTTCGTCTCGGGCCATCCCGGCCGGACCGACCGGCTCGATACGATGACTCACATCGAATTCCTCCGCGACAGGGTCTTTCCGTATCGGCTGCAACGGCTGTTTCGCGCGGAAGTCATCCTGGCGGCCTACAGCGCCGAGAGCCGCGAGAACGCGCGTCGGGCACAGGACGACCTGTTCGGCGTGCAGAACAGCCGCAAGGCTCGCCTGGGCATGTTAGCCGGACTCCAGGACCCCGCCATCATGGACCGCAAACGAGCCGATGAGGAGAAGCTTCGCCAGGCTATTCATGGGAAGGGCTCGCGGCTCAAAGAACCCATCGGCGATCCATGGGCGGATGTGGCGGCTGTCTTGAAGATCTGGGATGGCATCTATTATGACTGGGACCTGCTCGAACAAGGCTCTGCATTTGGCACGCGCCTGTTCGGCATCGCGCGCACGCTCGTGCGATTGGCCGACGAGTCGGCCAGGCCGAATGCCGAGCGGCTGCGCGAGCACCGCGAGTCGAACCTCGAATCACTGAAGTTCGAGCTGTTCTCCGAGGCCCCGATCTACGACGATCTGGAAACGATCATGCTGGCCGACTCACTGACGAGGCTCGTGGAGATGAAGAGGCCGGATGATCCGCTGGTCATGGATGTCTTGGCGGGCAAGTCGCCTCGCGACCGTGCGGCGGAGCTGATCGGCGGGACCAAGCTCAAGGATGTGGCGTTTCGCAAGGAGCTGGCCGGACAGAAACCGGAGGCGCTTCGCCAGTCGAAAGACCCGATGATTCAGTTGGCCGTTCTCGTGGACGGCCCGGCGCGTGACCTGCGAAAGACGTATGAGGAGCAGGTGGAGGAGCCAATGCGCCAGGCTTATGCGAAGCTGGCGAACGCACGATTTGCGATCTACGGGACGGACCTCTATCCGGATGCTACGTTCACGCTGCGTCTGGCCTTCGGGCTGGTCAAAGGCTACACCGAGCAGGGCCGGCAGATCCCGCCGTGGACGACCTTCGCCGGTCTGTACGAGCGGGCTCAGGAACAGGGCAACCAGCCGCCGTTCGAGCTGCCCGAGCGGTGGCTCAAGCAGAAGAAGCGGCTCGACCTGAGCACGCCATTCAACTTCGTCTCGACCGCGGATATCATCGGCGGCAACTCGGGCAGCCCGGTCGTCAATCGCAACGGCGAATTCGTCGGGATCATCTTCGACGGCAACATCCAGTCGCTGGTGCTCGATTTCATCTATACCGAGAAGGAGGCCCGGGCCGTGTCGGTCCACTCGGCGTCGATCATCGAAGCTTTGCGAAAGGTCTATCGGGCGAATCGCCTGGCCGACGAATTGGGCGGGCAAGGGGTGGCAGGCGGCCAGACGAAGGGGTCGAAAAAGGCGCGAACCCGCTGACCCCAAAACGGTATGAATGAAAGAAGTTGGTTGACGGCCCCAATGACCGTATAATGACGTGCGGTCATTTTCTGGAGATTCTTATGTCTGATGCAAAAGGTCGTGAAGAAACCAACGCCGGCCAAGAGACCGGCGCGGAGAAGAGCTTTGAAGATCAGGTGAAAGACGTCATCGAGATGGTCCGGCCGGCGCTGCAGGGCCACGGTGGCGATGTGCAATTCATCGGCGTGGATGAAGACAAGACGGTCAGGGTTCGCCTGCAAGGGGCCTGCCGGGGCTGCCCCGGCGCGACCATGACGATGCGCATGGGCATCGAGCGGATTTTGAAGGAACGCGTACCCGACGTGAAACAAGTCGTCGCCGTCGCGTAGGACTTAGGCTCGTGAGGTCTGATTCACGGCCTCGTCGTTGGCAGGGGCTTCTTTGAAGAGCTCGCCGATCCGATTTGTGCTTGGCTTCTCGATTACACCCTTTTCGGTGATGATGGCGGTGATGTTCTCGGCGGGGGTGACGTCGAAGGCGGGGTTGTAGACGTCGATGCCGTCGGGGGCCACATGTGTATCACCGAGCCAGGTCACTTCCGAGGCGTTTCTCTGCTCGATGGGGATGCCGTCGCCCGTTTCCATGCTCAGGTCGAACGTGCTCGACGGGGCCGCGATGTAGAAAGGAATCCCGTGATGGCGGGCGAGGACGCTGACGCTGTAGGTGCCGACCTTGTTGGCCGTGTCACCATTGGCGGCGATGCGGTCGGCACCGACGATCACCGCCTGGATCTTTCCCTGCCTCATCAGGCTGCCGGCCATGTTGTCGCACAGGACGGTGACCTTGATGCCCGCCTGCTGAAGCTCCCAAGCCGTCAGTCGCGAGCCCTGCATCAGCGGCCGGGTCTCGTCGGCGAAGACCTCGAATCGCCGGCCCTTCTTCCGGGCCTCGTAGAGCACCGAAAGGGCGGTCCCCTGGCCTGCGGTCGCTAACGCTCCGGCGTTGCAGTGCGTCAGAATTCCGGAGTCGTTGGGGATGAATTTCTCGCCGTTGACGCCGATCTTCCGGCACATCTCCACGTCCTCACGATAGATGGCGTTGGCCTCGCTGAGGATGGATTCTCGCACCTGTCGGACTGTCGCCGAGGGTTTCGCAATCGCTTCCGTTGCGCAGCTTCGAACGCGGGTCAGCGCCCAGAACAGATTGACGGCGGTGGGACGCGAGCCGGCCAGATAGCCGCATGCCTCGCTTACTTTGTCCATCGTGTCCTGAAGGCCCTGACGGCTGGTGAGCGTCTGCAACGCAAGAGTGGGGCCGTACGCCGCAGCGACGCCGATAGCCGGCGCGCCGCGGACGTTCAACGTGCGTATCGCCTCGTGGAGTTGCTCGATCGTGCGAATCTTCAGCTTGATGAACTCGCCCGGCAAACGACGCTGGTCGATCAGCTCCAGCACGCCGTCTACGCCGCCATTCCATTTCACAGCTTCGATGTTCATGGTTGTCCTCGGCTATCTCCGGGTGGCAGCGGCAAGGCCGAAGGCTTTGCCGATGGCGGATAGATCTACCCATCGGCAAGCTGCGCTTGCCGATGCGACCCGGCTCTTGCACCAAATTGCCAACAAGTCAAATGAATCGCTACCGTTCCACGCGGGCGCCGCCGCCTTTCATCACTTTCTCTACCTCGCTCAGGCTTGCCGTGGTCGTATCGCCCGGCGTGGTCATGGCCAGGGCGCCGTGTGCGGCCCCGTAGTTGACGGCCTGCTCGGGGTCTTTGCCCTCCATGAGCGCGTAGATCAGGCCGGAGGCGAAACTGTCGCCGCCGCCGACGCGGTCGTAGATTTCCAGGTTCGGCCGCTGGACCGCGTCGTAGAATTGCCCCGCAGCGTACATGACCGCGCCCCAGTCGTTGACCGTGGCGGTTCGGGCGTTCCGCAGCGTCGTCGCCACGACCTTGAGGTTTGGGAACTCCTTGACGGCGGTCTCGATCATCCGTTTGAAGTTCGTCGGATCGAGTGTCGAGTAGCTCTTGTCCACGCCTTTGACCTCGAAGCCGAGCGCCGCCGTGAAATCCTCCTCGTTGCCGAGCATGACATCGACGTACGACGCGATGGCGCGATTCACGTCACGGGCCTTCGTCTGCCCACCGATGTCGCGCCAGAGCGAATCACGATAGTTCAGGTCATAGGAGACGATGGTGCCGTGCTTCTTCGCCGCCGTCACGGCTTCCAGGATGACATCCGGCGTGGTCGGCGACAGACCGGCGAAGATGCCGCCGGTGTGAAACCACCGGATGCCGTCGACGCCGAAAATCCGCTCCCAGTCGATGTCGCCCTTCTTCAGTTGCGAGGCGGCGCTATTGGCGCGGTCGGAACAGCCGACGGCGCCGCGGATGCCGAAACCTCGCTCGGTGAAGTTCAAGCCGACGCGGACCTTTCTGCCGATGCCGTCGAATGGCACCCACTTGACGTATTCGAGACTGACACCTCCCTGGAGCATGAGGTCTTCAAGGAGCCGGCCGACGGGATTCTCGACGATGGCGGTAACTACGGCCGCCCGCTTGCCAAACGCTCGGCGCAGGCCTCGGGCGACGTTGTACTCGCCGCCACCTTCCCACACACGAAAGCACCGCGTGGTGTGGATGCGCTCGTCGCCCGGGTCGAGACGAATCATAACCTCGCCCAGCGAGAGGATGTCGTACTTGCACTGCGATTGGGGCTTCAGATTGACGACCGCCATCATGCCTCCTTACTGAATTCCGTAGATTCTGCCTTTTCGGTACTCCTGCCACGCCGACTCGAAAGCTCGTCTTCCGCTCGGGACAGCCCGTGGAGCGACCTCGCTGCATTTGAACAGGTCCGGCGAGCCTTTGTCGTGTTCAATTCGCAGAATGCGATTTCGCAGGTCTGGATTCTCCAGTCGAAAGGCCAGGGGCTCACCGGTCGCCTTGGACTTGATGTCCGGGTGAATTGGGACGCCGCGGGGGCTGAGCACGAGGTATGAGCCTCGCGAGCCCCCATTCTGGGTGAGCAGATCGACGATGGCTTTCAGGTACGCCACGCTCGCAAGGGCCAGGTGCTCCGCCTGGATCGCCACGATGAGCGATGGCACGTCCGGCACCGCCAGGCCTTTGTCTTGAATCTCCGCGACCAATCGGATAGCGTGCTTGAGGCTCTCGTTGGCGTCGTTTTCCTCCCGGATATGTGCAGCCGAAGCGGTCATTCGGTTCTGGATTTGCTCGATGACGTCCTGCGGCGCGGGCCCTGAGGATCGGCGCCAGCGGCTCAGCCTGGCGATGAGGTCCCGAAGTTGCTGATCGATCTCCTTGCGGTTGTCCGGGTAGTCGCCCACATCGACACCGTAAGCGTTGACGATGTATTCAGCCGCTCGCAGGCCGCCGACCTGGCCGGCATTGAGGGCCGAGCCACCCGGGCGTTTGACGCCGTGTGTGCCTGCCATCTCGCCGATGATGAATGTGTGGTGCATGCTCGATTCCCACCACTTGTTCACGGCGAAGCCACCGTTGTTGTGCTGAGCGCAGATGTCGATCTCCAGCGGCTCGTTGGCCAGGTCGATGCCGTTCTCGCGGTACAACTCGACAGCCAGTGGATTCATGTGGGCCAGACGCTCGACGGGAGTCTTCTGCAGCGCGCCGGCCTCACGCAGGTATTCGAAGGCCTCTGATTCGAGGTCGTCGATATTGAACGCGCTCATGCCGTGCGCGCCGATGGGATTCTGCCGGAAATCGAGGAAGACCCGTCGGCCCTTCTGCCTCTCATTGTACACGAGGATGTCGATCAAGGACGATTGCAGGTTCTCGATCCGTTGCGGATCAAAGGGCCACTGGTAGCCTTTGAGGAAAATATCCGTCGCCATGGTCCGCATGGAGGGGAAGACATCCGCGAGGAACTCCCGCTCGTGCCCGCCGTCCGCATCGGCGCTGAAGACCCGTGGGATGGCCTGCATGTACGTGCCTGAGACGTTCCAGCGGAACCGGATGCTGGCCAGGCCAAACTGCGACTCCGTGAGGTTCTCCGCCGCGAGGCCCGCTCTGAAGGCCAGGCCATGAATGCCGAATTGGCCTCTGGGGTAGACGCTGGTCTTGTACAACTCGCCCGGCCCACCGGCGGCCAGCACGACGTTGGCGGCGAGAAACGCGTGCAAGGTCGAATCGGAAATCTCAGATCTCAAATCCTCAAGGGTGACGATGCCGACGATTCGTTTCGACCTGCCCTCGCCGATGGTGAGCAGGTGCGCCGCCTCCTGTCTATCGAAGACTCTGATGCCGGCCTGTTCGACCTTCTTCTGGAGACATTCGCTCATGAACCTGCTGGTTCTGGGACCGGCACTGGTGGCGCGTTCGGCCGGATCGTGATCGGTCTTGTAGCCGAAGAACGAGCCGATCGAATCGGTCGGAAAGGCGACGCCTGCTTCCACGAGATGATAAAACTCTCGAAGCGAGCCGATGCCCTCGGCCAGCGCCAGGTCGCCGTGACAACAGCCGGCGGCCATGAGAGTGTCTGCAAACGACTTGGCACAGTCGGGCACGTTCGGACTCGTGCCGAGTTTGTAATAGGTCTGTTTATCTGAGCCGCTCATCCGCGAGGCTCCAAGGCCCAGGCCCCTCGTGACGATGCCGATCCGGTCCGCGGCGTCCTCGACCCCCTTGCGTTTCATGAATTCGTACAGGTGGACGGCACAGTTCATGCCGGCAGCGCCTGCCCCGACGATGACCGTGTTATAGCGGTGAAACACGACCTTCCAGCCGGCGATCTGCCTTGTCTTTGCATTCATCCGTTTCATGCTCAGCACCGCTCCGTTGCACACCCGAGACACTAGACTGCGACTCTACGTTACCAGAATGCCAGGCCTCTGTCAGCTATGCGGTCGGGAAATCCCTACAGGCCGTCAATTCTGAATCTGGGGCATTTCAGAATCTTGCGTCATGGTTTGAGGCAGGCGGTAGACGTTACCGGCCTTGTTGCAGAAGTAGAGCGACGAGGCGGAGGGCTGCCGGCCGTGGCCATCGGCCCAGAACGCGTAGAAATCATCGTGGGCGTTCACGGGGCGCCGCGCAAAGGTATGGTTGAACGGACTGCCGCTCGTGAGTTGTCGCACCTTCTTCCACGTGGCACCCTGGTTGTCGCTGCTCCACATGGCCATCTCGCCGCCGGGATTGAAAGGCTGCGGTCCCTGTTCGGTTGGGCCGATGATGCGCCAAGCACCGCTGGCTTCGATGTACAGCGAACCCATGTCATAGTTGTTGCCCGAGGTCGTGATGGGCCGGATGTCCCACGTGGTTCCCGTCCAGCGAGCGGTCGTCCACGTTCGAGGACCATCGTCCGGGCCGGAGCGAAATCCTTTGCTCGTGATGAACAGGATCACCGGCCGATATGCCTTGTCGAAGCAGATGTCCTTCAGATAGACGAGCAGGCCATCCTTCTCGTAGTCGCGGACCATGGCGGCGTTCTGCGGCTCCGTCAAAGGCAGCGTGAGGCTCACCCCGTCGGCGCTGTGCCAGGACCGCCCGTGGTCCGTCGTCTCCATGTAGTAGAGATTGGTCCGCCAATTGAGACCCTTGCCCTTTGGATGGTAGTCGAGCGCCGAGCCGGCCTTGTGCTCGTCGGCGGCGCTGATCTGATAATGTCCCTGGTCGATGGCCGCGAGCCTTTGCCAGGCGGACCAGCGCACGCCGTCAGGGCTGGTCATAAAACAGGCGGTTCGCTGGGCCGGGTAGTTATAGCGGGTGAAGAACGCCGTAAAGCCCTGTCCCGGGATGGACCACGCCTGCATGTACGAGAAGTTCGTCATGGGGACTTCCCGGCCGTCCTCGATCTTCGTGGCATGGACCTGTTCAAAGTCATCGATGCTGTAAGGCTCCCTGCTTCGATGGATGTAAGAGGGGCGCGACGTCCCGTGCGACGTGGAGAAGATCCAGATGTATCCTTTGTCATCGACTGCGATCACCGGGTTGTCGTGCGCGTCTTTGGTTTGCTTGTCGAGCAGAATGGTGGGACGGGGGACCTTGCCGGTCGCGTGGTCGTAGTACGAGACCATGTGCAGCAGGACGCCGGACACGTTCTTTGCGTCGGCGCCGGTCGTTAGATCATGTCGCAGATGCGAGTCCTCCGTGGTTCCGCCGTAACAGAAGAACGTCTTCTTGACCTCGTCGCAGTAGACGGCAAAGGGGCTGTGCTTCGCACAGAAGGTGCCCAGTCCGCCGCTATACTTGAAGCGGTACTCGTTCTTGAGGGGCTCATTCATGTACCAGACGCCGCGATAACCGGTGTCTTTGCGATTCAGGGTCAGGATGGATTCGCCGCTTCCAGTTGCGGCCGCAAGCGACATGATCACCAGCACAGACACGGATGCTGCCATCAGGGTCCTCAATCGACATTGAAGTTCCGGCCGGTCTTTTGGCCGATCAGTTCGAGTGACGCGCTCGCGAAATCGAGGCCGCGGTACTTGGCCGCACGCTGCCGGTCGATAAGCTGCTTGACCTGAGCAAGCTCGCCGGCCAGCAGCTTGTAGTCTTGCTCATCGACGATCTTCTGCATCTTCGCCTTGTCGATCATGCTGAATGAGCCGCCGAGCACGAGGACGCCGGCATCGACGTAGTCGGGGATATTCGCCGACGTGGTTCCCCCGGTGGGCACGAGGCTGATCATCTTGTGAATGGCCGGGTCGATTGCCTTGACGAACGCCGCCCCGCCAAGCTCCTGGGCGGGGAAAACCTTGCACAAGTTCGCGCCTTTGGCGAACTGCGTCACGACTTCCGTCGCACTGCCACAGCCGGGGATCATCGGCACCTTGCCCGCAAATCGGCGGAAACTTGCGTCGCTGAAATTGACCGCGGAGACGAGGTAGCACGCTCCCGCATCGACCACTTGCCCAAGCGTGGGGAGCGGGTCATCGCGATGCGCGTTGTTGTAGACGGCCAACATGCCGGGCCAGTCGATGAGGCTTGCGGAGCCGGCCACGAACTCGGGCAGTTCCTTGCGGAGCCGCGAGAGCTTCTCCAGAGGCCGCTTGATCCGGCAGGTGACTTCCATGTTGTTGACACCCGCCGCCAGCAGGGCCTCGCCCGTGCGGACAATGTCCAGCTTGTCATGGTTGAAGACGAGAATGAAGCCGTCTCGCAGGAGCGTGGTGAGCGTTGTCTTGATGTCCATTACAACCTCCCTCGAATTATGATTTATGATTTACGATCTATGATTTGAGCGTGGCAGTGCGCCTCGTGCGCGAATCGTAATTCATAAATCATAGATCATAAATCACAGATTCTACAGTCTCTTCAGGTGGAAACCGCCGTCGACGTTGATGACGCTGCCGGTCGAGAAATCGAGCCGGCCTTCGGCGATCGCGCCGACCGCCTTGGCGACGTCACCGGGCTTGCCCCATCGCCGGATGGGGGTCAGACCCTCGGCGATCAGCTTGTCGTACTTTTCTTTCACGACGCTGGTCATATCAGTCTCGATGATGCCGGGACTGATCTCGAAGACCCCGATCGCATACTCGGCCAGCCGGTCGGCGTAGAGTTTGGTCATCATCGCGATACCCGCTTTGCTGATGCAGTACTCGCCACGCGAGGGCGAGCTGGCGTAGGCGGAGATCGAGCCAATGTTGACGATTCGCATGGGTCGGCTCGGGTCCTGGTTCCTCTGCTCGATCATCCAGTTGGCCACGAGCTGGGTGAGGAAGTAAGGGCCCTTGAGGTTGATGCTGAGGACGCGATCGTAGCTCTCCTCGGTGGCTTCGAGGATGTCGAGGCGTTTCATCGGGCCGGTGCCGGCGTTGTTGACGAGCAGGTCACATCGGCCGAACGCGCCCTTCGCCAGTTCCACAATGTGTCTGCGAACCTCAGCCTCGGCCACACTGCCGGGCGCGAACTCACAGCGTGCACCCAGAGCACCGGCCTCCTCCAGCACATCCGGCTGCTGCTCCTGGACCCGGTTGATGACCAGGTCGTAACCCAGCGACGCAAGTTCGAGTGCCACGCTTCGGCCAATGCCCCGGCTGGCGCCGGTGACGATGGCAACAGGTCGATCTCTCATGATGGAAGCACCTCGCTACTGCTGTAAGAACAGATCAATTTCCCTGGCGGCCCTCATGCCGTCGGCGACGGCAGCTACTACCGTGGAAGGTCCACGGACAAGGTCGCCCCCGGCAAAGACACCTTTGCGGGATGTGGCGAGCGTGTCGCCCTGCGTCCGAATGAGACCGTCGTCGAACTCGATACCCGGGAGCACTTTTTCGATACCCTTCGGAACGGCCTGGCCGATCGCCTCGACCACCATGTCCATGTCCAGGTTGTACGCGCTTGATTCTATCGACTCAGGTCGCTTGCGGCCACTTGCATCCGGAGCTCCCAGACGTGTCGGACACAGGCGGATCCCCGTGAGCTTGCCGCCGGTACTGTTGTATTCGAGCGGTTGGGTCAGGATCAGGAAATGGACTCCCTGTTGCATGGCGCGGTCGCGCTCGGCGTTCCAGGCGGGCATTTCCTGGAACGACCGGCGATAGATGACGTAGACATCCTGCGCACCGAGTTGCCTGGCCGTGACGGCCGCGTCCATGGCCGTGTTGCCGCCACCGATGACCGCGAGACACTGACCCGTGAGGCTCATCGCGTCCGGCTGTTTGGCGGCGGACAGGAAGTCCGTCGCGCTCCAAAGGCCGTTGAGACGCTTGCTCGCGATACTGACGGACCCCTGCAGACCCAGCCCGATGAAAGCCGCGTCGAAACCCTGGGACAGAATCATGTCGAGATTATGCTTTGCGTCGATCGCTTTGCCGAGTTTCAGCACCATCCGCCCTTCGGGCACGCCGGCGAATACGGCGGTCAACTCGTTCTTGAGCGAGCTGCTTTGCCTGTCGCGCGGGATCACAGAATCCACCGTGCCACCGAAGGCGGTGCTCTTGTTGAGAAGTGTCACGGTATGGCCGGCTTCCAGCAACTTCGCGGCACAGGCGAGGCCCGCGGGTCCGGCGCCGACAATTGCGACCTTCTTTCCGGTCGTCTTGTCAGGAACGCGCAGCCGGGACCAGCCGTTCTTGTTGGCTTGCTCGGCAAGATACCGCTGAATCTCTGCAATGGGAAGGGCACCGTCACCGATGAATCCCTGCAAACAGTTGCCTTGGCATTGCTGCTCGACCGGGCACAACCATGCGCAGACTTCCGGAAACACATTGGCTTGTCGAATGGCCTCGTAGGCCTCGCGGTCCTTACCGTCAAGGAACAGGCCGATGAACTGTGGGATGGGGACGCCGGCCGGACAGCCAAGTTGGCACGTCGGCTCCTGGCACTTGCGGCAGGCCGCGGCCAGGCGCACCAGATTCTCCCGGTCGCTCATCCGGCCATGCAGGAAGATCGGGCCGTAAGTCTCGTTGTCGCGGACGACGCAACCTGTCCTGCCGTTGTCCCGCATGATCTGCGTGCATGCGCTGCAACCAACGCAGACCTTCTCCGGGTACATTCTGCCGTCACGAATGATGTCGCGGGCGAAATCAGGATAGGCGAACCCCATGCGGCCCGCGCCGATCAACGTCACCAGGCCCTTTGTCTTATTGGCGGCCCCGACGTTCGCGAAGAGCGTTCGCAGCCAGCTATAACCCGTCCCCACGAACGCCATGTCAGGGAACTGCTTCTGAATCTCGCCAGTTACCTTGACCAGCCTGTCCACGCCGACCAGTGGATGCTCGGGCTCAGGATATCCGCCCACGATGGGCTCGTTGAACGGCCGACCCACGTGCGGATTGTAGTAAGGGTTGGCGATCGTGATGTTGATGAGTTTGACGCCGCGTTGGCGCAACAGACCGATGAGTCTCTTGGGTTCGGTCAGGTCGGGCTTGGTGTAGTCGTTCTTGTCCACACCCCAGCCGTAGGGGTAAGGGATGGCGTCGTAGATGCCCATGCGGGTGACGATGCGAGCCTTGTCCCCGAGCTCGCGCTGAATCTTGTCGATCACCTCCAGCATGAATCTCGTGCGGTTTTCGAATGCGCCGCCGTACTTGCCGGGCCGGCTGTAACAGGCGTGCAGCTCATTGATGAGATAGCCGTGACACGATTTGATGTCCACCGCGTCGAAACCGACCTCGAAGGCGACGCGTGCCGCTTCGACATAGGCGTCCTGAAGCTGATCGAGGTACTCGTCCGTGACGAGCGGATAGTCCTCCGAGATCTTGCTCTTTCGATTCGTGTCCGGCTTAGGCTGGGGCGCCATCGGGTCACGGTAGGGATCACGCTGCGGGATCATCGGCTTTGGCGCCGGGCCCGGCTTGCTGTATCGACCCGAGTGAGTCAATTGAGCGATCATCACGGGCCTGTGCTTGGCGCCGTTGGCTTCCGCGGCTCTTTCCCTCGCCTGCTTGACCATCGCCGCAAAGGCTTCCTTGCTGCCCTGGTGCAGCCAGAGCTGGCGAGGGTTGGCTCGAGCCTCCTGCACAACGGCAATCGCTTCCGCCCAGATCAGGCCCGCGCCGCCGGCGGCGACACGCTCGTAGCGCCGAGCGGTGAGTTTGTCCGGCCGGCCCAGGGCATCGCCGTCACAGCCTTCCATCGGGTGCACCGCCAGAGAGTTGGGAATGGTCAACCCGGCAAACTCCGCCGGCTGAGCCAGGATCGAGACATCCTCAATCGCGTCGACCGAGACGCCCAGCTTATCGCTGAGCCTCTTGAGGTCTTCGATGCTGCTCAATTGGAATTCCCACTGTTGGGGCTGTGCGGGCTGGATTTGGCACCTCCTGGACCGATTTTTGATTTACGATTTGTGATTCATGATTGTCGAGCGAAGCCAAATCGTAAATCGTCAATCATCAATCCTAAAGCTTCGCCTTCAGGAATCTGCCCGTGTAGCTGGTCGGATTCTTGACAATGTCCTCGGGTGTCCCGGCCGCCACGACCGTTCCGCCGGCATCGCCGCCCTCGGGACCAAGGTCTATTATATAGTCCGCCGTCTTGATGACATCAAGATTGTGCTCGATGACCAGAATGGTGTTGCCCATGTCGCAGAGCCGTTGAAGGACGTTCAGGAGGTTGTGAATGTCCGCGAAATGCAGGCCGGTGGTCGGCTCGTCGAGAATATAGAGGGTTTGTCCTGTCGCCGCCTTGCCCAGCTCGGCCGACAGCTTCACACGTTGAGCCTCGCCGCC
>Ga0105100_10001394_pt1 | contig 14223 bp, 8 predicted proteins | sample PPLLak12cMay2015_2_FD_87033 | JGI IMG/M metagenome (GOLD analysis project Ga0105100, IMG submission 87033) | Freshwater sediment microbial communities from Prairie Pothole Lake near Jamestown, North Dakota, USA - PPLs Lake P8 Core (1) Depth... | ecosystem: Environmental > Aquatic > Freshwater >...
GGCTCTCCACCCAAAAGGATGTCATGAATTACCCGGCGACGGAATGGTTCGTCACTCCGATCAAAGAATTCGCCGACCTGACCGCCCTGGACAGGCTTCCCGAGGTGACCCTCGAGGTCCTGTCCGCGTTCGAGCAGGCGGGAACCGAACAACTGGTCCGGGTAACTTTGCAGAATCCTTCCGATCGCATTGCCTTCTTCGTCAACCTGAACGTCGTCTGTCGAGAGAGCGGCCGCGCCGTCCTGCCCATCTACTGGGAAGACAACTTTATTTCGCTCCTTCCGGGAGAAAGCAAGACACTCAACGCCACTTTTTCACGCGCGGACCTTCAGGGCGAGGAGCCGGTTTTGCGGGTGGACGGCTGGAACGTCAAGATGCAGCAGTACTGAGAAGGAAAATACCTTGAAGAGAAACCTGTTCATCGTCGCCCTGATCTTCCTCATCTTCTTCGTCATCTCCTTCTTGACGAACATCCTGGGCCCGCTCGTCCCGGATATCATAAACAGCTTCAGCCTGAGCCTGACCCTGGCCGGTTTCCTGCCCTTTGCTTTTTTCGTCGCCTACGGAGTGATGTCGATCCCTGCGGGGATGCTGGTCGAGCGTTACAAGGAAAAGCGAGTCATGCTGGCGGCCTTCCTCATGGCCCTGGCGGGGGCCCTGCTTTTCGCCTCTGTGCCCCGGTTTTCCGTCGCCCTGGCCTCACTTTTTCTGATCGGAATCGGGATGGCCATGCTCCAGGTGGCCATCAACCCTCTGCTGCGAGTGGCCGGAGGGGAGGAGCATTTCGCTTTTAACTCCGTCTTCGCCCAGCTGGTTTTCGGCCTGGCCTCGTTCTTGAGTCCGATGGTCTACTCCTACCTTGTCCTCAACCTGCCCGAGTCATCGGGCACGAGCAACGCCCTTCTCGAGATCCTCAGGAAGGTGGTGCCGGGCGAGCTTCCCTGGGTTTCCCTGTACTGGGTTTTTTCCCTGATCACGATCGGCATGGTGATACTCCTCGCAGTCGTCCGGCTGCCCAGGGTCGAGCTCAAAGAGGAAGAGCGGGCCGGAGCCTGGGCCGTCTACAAAGAGCTCTTCCGAAAAAAGATTGTCATCCTCTATTTCCTTGGGATATTCGCCTATGTCGGAACCGAACAAGGAGTGGCCAACTGGATCTCGAAGTTCCTGGCCACGTACCATGGTGTCGATCCTCAAACCAAGGGGGCCTCGACGGTCTCTCTGTTCTGGGGCCTGATGACCGCGGGTTGCCTGCTCGGCCTGGTCCTGCTGAAGCTTTTCGACAGCCGCCGGGTTTTGATCGGGTTTGCGGCGGCGGCAATCGTAACCTTGAGCTGTGCTCTATTCGGGCCCGGTCCCGTGGCGATCGTCGCCTTTCCCCTGATGGGGTTCTGCGCCTCGGTGATGTGGTCGATCATCTTTTCCCTGGCCCTCAATACCCTAGACAGACACCACGGCTCCTTCTCGGGCATTTTGGTCACCGGGATAATCGGCGGGGCGCTGGTGCCGCTCGTCATCGGTTGGCTTGGTGATCGCCTGGGCCTGCGTTTCGGGATGTTGTTCCTTTACCTGACTTTGGCCTACATCCTGAGCATCGGGTTCTGGGCCCGGCCGCTGATCACCAATGCGACGATCAGCCTGAGGAAAAAGAAGGTGGAGGCCTGAAGACAATGGCCAGGGACGCGATCATCGGCATCGATATGGGCGGCACCAAGGTCAGCATCGGCCGGGTGGAGGACGGGCGGATTGTTCGCCACGTCTCCGCCGCCGTGAGCGGGCAGGGATCGGAGCAGCAGGTCATCGAGGAGGTCATAGGGGCAGTCGATCAGGTTTTCGACCCGGCCATAGCTGGAATCGGAGTCGGGGTGCCGAGTGTCATTGACGTGGAAAAGGGAATCGTCTATGACGTCCAGAACATTCCGTCGTGGAAAGAGGTCAGGGTCAAGGAGATCCTGGAAAGGCGTTTCGGCCGGCCCGTCTATGTCAATAACGACGCCAACTGTTTTGCCGTCGGAGAAAAATATTTCGGGAAAGGGATTAAATACCGGCATCTCGTCGGGCTGATCGTCGGCACCGGCCTGGGGGCCGGGATTATCCTCAACGGCCGCCTCTACAGCGGCCCCAACTGCGGCGCCGGGGAATTCGGCATGATCCCTTACAAGGAATCGATCCTGGAACACTACTCGAGCGGGCAGTATTTCACCAGGGCACATGGAGTCAGAGGAGAGGAGGTCCATTCCCGCGCCCGGAGGGGAGACCCGGATGCGCTCGCAATATTCGAGCAGTTCGGCGCCCATTTCGGGGACGCGATCATGACCATCATGCTGGCCGTGGACCCGGAGGCCATCATCCTCGGCGGGTCAGTCTCCAAGGATTATCCTTTTTTTGAGAAAGCGATGCGGGAGAGAATGAAGGTTTGCCCTTATCACAAAACTCTCGAACGGATGGTCATCGAGGTCTCCGACCAGCCCCAGATCGCCATCCTGGGCGCGGCGGCCTTGTATTTTGACGCCCAGTTTTCTGCTTGAGGCGTCGCCATAAGCAGCCGGCCACGGCGGAGATTGCGGAAAGCGTTTTAGTCCCGGGTGAGAAGATTATGTATAATAAACGCAGCCGACGAACATGCGCCCTTCCAGACCAATAGGGAAAAGGCCTTCGCCCTCCCTGATTCTCTGGCTTCTCCCGCTCCTCTCCGTTTGCCTCCGGGCCGGCCCGCCTCCCCAGCCTAACCTGCTTTTGATAACTGTGGATACGCTCCGCGCCGACCGGGTCGGTTTTTATTCCAGCCGGCATGTCCGTACGCCGCAGATTGACGGCCTGGCTGCCCGGGGAGTCGTCTTCACCCGGGCATTTTCCCATTGCACGACCACCCTTCCCGCGCACGCCAACATCCTTTTGGGCACAACTCCCCTGTATCACGGCGTCCATGACAACGCCAATTTTGTCGTCGCTGACGGATTCCTGACGCTGGCCGAACACCTCAAAAGTTTTGGGTACTCGACGGGAGCATTTATCGGGGGATTCCCTCTCGAATCCCGTTTCGGGCTTGCTCAGGGATTCGACACTTACGATGATCGTCTTGACCGGGTGGGCCCGACCCCGGGCGACAGTTGGACCCGCCGGGCCGAAGCCGTCCTGTCGAGCGCAATCGCTTGGCTCGAGGGTCGTAAAGCCCCTTGGTTTCTCTGGGTCCATCTCTGGGACCCCCACGAACCCTACTCCCCGCCGGAACCGTATAAGACCCGGTATGCGGACCATCTATACGACGGCGAAGTCGCTTATGTCGACACTGCGCTCGGAGAGCTCTTCGAGTATCTCCAACGGAGCGGCCTTGACCGTTCTTCGCTCGTTATCCTGACCGGGGACCACGGTGAATCGCTGGGTGAGCACGGCGAAAGCACTCACGGATTCCTGGCCTACAATGCAACGCTCTGGATTCCCCTGATTATCGCCCATCCCGGGCTGGACCACAGGGTCGTGAGATCTCCTGTATCGCACGTTGACATCTTCCCGACAGTCTGCGAACTCCTCGGCGTCGGGAAACCCGCCCACCTCCAGGGTGCCTCGCTCGTCCGTGACATGAATGGGGAGCCGGCCGATCGGCGTCCCACCTATTTAGAATCGCTCACTCCGTTCTACAGCATGGGCTGGGCGCCCGTTTCGGGATTCATCGATAAAGACGAGAAATTCATCGATTCTCCCGTCCCGGAGATCTACGACCTGGGAGAGGATTTCGACGAGTCCGAGAATCTTGCCGACGCGAAGAAGGTGCCCGGCAAAAGGAAGAAACTCGGCGAACTGGTCCGATCTCTCTCGTCAAGTATGACGGACGGGGCTGCACATGATTCAGAAAGGGAGACGATCGAAAGGCTGCGCAGCCTCGGCTATGTGGCGGCGTCCCCCGGCGGCGGGAAGCCGAGCCGGGCCGAGTTCGGCCCGGGAGACGACGTCAAGGCGCTGCTGCCGTTCTACAATGAGGCTATGGATGCCCTTCGCCTCTATGAAGCAGGAAGGGCGGACGAGGCTATTGCCAAGGCCAAGGCCGTCATCGGTGCCAAAAGAAATATCAGCACGGCCTACCTCAACCTGGCCCACTTTTACAAGGAGGAAGGCCGGGGAGCGGAGGCGGCCTCAGTTCTCAAACAGGGGCTCGAAGCCTTGCCCGAAAACTACTACATCTTCCTCGAGTACGTCACCTGTCTGTATGAAATCGGTGATTTCGAGGCGGCGATCCTAGTGTTCGAAGGCAAGCGGCCGCCTCAGGTGGAATTCGACCCGCTCGTCTGGAATTATGTCGGGCTCTCCTGGCTCAGGAAGGGAAACGAGCCAAAGGCTCGGGAGTGCTTCGAGAAAGCTCTGTCGATCGACTGCGATTCCTCCATCTCGTGGTATAACCTGGGCAATCTTGACTATTTCGTATTTCAATCCACCCAAGATCGGTCGCATCTGGAGCCGGCGGCCCGGAGCGTGAGGAAAGCGGCCGCCCTGGACCCCACGAATGGCCCGGCCCGGTACGTCTTAGGCGTGACACTCTATCAGCTTGGGGATTTCCAGGGGGCCATCTCGAACCTGGAAGGGGCGCTGGCGCTCGACCTGGAAACCCCCGAGGCGCTTTATTATCTCGGCTTGGCCCATATCAGGCACGGTGATATCCAAAAAGCCTGCGTCCGCTTGCGAGAGTATAAGAAGACTTCCCATTTTGACCGCCTTTCGGCTGCGGAAAAGGAGTCCGTCGACGAGATCATCTCCCGGTTTTGTAAGAACGACAAGCCGTCGTAGAGGGGGCCTTGGCAGTGCCCGTAAAAACCCGAACCTGAAGGCTAATTGTCCAGACGTTCGAGAAGGGATTTGACGAGAGGCTGGTCATTCTTGATCTGGAGGGAGCGGGCTAGGGTTTGGCGGGCTTTTTCTTTCTCTCCGATCTCCAGATAAACGCTCCCGAGGAAATTCAGAACCTCGATGGACTCGACGTTCAGTTCGGTGGCCTTCTCAAGATAACGGGCCGTACGCTCCAGATCTCTTTTTCCGTAGAAGATGCTGCCGAGAATGATGAAAACATCGCCCCCGGCAGTGTCGTCTTCCGCCAGAGGCAACAGGAGATCGAGGGCCGGGCCGTCGTTCCCCTCGAGCGCGTAGCAGCGGGCCAACTGGATTTTCGCAGCCACATGGTTCGGAGCAAAGCTTAGGGCCAGCCCGAAGAACTGGCGGGCCCTCGGATAATTTTTTCTGAAGAGCGCCTGCGTCCCGAGCTGCGTATACATCTCCGCCGGTGAGGGGTTATATGGCTGCTCGAAGGAAAAGGCCCCCTGCGATTGTGGAGCCGATGAGAGCAAGAATCCGGCGGATTGTTCGACGACCGGCGTCGTGGTGAGCGCATCTGTGACGCTGACCGAGAGCGTGTACTTGCCGTCAACGAGCCCCTTCGGCGAAAAGAGTTTCTTAACGGACAAAGATCTCTCGTCGGCCCGAAGAGCGAGAACTTCGGCGTCTGCCCTGACCCTGTTGTCCCGGGCATCCCGGATGGCGTACTCGATGCGGTAGTCTCCGGAGTCGGCCGCTTGGCGATAGACTTCGAGATACAGGTAGATGTTTTCGTCCGGGCCAAAAACGGCCTTGGACCTCGGGGTGACCTTGTTTCTGCCGAAGGTGAAGGGCGTTTTCCCGGAGGCATCGGCCGCCGCGGCGGGAATCGACTCCATGCCCGCGGCCAGCAGCAATGGGGTCGAGCGGGCGCCGGCGGGAAGGGAGAGGCGGAGGTCCTTTTCGCCGACCCGGCTGCTGACATAGTCCCGGAGGAGGATATTCATCGTATATTCGCCGGGGATGAGGAGCTGGGAGAACGCATAGCCGAGGCGATAGCCCTTCTTGGCTTCCATTTCGCTCTCGGTGAGCTCGACGCTGAGCTGGTCGTTGAATTGGACAATGACGTTTCGGTCCGGGTCGCGGATCGTCACATAGATATCCTCCCGGCCATAGCTCTTGTCGCCGGCTTTTTCAAAGGTCAGGTTTTCCGGCAAAATGTTAAGGATGGCGTCGTAGAAGATGTTGCCGTGCCCGTCGTCGGTGAAAAATCCCTCGACGTCGAAAGGCAGCTTCTCATAGGAAACGGTGGTCGTCACCCGGGGCTTGAGGGAAGGCTTCAGGGCTTCGAAAGCCCTCGAATTTCTGAGCGTGGCCAGAATCCGTTCGGATTCGAGCCGGTCCATGCCCGGCGTGATGCTTTGAGTCGCCATCAAGAAATCGATGCCCATATAGCTTCGGATGAGCTTTTTAATCTGCGAATCGTCGCCTTGCCTGAAGTCGTAATGGCGCTGCGGGACGAGGTACTCAAGACCGTCGAAGAGCGGGCTGTAGAGCCGGTAATCGCCGACGCCCCACTGCTTGAAGAACAACAACCTCAGCGAGCTCGGGAACCCGGGTACGCTCAGGCTGGAGTAGTTCCAGACTTCGCATGGAAAGACATATTTGCCCGAGGTCTCGCTATCAATCGTGTCCGGCGGCCCCAGGAGAATGGTGATCCGGCCACGGTCGGTGTGGAGGCCGTGCTTGCTTTTTGCGGCAGCCAGACGGCGGTAATGCTCGTCCTTGAATTCGTTCGCCGGCGTCAGGGGAACAGGGTCAAGCCGGGCCCAGAAGGCGTCGATAAAGGCGTTCCGCTCGCCATCGGTCTTCAGAGAAAGGAATAGTTTCTTTTCCTCGTCGGTAATGAGGTAGTGGACCTCATCCTTGAGCCAGGTTTCGTACTGCTTGTCGAATTGGGACGTCTGGAAACGAGCCGGAAAGGGAAAGGCGGCCGCGATCACAAGAAAGATCGCGCCCGGGATGAAAAAAGAGCGGCGGACAGCCATTGGGGAAAAGGCTAGGCTTTTCGCCTTAAAAAATCAAGGGGGAACCCGGCCGGGTCCCCCCTTTGGCGTTAATCTTCTAGAATCTGAACCGCAAGCCGAGCTGGGCTTCGAGGGGCATGGTCGTGGAACTGGGTTGTCCGTAGGTTTCGGGTGTGTCGACGTCTCCCAAGTAGTCGCGGAAGTTAACGGTGTTGAAGGTGTTGAAGAGCTCGGCGATGACTTCGATTTGATAGCGGTCCGAGAACATGAAGAACTTGGAGAGCCGGAAATCGAGCTGGGTGAAATTGTCATCTCCGCGCCCGTACATCCGGTGCGGGATGTCCGCCGGAAGGTCGGAGTAGCCGTCGTCGTTCGGGTCGGAGCTGTCATAGATATTGTACGGCCTGGGCGTGTTGAACCGGAACATGGCTGCGAACTGGAACCCAAGGGGAAGCTCGACAATCCCGCTGAGGAACAGCCGGTGCCGCTCGTCCGTGTCGATGGGGCCCCATTCTTGAGAGCCGTTGGGCTGGTTCTCCAGATAGCAGGTCACGCCCCAGCCGTCTGTGCCCCGGTAATTGACCGTGCTCTGGCCGCCGGAGTATGAGTAATTGGCCCTCAGCTCGAACCTCTGGCTGAATCTCTTCCTGGCCGAAATATACAGACCGTCGTAATGGCCTTTGCCGACGAAGCGCGGCATCCAGACCGACTGCTGGTAATCGTTGGAGAGCGTGTAGCTGTCCGTCTCGGAGTGATACCGGTTCAGCTCGTCCCCTTTTCCTAATCCCCTCGTTTCTGTATGGACGTAATTCACATCAACGGCGAAATCCGGAGTGATCTGCTGGGAGAAACCAATGTTGAAGTGGTGCGTGTAGGGATACTCGAATTCCGGGCCGATCGCATCGGTGCAGAGCCCGGGTGTGATCAGGTTAGCCGGCAGGTTGGTCGGGTTGCTGGGGTTGTCGGGCTGCCAATAGGAACCGTCGGGGTTCAGGATTCCGGATGTCAGGCGGTTATAAAACTTCATGCTCCAGGGATCCGCCGCCAGAAAAGTCGCCGCGTACATGAAGGTCTCGGCATAGAGCTGGTCGTAGAAGATGCCGTAGCCGCCGCGGATGATTGTCTTTCCGGTCCCAAACATGTCGTAAGCGAACCCGAGCCGCGGGGCGATGTTGTTCCAGTCGTGCTTGAGCCCCGCGTCCTGGAATCCCGGAACGTAATTGGCCAGGAACTGGACTGAGGCGAGCCCGCTTTGGTCGAACTCGAGGCCGGTGTTGTAGTCGTAGCGGATGCCCAGGTTCAACGTCAGCCTATCGCTGATCCTCCAATCGTCCTGGACGAAGAGGCCGATCGAATGATACCTGTTGCCCGAGAAGCGCCAGGCGTCCCCGGAGTAGTATTCGATCTGGCGGATCGGCGAGTCGAAACTCGCGTAGCCGCTGACGTAGCGGTAGTACCAGCTTTCTCCAAAGATATAGAGCAGGTCCAGCCGCGGCATGTAGTAGTAATCGACGCCGAACTTGAAATCATGGGCGCCGTGCCAGTCGTCGACGTGCAGGGATAAGTCATCGCGGAGCTGGTACTTGGTCTGTCTCGTCTCCTGGGGCATATTTCTGGCCTGGCCGAACCCGCCGATGCTGAAATAGCGCGTCGGCTCGGTCGAATTCGGGTCGGAGCGGTTGTCGAAATACTGGTAGACCGCGCGGGCTTCGTTGAGGAGGTTCGGTTTGACGATCCAGGTATGGCTGAGCATGAGGTTGTGGTTTGTATTTTTTGAGGAGTAGCCGTTCGAGACGGCGTACTCGCCGCCGATGCCGAGGTTCTCGGTCTTGTCGTACTGGAAGCCATAGCGGAGTTTCAGGCTATGCTGGGAATTGATCTGGTGGGTCAGGTTGACGGTCAGGAGGTTCTGGCTGAAGGGTACCTCGAACTCGCCCTTGTACTCGTTAAAGATGTCTTCGCCGTACATGTCCACGATGGCGAAGGCCGCCTCCTGGACCCGTTCGAAGGCCATGAAAAAGTGGGTTTTGTCCCTGACGATCGGGCCGCCGATCGACGCGCCGTAGTTGTAGCGGTGGAACTTTGGCTTGTCGTACCCCCCGAGCTCGTCTTGGAGCTGTTTCTCATAATAGCTCAGGCTCCGCAGGCTGGCATCCCGCAGAAAGCCGAAGATGCCGCCGTGAAGCTCGTTGGTCCCCGCCTTGGTCAGGACCGTGATGATCGTCCCCTGGCTCCGGCCGTACTCGGCTTTGAACTGGTTCGTGGCTACGGAGAACTCCTCGACACCTTCGGTCGTGAAGATCTGCAGCGGGCCGCCGACCATGTTGTCCTTGCTGTCGGCTCCGTCAATCGAGTAATAGACCGCCCGGCCGCGAAATCCTCCGACGCTGAAGTGCGACATGCCGTTCTTGGTCGGGTCATAGGAGCCCATTTCAGTTGTGCCGGGTGCCAGAAGGGCCAGGTTGGCGAACTGGCGCGTCAGCAGGGGAAGGCTTTCGACTTCCTTGTCGGTGACGATCGTCGAGATCTCGGACTTGGTCGCTTCGATCAGCGGCGTTTGGGCGACGACCGTGACTTCCTCCTCGACGGCGGCCTGTTCCATAGTAACGTTCAAGGCCTTCGTCTCATTGACCAGCAATTCAAAGCCAGTCATGATTTTTGTCTTGAACCCCGCCAGCTTGAAGGTGATATCATAAATAGACGGACTCAGGGCCGAGAGCCGGTAACGGCCCGTGGGGCCAGATACTGAAACCCTGGTGACCCCGGAGCGAGCATCCTTGGCCGTGACATCGACGCCCGGAAGCGCGTTGCCCTGGTCATCCTTAATAGTCCCCTCGAGGTTGGCGGTGGCCTGCTGGGCGCGGGCTGCGGTGAAGACGCCGACGACGAGGAGCGCGAGAAGAATAGCTGTAGCTTTTCTCAAATTGTCCTCCCTCATTAGCCCATTTACAATGCATTTAACGAAAGAATCCGGCTGAAGATACGCTTATCCAGAATCTCATTCTCACCTCCTTTCGTCTCTCCCCGATGCTCATTTCTTGACCAGGGACTTCAATTGTTCGATAACGCCCTTAACCCTCTCGATCTCCTTGGCGTCCGTGATGAGGGCAATATACTTTTCATAGTTGGTTACCGCTTTTTCGAACTCACCGCTTTGGGTGTAGGCGATGCCGAGCGAATGGAAAGTAAAGGGGGCCTTGGGATCGATGGCCGCCGCTTTCTCCAGGAATTCGGCTGCTTTGACGCCCTGGCCCGAATTGAGATAGAGGAGGCCGAGGGACGAGTGCAGGCCGGCGTTCTCCGGATAGGCTCGGGTCGCCTCTTCGAGGATCGGGATGGCCTCTTCGGACTTCTTCAGCCTGACGAAGGTGTTAGTCAGGTTGGTATAAGCATCGAAGAAGTCGGGCTTGAGCCGGACGGCCTCCCGGAAAGACCCGGCCGCTTCTTCATATCGGCCGAGGTTGAAAGCGCAATTGCCGAGGTTGAAGTGGATGGCTGCCAGGTCCGGGTGAATGGCCAGAATCTCGCGGTAGAGGGCCGCCGCTTCTTCGTACTGGCTCTGCTTGAAGAGTTCGGTCGCCCGGAAATTCTGGTCCTCCCATTCCGGCTTCACGCTTTGTTTGGCCTCGGGGGCGAGGACCGCGTCGAAGACATTCTCTTTGTCGGGCAGGATGGAAATCCGGCCTTCGAGGACCTGGAAACCCGCCCTTTCAAGCTTCAGCTTGTAGTCGGCGGGGAGGATGCCCATCATGTAATAATTCCCTTTCCGATCTGTCTCCAGGGAATAGGCCTGGCCACGGGACGTGTCGAGGAGCATGATCTTTACATCGGGAAGGGGCTGGCCGTTGATGTCGGTGACCTTGCCCTTGATCGTTCCGGTGACTAAGGGAAAAGAGGCGGTCGCGAAGGCGCATAAAAACAGCAGAAAAAGAAGACCGCCTGGAATCTGTCGGCAGCTCACTTAAACACACCTCCGGAGTTTAAATGTATCTCGGCCGTTTTCCGAATCAAATACAAAATTAACTCCGCAGGCAATCCATTGTCAAGCGACTTCCAACTCAGTAATACGAGATTTGGCTTTTTTAGTTTGTGTCGGGCTCGAACTTGCCGTAAAGACAGTCGCAGGACGAACCGCTACCGGATTTTTTGGCCGGTGGAAAAGACGTTGTCCAGCCAGGCCCGGGAAAATTTAACCTTCTGGGCCGCCGTCTCGCCGAATTTCTTGTACTTGCTCCCGCGGGAGATAAGCGTTTCATGAATGACCCGGCCTTTTAGTTCCTTCTTGATCTCTTGCGGGACCTTCGTAGTGTCGAAGAAGCTGCAGGAAAAAAGGTCGAAGCAGGCTTTGCGGCTCTCCTTGAAGACGTGGAGCGCGATGTGACTTTCGGCGATCATGGTCAGGCCGGAGATGACCTCCTGCCGGCCGGACCGGCTCTTAGCGACGTAAGGCCGGATGATGGGGGTCATGCCGATCTTAGAGGGTAGGCCGTCAAGGTAGGCAAAAATCCCGTCCATCGTGTCGGGGCCCGTGTAATCGTCGATGTCAAGGAAGAGGTGGGGGCCGAAATCTTTCTTCACGTCCATGGCCGGACGGACCGGCCGCTCGCCCGCCGTCCTGTTGATGCAGTTTTCGAATTTTGTCTCCGCGGGGAAGACGTCGTCGATCAGGGAATGCAGTCTCTTCCGGTCGAAGCTCCCGGGACAGAGAAAATCGACGAAAAAGGCGCCCCGGTAGGAGAAGGTATGAAGCGTGAAATGGCCGCCGGCGAGGAAGACGAAAGCGCTGATCCCGCAATCTTCAGGAACGACTCCGTTATAATAGGGCAGCACGAACGGCGGCATGACGGTCTTGACGCCGAGCTTGAGGGGAACTTCCTCCAGGAATTCGTGGACGAGCAGGATGTCGTCCAGCCGCGAGCGGTAGCCGTTGTAGGCGTCATAAAGAAAGTGATACATTGCTCTCCCCATGTTTGGCAATGATAAATCGATGTGTCCTCGTATGTCAAATGGAATGGGAACCGGCGTAAAGTGGCCAGGAAGCTGGGCGGGCTGTGACGTTGTGATTTTCCGGGGGACCACACCTTCTGATAGTTGAACCCGTTCAGCGAATGCCCCTTTTTTGTGAGATGTGTCCTGATTCCGAAAAGAAAAAGAGGACCGTCCCCATTATTTCAGCTGCTATTTTCGTTGCCCCTGTTTGTAGGCGATAGAATCCATTATCTGTTTGAAGTGCGGATGATTACGGATATTAGCCAGCAAGGGATCCCGCTCGAACCACTCCGCCCGCTCATCTCCGATGCGCACTGCGCGGTCCAGCCATTCGAGAGCTTTCTCTGTTTCTCCCAGAATAGAGTAGAAACTCGCGGCCAGCGAAATGTTGGAGGGCGAGATCTCCAGGAATTTCAAAACCTCATCGTCCATCTCTTTCCGAGCTTCAGACCTCGCTCCCTCGGCGGCGCACTGCACCGCCCAGGCCACCCGGGTCATGAAGTTCTTCCTATCTGCGGATGGGACCCTGTCGAGAGTGAGGCGGGCTTGCGCGGAATCCCCCTTTTCCAGGTAAACCCTCCAGAGATAGATCAGGGCATAAATATTTTTTGGATCCTGTTCCAGGATTTTGTTCAGTTCGCGAACGGCCTCGTCCGAAGCCCCTTCTTGCCTCAATGTGTCGCCGAGGTTCATCCGCGCCGGGAAAAAAGATGGGTTCGTTTCGAGGGTTTTTTCAGCTAGACTTCGAGCGGACGCGAATTCGCCGTTGAGCATGTAATAATTGATGAGCCACATAGGAGCGTCCAGGTCGGACGGGTTGGCCTTCAGCGCCTTGTCCACTTCCCCCGGAATAAGCTCTTTTCTGCCCTGGAACAAATAAACGGCTGCAAGGGCGGAGTGAACGCGGCCTGAGCCAGGGTCGTCTTTTAGCGCGCGGAGGAGCTCTTCTTCGGACTTGTAGAGCAGCTGGGCGTCGTTGGAAATACCGCCGTCTATCTGGAGCACATAGGTGAACCCGTATTCGGCTCGGGCAGCGGCGAAATGAGAATCAAGATCGAGCGCCCGCTCCAGCATGCGCCGGCCGGTGTCCAAGTCAAAACGAGTTCTCATCACCATTATTGCGCGCTCGTAGTATTCATTGGCTTCCTTATTTGGCGAAAACCGTTCGCCCGTGCTTAGCTTCTGACCTTGTCCAAGTGATGGTGGCGTCGGCGGCCGTCTTTTTGACACCTGAAAAATTAGGCCAGCAATAAGTGCCATAATCACCAGGCCGGCCGGGAGCAGCCAGCCTGACGACTTTCTCCGGCGGGGCGGGACGGACGGGATCACCCGGGCGTCTGATCCGATGGCTTCGATCGCCGCGGCCAATTCGCCGGCATGGAGGTAGCGCTGGCCGGGTTCTTTGGCCAGGCAGCGGAGCAGGACGGGGTGGAGCGGGGCCGGGACCCGCGCCAGCAGCGGCTCTACGGGCTCACGGAGGATGGCCGAAGTCAGCTCAAAGGCCGTCCGGCCCTTGAACGGCAGCGTCCCAGTCGCCATCTCGTAGAGCACGACGCCAAGCGCCCAGATATCGCTGCGTTTGTCTGCCGTCCCTCCCCTTAGTACTTCGGGCGAGAGATAAGGGAGCGTGCCCGCTATGGAACGGTCATCGGCCAGCGGATGTTGGGAAAGAGTCAGCGTGGCCAGCTCTTTCCGAGGCAGACGCATGGCGAGACCGAAGTCCAGTACTTTCACCCGTCCCTCCGGCGTGATCATGATGTTGGCCGTCTTCAGATCACGATGAATGATGCCATGTGCGTGGGCATGGGCTATCGCTTCGGCAATCTGTGCGGCGGTCCGGATAAGAGTGTCGAACGGAAGTCCTTCTTCAGGAGAAATCAACGAGGCAAGCGGCTTCCCGGGGATAAGCTCCATAGCGATGTATGTCTGGTTATCGGATTTGCCGACTTCGTAAATTGTGCAAATACCGGGATGATTCAATGTTGATGCGGTCCGCGCCTCGTACAGGAGGAGGTCCTGGGCCGCCGTCCCGGGGACGTCTTCCCAGAGCATAACCTTCAAGGCGACATCCCGGCCGAGGCTCGTGTCGTGCGCCCGGTAGACCGCTCCCATTCCTCCGGCGCCCATTTTCTCGATGACCTGAAACCGGCCGAGACTCCGGCCGATCAATGATGAATTCGGCGGCTTGCGGAAATCCGGATCATCTTGGGAAGGAGGCTTGGCTGTCATGAGGATTTGCGTCGGAGCGGCATGAAAGGCCTCTTGTTTGCTGACCTCGGCGAGACAGGAACGTCTCTTTTCATGCCCACTATTATACACTGAGATTGCATAATTTATCGTTGACAGCATTTAAATGGGGACGGTCCTATTTTTTTTCTCCCTATCCTCCCTCATAAGCGTTAAGATTCAA
>Ga0105100_10001396_pt1 | contig 14212 bp, 9 predicted proteins | sample PPLLak12cMay2015_2_FD_87033 | JGI IMG/M metagenome (GOLD analysis project Ga0105100, IMG submission 87033) | Freshwater sediment microbial communities from Prairie Pothole Lake near Jamestown, North Dakota, USA - PPLs Lake P8 Core (1) Depth... | ecosystem: Environmental > Aquatic > Freshwater >...
CAGAAGATGCAGGAATGGGCCGAAGAACGCGAAAATCCCTATAAGCCCCAAGAAAGCTGCCGCAATACCTCCCAAGAAAACCTTCATAATCCTTCCTCCTTTAACAGTTTCGCAACACGTTTGGAATCACCCACATCGTAGAGAACCACTTTGACCGCTGTGCGACAACGACCGACCACCCTCAAATTACAAGGAAAAACGGCTACTGCTTAGCACGCCGAACCTAAGATTGCAAGACCCAAATGCATGGATGCCGCCATGCGTGCCACCCTGCCGGGACTGTCTTTGTTGGCCCGCAAGCGTCCAACAGGCGAAAGTGTCGATGGCGAAGGCAAAGGGGTGGGCCCCGATCACCTGGACGAGCAAACGATCATGATTTGAACGTGTTGACATGCTCATCGCTCGATGTTTTCCGGGTCACGAGAGCTCCTTGATTCAAATAACCAACATCACTCTGCGAAGCTGTCTCAGTCACATTGGCACAGAGGCCCAGGTGCTTGCATATTCCCTCCACCAGCTCCAGGTTCTTCTCGGTCCCTTACTGCACCTAACCGTTGAGGTCTATGCTCCCGGCGCCTTCCAGTTTCAAGATGACCTTACGGGCAATCAAATCCAGGGTTGACCGGGAAGTTGAAAAGTTGAGGAATTCACAGGCACTGATCAGAGGCGGGCAGGCGGGTCGCATGTGCACCTCCCGTGCGCTGTGGTCGAACAGCAATTGAACGTCATTATTGAGCTGGGTCCCGCGACCTCATGAGCCGAAATCTCAAACCACAAAAGGACTCAACTTGCTAGGCTGAGTCCTTGAATTTACTGGGGTGAGTGATGGGACTCGAACCCACAGCCTCTGGGGCCACAACCCAGTGCTCTAACCGTTGAGCTACACCCACCATCCATGAAGTGGATAAGTTATCTTGATAGCAGACATTGGCTCCGGAAGCAAGAAGAAATCAGGCACTCGGGCGTCCACTTCGAGCCTGGGCGCGTGAGCGCGACTGCCCCTTGTCGCTCGCTCCAGCCACTTTCAGTAACCGGCGAAAAGCTGGACGCAAAGGTTGCCGTAGCATCCAATCCCGACCAGCTGGTATTCGGGGTTGAGCAGGTTCTCACGGTGCGTCCGGCTGTCCATGAGTGCCCGGTGCATGGCTTGGGCCGAGGCATCACCGCGCACCAGGTTCTCCCCCGCACAACGGAAGCGGCTGCAGGAATAGACCAGATCCCAAACGGGGTTCTTTCCCGTCCTGGCATCCTTGTGATCGAACCGACCGCTCCGGGCCATCTGCCTGGCACGCTGTTCAGCCGCGGTGGCCAGGCAGTCATCCCAGCGCAGTCTTGCGTTCTCCCGGCTGGCCAGCCTGTAGAGCTCATGTTCCAGAGACGGTCGAACGTCTTCACGTTTCTGGTGGACCTGAACCGGCGGCTGAGGCTGCACCCAGGTCCTCCGATAATCCTGACTCCCGCACGATGCGGCCAGAACGGCGCCCAGGCAAACCGCAAAATGGCCCCACACCAGCACGTGTCGGAACTTCCAACGCACCATCGTTGCTTCACCTCGGATTCTCTGTTAGTAAGGAGTCCACCCTTGCAGTGCAGATGACGACCCGACCCGCCCAAGGTCCAGCACCCCGATCAATGGACATGACGCATAGACTCCATCAGACTTCGAAGGACCCAAGGGCTGCAAAGGAGGGGTGACCGTCCGTTGCAATGACTCGGGCCAGCAGCTTAATCCCAAAAGACGCGGCGGGCAACATCCAGGCTCAGGAACTGGATACCCTGCGGCACCAAACTCGGCGAAAAGGACTAACCCCACCAAGGGAGATGCCATGAGCTCATTCGTTCACCTGCACGTCCACACACAATACAGCCTTCTGGACGGCGCCATTCGTCTGAAGGACCTCATTCATACGGCACGCAGCTACGAGATGCCGGCGGTCACCATCACCGATCACGGCAACATGTTCGGAGCACTCGAATTCTACGAGAAGGCCAGGAGCGCAGACATCAAGCCCATCATCGGCTGCGAGGTGTACCTCGCTCCGCGAAGCCGATTCGACCGACAGGTGAGGGGTGAGGCCGGCGGTCCCGCCGAAGAGGACCGCAGCTACCACCTGCTCCTTCTGGCCAGGGACCGGGCGGGCTATCAGAATCTGCTGAAGCTGGTTTCCGCCGCCTACCTCGAGGGTTTCTACTACAAGCCCCGCGTCGACAAGGAGATCCTGCGGCAGCACTCCGAAGGCCTCATCGCCCTCTCCGCCTGCCTCAAAGGTGAAGTGGCCTCCCATCTGCTGAAGAACCAGGCCGAGCACGCCCGTCGGGCCGCACGGGAATATGCGGAAATCTTCGGGCCGGATGGCTTCTACCTCGAGCTCCAGGCCAACGGGCTTCCCGAACAAGCCATCGTCAACGACGGCCTCATCGCCCTCGGCAGAGAGCTGGGTCTCCCGCTCGTGGCCACCAACGACTGCCACTACCTGCGGAGGAGCGACGCCCGCGCTCACGAGATCCTTCTTTGCATCCAGACCGGAAAGACCATCCTCGATGAGAAGCGCATGAAGTTCCAGACGGACCATCTCTATTTCAAGTCACCCGATGAAATGGCCCGCGAATTCGCTCACGTTCCGGAAGCGCTCGAAAACACTTTCCGCATCGCCGAACAGTGCAATCTCAAACTCGAGCTTGGCCATTACCATTTCCCGGCCTTTCCCCTGGATCCCGGGGAAAGCGTCGACGACCGGTTCGAAAAATCCGCGTGGGAAGGATTTCGGGATCGGCTGGCTCTCATCGGCAAGAGGCGCCCGGATTTTTCCGATCAGGATGCAAAGGACTACGAGGAACGGCTCCGCTACGAGCTCGACGTCATCAAGGAAATGGGTTTTGCCGCTTACTTTCTGATCGTGGCCGATTTCATCAATTACGCCAAGAATCGTAAGATTCCCGTCGGTCCTGGCCGCGGATCCGCGGCGGGCAGTCTGGTGGCCTATGTCATGAAGATCACCGACCTGGACCCCATCGAGCACGGGCTCATCTTCGAGCGCTTCCTGAACCGGGAGCGCATCAGCATGCCGGATATCGACGTGGACTTCTGCGTCCACGGCCGCGAAGAAGTGCTCAAGTATGTCGCCGACAAATACGGAAAGGACCGGGTGGCCCAGATCGCCACCTTCGGGACCATGCAGGCGAAGGCCGTCATCAGGGATGTGGGGCGGGCCCTGGCCATGCCATACAACGAAGTGGACCGGATCGCCAAGATGATCCCCCCGACCCTGGGGATGACCCTGGAGAAGGCGTTCCAGGTTGAGCCACGCCTCTCTGAAATCCAGCGCGACGACCCTCAGATCCGGGAGCTTTTCGAAATCGCCTTCGCCCTGGAGGGACTCACGCGGCATGCCTCCACCCATGCCGCGGGCGTGGTCATGGCCGACAAGCCCATCGTGGACTACATGCCGCTCTATCGCGGCCAGGACGAGGAAGTCGTCACCCAGTATTCCATGAAGTATGTCGAGAAAGCCGGCCTCATCAAGTTCGACTTCCTGGGACTGCGGAATCTCACGGTCATCCACAACGCCGTGCAGCTCATCCGCGACAACCATGGCATCGAGCTCGTCATGGACGAGCTCACCCTGGATGATCCGGATACCTATGCTCTGCTCAGCAGGGCCGACACAACGGGGGTTTTCCAGCTGGAAAGCTCAGGGATGCGCGACATCCTGCTGCGACTGCGGCCCGAGAATTTCGCCGACATCGTGGCCCTGGTGGCGCTCTACCGGCCGGGCCCCCTCGAGAGCGGTATGGTGGAGAACTACATCCAGGGAAAGCACGGGCAGATGGTGACCTACGATCTCGAAGAGCTGCGGTCCATCCTGGAGCCCACTTACGGCGTCATCCTCTACCAGGAGCAGGTCATGAACGTGGCCAGCGTCCTGGCCAACTACACCCTCGGGGAAGCCGACATCCTGCGGCGCGCCATGGGCAAGAAGAAACCCGAAGAGATGAAGGCCCAGCGGGACCGCTTCCTCTCCGGAACAGAGCAGAACCGCATCGATAAGGCCAAGGCGAACCACATCTTCGATCTCATGGAGAAATTCGCCGGATACGGCTTCAATAAATCCCACAGCGCCGCCTACGCCATCATCGCCTACCAGACCGCCTACCTCAAGGCTCACTACCCGGTGGAATTCATGGCCGCGCTGCTGAACAGCTTTCTCAACAGCACGGACCAGGTGGTCAAGCTCATCAACGAATGCGGCGAGAAGAAGATCGAGATCCTGCCGCCCGACGTCAACGCGAGCAACAAGGACTTCTCGGTGGTCGAGGGAAGAATCCGGTTCGGCCTGGGGGGCGTCAAGAACGTGGGCGAAGCAGCCGTGGAGGTGATCCTGCAAAGCCGCGACGCAGAGGGCTCCTTCAAGTCCGTTCACGACTTCTGCCAGCGGGTGGACAGCCAGAAGGTCAATCGGCGCGTCACCGAGCAGCTCATCCGCTGCGGCGCGTTCGATTCACTGCATCCCAACCGCGCTCCGGTGCTCGCTGCCCTGGACGAGGCCCTCGACCGGGCCCAGGCCTATCAGCGCGACCGCGCTTCGGGTCAGATGAATATGTTCGACCTTCTCAGGGCTAAGAAGAACGTTGCCCCCGCCGCTCCCAAGCTTCCCGATGTGCCTGAATGGGACTCCCGCATGAAGCTCCAGTATGAAAAGGAGTCGCTGGGCTTTTACATTTCCGGACACCCGCTCGACTTCTACGCCGACCAGATCGCCAAGCTCTGCACGACGCAGACAACGGGAGCCAAGGAACATCGCGAAGGCGCCGAAGTCATCCTCTGCGGAGTGCTCAGCGTGATCAAGGAGCTGACCACCAAGAAGGGCGACCGCATGGCTTTCCTGACCCTGGAGGACAAGGAGGGGACCATCGAAGTGGTTTCGTTTTCCGACACCTACCAGCAGAGCAAGGATTTGCTGGAGGAGGACGCACCTGTGGTCGTCATCGGAAAAGTGCAGCACGACGAGAAGAGTACCAAGGTCATCGCCGCCAAGGTTTTGAACCTGGACGATGCTCAGGTTCAGACCGTTGATGCGGTGCACATCCACCTTCCGGCCGGGACCACGGATCAGGATGTGCTCACGCGACTCAGGCATCTGCTCATGACCCACCCGGGTGAATGCAAGACCTTGCTGCACCTCAATGTGGACGGGAAAGCCGAAGCCGTCATCGCCCTCAGCCCCAAACTCCAGGTCAGCCCGACCACCGGCTTTTTTCAGGAGATGACTCAGCACTTCGGCAAGGATTGCTTGCAGACGGTCCTGAAGACTTGCCACATTTCCAATAACTGAGGGCGGGTATAGGTTTCGAGTTTCGAGTTAGGGCTCGGAGGAGCAGGGGGTGGATGCCGGGGGGCGAACCTCAGAGCGGCCTCTGCTGACCTTCGGTTGAAGAGCTGAAGGGATGGCTGTGTGTGCGGCAGTGACATGAAATGAAGACTGGGCACGGAAGCCAGTCTTTCTGATTGGCCCTCAGGCAGTCAGCCCTGGTCGGGGGAGGTGGTCCCGGCGAGGGCAGCACCGTCGCCTTCCGGACCGTACCGCAGGAAGAGGCTGCAGAGTGATGCGACGGCCATTGCTGCACCCAACAGCAGAAAACCCAGGGAAAATCGCTCCTGTTCCGCCAGAAACCCCATGAAGCTTGGAATGACACCGGCTCCCACGAGGACGGCGATGGGGGTGCAGAGCGAGATGGCGATCGAACGCCGCCGCGGTTCGACAATGCGGGAGAGGACGGCAAAACCCGCGGGGAAAAAGCACACCGAGAGAACCGACTGCAGGATCACCACCAGTGCAATCCAGGATTCGCCGGCCCAGGCGAGAAGTCCCGTGAAGATCCCCGTCAACAGGGAGAAGAGGAAGATGGCGCGCCTGGCTCCCAAACGATCCGCGAACATGCCGGAAATGAGCGCCATGAGCACACCGGGTATCCGCGCCACCGCCGTCAAACCGTTGGCCGCCTCCAGTTCAAACCCCTTGGTCGTTACGAGATACAAGGGGGTCATGGTGTACACTCCTATGCTTCCTCCAACGGCCAGCCCAAACAAAACCACCATCATCCAAAATGCGGGCAGGACTGCGATCTCCCTGAGCGCAAGGAGCCCCGGGGGTTCTCCTCGGAATTCACCACCCCTCCCCTTCCACGCATAGAGCACCGCCATGCCATAGCTTTGCAGCCCCATGAAGGCGAAGAGAGACCTCCATGAATGTTCAGGCCCCAGGATATCCACGATGACCGGTGCCGCCACAAATGCCAGATTCGGAGCCAGTTCGTGAATGGCCAGAGCCTTCCCCCAGTGCTCGGCTTTGACCAGGGACGTGATGCAGGCGATGCCCGACGGAAAATAGAGCCCCGCGCCAAGCCCCATGAAGAAAAGGGAGGATTTCAGGAGGAAGATGGAGTCGCTCCGGGAAACGCCGAGGGATGCCGTGCCCAGGAGTCCGCACGCAACCAGGATGACCGTTCGGTGAGAGATCCTTGAGCTCACCACTCCTGACATCAGCAGACCGATGGAGACACCGGCAGAAATCAGCAGAAAGAGCCGACCCGCCTCGGCATGACCGATCGCAAGCTCCCCCTCGATGCTCATGAGGAATGGGGCCAGGATGACCCTGGGAAGAAAACTCGAGAAGAAGATGCCCGCCAACAAAAGGAGTACGGGAATTTGGGCACGAAAAGGTGAGGTACTGGCGACGGAGTGATGAAGCGACATGGATTTGGGATATCTCTTCTTCTAGGATTCTGCGACAGGATTCCGTTCCCTCTCCATCTCCAGGATCGTCCAAAATCCAAACCACTGGGCAGGTGGAGTCATCCAGATGAGAATCGGGCAGGCCGAGGGGCTTCCAGTCCTCAGGCCAACGTCTGCAGCCCCACGCCATCGATGGTCCGTCGAAGGCCCTCGCGGAGCTGCACCCGGGGCCTCCAGGGGGAGTTGTTTTCCAGGGCGGCGATGGAAGCCAGAGAGTGACGGATATCCCCTGGCCTCTCGGGCATGAAGCGATGAGGGAAGGCATTCCCCGCCAAGTCCCGGATGGTGTCGGCGAGCTCGAGGATGGAAATGCTGACGCCGGTTCCGGCGTTATAGACGCCGGGAGGCAGAGGCATCCTGAAATCCCCCAGGCCGGCTGCCGCCAGGTAGGCTGATACGATATCCGCCACATAGATGAAGTCCCGCGTCTGCTGCCCATCCCCGAAGATGGTGAGGGGCTCACGCGCCAGGGCAAAATCGATGAAGCGGGAAATGACCCCGCTGTAAGGGCTCCTGGGATCCTGGCGTGGTCCGTAAATGTTGAAACAGCGCAAAGCCACCCCGATGGAGCTCGACGCCACGCGCTGTGAGCTCAGGTGCTTGGCCCGCCCGTAAGGGCTCAAATGCTTCGTCTCTGGCGTGATATAGCCTTCCAGGAGGGGCAGTCGCTCGTCCTCCCCATACTCCGCCGCAGACCCCGCAAAAACAAAGCGGCTGAGCCCCAAATCCTCGGCCTCCCTGAGCAGATCTTCGGTCGCACGCCAGTTCACGCGCATCGTCTCTTCTTCATGGTCCACCGAATAGGGAACGCTCACAATGGCCGCGAGATGGAAACAGACATCCAGCGCAGGATACTCCTTCCTCAGCCGACCCAGAAGACCGTGCTCCTCCACCGAGCCCTCATGGAAACGAAAGTCCGGATGGTTCTGGAAGGATTCCATGTTCTCGCGATGCCCGGAGAAGAAATTGTCCACCCCGACCACCGGCAAGTTCAGGGCGAGCAGAGCCTCCGCCAGATGGCTGCCGACAAACCCGGCGACTCCCGTGATCAAACACCCTCTACTCATACGCACTCCCGCCTCTCATACGGCCTTCCAACCCATGAGGTAATAGGCCGATATCGTTAATATTTTTCCGTGGCATTCCCCTGGGAGATTCCCATATTCGAACAAATCTTCTGGAGGTCCGGCGCAATGTGTAATAGTCTTCGGGCTGCTCTCGTGCAGAGAGGTACGAAGTCAGGTTCCTGAAGGAGTGAAAGATCGCCCATGCTTTTCCGTCATCAATGGCTTGTCGTCGTCATCGTCTGCGTAGCACTGTCGGGCTGTGCGCCCAAACGCCTCGTTCGGACCCCGGACTATCCACCCAAAGATCCCGGGCTGTCGGAACGGAAGATCACCAAGGACGAGCTCAACCGGATCAGTCGCAAGCATTCCGAAATCGACTACCGCACCTCCCTCGAGATACTGGCGCGCTTGAACACACGCGACCGGGACTACATCGAGGAGGACATCAAGAAGGGGAAAAAGATCAAGGTTCCCAACGACTTCAAGTATTACAAAACCTGGACTCCCCTGCCCAGAGAAATCCCTGAGGTGAGCCACCTGTCCAAGTTCGTCCTCATTGCGAAGTCCATCCCCTTTGCCGGATGGTACGAAAAGGGGCATCTCCTGGAGGATACCTACATTTGCATAGGCAAGAAAGGGGAGTGGACCAAAGCCGGACTCTACAAGGTTTTGAAGAAGGATGAGCATCACGTTTCGGCAAGCTACCGCAATGCTTATGGGCAGCCAGCCCTGATGCCCTGGGCGCTTCGCATCTACGGCCACGTCTGGATCCATGCCGGGGACATCGAAGGTCCACTCTGCTCCCACGGCTGCATCAACCTTCCGCTGCAGCCGGCCGCAAAGCTGTTTGACTGGGCGAGCGCAGGCACGACGGTCCTGGTGATTGAATCCTTGAAGGACCTCGACAAGAACCTGCCCAGACGGCCCGTCAAATCGGCTCCGCCGGGAAAGCCCTCTCCAACCAGGAAGCCCGCCATCAAGCCCGCCCCGGCAAAGAAAGTCCCGGCGAAGTCAGCCGAGACCACAAGGCTTGATCAGGTTTGCTGCAGCGATCTGGAGTCTCTTTCGATGGCCGCCCGGACTCGTTCATCGATGTAGTCGTTGAGGGCCTTTTCAAGGGCGATTCTGGCCTGGTCCAGCTGTTCCTTCCGGCCGGCCTCCGCGTAGGAGCTTTCGAATTCCATGGCGAGTCCACAATCCCAGTCGGACATGTGTACGGCCGATGTTTTCACCGGCTCACTTTTCACTTCAACGTAGTGGTCGATCATCGACAGAAGTGCTTCAAATCCCATTTTGTCTCCTCAGCAGGTTCGGTTCTTCATCGTGGAAAGCTTTCGATCGATGAACTGCGCAACGAGTGATTCATATTCCTTGCCCACATAACCCCGATAAGAAAAGAGCTCGAGTTTGGTCCGGTTCCAGAAAGCCACCAGATCCTCCTCCGATTCGAGACTGCTGATTTCACGGTGCATGGCATCGAGATACCGATCGCGAAGTCGGGATCGATGATACTCGAACATTTCCTTGAACAGCAGCCTCTGGTCGTCGGAAAAACTGACGGAGGCCAGCTGCCGCGTGATCCCTTCCTGGATCTCCTGGAGCTCCGAGAAGTGACCAGCCCGATCCAGGCTCGCCTGGATGGACTTGAGGATGTGCTCGTTGATCCTGAGCACCTGGTTCTCATAGACCTGCTGCAGTTCCTCCTCAAGATGCCTGGTGTCGTACGGAAGCTTGAACTTCAGCTCCCCGACCAGTTGAGCGAAACGGCGCGCCAGATCCTCGTGGCTCAAACTCCCCGTCAGGGCATCCGCCATTTGATGGTATTCAGCCGCATCCCTGTACACCACTTGAACAGCCGGCTCCTGGGGGTTCGCCTCGAAACGGACCTCTCCAAAGTTCTCGGAGATGGAAGCCGTGGATACTGCATCAAAACAACGCGTCGGGAATGGCATGTCCGTCAGTATGCTGCTCACCACCTGATGCCTGCGATCCACGACCTGCCCCAGCGCTCTGAAACTGATGAGCCCTCCCCGCGTCTCGGGGCCGTATTCCTTGTGGAACGTCTGAAAAGCGATGAGCAGGAGCTTTATGCAATTTTCAGGCTCCAGGAAACGGCCAAGCGGAGCGAAATGATAAACCCGCATGCCCGCCCCCAGGTGATCCAGGCAGTAGAGCAGGTAGTAGCGGATTTCGGCATCCAGTTGCGACAGGATCTGGAGCAGCTTTTCGGCTGACTTGATATGCCGATCGAAGGTGTCCAGCCCGACGCTCTTGAGCTTCTTCTTGTGGTAGATGAAGTTGACCGGCATCCGCAGCAGATGCATCTGAAGGTCCTGATAATCCACCCAGGGAAGCGACATCAGCTTCAGGAGCCTCTCGAGCGCCGCGCACTGCCTGCCGTGCCAGAGGGATTCATCCTCAAGATCTTCGTCCGTGAACCCGCAGTAGTGCCTTCCCTTGTCAAGCTTCATCGGCGGACCATCGGCGGTCAGGCGGAAATCCGTCAACACGGCCTCACCCTTTTCCCGAAGCATCTCCCGCACCCTCTGTCTCCAATCCGCCGAAAGCGACAGGATTTGCAGGGCCAGGGCCCGATGCGAGAGGAACTGATCCAGGAGATCCGTGACCATGAGCCCCTCTTCCACGGCGGCAGCGGCCAGGATGGAGTGGAGGATGAACACGTCGATCAAACGGTCGTCCTCGTATCGGGTGTAGTTCTCCAGGGCGGTCAGCGGCTCCTCCCCCAGCAGGATGTGCCCGCTCAACCCGTGGTGGAGCACCAGACGGATGACCAGGTCCTCCACGTGGGAGTCCAGATCGTAGCTCTTGAGGATCCCGGCCTTTCGAAGAACCTGCGCCCCCCTCGCCGCGTGGGTCCAGCACAGATCCACCTCGGGGTGCACTTCACCGTAGGACTCGATTTTTCCGATGTCCTGGAACAGCAGGGCCAGAGTCAGCGCCTGGTAGTAATGGGGGCGCTGCTGGACCCTGTCCAGAAGGTATTCCAGGATGTCGAGCTGAGCGTGGCTGGCTCCGATCCCTTCTTCGGCAAGGGGGCCGAATTCATGCTTGGCCAGCTGATAGAAGGTGTTCGGATCCTGGAATGCCCCCCGATTCTTTGTGATGAGCGCCTGGAACTTCTCCAGGCAGTGCATGACGTAGCTTCCCAGCGGCTGCTTCTGACGCGTCGGCCAGTGCTCGATGAGACTCCCGAACACATGGAACTCGGGCAGCACTAGCCTGAGGACCTGAGGACAGTGGCTGGCCAGCACGCTGATGGTCTCATAGATTTCTTCGGGAATGAAGATCTGGCTCCGGAAGATCCCCTTCAGCCATGTCTCCATCTCGCCGATGATCTTCCCCTTCTCTTCGAGAATCTCCGAGCGCTGGAACGGGTCGCACCTGAGGTAACAGTGCTCCTGTGCCAGGTAATCGCGATAACTGGCAAGCTCCGAAAAGAGGCGCTCCATGTCCTGGAAGCTCTTCAGGGAGATCCCCCGCAGCCTTTGGGACTCGAAATGGAAGAGCAGGGCCTCGATCTGCACCAGATTCTCATCCACGTCCACATAAGAAACATCCAGCGCCCGGGTTTCGGGGTTCAGGACCATTCGCACGCCGCTGTCGAAGACGAAGGCCGAGCGTCCCGCAGCCAGTGTCTGCCGGACTTCCTGGAAAAACGCGGTGTGAAGACGCTCGATCTCGATCCGGTTCAACGTCTCACGGATCTGCCCGGCCCGCTCCTCCGTTCGATCCTCCGGGACAGCCGCCAGCATGGGGTTGAAATTGACGATGCGCTTCTCGGACGAGTGAACGGCAATCCAGAGCAGAACGAAGCCGGCATAGGCCCCCAGCCTGGGGAGCAGGTGGCCGGTCCCGTGGAACTCGGTCTCCAGAAACTGCCGAAAGAGAAAGGACTCGCCGAAGAGGTAGTCCCCCAGGAACTGCTCCTTGAATCGCTGAGCCGTGCGGGCGAGCTGAAGGGCCTCCTCCAGGCGCTGAAGCTTGTCGGGCTGGTGATCGCAGATGACCTCCCTCTCGAAGGCACCCTTATCGAGGAGCTCCTGCCAGTCATCCAGGAGCTCAAAGAGGTTGAACAGCTTCATGATCTCCCGGATGGCCTTGTTGCGCACCCCGCCCAGAGCGCTCACCTTGAGATCGTGGAGCTTCTCCCAGTCGATCTTGGGGTTGGTCGCCACGTTGATGGCATCGTCGTAGATGCGGTAAATCTCCCTGGCCTGTTCTCCGGTGAACTCGTCCCCGAGGGCTGCGGCGATTTCGGCGATGCTCATGAGCCTGCAGGCCCTCAGCAGCTCCAGGATCTCCGGGTAGTTGCCCTCTTTCGCTCGATCCGTGATGGGCTTGAGGGTCTTGGCGGGAAGCTTCCCGAACACGATGCGGCTCATGGTGCTGTGCCCCACCACAATGAGCAGGATCTCCCGGAGTTGGGCGGGGGTCAGACCGTGAAGCGCCAGCTTGGGAATGTTTTCGAGGATGGGTGTGACCGGCCCTTCAATGTGGTCGGGGTTCAGGATCTCCCGGACCTTCTCCAGTCTGGATCTCTGGGCCAGCAGCCGGAGCACCGCATTGAAGCTCTCGCTGTGGCTGCGAAAAGGATTGCTCAGTCGCGTCCGCTCCAGCTCCGAAAGCTTGTGGAATTCCTGATCGCGGATCTGCGTGAGCACAGTGAGGACATCCAGAACATATTTGAAGGAGTTCCGGTATTGGGCCACCAGGGGCAGACTGCAGCCCTGCATCCCTGAGGTCTTGATCTCGTCCTCGAGGTCTGCCAGGCTGATCTCCGGCTGTCGGGGACGGCCGGCGTACACAAGCAGGCTCTCGGGAAGCTCGCAGTCCACATCCAGACGTTCTTCCCAATACTGGCTCTGATGCTTGGGCGATTTCCTCCTCAGCTGAAGGGTCGAAAAGTAGGGCTCGAAGGCGACCTTCCAGGATTTTTCCGGATTCTTCATATAGGATTCGGGCAGCTTGAGATTCAGGCGCGGAAGCCCGTGGATTTCCTCGATGCTCAGCTGTTCGGGCCGCTGTTCGTTGAACAGCTGCCGAAGATGTGGCTCCGAATAAGCAAACCGCCCCAGGTAATAGTGGAGGTCCGCAACGTGAATATCCATTGTGGTTTTGGGCGCAGAACTTGTATAGTCCCGCCGCGTGCTGAAAATATGCGAAAAGACCAGGAAGGACTTGAGCTCCTCGTCGCTCCTGAACCGCACGCGGCAGACGTGATCCTCCCTCGGGGCCGGAGCATGGGCCAGGACCAGGAACTGCCCGTTTCGATCCAGGAGATCATGAATTTTCCCGGCGAGATACATGGCATACTGCAGCAGACGCCGGCGGCTCAAAGATCTCCTGGATACGCGCGGCAGCTTCTGGCCCAGAAGGTACTCGAAAACATCGTTGGGGATGATCACGATGTCGAGGGGGATCCGCCACGAATGCAGCTTCTCCAGCGAGTCGAAGAGCACCATGCGATGGCTGGACAGGCGAGCCGCCAATTCATGCACGATGAGGTCGCGATCGGTGGTGAGCAGACCAATCTCGAGCCGCTCGGTCCGGGTCTCCCAGATATACCTGATGATCTGCTCTTCGATCTCATCGGCCTTGCCGTTGATTTCCCGAAGCGAGTGAGCCACCAGGTTGATGGGAATCAGGAAGTAGCGCTTTCCCGACGTGCTGAACCGGATGAGCAGGCCGAGCTTCTGGTAGATGGCGTTGAGGCTGCGGGCGTGTTTGGCTATCTCGTGCGGATCTTCGAAGTGAATGCTCTCCAGGAATTCGGTATCCGCATCGGTGAGAACGCTCTGCTCGATGAGTCCCAGCCCGTAGGCGTTGCCTCCGAAGCGGCTGGGCAGGTAACTGGGGTGGTCCTCCGAGGCGAAGGTCCCCATGGGAACATCCTGTGAATCGATGCCATACAGAGGGTAGTCTTCGGGATTGATGAGGCGAAAGAAACTGCCCTGGGAGTCGATGCCGTCCACTGCAAGCCTGTAGTCATCGGCCTTCATGGGGATTTCCATTGATATGAAGTCACGGGGAACCTCAAACTCCGGAGATTCCGCTTCCATGAAGCTTTATGCATAGCATTTCCCAAAAACGAAAGCAAACGCGCTCTTCGGCATTGAGGTGTGAAAGATGAGGGGGATCGCCACCATGAATCGTTTCCTCATCGGTCTGGCCATGCTCGGGGGGATCGGGAAAGCCCCGGCAGCCGGCGGAACCCTGGCGACACTGGCGGCCGGTATTCCAGCAGCCTTCATCCTGGCCCAGTTCCCCGGTGGCGTTGCCCTTGCCATTGTCCTTGGTATCTCCGTGCTGGGCACGTTCGGAGCGGAGCTCA
>Ga0105100_10001397_pt1 | contig 14206 bp, 10 predicted proteins | sample PPLLak12cMay2015_2_FD_87033 | JGI IMG/M metagenome (GOLD analysis project Ga0105100, IMG submission 87033) | Freshwater sediment microbial communities from Prairie Pothole Lake near Jamestown, North Dakota, USA - PPLs Lake P8 Core (1) Depth... | ecosystem: Environmental > Aquatic > Freshwater >...
AGAAGGGTCAGCGATCAATTTCCTTATTATGGATAACACCATAAAATTCGAGCTGAAAAAGGGCAATGCTCTTTCGCGGGGATTAAAGGTCGATCCGCGGATTGCTGAGCTTGCGGTTCATGTTGAGGAATGAGTCATGGTCAATGGATAATGGTTAATGGTCAATGATCAATTAACAATTAACAATTGGCCTCTATCAGCTGATCAGGTTAAATCCGGTATAAGGATGCAGTATCGCTGGCATTTTTATCCCTTCGGCCGTCTGGTTGTTTTCCAGCAACGCTGCCACGATCCTCGGCAGTGCGAGCGAACTTCCGTTGAGGGTGTGGGCCAGCGCCGATTTTTTATTCCCTTCCTCTTTATAGCGAAGTTTAAGGCGGTTAGCCTGAAATGATTCGAAATTGGATACGGAACTTACCTCGAGCCACCGTTTTTGTGCGGCCGCAAATACTTCAAAGTCATAGGTAAGGGCTGAGGTAAAACTCATATCCCCTCCGCAGAGTTTGATGATCCGATAGGGGAGCTCGAGTTTGCGGACCAGGCTTTCCACGTGGCTGACCATTTCTTCCAGCGCAGCATAGGACCTTTCGGGGTGCTGGATCTGGACAATCTCAACCTTATCAAACTGATGCAGGCGGTTTAGTCCCCTGACATCCTTGCCATAGGATCCGGCCTCCCGCCTGAAACAAGGCGTATAGGCAGTATTTTTAATGGGGAAGTCCGTTGCATCCAGGATCACATCGCGGTATATATTGGTAACAGGAACCTCTGCTGTAGGGATGAGATAATAATTATCAGCGCCGACATAATACATCTGGCCGTCTTTGTCAGGCAATTGTCCTGTCCCGTAACCGGAATCCTGATTCACCATGAGGGGAGGCATAAATTCAATATAACCGGACCGCTGGTTTTCGTCAAGGAAAAAGTTAATCAGGGCGCGCTGGAGTTTTGCTCCTTTGCCTTTGTATAAGGGGAATCCTGCCCCGGTGATTTTATTGCCCAGTTCGAAATCAATGATGTCATATTTTTTAGCCAGTTCCCAGTGAGGAAGGGCGTTCTCTGCCAGTGAAGGCATTTCGCCGCCTCCGCGCACAAAAGTGTTATCTTCAGCGCCCCTGCCGCCGGGTACGGATGGATGGGGCAAATTGGGCAACTGAATCAGCAGGGCGTTCAGATCTGACTCGTTGGCTTCGAACTGCTGACTTATTTTCTTAATTTCTTCCTTCAGGTCGGTTGTTTTCTGACGCGATGCTTCCGATTCTTCTTTTCGTCCCTCCCTGATCAGCGATCCGATGGATTTTGAGAGGGAGTTCATCTCGTTTTGTTTGGAATCCTGCAGATATTGCAGTGAGCGACGGTTTTTATCCAACTCGAGAATTCGGTTAACGATTTCTTCAGCGTTAAAGTTTTTAACTTTGAGCCGTTGGATGACTTCATCGGTTTTTTCGCGGATAATAGCCAGTGTCAGCATAAACAGACCATTTATTATAAAATAAAAATCTCCTGCAAGTCTGATGATCTATCAGCCTGTGGCAGGAGCATGACGATTTCAGCAGAATAATCTATTTGATCTCAGCGGGATCGACAGAAACAAAAGAACGATCTTTTTTCTTTTTATGGAACTTAATGGTCCCTTCAATCAGGGCATACAGTGTATGATCCTTACCCATCCCCACATTCAATCCGGGATGATGTACTGTTCCGCGTTGCCGCAAAATAATATTGCCGGCTTTGGCCTGCTCCCCTCCGAATAATTTAATACCGAGGCGCTTACTTTCAGAATCTCTGCCGTTCCTGGAACTACCGGCTCCTTTTTTGTGTGCCATATCAGTGGTTTATTATGTTCTGATTATTTTTTTCCGGGTTTATCTTCCTTTTTTGCAGCCGGTTTGCTCTTGGGTGCAGCTTTTGTGACTGCTGGCTTGGCTTTTTCGGCTGTTTCCTTTTTAATGGGCTTTTTAGCAGCCGGTTTGGCTTTTTCCACGGCAGCCTTTGGCGCTGCTTTTTTACTGGCCGCAGGTTTTTCCGTTTTGGCAGGTTTTTCTTTAACCATTGCCGCGGGCTCAGCTTCTACCTTTTCAACCGGCTTGGGTGTTTCCGCCTTTTTCGGCCTGGGGGCTTTTTTCACAAAGCCTGTTTCTATGATGTCTTCGATCAGTAATTCCGTAAAATACTGACGATGTCCGTTCAATACCTGGTATCCTTTTCTTCTTTTCTTCTTGAATACCTTGATTTTATCACCCCTCAGGTGTGAAATCACCTGGGCGGTAACAGCGGCATCTTTAACATAAGGAGCGCCCACGCTAATTTTTCCTTCACTGTCGATCAGTAGAACACTTTCAAAAGTCACTTCATCACCAACATCTGAATGAAGCTGATGGACAATCACTTTTTTGCCTTTCTCAACTTTAAACTGTTGACCGGCTATTGCAACAATGGCATACATTGAATTAAGATTTCTTCTGTTAAATTTTGGGATTGCAAAGATATAAAAGTTTGAAATAACAACAAATTAATGTGCAAATATTCTTTATACCGACACCCTGACAGGGTGGTACCACCCTGTCAGGGTGTCGGAATACCCTGTCGGGCTAATTGATCAGGGAAAGTCTTTTATGATATTTTGAAATCATTATATTTGTATGATCAAAGGGTGCGGAGTGTATTAGTTTATACTGATAATGAATAAAATAAAGCTAAACGTTTTAGGAATATCTTACAGTCAGACACAAACGGGGGCCTATGCGCTTGTTCTGGCTGAGGAGAACGGTAACCGCAGGATCCCTATCATTGTCGGAGGATTTGAAGCGCAGGCCATTGCGATTCAGCTGGAGGGGCTTAAGCCTCCGCGTCCCCTCACACATGACCTTTTCCTGAATTTTGCCAGAACTTTTACCATTGACCTGCTGGAGGTGACGGTTTACAAGCTCGAAGAAGGCGTATTCTCCTCCAAGCTTACCTGTGATGATGGCAAAAGGATTATTGAAATTGATGCCCGCACATCAGATGCCATTGCGCTCGCATTACGTTTCAAATGTCCGATCTATACCACGGAAGAAATCATGCGAAAAGCCGGAATTATTCTTGATTTTGAAAAGGAATCCAACGTAAGCGGTCCGCCCGAGAAACCCGCCACTGTTAAAAATATCCCGGTCGAGAACAAAACCCTGGCGGATGAGTTGGCCAAGGTTAATATGGCTGAATTGCAGGAAATGCTCAACGATGCAGTTAAAGATGAAGATTACGAAAGGGCGTCCATGATCCGTGATGAAATAAAACGGAGAAAAAAGGAGTAACTTTGCTATCGACGCACCGAATTTGCAGGATTGAACTATTTCATCCTTAAACCGGAGATGACGGGAAAAGAAAATCATATTGATCCAGTTTCGAAAATTAAGGAGCTTGAGCATGAAAATGCCATTTTGAAAACCGACATTGAAAAGTTTCATACTTTTTTTGATGACGCTCCTCTCGGGATTTTCAGGGCAACCCTGGGTGGGAAATACATTGAGGTAAATAACACCTTTGCCCGGATGCTGGGGTATCATGACCCGGCTGAGCTTATCCGCACCATCAGGGATCTGGGCACTGAAGTATATGACAGCAGTTCAGCGAGAAAGCAAATTGTCCGGAGGCTGGTCAAGGGGAAAGGATCCCTGAGACAAGAAACCTACTTCCGGCGAAAAGACGGCACGCTGTTCCCGGTAAGCCTTTTCATTAACCTCATCCGGGGTAAAGACAGCAAAAGCTTATATTTATCGGGGATTGTCGAAGATATTTCTGACCGAAGGAATACGGAAGAATACCTGATTCAGGAACGGAACCAGTTAAAAACGCTGATTGATTCCATTCCCGACTTTATTTACCTGAAAGATATTGACGGGAAGTTCATCTTGTCCAACCTGGCATTTGAAAAACTGCTGGATATTATTAATCCCGCTAACCTTATCGGTAAATCAGAGGATGAGCTGAAGCTGTCTCCTTTAGCGGCAGTGTTTCTCGAAAATGATGCGCTTATCCTGAGAAAAGGCAGGACCGTTGCCAACCATGAGATTTCCTTTATCGATAAAAAAAAGGAAAAGGAACTTTATTTCTACAGCAGTAAAGTCCCGCTTACTGACCATAAAGGCCGGATCACGGGCTTGCTCGGCATCGGCAGGGATATTACTGCGATAAAACAGGCGCAGCAGCAGATCAGCATCAGTCAGGCCAACCTCACCGCTGTGCTGGAAAGCACCCGGAACCTCATCTGGTCTATTGATACTGATTTCAAGATTATAACCGCCAATCGTCATTTCAGGAAATTCTTCAGCCTGTATTATAGAAAAGAGATCTCGGTGGGGGAAAATATCCTCAAGGCTTTGCCGGAACCTGACCGGTCAAAATGGAAACATATTTATGCCAAAGCCCTCAAGGGAGAACAGTTCACCCGGGAAATCAGTTACCTGGGGGATGATATCAACTCTTTTTACGAAGATACCCTTTGCCCGATCCTTGACTGTGATCATCATATTACCGGCATAACGGTGATTTCTGCCAACATAACGGAACGAAAGATAACCGAAGATGCGATACGTGAGAGCGAGGAAATATTCAGACAGCTGGCTGAAAACACCACCGATGTCTTTGTACTGTCGGGCAGGACCTCTATTCTGTATGCCAATCCCGCCTTTGAACGTGTTTACGGAAGAGGTGTTGATGAATTGATCGCCAACCCCTCCCTGCTGATCGAATCAATATACCCGCCTGATAAAAAGGAGTACCAGCGGCATATCAAAAAAGAACTTACCGGAAAAAAGCAGGGAAAGGGGATTCAATACCGGATTCAGCAACCCAATGGTGAACTGAAAAATGTCTGGACACGCATTTACCCCGTTCGGAATAACCAGGGCAAAGTCTACCGTTATGTTTATGTGACCAGTGACATGACGGATCTGAAGGAACTCGAATCCACCATCATCAACACCAGAAATCAGCAAAAAGCCATTCTCGACAATATTCCCTACCTGGCCTGGCTGAAGGATAATAATGGAAAATATATCATTGTAAATGAGCCTTTTGCACGGTTATACAGCAAGGATGTTGCCGATATCATTGGCAAAACAGATTATGATTTATGCGCTGTTGAACTGGCCGAGTCTTATGAACACAATGATGAAGAAGTTAAGAAAAGCGGAAAAAGACAATTGCTTGAGCAGGTAGAAGAATTTCCCAAGGGACATGTCTGGTCAGAGACATTTAAAACTCCCATCTATGATGAAAAAGGAGATGTAATCGGCATCACTGGGATCTCACGGGATATATCGGAGCGAAAAGTGATGGAAGAGACCCTGCGGGAACGGGAAGAGCATTTCAGGGCATTGCTGCAGAACTCCTCGGATGCCATTTCCATTCTAGACAATGAAGGCATTATCATCTTTGAAAGCTCCCTTCATAATAAGATCCTTGATTTTGACAGGGATGAATTGCTGAACAAGCCTATCTTCAAAATAGTGCACCCCGATGAAATCGAATCATTCCGGAAAACCTTTGAGGAAGTATTGAATAATCCCAAAAAGCAAATCAAAAAGGAATACAGAAGCCTGCATAAGAACAAGCGTTGGATATATGTGGAAAGCATATTTTCAAACCAGCTTTCCAATCCTTTCATCAAGGGAATCGTTGTCAATTCACGGGATATCACCGAGCGGAAAATGAGTGAGCTGAAAGAAAGGGTATATCATGATAATCTCATATTTCTCAGCAATTCTGCGCTGGATTTACTGGGCCTGTCATCCAGGGATGATATTTATGATTATATCGCTGAGAAGCTGTTCAGCTTTCTGGAAGATGCCATTGTGATCGTTACTTCATACCAGGAAGAAGATAACGGCTTTTACGTTGAAAAGATTGCCGGCCTTTTTGAACATATGGATAGCATTACCCGTCTGCTGGGTTTTTCAATGAAAGGCAGGCGGTTTAGCGTGGAAAGTGCCGGCAGCGTGGTCGAGAATGCCGGCACTATCATGGCTGTCAAGGATGAATTTCTGAATGAAAACATGGGGGATATATCCGCTGTTCAGTTTACGCAAATTAAAGAACTGTTGAAAGTCCATAAGATATATAACATTGGATTGGCACGCCATAACAAGCTCCTGGGCAATGTCACCATCCTGACCCTTAACAAAAGCATTATAAAATTCAAGCATATCATCGAAACATTCCTCCACCAGGTATCAGTAGTTTTGCACAGAAGTATGCTCGAATTTGAGCTTGTTAAGGCAAAAGAAAAGGCTGAAGAATCTGATAAATTGAAAACAGCTTTCCTGGCCAACATGTCGCATGAGATCAGGACTCCTATGAACGGTATTCTGGGTTTTGCCGAAATGCTGAATGATGACAGTCTTGCACCGGCAAACCGCAAAAAATATCTTGAGATCATCAATAGCAATGGCAAAATGCTGATCAATCTAATCGATGATATTATTGATTTCGCCAAGATTGAGGCAGGCCAGATCAACATCATCATGGATGATTTTTCATTAAATAACCTGCTGGCACAGGTCCATTCAATGTTTTTTACGGAAAGCCTCCGCAAGGAAAAATCAGATGTCAGGATCCGGATCCGGAAGGAGTTTGCCCATGATAATTCCTACATTCATTCCGATCCTAACCGCATCAGGCAAATTCTGGCCAACCTCATCGGGAATTCCATCAAGTTTACCCAATCGGGCTTCATTGAATTCGGTTACCGGCTTGATAAGCCGGATAAATTGCTGTTCTATGTCAAGGATACTGGTATCGGCATCCCGGAGGATAAACTAACCCTCATTTTTGAAAGGTTTATGCAGGCAGACAGTTCATCTACACGGAAATACGGTGGATCTGGACTGGGTCTGGCCATTTCGAAAGGACTTATCGAGTTACTGGGAGGTAAAATGTGGGCTGAATCGGAGGTAGACGTTGGCTCAACTTTCTATTTTACCATTCCTTACCTGCCCGCAGTTAAAAAGGAAGATGACATTGAGGAGAAGAAAAAAGTAAAAACCAGTTATTGCTGGGTAGGAAAAACTTTCCTTATTGCTGAAGATGATAAATTCAGCTACAAATTTCTGGAAGGTTTCCTGAGACAGACCCAGGCTGATGTCCTGCATGCTGCTGACGGGATAGAGGCGGTCAGGCTTTGCCAGGAAAACGATCATATAGACCTGATCCTTATGGATATTCAAATGCCTGAAATGAATGGACTTGAAGCAACCGAAGCCATTAAGAAATTTAATAAATCCATTCCGGTTATCGCTCAGACTGCCAATGCAATTGTTGAATAACTACAAAAATGCCTGAATGCGGGATGTGATGATTTTATTTCAAAGCCAATAAATATCAATGAGTTATATGCCAAAATTGACAAATGGCTGTCCGTAAAGCATTCATGATGGATTTTTATTTTACCGCAAACCATGGTTGCCATCACCTCTATCCTCCTTATTACCTTATTGTTGTATGTTATTTTGATCGGCCGCTATGCCTGGAATTGGAAAAACTTTCCTGAATATATCCCCGGCAATAAAAAGCCTGACTTACGTTTTTCGGTCATCATCCCATTCCGCAATGAAGAATCGCAGCTCCCGGGTATACTAAATGATTTGTCAATGCAGGATTATCCTGCAACAATAACCGAAATCATACTGGTTGATGATCACTCCCATGATGATTCGGTAGTGATTGTTCAGGAATATTGCAGCTGTTACGCTCATTTCAGACTGGTTCAGCTTCCCGATGGAAAAAGCGGAAAAAAAGAAGCGCTTGATACCGGTATACAAACCGCAAGTCATGATTATATCCTGACCGCGGATGCCGATTGCAGGGCTGGCAAACAATGGTTGTCGGCAATGGCCTCCTTTTGTCATGATCTTTCGCCGGCCATGGTCATCGGACTGGTTGTCACGGAGGCCTCCGACAGCGGATTTCTCGGTTATTTTCAGCAGCTTGAATCGATCAGCCTGGCCGGTGCCGGAGCAGCCTCTGCCATAGGAGGGAAGCCCATATACTGCAGCGGGGCAAATTTATGCTACCGGAAAGAAGTCTATTCCGGTATTCATGACCCGATGAGAAAATCCATCGCTTCGGGGGATGATACTTTTTTGCTGCTTCAGATGAAAACCCGTTTCCGCAGGGACATCATGGTGCTGAAATCGAGACAGGCCCTGGTAACCACCCAAGGGGAAAAGCAATTGGCAGGCTTTTTGAAACAGCGGTCGAGGTGGATCTCAAAAAGTGCCCATTACCGCGATTGGGAGATCGTATATGCGGCCTGGGTGGTGATGCTGGCAAACCTGGCTGTGATGGCAGAGGCGGTTTTATGGATTGCCGGCCATCGGCCCTGGTTATTTGCGGCCATGCTGCTGACAAAACTACTGCTGGACGGATATTTTATTTTCTCTTTATCAGCTTATTTTGAAATTAAGCTCAGGCCCTTGGCTTATATTGTTTCGGGGATCATCTATCCTTTTTATTTGTTGATTGCTGTTTCCGGCGCTTTCCTTGCACCGATATACTGGAAGGGGAGAAAACGATGACCCCTGGCCCCAGTCAGGGGAACAGCCATGTCAACATCAATTGCCCATTTCCGATATGAATTTGATCCGCATCAGTCTGATTTCCTCTTCTGTGTAATTGTCCTCGCCGAGTTCCTTCAGGGCTGCCTCCAGCGATTCGGTCTCCGCTTCTTCACGGAAATAGTCAAAGATCTCCTGCTGGTGCTCCTCATCGAGGATGCAGTTGATATAATAATCCAGGTTCAGGCGGGTACCGGAATTAACGATGGCCTCAATCTCATCCAGCAGGTTGCCCATTTCCAAATTTTTAGCTGAGGCAATATCTTCAAGATCCATTTTGCGGTCGATGCTTTGTATGATATAAACCTTCAGGCCGCTTTTATTGACAACCGATTTGACCACCATATCCTGGGGTCTGATGATCTCTTTCTCGTCGACATAGGTTTTGATAAGCTCCACAAATTCTTTACCGTAGCGCTTTGCCTTTCCTGCCCCAACGCCGGTTATGTTCTGAAGCTCTTCGGTGGTAATGGGGTATTGTATAGCCATATCTTCCAGGGAAGGATCCTGGAAAATGACGAAGGGCGGAAGATTGAGCTGTTTCGATATTTTCTTGCGCAGGTTTTTCAGGATGTTGAACAATTCTTCATCCACGGCGCCGGTTCTTTCAGGTCCGGCAAGGCTTTCATCCTCCTCATCCGTATCTGAATAATCATGGTCTTCGGATAATTGAATGGAATAGGGATTCTGCATGTATTCCGTTCCTTTCGGATCTACCTTAAGCAATCCGTAGTTCTCAATGTCCTTTTGTATCAGTCGCGCTACCAATGCCTGGCGGATCACCATATTCCAGAATTTTTCATCCTTGTCTTTTCCGGCCCCGAAAACATCCAGCAGATGATGATTGTATGATTTGATCGCACTGGTCTTGTTGCCGGCCAGTATGCTGGCAATATGATCGGCTTTAAATTTCTCCTTGGCTGCGATGATGGTTTCCAGCACTTTGATAACATAATCCATCCCTTCGAAATTTGTTTTTGGATGCAGGCAGTTATCACAATTATCGCATGAACCCTTCATCTCTTCACCAAAATAATTCAGCAGCATTTTAGGCCGGCAAACCGATGATTCGGTGTAGGCCACTGTTTCAAGCAGCAATTGCTTCCCGATTTCCTGTTCGGCAATGGGTTTGCCCTGCATAAATTTCTCCAGTTTCTGGATATCCTTATAACTGTAAAAAGCAATGCATTTTCCCTCGCCGCCGTCACGTCCTGCCCGTCCTGTTTCCTGGTAGTATCCTTCAAGACTTTTGGGAATATCGTAATGAATGACAAAGCGTACGTCGGGTTTGTCAATTCCCATGCCGAATGCAATGGTGGCGACAATAACGTCCACTTCTTCGAGCAGAAATTTGTCCTGGTTGGTGCTTCTGGTGGTTGAATCGAGACCCGCATGGTAAGGCAGGACTTTAATGCCGTTAACCTTCAGCGTTTCAGCAAGCTCTTCTACTTTTTTCCGGCTCAGGCAATAGATAATTCCTGATTTACCATGATTGTTCCTGATATATTTGATAATTTCCTTGGTGACGTTCTTTTTGGGCCTGACCTCATAATAAAGATTGGATCTCCGGAAAGATGACTTAAACACATTGGCATCGAGCATACCCAGGTTTTTCTGGATGTCGTGCTGCACTTTCGGTGTGGCCGTTGCGGTCAGGGCGATGGTGGGAGCATTTCCGATTTCATTGATGATGGGCCTGATACGGCGGTATTCCGGCCTGAAATCATGTCCCCATTCCGAAATACAATGGGCTTCATCTATGGCATAGAAGGAGATCGTAACCTGCTTGAGGAACTGAATATTATCTTCCTTGGTAAGCGATTCCGGCGCAATATAGAGCAATTTTGTCCTTCCGTTCAGAATATCATTCTTGACCTTGGTTATGGCAGCCTTATTCAATGAGGAATTCAGGAAATGAGCCACGCCGTCATCTTCACTGAAACTGCGCATGGAATCAACCTGGTTTTTCATCAGGGCGATCAGGGGAGAGATCACGATGGCAGTACCTTTCAGAATAAGGGCCGGCAATTGATAACAGAGTGACTTGCCTCCGCCGGTTGGCATTAATACGAAGGTATCATTGCCCGCCATCACATTACGGATAATTAGTTCCTGATTTCCTTTAAAACTGGTGAACCCAAAATGCCGCTTCAACACTTCCTTTAAAGAAATCTCAGCTCCAACACTCATTTCTGGCGTATTTTTCAAATTAGGCTTAGGTGATATAAAAACAATAAACGGTTAACAATGATCTCTTATCTGATCCTTTAGACTCTATTTATAAATTAGTTATAATCAAGCAGAAAGGCTATTTCAAAGTCCCGGATGATCTTGATTATTCAGAATAATCAATACATTTGTAAACTAAATTAATAAATATTTTACTAATTGACCAGTTATAAAGCGCTATTTTTAGGAGTTGATTTGTATCGTTGTTCATAACAGTTTTTACCCATGGCGGATAAACAGAAAGTTGAAATGACTTTTCTTGAGCACCTGGAGGAGTTGAGATGGCATATAATACGTTCAGCCGTTGTAATTGTTATTTTTGCCGTGCTGGCCTTTATATACAAGCAGATAGTATTTGATATGATCATTTTAGGGCCCGGCCAGGGTGATTTTATCACCATCAAATTGCTTTGCCGGCTGGGTCATGCGATGAATATACCGAGATTGTGCTTCAATACCCAGCCCATATTGCTTCAGAGCATAGAAATGGCGGGTCAGTTCACCACCCATATCAAGATATCCATCATAGCAGGGCTGATTGTTGCATCCCCTTATGTTTTTTATGAGTTTTGGAAATTTGTCAGGCCCGCACTCTACACCAAAGAGCGCAAAGCGGCAAGGGGAGCCGTGCTGGCTGTATCGTTATTATTCTTTACCGGTGTAATGTTTGGTTATCTGGTCATTTGTCCCCTCACCGTTAATTTCCTGATGAATTACAGGGTAAGCGATATGGCGCAGAACAATATCAAGCTGATGTCATACGTTTCTACGGTTACCGGAATAGGAATGGCCACCGGGGTTGTGTTTGAACTTCCGGCGGTTATGTATTTCCTGACCAGGATCGGGTTGGTGACCCCTGACTTTTTAAAGAAATACAGAAAACATGCCATTGTTGTAGTCCTCATACTGGCTGCTATTATCACGCCTTCTCCCGATGTCTTCAGTCAGTTATTGGTTGCCGTGCCCCTGTTTTTCCTTTACGAGATCAGCATCCTGGTTTCCAAGCGGGTATACCTGAAAGAGAATGAGCGTTTGTCGGGATAATACTATATTGAATTTAAAATGAATCTTCATGATCCTCAGAACAGATAATCTGGTTAAAAGATACCGGTCACGTACGGTGGTTAAGAATGTTTCCATTCAGGTTGAGCAGGGCGAGATCGTTGGACTGCTGGGGCCCAATGGTGCCGGTAAGACAACCTCTTTTTATATGATCGTTGGACTGATTGCACCCAATGAGGGGGAGATCTACCTGGAAAAAGAAAATATCACCCATGAACCGGTATACCGGAGAGCACAAAAAGGCATTGGTTACCTGTCTCAGGAAGCCTCTGTTTTTCGCAGGCTCAGCGTGGAAGATAACCTCAGGGCGATCCTTGAAATGACCGATTTGCCCAAAGAAGAACAACGGTTCAGGGTGGAATCGCTGATCAACGAATTCGGATTGCAGAAAATAAGGAAAAGCCTGGGAATACAATTATCCGGAGGAGAAAGGAGGCGCACTGAGATTGCCCGGGCCCTGGCGCTGAAACCCAGCTTTATCCTGCTCGATGAGCCTTTTGCCGGTGTTGATCCCATTGCTGTTGAGGATATCCAGTCCATTGTTTCCAGCCTGAAGGATAAGAATATCGGCATATTGATAACCGACCACAACGTTCATGAAACCTTATCCATTACCGACCGGGCATACCTGCTGTTTGAGGGGGAGATACTCAAGCAGGGTACATCGCAGGAACTGGCCGAAGACGAGCAGGTAAGAAGGGTATACCTGGGGAAGAATTTTGAGCTGAGATAGAAAGAAAAGTAACAGGTAATCAGTAATCGGTAAGCAGTGAAAAACGAAAAGTGAAAAGTGAAAAGTGAACTTTTCGGCTATTGGCCATCTGCTAATGGCTAAAAGACAAAAGCTGACAGCCAGACTTCCAGACTGCATGACTGCATGACCTGCCTGCCAAAGCATAGTCCTGCGCGCGGCAGGCAGGCTGCATGACTTCCTTGCTGAGGCTTTCTTCACTTCACCTCATACGCCATCACCCTGTTATCGCTGAAGGTGGGGACCAGCAAAAGCTTTAACGAAGGGACATATTCGATATCAGCGGCATTTACCTTTTCTGCCGTTGTATCCAGCCATTTCGTTCTGGGATTTTTGGGGTGTACCAGCTGCACATTCCCCAGCCAGTCGGATATGATATAACCTCCCTTATCATCGGGCACTATCCCGTCAATTCCGCCTGTATTCAGAATATAATCCTTGATCTCCCTTGATTTAAGGTTAATACTTACGATCTTGTCGCGCAGGCCTACAAGCAGGCTATTACCACTGGCATACAAGCCGTTGGGCTGATTCAGCAGTTCGGATTTTACCAGGAGTTCAGGAGCGGAGCCTTTGATGCGGTAAACAGCATTATCATTCATATCGGATACATAAACAATGCCGTCTTTGTCGACGGTGATATCATTGAGGAATTTTGCCCCGGCAATGGGAAAATGCTGTATGATCTTCTGCTGGATGATGTCAATTTTAACGACCTGATCAATATCTGCAACATACAGGAAATTTCCTGTAACACCCATTCCCTTGGGGGCACTCAATCCTTTGCACCATTCAAGCTGCAGTATCTCACCCTCCGGTGAAAGGGTGGAGATAAAACCGTTGTTGTCTTTGTCAGACGGACCACCAGCCACATTGGAAACATACAATACATTCCTTTGCTGATCATAGCAAACCGACTCCGGCGTTTTCAGCTCGGCGACGGTCTGCCATTTTTTTGCGAGGTTACCTGACATGAATGAAGTCTGGGCTGCAATGGCCAGCGGAAGGCAGATCAGGGATAGCATAATGATTCGTTTCATGAGGGTTAATTAGAATCGTCAAAAATACATCATTTCATTATACCATTCAAGCTTATGCCATAATTCATTCCCTTGCACGCCTTGCGAACCGGAGCATGCGGGGGCGAGGATGTGTAACACGGGAAGCCAGGCTGTCTCAGGGTCCCGGCATTAAGGCTGATCCAGTTTTTTGTTCACGGAAAAAATGATAACTTTGCGCCGTTTATTTCCGGGGTAACCATTTGAATTTATGCGGATGTGGCGTAATTGGTAGCCGCGCAAGACTTAGGATCTTGTGCCGTAAGGCGTGGGGGTTCGAGTCCCTTCATCCGCACGAAGTTTGGATGGCAATATAAACGGCGGTGGATGTTGCTGATTTTCGAAAAAAGGCCAAAGGGACGAGAAGTTTACCCCGATGATGCAGTTCTGCGAAATCTGGAAGATGAGTTAGAACTGCACGATCGGGGAGTCCCTTCATCCGCACGAAGTTTGGATGGCAATATAAACGGCGGTGGATATTGCTGATTTTCGAAAAAAAGCCAAAGGGA
>Ga0105100_10001398_pt1 | contig 14204 bp, 10 predicted proteins | sample PPLLak12cMay2015_2_FD_87033 | JGI IMG/M metagenome (GOLD analysis project Ga0105100, IMG submission 87033) | Freshwater sediment microbial communities from Prairie Pothole Lake near Jamestown, North Dakota, USA - PPLs Lake P8 Core (1) Depth... | ecosystem: Environmental > Aquatic > Freshwater >...
GAAGAATGACATCCGCCTTCCTCCTGATGGCGTACTCGACCGTCAGGCCCTCGAAGCTCTCCACCGCCACGCCCGGCAGATCGGTAATCAGCTCAGCGATCATATCGACCCGCTCCTGGGGCGTGAAGAGCAGGTTCTTGATGGGAATTCGTCCGACGGCGATGATCAGCTCGTCAAACAGTCGCATCGCCCGTTTCACCACGTCCAGATGCCCGTTGGTGATCGGGTCGAACGAGCCCGGAAAGATCGCCCTGACAAACTTGTTGCCCATTCTAACCGTCCTTAATCAGTCGCCGTCGCATATTATACGCCCACTTCACCGCTCCTATCAAGTAGCCGGATCAAGCCTCGCCGCCGCTCGTTCGTGGCATGTCCGCCGGTCTTGCCGCCTTTTTTCTTTGTCCTTCGCTCGGCATCCGTCATAATAGTCTTCAGCGAAACAGCCCCGGCAAATGCGCGATGAATGAGAATTGCGGCTCTTCGTGAGCCGGATAGACGCGGGGAGGCCAAGACCATGTCTCATCAGGTGAACGCACACAACCGGCATGCGGATCACTGCTGCCCTCAGGCCGGACGTCACCGACTTTGGCGGTTTCATCAATGCTCCATACGATGGCTGCTGCCCATCGCAGGCCTGCTCTCGATCGCGTGGTTCCTCATCCGTGTGGTCCCCAAGCCTTCGCGGGCGGGGTATCCGTGTCAGAGACTCGCCTTTCCGTTGGCGTCGAGCTTTGTCCTGTGGCTGTTGGGCCTGGCCGGTTCGACCGTGGCATTCCACAGAGCCAGACGGCAGTTTGCCCGTGCGAGATGGCTTGCCGGCGTCATGTGCCTGGGACTCGGCGTTGGTCTGGTGTGGTTGCTCGTGAATCCCGCCGAGCAGCCGGCGGTGGCGAACCCTCCCGTGCCGAATGCGCCGCTGGGTGCTGCCAGAGGTGTGCAGCCGGGGCGGGTGGTCTGGATTCACGACCCCAATGCCACCGACTGGGACGGGTACAGCTCACCGGAGCCCTGGTACGCCGACGCGCACACGGACCCCAACGTCGTGCAGAGCATGGTCTCTCGGGCGATTCGGGGCCTGGCGGGCGAAGGCGAAGACCGGGAGGCCTGGGACAGGCTCTTTCGATATTTCAATCAGACTCGCGGCAAAGGCGAGGTCGGCTACACGCCCGGCGAGAAGATCGCCATCAAGATCAACAACACGCTCTGCTACAATGCCAGCACAACCACGTTCGAGAAACGCAGCGAGAACAGGAATCGGATCGACAACTCGCCGCAGATGATCGCGGCGCTGCTGAGGCAGTTGGTGAACGTGGTCGGGGCTGCCCAGCAGGACATCTGCATCGGCGACCCGGGCCGGATCATGCCCGGCTTCATCTACGACAGAATCCATCCTGAATTCCCCGATGTCCGGTACCTGTCTAACGTCGGCGGACTCGGCCGCACGGCGGCAGAGTTCTCCGAGGTCCCGTTCTACTGGAGCACGAACGCGGCGGCCGGCACGAAGCAGGATTTCCTCCCCAAATCGTTTGCCGAGGCCGACTACTTCATCAACTTCGCCATTCTCAAGAGTCACGACCAGGGCGGCATCACCGTCTGCGGCAAAAACCTCTACGGTTCGCTGATCCGCAATCCCGATGGCACGCTCGCAGGCAAGAAGTACAACTACTACAGCATGCACACGAGCCTGCCGAGAAACACTCCCGGCGCCGGGAAGTATCGCGCCCTCGTGGACTTGATGGGTCATCCGCAACTCGGCGGCAAGACGCTGCTGTACATCGTGGACGGCCTGTTCGCCGGCGGCAACTGGTCGTCCGACCCGGTGAAATGGAGCATTCCCCCGTTCTCAGGCGACTGGCCGTCGAGCGTCTTCGTATCGCAGGACCCCGTCGCGATCGACTCCGTCTGCAATGACTTCCTCTGGATCGAGTGGCAGGACTATCCTCGCATGAGCGGGGCCGACGATTACCTGACCGAGGCGGCTATGGCGAACAAGCCGCCCTCGGGCACGTTCTACGATCCCGATGGCGACGGCGTCCGCCTCGAAAGCTTGGGCGTCCACGAGCACTGGAACAATCCCCTCCACAAGAAGTACTCGCGCAACCTCGGCACGGGCCAGGGCATCGAGCTGACTAATCCGGTGAAGGCCGACTTCGACGGGGACTCTGTCGTGCAGTTCCGGGACCTCAGGATCTTCTGCGACCAGTGGCTAAACGGTTCGACCGCATCCACCGCCAATCTGTCGAGCCCCCAGGGTGATGGCACGGTCAACCTGCGGGACTTTGCCGTCTTCGCCCGTTACTGGACCACTTGCACGCAACCCAGTGAGTGACAACGAGAACAAGCCAAACCCGCAACTCACAGCTAAGAACTCACAACTAAAGACTGTTTTCCCCCTTGTCTCTCCCGCGCATATCCGACACAATTGTCGCCAGCGGGGCGCTCCTGACGACCGTGCGACGAATGAGAGTTGTGGCCCTGCATGGGCCGGACAGATGTGGCGAGTCCGAAATGAGTGGGACGACCGCCCGATATCAATAAGAGGGTATGGGCACATGCGAACGTTAGGATTGACGTGTCTTGCATTGTTGGCGTGTTCGTCGGCAGTTCTTGTCGGGGCGCAGGGAGATCGGCGGACCATTACGACGGGTTCGCTGTTCGAGGAGATGGCGGACATGGCGGGCCTGGCGCGCTTCCCGGAGCCGGCCTATCGCACGGTGCAATTCTCTTCTTATGATCATCGCAGTCGTCTGCCGGGCGGGCCGGACTGGTTCGCCAACGCCGACGGATTCGGAGGCGAGCCGATTCCCAACTTCGAGAAGGTCCTGAGAGCGCCGGACGCCAACGGGGTCGGCGAGTACCTCGTCTGTGACGTCAAGGGGCCGGGAGCCGTCGTGCGTCTGTGGACGGCGGCTATCTCCGGCCACGTGCGAATGTACCTCGATGACTCGCAGACCGCGACCTTCAACGGCAGCGCGGACGACTTCTTCCACCGGCCTTATGACCTGTTCCCTCAGATGAAAAACATCGACGGCGACCGGTTCCGTCGGACGGTCTATCAGCGCGACGCCTCCTACGCGCCAATCCCGTTTGCCAAAGGCCTTCGCGTGGTCTGGACCGGCAACATCGGAGAGATTCACTTCTACCACCTCCAGGTGCGCCTCTACGAAGAAGGTGCCCGCGTAGTGACCTTTCAGCCGGACGACATTCGCACGTACCGGGAGACGATCGACAGAGTGACATCGGCAATGGATGACCCGGATACGGCTCTTGTGACGCGGCAACAACCGTCCGATGCGAATCTCGCTCCCTCCGAGAGAAAGACTCTGGCGCGTCTCGACGGCCCGCTGGCGATCCGGCGGCTGAGCCTGCAACTGAGCGCCGGTGACATCGACAAGGCCCTGCGGCAGACCGTGTTGCACATCACGTTCGACGATTACCCCTGGGCTCAGGTGCAATCGCCCGTCGGGGATCTCTTCGGGGCGGCCCCGGGCGTCAATCCGTATCAGTCACTGCCCTTTACCGTCCGCCCCGACGGCATGATGGTCTGTCGGTTCGTGATGCCCTTCGAGCGGTCCTGTCGAATCGAGCTGCACAATCGCGGAGACCAGGCGGTCGGCGTGAAGAGCGAAGTGCTCTCCATGCCGTTTGCCTGGGACGAGCGGACGATGCACTTTCGGGCGCGATGGCGCGTCGACCACAATTTGATTGCGTCGAATCGCGAGGTGCAGGATCTGCCGTTTCTCCTGGCGCATGGCAAAGGCGTCTACGTCGGGACGGGTGTCTACCTGATGAATCCCGCGGTCGTGCCTACGCCGTATGGGAACTGGTGGGGCGAGGGCGACGAGAAAGTACTCGTGGACGAAGAGCGAGTGCCGTCGATCTTCGGCACGGGGTCTGAGGACTACTTCAATTACTCCTGGTCTTCGCCGGACATCTTCATCCATCCGTATTGCGGCCAGCCTCGCAACGACGGCCCTGGCAACCGCGGCTTCGTCACGAACTACCGCTGGCACGTGCTCGACCCGATTCCTTTCAAGAGCAGCATTCGTTTCTACATGGAACTGTGCAGCCACGAGCGGACTCCGGGCATGTCATACGCTCGCATCGGGTATCACTACGCCCGACCCGGCTTGACCGACGATCACCAAGCCCTCATGCCGGACGACCTTCAGCTTCCCGTGCTGCCGGCGAATTGGCAGCCGGCCGCACGAATGGGTGCGGCCAAGGCCGTGTTCTTCGCCGCTGAAGACATCACTACCGACGCTGAGAACACGCGACTCACAGAAGGCCGGCTCTGGGCCGGCGGCAAGCTGCTCGTCTGGACCCCGACCAAGGGCGGTGATCGCAAGAGCTTCAGGATTCCAGGCAATCTCGCCGGCAAGCAGCAGATCCAGGTCACTCTCGCCATGACGGAGCGGTCGGGCACGATCGCCTTCTTACTGGACGACCGGCCAATTTTGCTCGACGGCGGAGCGGAGACGATCGATTTGAATTGCCCACACAGGACCCTGCTCCGCAGTATTGCACTGGCCCCCATGGAACTGCAGACAGGGGATCACACCCTGATGCTGGAGTGGAAGGGCGCTCCTGATGGTGTCACGAATCCTCAGGTCGGGATCGACTTCATCTGGCTACAGCGGAAGTAGCACGCACCCGATGGCCGACGAGTGCCATGCCGCTGGCGAGCCGCGCTACGCAGTCAGACAGCCGCTTGTTGAGGATCTGAGTATTCGCTGACTCTTACGAGTTGGTTGTGGAGTGGCTTGATATGGGATCTATTCGATCGCTTGAGATCATCGGGGTCCATCCGGTCGTTCCAACGGGAGAACAGTTCCGCGAAGCCGTGATTATCCAGTACGGCGATGGTCTGGCAGGTCGAGAACTGGCGCAAGCCGAGGAGCAGGTTCAGGCGCACTTCGCCGGGCTCTACCTTCTTGAGATGGAGATCGACCCGCCGGACGGTGAAGTGGACTGGGCATGCATCACTCAGCCGGTCCCAGGGCAACGACGTTCGAACTGGCAATCACCCTATGACGAGCGCCCTCTGGACGAACAGGGGACCCGCTGGTCTTTCTTCTTCCACTTCCTGGATCTGACCCGCCCGCTGCAGTCACAGCTCGGTGATCGAGTGTTGCCCCGGGTTTCTCCTACTCCGGAGCACCTGCGGTCGATTGTCTATGAAGTACCCGGATAGCGGACATGGAGGTCAGCGGGTGTCAGGTACCCTTTCGCTGTCCCGCGTGGTTTGCGCCTCGTACGCCAGTCGCGGTGGTGTCCGCCGAGGCAAACCCTGAGCGACCTTTGACGGTCGGTGCGGCACCTCTTATAATCCGCCTCGTTGTCAGGAGTGTCCTATGGTGCAGATGCTGATTGGGGTGGGGATCGTTCTCACGTTGGTGATGCTGGCGCTGGCGGCGTGGCTGATCGTTTCGATTCTCGCAACGCGGCGGGAGATGGCGGGTCAGGCGGCGGGGATCGGACTGCTTCAGCAGCAACTCGAGGCGATCAAGGCCGCCCAGGACCGGACCTCGCAGACGCTGGCGGGCTCGTTACAGGCCGGACAGAACGCGATGGCCCAGAACCTCCAGTCCAGCCAACAGGTCCTCTCGCAGCTCACGCGCCAGATCGGCGAGCTCCAGGGCGCCAATAAACAGATGCTCCAGCTCGGCACCGACGTCCGTCGGCTTCAGGACATCCTCAGCAGTCCCAAGCTTCGCGGCCAGATCGGCGAGTGGTCGCTCGAGAACCTGCTCAGCCAGGCGCTGCCCAAAGGCAGCTACACGCTCCAGCACACGTTCAAGGACGGGCACATCGTCGACGCCCTCGTGCAAATGACGGATTTTTCGGTCGGGATTGACGCCAAGTTCCCGCTGCCGAGCTTCGAGCGGGCGATGACCATCGCCGACGAGGAGGAGCGGCCGCGATTGCGACGCCAGTTCCTGCGCGACGTGTCCACCCACGTGGACAAGATCGCCTCGGCGTACATCCGCCCGGTGGAAGGAACGCTCGACTTTGCCCTGATGTACATACCCGCCGAGAACGTCTATTACGAGACGGTCATCCGCTGCGCCGAGGATGAGGATATGCTGCACTACTGCCTCGAGCGCAAGGTGATCCCGGTTTCGCCGAACCTGCTGTACGCGTACCTGATGACGGTGGCGATGGGCCTGCACGGCTTACAGATCGAGCGCCAGGCCGCCGAGATCCGCCGGAACCTCACGCAGCTCAACGGCTCGTTCGCCGAGTTCCTCTGCGCCTGGGACACCCTCGGCGCGCACCTGCGCAACGCCTACGCGAAGTACGACGACGGCCAGAAACGCCTCGACCGCCTCGGTCTCCAACTCGGCCAAATCCAGCAATCCCCCTGCCCCGGCGAAGCGTCGAGCGAATGATATAGACACGGATTGGGCAGAATGTGACTCGCCGTGCCGTCGTGCCCGTAGGGGCGAATCACATTCGCCCGTTTCACTGGTTGCCCACAGATCCGGAATGTAGAATGGCGTGCCATGGGAGGGCCGGCGATTTGAAGCGGCGGCCCTCCGGATGAAAAGCGTGAGCATGAAAACGGAAGGAGAGAACATGATGCGAGTGCGATGGGTCGGCATCGTTCAGGTCCTCGTCGTATCAGGAGGTCTGTTGGCCGCACAGGCCGAATCGGCGCTGGATGCGAGGGCGGCAAGATGCTTTAGAGTGCAGTGGTCCTCGGTCCGGTACGACAAGTCCGTGGTGGTCGAGAACCCGGCGATCTCTAAGACGTCGCAGGGGATGTCAGAGACTGTGACGCTGTCGTGTCAGGTCGAAATCCGGGACCCCAGCCTGGTCCTGGGAGTCAGCCGGGACGGGGTCATCACGCAGATAGTCGACAGCGAAGGCCGCCAGATCGCCGTTGACGCGCCGGTGACTCGACCTCATCAGATGTTTGAGGGCCTGCGTTACGAACAGCAATTTCGCCGGCCGAAAGTGTCGCGATGGGACACGATCGTCAACTTCGTCATGAGGCGCCCGCCGCCGGCGCCCGGCCCGCCGCAGTTCGTCACCGAATTGCAGCCCAGCCGGATCACGATGCGTCTGGATAAGACGTTGCTCGGGCGCGACAGCGGGGAACTCCCGTCCGTCAAAGGCTATTTCCACGCGCTCGTGGCCGAATCGATTGAGAACATCGACGTGCCGTTCGAACCCAACGACACGTGGGTGCGCCTGACACCCGACCTGGAGATTCAGGTGCGAGAGGCCGTCTGCACCGCAAGCTCCTACCGGTTCTGGATCGACACACGTCCGCGGGGAGCCGGCGGCATGCGACCCCTGGCCGTCGGGGAGCCGTTGCCCGGGCGGATGGTCGTGAACCGGCAATTCATCGGTGAGGATGGCAAACCGAGCCGTTACAGCGGGACTCCGCCAATCCTGCCTGCTCCCGTAGGGGGACGCGGGTCGGGCGGCGGTGGACCCAATTCCCAGGTCAAGGCGATTCGCTTCGTTATCGCTAGCAACCCGACGGAACGAAAGATTCCGTTCGAGGTCTCGCACATCCCCTTGCCCAATCCCGAACAGTGAGGCTGTACTCCCAGGCAAGATGTGCGGCCGAATCACATCCGCCCGTATCGTCAAATCCAATGCCGGAGGAGACAGTATGCGACGCAACCGCAAATCCCGTAGGGGCGAATCACATTCGCCCGTCTCCCACGCAACTGACAATTCGCCCGGACCAGATTCGCGCGTGCCGGGAGCCAACGATATACCGGCGAATAACGATTCGCCCCTACGACAACGCCTCCCGGCGCCCATGTACGAGCGCCGAGGGTAGACCTGTTCATCCCCTATTTTCTGCTGCGGGGGGTGTTGGGGTCTTCGACGAGTTCGTACATGCCGGAGCCGGCGCTACGGAGTCTGTGCTGCTCGACGAGCTTCTCCCAGACCGCGTGGGGATACTCCCGGGGCGGCTGGATGGCGATGATGCCGGAGTCGCCGCCCTTGCTGAAGGGGCCGCCGCCGAGACCGGACTCCTCATCCAGGCGTGTCAGCTTCAGGCGTTTCTTGAAGGCCTTGAGAGCTTTCTTGAGATGTTCCGGCGTGAATTCCTCTGGCATAGGGTCGGTCATAATCGCACTCCTGCGAAAGAGTCAGGTTCCGCGGTCGAGTCTACGCCGGCATCATAGCCGCTGTCCGTGCGTCAGGCAAGAGGAAAGACCGGTCATGGAGCATCGGAAAGAGGTTCGTCGTCAGAAGATCAGCGCCGGAAGACCGAGGCCGATCGCGACGCCGTAGAGGTAGTCCACCCAGACGATCCGCAGGATATTGGCTACATAGATCACCAGCACCAGAGGCAGGCTGATGATCGCCAGAAGATTGAACGAAGACGCCTCTTTCTTCGCCTGCATCCACAGGCCGTGGGCGTCGCCGATGGACGGGAACGCGTTCATGCCGATGGACACGCCCAGCCAGAGCAGGACATACGAAAGAGGATGCATCACGCCGAACACGCGCATCGGCATGAATGCAGGGAAGCAAATCAGCATGCACAGCAGCGAGTTGATCAGGAACGGACCGATGCAGATCAGAAAGGTCGTGCTAAACTTGTCCGCGTGCTCGTGCACGACATAGCCGGCCGGATTGCCCACGCGAAAGAAGCAGACATCAAGAACCGCCACGTGCCTGAGCTTGCAGAAGAACATATGAGCGGCCTCGTGCACGATGACGCCCGGAAACGTGGCAATGGCGATAAGTTCACCTGGGATGAAGAACATCGGTTACTCCTCTTCTTACTGCTCGGTCCAGCCCTTGGGAAACCGCCGGACGAATTCTTCTCGCGTGATAATCTCCCGGGACTGGAGCTGGTGCATGATGCGATTCTCGTATTCCTTGAAATCCGGACTGCCAGGGGTCATCGTCCTCGCCTGCTCCAGTAAGGAAAGGGCCTTCTGCTGGGCGGGGACATCTCCCGTCTGGGCATACTTGCACGCCCATGCGGACGCCACGGTCGCTGTGCCCATGCAATCGTTGGGTCGCAGTCGCTCGACTGCCTCGGCCGCCGCCAGAAAGCCGTCGTAGTCCTTCGCATCGAACGCGACACCGCATTTCGCATCGGCGATGAGCACCTCGACGCCGAACTGGGGCGGCAGCTTGTCCCCGCAGGCCGTCAGCTTGGTCAGAGCCTCGGCGGACTGATTCCGCTGCAACAGGGTCACACCCTCCATGTACGTAGCCAGGACGCACAGGTCGGCACTCTCGGGGACGTGCTTTGCCGCTGAGGACATCTGCCGCGACGCCATCTCGGCATCTCCCCGCGCCAGAGAGACGAAGGAAGCTTTCGAAGCCGCATAGGCCTGGAAGAATCTCAGGTTCCAGGCAAGGGAGACCACGACTAGCGCGATGACACCGGCAAAGGACAACTTGATCCAGTTTGGAAAGGGCCGGTTCCGAAAGAAGGTCTCACATGGGTTGCACACCGGCAGCCCTGCCAACTTCGGCAGCTCGACACTCCCGCTGTCGCTGCCGCAGTTCACGCAGATTGTCGGATCCGCCTCCCGCTCCAGCTTCAGTTGCTCCGCGTTGGGACCTGCCAGAATCTGACGGCAGCACGCGTCGCAGACGACGTGAGTCCCGACGTGGATCGTCTCGTTCATGGGGAACTCTTGCCCGCACTGCTCACACTTGTGTTTGACCCTAGTATCCCTCGTTCGCTCCGGGAAGGCAGATTGCGCTATTCCGAAGCTTTATCGGCTACATTGGAGTGCCGCTTTAGTCCCGGCCGGGCGACAAATCGCTTGCTTGCGGGGTGTGACGAAATATAATGACGGCCTGTGACGTTCGTAGCGTGCGCGACGGACGGAACACTTGGCTTTTCCTCGAACAGTAATCGCAGGGTGGGCTTCCGATGAACAGAAGAATCCTTTGTGTATGGCTGGTGAGCGTGGCGGCGGTGACACTCGTCGCGTTGTACGACCAAGGCGGCGCTCAGACACGGGACAATTCCGGCGCCATCAAGCTGGTTGTGCGGGCGGACGACATCGGGTCATGTCACGCGGCCAATCTTGCCTGCATCAAGTGCTACCAGGAAGGGATCGTCAAGAGCGTGGAGGTGATGGTGCCATGTCCCTGGTTCAACGAGGCCGCCAAGATGCTGCGCGAGAATCCCGGTCTCGACGTGGGCGTGCACCTGACGCTCACCAGCGAGTGGGAGACCTACAAGTGGGGCCCGCTGACGCAGGCGTCGAGTCTCGTCGACGCGCAGGGGAGCTTCTATCCGCAAACCGCACAGCGGCCGGACTTCCCGCCGAAGACCGGCTTCTTAGAGTGCGGCTGGAAGATCGACGAGGTCGAAAAGGAACTGCGGGCGCAGATCGAGCTGGCGAAGAAGACGATCCCGCAGGTCTCGCACCTGAGCAGCCATATGGGGACGCCGACGTCCGCGCCGGAGCTGCGGGCACTCGTGCAGCGGCTGGCTAAGGAGTACAAGCTGCCCATCGAGACGCCGGGGGCGCGATACCTGTCGTGGCAGGCGGACACCAAGGCCACCGCCGAGCAACGCGAGGCGGCACTGATCAAGGCGATGGAGGGATTGCAGCCGGGCACGTGGATCGTCATCGAGCACCCCGGGCTCGACACGCCGGAGATGCAGGCGATGGGACACAAGGGCTACTGGGAGGTTGCCTCGCACCGCGACGGCGTGACCCGGTCCTTCACAAGTCCCAAAGTCCAAGAGGTCGTCAATCGACGCGGCATTCAACTGGTCAGCTACCACGACATGTGGCCGGCCGGCCAATGAGGCCCGGAACGCGAAGCCGGTCCTAACAACCAACAACCAGGAACACTCTTGCCCTATTCGTAGAGTTGGGTTGCCTCCGTCTCTTCCACCCTGCGACCCAGCTCGGCGGTGGTCATCGTAGCTCCGAAACGCACATCACCCGGCTTGAGGGCCTTGACGGTGATCTGCCACGTTGCCTTGGCCTTCGGCGCAAGGGCGGCCAGCGGCGCGGATTTGGCCGTATTGCCTTCTATCGTGACGGGGGTCGGACCGCTTGCCTCCACGATCTCCTGCGCATCCTCAACCACCGCGATGATTTGTACATTCGTGCTGGGGCTGGAGCCCTGGTTGGTCGCGGTGATCAGGTACGTCGTCTGCCCGCCGACCTGGACCGGGTCATCGGTATCGATCACTTCCAGCAGCACCGCGGCGATCCCGTACACGGTGGTCTCAGCCGCGGCGGTCACTGCATTCGCGCAGACCGCGCTGGCCGTGGCGGCCTGGGCCAGAGACCCTGCCTCCGTCGGGGCATACGTGATGCTGACCTTCTTGGACGCGTTGACGGCCAGCGTGCCCAACTGCCACACCACCTTCGAGCCGGAGACCGTACCGGCCGGAGACGTTTCGACTCCCTGTGCCCCTTGCGGAATCGTATCCTCCACAATGGCATTGGCCGCGACGGCATCACCCTGGTTCGCCACCGTGATCTCATACGTGGTCGGCCGACCGATGTACTGTCGGGCAGGCCCGGTCTTCGTAATCGTCAGCACCGGCCGGCGCGCGATGGTCGTCGCGGCGGCCTCGACCTTCAGGCCACCGTTGGCGCCGGCGACCACTCGGGTGACATGTTCTCCGGTCTCCACGGCCTTGAGTAAGCCGCCCAACTGGTGCGATTGCCCGGGAACCAGCGTGCCGACGTCGAGCGTCAACTCGGTCTTGTCGTCCATCGTCCGCAAGCCGGCGGGCAGCGTACTGACGATCCGAACGCCCTCAGCGATACCGGTTCCCTGGTTCGTGACGACGAATTGCAGCTCGACCGGTTCACAGACCAGGACTTCCTTGGAGGCTGTCGCCGTGAGCGTCAGTTTCGGCTCCACGACCGTGATGTCGGCACAGACGGGCGGGACCACGAAGCTCACCGTGGCACAAGGCTTGATGGTGTCGGCCGCAATGGCAACGCCCGATACTTTGAGCTCGCGACTCGCCTTCGGGTCGAGCGAACCGACCGTCCAGCGGAGGTTGCCGTCGACCTTCTCCGTTTCCGGGTCGGAGCTGTGCAGACTGAAATTGCCCGGGAGGCGCTCCAGCACGACCACGTCCTGAAGGCCAGTCTCGGAAACATTCGTGACTTTGAGCGTGTAGTCAAATGGCACGTTGAGCGGGACTTCGGCCGGCGCCAGCCTGTCCAGTCGAATGGCGTTCTCAGCCGAATAGGCGCGCGGGGCAGCCGGCCGAACCGGCGGCGCCGCGGCAGGCTTCGGAGCCTGGAAACCGCCCGTCACCGGCAAGCTCACGTCGCCGTCGATGGCGGAGAACACCGGGTTCATGCCGCCCTTGAACTGGTCGGCGCCGAACGCCAGGTCAATGCGGCTGGTATTGTGATACCGCAGCAGCACCGCTCCGGACGTGTCGGTCTCTTGGAAGTCTTTCCCCGGGCCGACAAAGTGCACGCCCGCGTCGGTGGGCGTGGCCGTCACACTCACGGCCGAGGTCCCCGTCGTGTAGGAGTACAATCCGTCCACATACGAAGCATCGAACCACTCGGCCTGCGCCGGTTCACCGTCAACATCGTAGATGAGCAGTCGCAGGTCCGGGACAACGTAGGTTTCGCTGAATTGGCCGCGGCGGTCCCCCGTGCCATCGAAGAACGAGATGGTCAGGGTAATCCCCGGGCTGTTGCCATCCACGGCCGCATAGAGGAAACCAAGGTCGCCTTTCGGCTGGCGTGACGTCGTGGCTTTATAGTTCGGAATGTAGCCGCGCGCGGTCCTGTTTGTGGCGCCGGTCGCAAATTCCGTGTTCGGCCGGACGACGGCGGTGACACGGGCATCGATCGTCGTCCCCTCGTACGTCGCCACGCCCAGAAAATCCATGGTCAGGCCGCCGGTGTATCCCGGGCCCAACTGATTGCCCATGTTCGAGACGTTGGTTTCGGGGCTGAAGACGTCGAAGTGCAGCGGCACCGGCTCGGCCCGCCCGGTCTGCGGCGCGACCATCGCGGCCAGTAGAAACGTCACACGAATCCATCGATGCATGCACCGGAAACGGCCGGGATTCCATTCCCACCGTGTCAGCGTCCCGGTCTCTTTCCTGTTTTCCGACATGGCTCCTCCTCTTAGGTTTTCTGCCCCCTTCAGCGACAATACATCCATGGGCAAGAACAGTGGTGCAAGCTGACGCCGGAACAAGCCCGTCACGAGGGCTTGATCGTGGACCCCAAAGGCGCGCAGACGAAACATCGGTCGGAATCCAGGCCCGCGGTGACTGCTGGTCTTCAGCCGCCACCAAGGGGCAGCATCTCCACGCCACAGATGAGGGTTCCCTCCCGGTCCAACCATCAGCCCATCACTCCATATATACTGACTCCAGCTTACCAGATGCACGCGGCCTTGTCAAGCACGTCCGGGTCCGGGTTGGACGCCCAGGACGCAGGGGACCGGAACGACCTATAGGACCTGTCGGGGCGGATTGGGGCTGATGGACGGTGCAAAAGGGGGGAAAATCCTCACGGGGCGGCAAGCTGGGAATTTACTAATGGGCCGCGGGTGGCTACAATCGGCGGCCTGAACCCGTGGACTCTCGATATTCGCGTCTAACGCTTGTTTGAGATAGAAAGGAGAATAGCACAATGGCAGCAAAGATCTATTACGAGAAAGATGCTCCGATCGCGCCGCTGCAGGGCAAGAAGGTGGCCGTGATCGGGTTTGGCAGCCAGGGACATGCGCACAGCCTGAACCTTCGTGACAGCGGGATCGAGGTCGGTGTGGCCGAGTTGCCGGGGACGCCGAACTTCAAGCTCGCCACCGAGCACGGGTTCAAGCCGGGCGACATCAAGACGGCGATGAACGGCGCCGCATTGATTATCGTGACGTTGCCCGACGAGCTGCAGGGCAAAATCTACCAGACGCAGATCGCCCCGAACCTCAAGCCCGGCCAGACGATGGGCTTCTGCCACGGGTTCAATATCCACTTCAAGTACATCGTGCCGCCCAAGGAGATCAACGTCGTGATGATCGCCCCCAAGGGCCCGGGCCACCTCGTCCGCAGCGAGTACCAAAAGGGCGGCGGCGTCCCCTGCCTGATCGCTGTCCAGCAGGACGCCACCGGCAACGCCAAGCAGATCGCTCTGGCCTGGGGTCACGGCATCGGCGGCGCCCGCGCGGGCATCCTCGAGACGACCTACAAGGAGGAGACCGAGACCGATCTGTTCGGCGAGCAGGTGGTCCTCTGTGGCGGCCTCTCC
>Ga0105100_10001399_pt1 | contig 14195 bp, 15 predicted proteins | sample PPLLak12cMay2015_2_FD_87033 | JGI IMG/M metagenome (GOLD analysis project Ga0105100, IMG submission 87033) | Freshwater sediment microbial communities from Prairie Pothole Lake near Jamestown, North Dakota, USA - PPLs Lake P8 Core (1) Depth... | ecosystem: Environmental > Aquatic > Freshwater >...
AGTTTAACAGAGTATGTTCCGGCGCTAGAGTATTCATGCGACGGGTCTGTATCAGTAGAGTCTATAGACCCGTTGTTCTCGAAATCCCAAGATGAATAACTATAATCGCCTGTTGTAGTGTTGGTAAAGTTTATTGTCGCCGGCGCAATACCCGTCACACTATCCGCTGAGAAGTTTGCCGTAGGCGGTGTGTATTGTGTTGCGGCTAATACCGTAACCGTAGTAGCGGCACTTCGGAAAATATATCCACCACCGTCAATGTAGTTTGTTAGACTAAATACTATTTCATTCGGGTCATAGCCTAATTCATCCGTAACATTGTATGTGTATGTTAGAGCATCTATCGCAGTCACGGTGTCTACTAATACACTGTCTAAATAAACTTCTATCGTAAATAGACCTTCCCAAGTAGGTGCTGCGTCCGTAACTTCGTCAGGATTTCCTACGCCGGCACCTTCGCCTCTTACCCTAGCATCCCAATCCAATACCACCGTGCCAGAGTAGGTAGCATTCCAGTGTCCGTCGTTTGCCCAAAGATTCATCGGTGTGTAAGGTTTCTTCGCCCGACCCGCCAAAGTTATGGTGTCTGCTTCAACATCCGAGGCACTCGCCTTTAGGCTCTTAGTAAAAGGTATAAACTTGAAGTATCTAGTAGACCCCATTGTTATTTCCGCATGCTCTATTTGAGTAAATAGATTGTCGCCTACAAACCAAAAATCTTCGCCCGGCGCATGAGAAACTCGCTCTGTGTCCCATCTACCTCTACAAATTCCTATACAATCAAATGTAGTGCCAGATACATTGGTAAAGGTCTGTATGGTCATCAACTCATTACCTAGTATACATGTGTTTATACCGCCAAATAACTCTGCTCTTGTGATACTGTTTATCTTGTTGGTTTCTGTAGCATAACTGTCAAAGGTTATCGTGAAACCTACCTCATCATCTATCTCATAGGTATCATCTGTGTAAGACCCCACTAGTGTAGCATGAGGATTAAAGTAAGATACATATCCTATCTCGTTGTATGTTGTGCCGTCTAGACTTAGATTTACCGTACAACCCATCTCATTTCCGTATGTTCTTGATACTAGTGGTATTACCGTTATCTTATCGCCGGCGATAACATAAGGCGTCTCAATCACCGCTGTGTAAGCCAATCCACTAATCGTAGGCACCACCAATACAGACCCACTTTCTGAGCCAACATCACCTGTCGTAGCGGTCGTAGTAAAGTCAATGTCTTCGTGCGCATAAACAGTAATAATGTCTGTGTCTATGGTATCCTCTTCTATTCTGTCCACACGAAATATCATGTCTGTTATGCCTAGTGTGTTATCTGTCCACTTAAATGGGTCAAGCGGTTGTAGTCTAAAAGCATCTCTAGTCGTTTGTATGGTCAACTCTGCAGCAGGATATCCTAATGCTTTGGCGTATTTCTTACAGGCCCAAGTTGCAGAGCACTTGGTTGGGAACATTGCCAATGAAATAGTGCGGCTATTGACCCTGCCTATTCTCTTGATTGAGCCTAAATTCTGGCGACCCACTATTGATGAAGTATAATCGACGGCCATTATTTGCCACACCCCTTCTTTTTATTTATAATCTCTTGAAATGTCAACTCGCTTATTTCCGCCGCTAACTCGTATGGGTTGAGTGTGCTGAAATCCCCCATATAATCACATTCCGGCGCTGAATCTGCCGTGCACATCTTCTGATTATTTTTCTCGCAAAACCAATATACCTTGTAGTCTCCGCCCACAATGTTGCTACGGTGTGTGTTAACCAAACCTATTCTCAATTCTGACCCACACTCCGGACATCTAGGTCTAGTCTTACCCAAGGCTTCTAAGAAATAGTCTATATTATTCTTTGGTAGACTACCTGTAAGGACTAGTACGGTATCTTCTGCAATACCACCCCACACTACCTCTACATACATATCAAAACTAATGTCAACATTTTTATACGTTACGTTATTAAATATCTTTCTTGCTCTGTTTAAGTCCGCTTGTCTTTGTGCTTGTACCATCATCTTCTTAGCAGCATATTCCACCGCCCGGTGAAATTCCTCTCTATCCAATACTTTCATTTCCCCTCCTTATAGTCCAAATATCAAGTCCTCAGGACAACATGACTCATTTAGGTCAGCGCAATCAGCGCCACACACACCACGCCAATCCATCCTATCATCGACCCAATCAACACAACTACTTCCGTCGCAGGTAGCAGAGTAAGGCGGTGTGTTATTACCACAAACAGCAGCATCCCCACCATCAGGATTGCGATAGCCAGCAGGCCAACCGTGTGAGTAAGTAGGCACTAAGATACCTTTACAATCGTATCCACGGTAGGTACACCAGCAACAACACTTATTGTCGGGACATTCCATATTCGACGGCCAGTAGCCCCAGAAAGGTATACACGAGTAATCACCAGCATTACACTGTAGATAGGCTACCTTGCCGTTGTCGTAGTCTGTTGTGATAGAAGACCAAGTGTATACTAACTTACCATTACCATACAGTTTTATCACCGCCGGCACACAAGCATAGTTTGTCATAGGCGCTGTATAGGTAGTAGCATTGCCAATATTTGTGCTCAAACTTCCGCCGCCAGAACCACCAGAGGCCTCTGACACATCCCAAGAGAAGTTACACTTGTCTGGGTCGCCGCTAGAGCATATGGCCTCTAGATTTATAGACTCACCCAAGTCAAGTTGATGTGTAGAGCCAATAATCATACACTCTTCTGGCGTACAGGTTTCCTCAAATGTTCTCAGAGGGTGTTGCACCTTCAGTTCGTTTATTACGCCCAACCAAGTCTGTCTAGAAAATTGAGGTGTTTCTAAACAGTGTGCTTCGTCATTAAGAGACAGCATTGTAGATGGTGCCTCTGCTCCTCTTAACAGTTTACTTTCGAACTTACCATCTGCGCCATATCTTAGCCCGGCGAAAATATGTTGGTCTATTTGCTCAAGCCAATCTCTAACCGTCTGTTGTTCGTCAAAAAGAATACTGACGCCTCTACCTTCGTAGAAAAGTGTTTGAGCATCAGCATCCCAACTTGTGTAGTCTATCAAATCCGATACATCTATGCCAGCCATTTCCTCTATAATGTAGTGTTTGGCAAACATAGGATTGTAATCAAATCCCCATATTTCTCTATGGTCTTCATTCATCGCTGCTATTACAGGTGTCTTTTCCAACACTACTTGTATGTTAGGACATCTCGGATACTCACCAATATAATAATCCTTAAACAACATCCAACATCTATGTCGTCTAGGTATATTCCAAGTTGGACCGTTGCTTAGTCCGGCTAGAAAACTACTAGGCACTTGGTCGTCTGTGCCAAAATAGAAGTCTATACTTCTGTTAGAATCTACCGTGATAGTTTCTTTTCCGCCGGAAACGGGTCTGTCTAAACCTGAATTGCTCGCCCAAACTATCTCATCGTTCTCTATGATGGTGTATATTTTATCAACAGGACCCATACATATCTCTAAACACCATGTCAGATAATACTTGTATCCTGTTACATATTCACCACCACCGCCACCACCGCCACCACCTTTACCTCCGGACTCTTGTTTTTCCTTCACATCAACAGCACGAGGCTCGCCAGAGTGCCACACGATGTTTCCGCCGAGTTTGACGGTGCCGAGCACCTCCGGAATAATACCACCTTCGCTTGCGGTGTTTATAGTTAGTTCGCCGACATCAGGTCTGCCTGGTGATGATATATCAGGTTGGATAGGGTCGACCATGCTACCAATTCCAAACCCTATGCTCGCCCCGACATAGGCCGCATACGGATTTCCGCCTGATGCAATATAGCCTATCGTTCCGCCGATAACCGCACCAACAATGCTTCCTACTGAGATGGCACACCTCCCCTCAATCTCAATGTATGTGATAGGGGAACTTTGTGTTTCCCTATTTGTAGCACCTTATCAAATCTCATCTTCACCACACCTACTCCAATAATAGCATGATAGATGTATTTGTCGAAATAAATACCAGAGTGTGCTGCTGCTCTACCAAATTTATACAATAGTATATCACCGTTCTTAGGTTCTTCGTCTAGTGGTATTTCATCTACATCTAGTTGTGCAAATATACCGTCTCTAAGAAGTTCGTGTTCTTGATGCAAATGCCAATCTCTAGCATAATCTGGAATCCTAAACGGCCCAAATCCAAAGTGTTCTAGCACTCTTGCAACAAGATGAATACAATCCACACCTGTTCCTTTGACACCTTGGTGATGTCGGAAGGGTGTGTCCACCCAACTCTCTAGTTCTTGTTGTAATTCCTCTTGTTTATCGTCAAAGAAGCTCATTTTATGCATCTCCTAGTATCAATTTCAAAAGATAGTCAATCCTGGGTCAAATGGTGAGACCATTTTTTCCTTTAAATCCACATAGTTGGGTTATCATTTACCGGCAATTCTGGGTCGCCACCAAAGTTGTTGATATTGCTAAACTTGCTATTACATGTTCTTACGGTCCAATCACACCCTGCGTAGACATTAACCTCACCAGTCGTGGTCAAGCCCGGTATCCTATAGTCTATAGTAATAGTATTCTCGTAGTGTTCTATAATAGTCCTCTTGTGTTCCCCATACTCTAACCATCCGTGTCTAAAGTAGGGTATGCCTTCTACATCCGCTATATCAAAGTCATCAGAGGTTAGTTGTGTGTAGTTTGTGCCTGCTGTTACCGTAGCAGTTGTTGTAGTCTTGTAGGTGTTTGCATTAAGACCGCACTTTGTGCTATACACTTCCCAGTTACACTCTACTTGATATCTATATCTAGGTACTATCGCCTCTAGTATTTTGTGCCGAGAAGCGCATGTGGCTCTTAACATTGGTCCTTTAAATGCTACTGATTCTATTTCGCCGATGAAGAGAACTATACCTTCTGTTAGGTCATCCTCAAATAGTCTAGTAATTCTTAGACTATAATCTTCCACCGGTGAGCTTGATACCATATCACCTAGAGCCTCTTGGTTGTATGGTAGGTCTATCGTAAGTTTATTTACGCCCATCGTGGAATCGTTCTCTATTGTGCCTCGCTGTATAGGCTGAGGCGTATAGACATTGCCGCTGTAAGTGACATTATGGTCCATACTTGTCCAGTAATAGTTCTCACTGCTGTTGTACAGTTCGTAGATTTCCAGCGGACAATGCTGAATCGCCTCTTCACTATCAATGAAATCTTGACTAGTTGTCTTCATTTCCTACCTCATAGACACCATTCAAAAGTACCCAAAAGCAACCTTTGGCTTTCTGAAAGAACTCTGATGCTGGCATGTCTAAGTATTCTTGTGTTCCAATCAATGCGTTTGGTGCTTGGCTTGGCAGAAATCCTGCCCCTTCCTTTAGGTATTCTCTAATCGTCTTTTCCATTGTGTCTCCTTATTCTGCTGAGTATGTAATATGTAGTTCTGCTTTTTCGGCGGCAGAAGAATAGTCATATGAGGATGCGTTTTTATACACACCATCAGCCGACCCATCATCTTGTATAAGAGCCATCATAGCATTTCCTGATACCCAACCCGGTCTATCCACCACCTCTTGTATCACATCCGACAAATCATCTGTGTCGTATTCGCTGTCGTTTGCCCACGCTATGTTAATGTCCCAATCTACCACCGCTGTTGTCTTGACCTTGGCTTGTTGTGTCGTCCAATCCGTAGGTGCTGTGGCATTGTCAGAATCATTAAAGTATATCTTGGTTAATACAGGCGTTCCTGTCTTGTTGCTGTATGCTGTAAATGTTATGTAAGCCTCACTTATGGTAGCACCTTGTGGCACCGTAACATTCGGGAATCGTAAGAAGACATATCCGTTGTATCCGCCGAAGTCGCCCAAAAGTAAGTCCGCAAAGTTGTTATTCCACGCACTATAATAGTATCCGTCATCCCCACTTGCTGCAGGATATACCGTAATAGAAACAGGTGGCGGAACATAATCATCGACCTCGTTTATCAAACCGTGGAAATATAAAGTAGTCTGTGCTATTCTTCTACCTTGTATATATTCTAGTTCTATTTCGTCTTGGTCAAACCTACCCAACTCTAGAAAAGATATATGCATTTTACTTAGATTGGCTAAACTAACTGAAGTGCCTACTGTGCCATTTAATATTATTGTGCTTGATGTGGCGTTGATAATTCGTCTACACACATAAGACCCGTCAGGAAACTGAATGTAAATGTGTCTTCCTATTGTATCATTGAGGAACCAACTAATGTCATAGTCTATATCTTGTATATAGATTGCTGTATCAGATGAATTTATTGCTTGAGCCGGCTTAATGTCTTTATTCCAAGTAGGAAACCAGAAGGTTGAGTATCGTCCTTTATGTCTATCAAAGAAATCTAATACCTCGGGGACTTCTTCGGCGCCCAAAAGAAAACTATACTCGTGTTTCCTTTCTGTGTCAGAGTAATAAGAGTGTTTAAATCCTTTACCTAAATACTGTTGTAATGTAGCAGACCTAGACCAAGTCTCTTCTTTCGGTGAATTAGGTTTGTAAACAAACAACTCTTTGTCTCGATATGTCACCGTTCCGCTTGCTGGTGCTGTATAGTCAAATGCTCTTGCTGACTCAAATGATTCTACACCTTCCATAGATATTGTATCGTATTCTTGCACCTGTCTATTTATACTTCCTTTAAAGTTTGTACGGAAATCATACACAGGCACTACAAAGTTTCCAGCGGCCCAGGACTTTCCTAGTGCGCCGGAAATCGTTATAGCGTTTTCAGCGACACCTGAAATAGTGCATATCTCATAATCGTCCCAGTTTGAGATTAGTTTATTTATCACCATACACTCTCTACTTTCGTAGAAGTGTCGTCCTGTAGTATCGCAGGGAATAGTAGACCCTGTGGCTGTTGATGTTAAAGTAGACAAATCACACCAAAGAGGTAAGCCCCAAGTGTCGTCCACATGAGCGTAGAAATTTCTTCTCATCCACGCTTGTGCTTTATAAATACCGCAAGGCATTTCCATACTAATCTTCACACGGGGCCAGGAAAACAAAGAAGACCTCTTCTCTGTGCCATTCAGACTTGTCTGCACATTCGTCCGCCAAATATGGCTGAGCGTAAATTTACTAGCCCTCAATGGTAGATATACTTCTGACATTATCTTCCTCCCATCGCTTTGGAAAAAGAATATGGGTCGCTTCTTATATTTACAATCTGAGCTTTCTTACCTCTTGGGGAAGCCATGTATTCATCCAACATCGCCTTGTCAAAAAAGATAGTGACTTCAGCAGGTTGAACATTTACCTGTGTAGACCCGCCTAATTGGTCATTAGGCGTCACCCTGCCTGTTCTGTTCGGTGTAAACAACTCTGGTCCTTTCTCACCAACAACGTAGGTTGTTCCGGCTCTAGCAACACCACCAACCGCCATTCCACCACCAAACGATGTTCCTCCGCCAGCACCACCAGCACCTGCCGCTGCCTTAGCCGCGGCTAGTGCAATATATGCTGTTGTGGCTGCACCAACGGCTGCTGTTTCTGCACCAAGTCCCGCTACCTTAGCGGAAGACTCAGCTATTTCCATAGACATTCTAGCACTAATTGCCGCAGTCTCAGCCGTCACAGCAGCTACCTTAGCAGCACCTTCAGCAGAAGCTTTTGCAGCAGCACCCTCATCATTACCAAATATACCTTTTAGTGAATTTAATAGGTAAGTTTGCATAATCATTTGAGTTACAGACTTTAACATTTCAATAGAAGCTTTCTGCACACCGATGGCAAATCCTTTCCATGTTAGTGTGCCTTCATAAATCGCATCTATGATTTGACCCATTCCATCTGTAATGTGGCCTACTACCATCGTATCAAAGTTTTCACCGAGACGCTGCCACATCTCATTCATAGATTCTAATTCTTCGTAGGCTTTGTCTCTACCATACAATACATTTTCCCAGGCGCTACCTTTATCTGCCATCTTTTTGCCGGCAAAATCCTTCTCTATCTCATTTAATTTGTCCATGTACAACTGATAGCCAGCAATAGATTGACCGTGTATCTTTACTTGTTCTTTATATTCTTTCTGTAGTTCTGCAATTCGTGCCACTCTTTCTAACTGCCAGTTGCGAGTTAGTTTAGCATTAATCTTCATAGACTCTATTGCAGCAGCAGATTCAAACTTCGCTTTCTCTTCGAGCTTCTTTACAGCATCCTCTGTTATTTTAGTAATCTTGTCCCATCTTTCTTTATGATATTTAACTTTTATATCAGTAATACTTCTTTCATTCCACTCTTCTAGACCTTTTAGGTCTTTTGCATATTCTTTATACTCATTATATTTCTGTTTCAACAACTCTAATTCGCCTGCTTGTTCACCTTTTTTCATGCGCATAAGGTCGGCATTAAGTTGGTTTTGAATGTCTTTAATTTTGTCCGCAGTTTCTTTATCAACCGTTGTGTCCATTTCTTCGAGTTCTGGTATAATAGAAAATGTGCCAGGTGGTGAAATCTTTGTGGTCTCAGACATTATCTTATTATGCTTTTCTAGCATAGCATTATAGTTTTCTAACTCTGATTTTCGTTTTGCATTTACCAAGTCATCCATAGCATAGGCTGCATCTGAAAGCGACCGTGCAAAGGTATCTAAATCTTTAGATAAGTCACCCCAAGTCATTTTAGAAGCTAATATAGACCATCCTGCTGCTAGTTTTATAAATATAGATAACAGTCTAGCCACCAAAGGCATTGAGTCGGATACTACTTTTTTAAGAGCTTCATTTACCTTTGTCATTGCTGCAGCCATCTGCGTAAATTGGTCGGCTGCGGTAGAACTACCCATACCTATATCATCTATGAGTTTGTTACCTGCTCTTATAGTGGCATTCATAAATGCTTGCTTCTTTTCAGCGTCAGTAAGTTTGTCTGCTGTTTTGTTAATTGATTTGGCATATGCTTCGTTGGCTTTCTCTACTGACACAATAATACCAAGATTATCTAATATCATCTTAGATTGTCTACCAACCGCTAAGGTAATATCATTGAATGCTTCAGTAACGGTCTGACCTGTTAGTTTAGAGGTAGCCATGGCTATTTCCATCATCTTGGTGAGGTTTTCCGCCGGCACGCCCAACATCTGTGCTCTACCTGCAGCAGATATGATGTCTGAGGTTGCTACGGTGTTTTTAGATACTCTTTTTAAGTCCTCTATGAGTTTGTCCGCATTTAATCCTCTAGATGAAGATAGGTTATAGAATGCTTCTCTAGCCTGCTCTAGTTTTGCTGTGTCAAAGGCACTAGATAAGGTATATTTTATACTAAGAATTGCACCAGCTACAATAGCAGCAATCTTTAGCCAATGAGCTTTAATAAAACGTGCCATGTCCATGAATCCGCCGCCAATGCCCGATAAGCTTGTCTTTGCAATCGACACCATATTACTCATAGTGCCTTTAAAATTAGAAAACAATTCTTTAAACCACGGTTTTTTAGAGAATCTTGCGATGTTAGCACCCATGATGCCTAGCATTTGTTTTGTTGTTTCGGCGCTAGATACACTACCCTTCTGAATAGATTTAAAATATGACATCATACTATTTTCCGCTGTTTTAATTGCTGCCACCGGAATTAAACTTGCAGCCGCCAAAGCTGCACCAGATACGCCCATAGCCGCCCCAGCTGCCATAGTGGGTGCTGCTACCTTAGTAGAAGATAAGTCTTTAAGAGACTTCCTAGCGTGCTCTATGGATTTAGTATAGTTATCCATAGCCTTGATAGACGAGCCTGTGGCAGATACTGTATTTCTCATTACACTTGATATTTCTTTACCTGTAGAGGCAGCAGACTTAGACATGCTTTTAATAGTCTTTTCTGCGCCGGCAAAAGCATTAGATAGTGTTTTAGCCGCTTTGTCGCCATCAGCACCTAATGACTTTATGTCTTTAGATGTTTTATTTATAGAAGCTATCCCTTTCTTAGCGTCTACATTTAGATTCATTTCTATTCTGCGTGCCATGTCTATTTACCTCGTTTATTTTTAGTCTCTTCGTAGGCAATTCGTGCATTTCTTGCGGCTATTAGGTAGGATACTATCTTGTGTGTGGTGTTTTGACGTTCAGACATGTCTTTTATTCCATTCTCATCCAACACAAACCGTATCCCATCTGCACTGATGTTATAACCTATTTCACTATGTATCATTAGCAAAGGGCTATACAAACATATCATGTTATAGACATCTATATTTCCCGGCCACAACTTCGGCTTTCCGTGCGGGCAATGCTCGCAGTCCGGTTTCCCCTTATAAATGCGGCTACAATCTTCACAGTTGCCCACCACACTTACCGAGGGGTCATTTTCCCAGACCGCGAGCTCTATTAGTTTTTTACTTCATTCTCTACATGCCCATTTAATTCTACAATCCTCTTGAGAACCGGTTCGCGTACATCCTCAATGTAATCAAAGATATATTTCCTATTCTTCCGATTGAAGGGCACAGGTTTACCGTCAGTGTCTTCTAGTCCTTCCCAACCGACTAGACACCCATCAAACAACACCCATGCTGTTTCCATGGTTAGAATGGGGTTGCCGTCTTCGTCCGTCTCAGGCATTCTAAACCTAGAGAAGGGCATAGACCTTAGATTATATTTTGCGCCATCAATCTCAACAAATTCCTGTTTTGCCTTACTCATATCTACTCTCATTTCCTTTCTTTTCCCCCTTACCTAAATTAGTTTAAATTACACCCTTTCGCAAGGCCCGTCCATTTGGAAATCTACACTGCCTCTAACGATGTCGTTAGCAGATGCTTCTGCCGTATAGTTGGCAAAGTATGTCTTAGACCCTGAAGAGGTTGTCCAATATTCTGTATCAGACAAATAGAGTCTAAAGTCTTCCAAACCCTCTGAGCCGGACACCGTAGCGTAGGTTTCTATTACATTCTGTCCATCAGTGTCAGCCAAGTTGATAAGGAAGTTCATGCTTCCGCCGACTTCAATACCGCCCTGACCTGCTACAGTTTGGAACCCACTATTTCCAAACACGAAGTCCTTCAATAGTTCGGAACCATAAGAAAAGGTGTAGCTTGTTACATCAGCAATTGTTGTAGTTCCAATACACGCTTTTGCGTTTCTTCCAGTTCTAACTGCCATGATTTGTTACCTCCTAAAGTTCATTCATGTAATGTATTCTTAAATCCATATCAAATAGACTAGTGTTTTCTTCTGCACCTCTATCCGATATGCCTATCGCGTCAATAAACACGTTGTCTGCGTAGGTAAAATCGTTTAAAAGAAAATACTCAACGTCTCTAACTAAATCTTGAACAGGGTCAACATCGCCTAAACCATCTGTGTCTATGTAACCATAAAGATAAACATTAAGGTAGCATGACCTATCATTACCTGATGTAAAATCATCTGTAACGTCTTCCGTGGCGTGAAACCATACCGTAGGTCGATTAGGACATTCACTTAAGAAATACACGCCTCGTTTCACTTCCGCCACATCAGTCAAATAAACATCGTTGTATGTAGGGTGTAGTTTATCTTCTAAGTCCGTCTTCAGTTGGTTTAGTATATCATTTCTTGTTGTCATCCTATTTCCCCTTATTCATAGACTTTACTATTTCATTCCTTATTACATCTTTTATCCTCGCCAGGTTTTCTACCATACCGCGTTCTAGATAATGCTTACCTTTAATATAGACTTGTTTTACCGACCGCCACTGACCTCGTATCTGAAACTTAAGATACTTATATCGTTTGGGTCTTATTATGCCGCCCTCTTCCTGAATTGAATTTGATACTATAACACCATTAGCTAAAAATGAATGTACACCATCAATACTTAAATCATATAGATATGCGCTCCGGTGTCCTGGTGTCTGTTCATATGTAAATTTTTCTATGTTTAAAATCTTTACCATTCTAAACGTATCTAAATCCACATAGCTATTGATGTTAGGATTACACACTGAATAAATAGTATTTTCTATAGGATTTGGTTCTATATCTGTTGGTGAATATCCTTCATCGTAAAAATGAATGTGTAGTATTTTGACACCAGGTATCTTCTTCATAATGTTTTTATCGCGCTGAATATCTTTATCTTGATTCTGATGCCAATAACCACCGTCTGCTTCTATAATAAGGTTTCTTTCCGGCAAATAAAAATCTACATAATACTTACCAACACTATATTGATAAAAATATGTCTCATTATCGTGTATTAAAACATCCTCTACTTGTTTTTCTATAGATGTTTTATGACCTTTTTGTGCCATAATAAAGTTAGGGTGTAATTCAGGATGTTCTTCCATCCTCTTTAAAAGTGCTTTGCGTAAATTGTCCTTGGTTTCATCTGTCCTTTTCATTCCTATGTGTGGATTATTACCCTTATTCCACCACTCTAATTTACATTTATTAGAGCATAAAAAATTCTTACTTTGGTGTGGTTTAAATATTTTATTACAGTTTACACATATTTTACGTATTCCCTTATCTTTATTATGTGATTTTTTCTTTCTATCAAATAATTTGTCAGTAAGTTTTAAATCACCGGCTGTAATCCATTTATTTCTGCCATCCCTATAAACAAGAATTTTATGGTCTTCCGTAACCGTAACAGAGTGTTTTCTATCTGAACGCCATTCTGTTGTTATCTTCACTAGGTTTGGTTTTTCTGTCGCCGGAAATTTAGTTTTATGTATTACCTCTTTAAATTCACCAGTCTGTGTTAAAACTTTATCACCAACCACTACCTTACCTATAATCTTAGTCCCACTATCTGTAGTAACCCTAGTTAAAGCATCAAACACACAAGCATAAATAACATCTGAACCTACCCAACCTGACGCCTTTCTGATGTCTATCTTAGCGCCCGAACGAATAGACCGTCTCAGGTGCCCTGTGAGAACCGGTGACCTTTTCTTAGCGCCGGCTTCCGCAATAAGGATGGCTTTCTGAAAGCCTAAAGTAAACCCCTGTAAGAAGTCCTTATCAAGGTTGTCTATCTCTTTCTTACTACGGTTATCAAAACTAATACTAAAGCGTATCATTAAGCAACTCTTTTATTCTTATACTTATTTAGTATTTCTGCTACGGCCGGCGTAAATAAAGCCAAGTCATAAGTAAGGTTTTGTCCATCAGGTAGTGTCTCATCAGATACATGTCCCTTCATCCTTCGATTGTATAGACGACACGTCTCAACAACACACGCTAACCTAAGGTCTAATGGTATAGTAGAATACCCTGCTGTGTAGGTAATCTTAATGTTTTGCACATAATCACCTAATGTATAATCGCGCAGAATAATCGCTCTACTGTCATTGTCATTGTCTATTCGGTAGTAGGTGCTATCTATGGGGTCGGTAGTTTCCCAACCCCATTCAAAATCATCCCATATACCTGATACAGCCGTAATAGGATAGTTTTTTGGGCGCACCCAAGACCTTCCTTCACCGTTGTAATATTCGGTATATTCGGCGGAATCAAAAATCCTATCGCAATAAGTCTCAAATAGTTTAGAGACTTCATCAATAAGAGACTCAAGGACAGAATCCACTTCTTCTTTCGTGCCGGTAATACCTAAACGGTCTTTTACGTTATTCAGAGTGCAGAGTGCCATAGTCTTACTTCCTCACAAGCATATTTCCTATTATTACTAATAGGATAGTATCTTCTTGAGTTTTACACCGAGGACAGTAGTGTGTATCTGTGTGTATATCACCTACCATATCTCTACCACAACGTAAACAATGATAAATACACTTTGTATCGTCGATGACTTTCCCTATTGCTGTTCTACGGTCCAACATATCCTACCCCCTATTCGTTGTCGTAATAAACTTGATAACTATAATCTGTACCAGACGACGTAACATAGACACCGTTAGAGAAATACACACCTTTATTTAGGTCTATACTCTTTACGTCATCTGCAGCATTGACCACCATTTCCGCCGGCAAAAGATTTATACCAGACACGGTCGTACCATCATGAAATGTTAGAGTAACATCATGACTACCATCCGTCTTTATTAGTGCGCCGTAAAGAATACCGGGGCCAGAGACAGCAAGACCTGATGCCGCAGCAGGAGTCGTATGCTTAGGTACATTGTACATTGTATTTCCTATTCTTCTTCGCATGTTAGTCCCCCTTAGAATAGGGGAGAGTTTCCCCTCCCCTTTCTATTTAATTAGGCATC
>Ga0105100_10001400_pt1 | contig 14183 bp, 10 predicted proteins | sample PPLLak12cMay2015_2_FD_87033 | JGI IMG/M metagenome (GOLD analysis project Ga0105100, IMG submission 87033) | Freshwater sediment microbial communities from Prairie Pothole Lake near Jamestown, North Dakota, USA - PPLs Lake P8 Core (1) Depth... | ecosystem: Environmental > Aquatic > Freshwater >...
GAGAGCGAGGAGGCGTCCGCTTTTGTTGCCCACTGGCGAACCTCTTTCACCAGCTCAGCGCCGATCAACAGGTCGACCGACACATTTTGCTCCGCTTCCACGCGTCTTTCAAGGTCGCGCTTCCAGGTTTTGAAGTGGTCTATCCAACCTTGCACGGTATAACGGTAGCGGCCCAGTTCCTGAACCCTGAATGAGGCACACCAGCGGTCGTTTCCCAATGGCATCATCGGGACCTCGCTCCAGGCTGAGTCTGCCTCCTTCCGGTAGAGCAGGACACACGAAAGCTCGTCATGACCATCAGCCAGGACATCGGCTTCCACAACCGTTTCATCGCCGACAATGCGCTTGATTGGAAATCTTCCGGCCTCGATCTCGGGTGTTACGCCTTGAATGATGACCCGGCTTCTACCTTCTTTTACCTGCATCCCTCTCCTCCTATCCATTCGCAAGTGAGTATATTTTACCCAACGATACAGTGAACAGCCTTATTTTGACAGATCAGTCTCCAGCAATCACGCGCGGGTCATTGCGGAAATGGAGTTTGGCGTGCTGATCTCTACAGACTTCGAAATCACTGCCAGCCTGCCATCGTTCTAGAGCGACCGGTAGAGATCAAGTGTCCGTCCCGCGATTGCCCTCCAGCTGAAGTGGGCTTCCACCCGTCGCCGCCCGTTCTGGCCGAATGTTCTGTGTAGTGTAGGATCAAGCGCCACACGGTTAATGGCTGCAGCCAGATCGGCGGAAAACTGAAGCGCATCTACGGGATTAAACGTTCCCGGCTGCAGCTGCAAATCGACCAGCAGGCCGGTCTCCTCGGGAATTACCACCTCGGGAATGCCCCCCACCGCAGTAGCCACCACGGCCGTCTCACAGGCCATTGCTTCCAGGTTGATGATGCCGAAAGGCTCGTATACCGATGGGCAGCAGAAAACGGCTGCATGCGAGTAGAACTGGATGACTTCCTCGCGCGGCAGCATCTCACGGATCCAGATTACGCCGGGACGACCAGCACTGACCGCATCCACTCCCTCCGACATCTCCCGGCCAATCTCTGGCGTGTCTGGAGCCCCGGCGCATATTACAACCTGGATCGCTGGATCGATGTGCGGGATGGCGTTCACCAGGTGGATGATGCCTTTCTGGCGCGTGATCCGACCGACGAACAGCACAAATGGCCGCCCGGGATCCACCCCGCGTTTGACCAGGGCGTCTGAAGCGGTGATCTTGCGGTACTGCTGCAGATCAATCCCATTGTGGATCACGTGGACTTTTCCAGGATCTACGGCTGGAAAACAGCGCAGCACATCCGTGCGCGTCTCTTGCGAGACTGCGATCACGGCATCCGCCTCAGTGAGAGCGTTATTCTCGATCCAGGTGCTAAGGTGGTAAGCATTTCCGAGCTGCTCTACTTTCCAGGGGCGCAGCGGCTCCAGCGAGTGGGTGGTTAACACGAACGGAATACCCCAAAGTTTCTTGGCCAGGAAACCAGCAAACTGCACGTACCAGGTGTGAGAATGCACAATGCTGGCATCCAGGTCATCCTTGGCCATCGCCAGGCTACGGTAGATGGCGTCCAGTGCGCCTGCGAAGCGCGGGTCAGTATCCAACCCAGCCTCTGGCCAGGGACCATAACCCTTCACATGCAGGTTTGGGCCTTCTTGATCCTGTTCACCAAAGCAGCGCACTTCTACAGCCACAAGCCTGGAGAGCTCGCGGCTCAGGTATTCGACATGCACTCCAGCGCCGCCGTAAATATTCGGAGGATACTCGTTTGTAAATAGTGCCACTTTTCTGATATCCGCCATCAGATGCTCCATTCACCTTTCTGGTGAAAACCCAGTCGTACCGGCTGGTCAAAAGGTTTGCTACCACCTCGAGTTGCGCTCAAGTTCATCTCGTTGTGTGTTTATAGTAATTGATCAATCCATTAGTAGACGAATCGTGGTTTGATGTATCGCCTGCAGCCCGTAATTCCGGCAGGATGGCCTTGGCCAGCTGCTTGCCAAGCTCCACTCCCCACTGGTCGTATGAATTGAGGTTCCAGATGATGCCCTGGGTGAAGATCTTATGTTCGTAGAATGCAATCAAGGTGCCCAGGACTGAGGGGGTCAGTCTCCGGTATAAGAAGGAATTGGTTGGCTTGTTGCCGGGAAAGGTTTTCGCAGGTACCAGAAGCTCAAGCTGCTCGCCCGAAAAACCAGCTGCCTCCAGCTCTGCACGGGCTTCGACGGCCGTCTTCCCCTTCATCAGAGCCTCCGTCTGGGCCAGGAAATTCGAAAGCAGTATCGGGTGGTGTTCGCCCAGTGGATTTTGGCTCTCCACCGCGGCCAGGAAGTCGCACGGGACCAGCTTAGTTCCCTGGTGTATGAGCTGGTAGAAGGCATGCTGGCCGTTGGTTCCGGGCTGCCCCCAGATGATCGGCCCGGTCGCATAATCGACCCAATCGCCGTTCCGGTTTACGCTCTTCCCGCTGCTCTCCATATCTCCCTGCTGGAAGTAGGCCGGGAAGTGCAGCAGGTACTGGTCATAGGGCAGGATAGCATGAGATTGGGCGCCAAAGAAGTTGTTGTACCAGATTCCAAGCAAGCCCATTATGACCGGAATATTGCGTTCGAAGGGTGAAGTGCGAAAGTGAATGTCAGCCTGGTGCGCACCAACCAGCAATTCCTCAAAACGATCCATGCCCAGGTAGAGGGCGATTGAGAGACCGATCGCCGACCACAGGGAATAACGCCCGCCGACCCAGTCCCAAAACTCAAACATGTTGCGGGTATCGATCCCGAACTCGCTCACAGCCTTCGCATTGGTAGACATGGCTACAAAATGCCTGGCTACGGCACTTTCATCTTTCGCCGCATCCAGCAACCACTTACGCGCAGAATGGGCATTGGTCATGGTCTCCTGTGTGGTGAAGGTCTTGGAAGCCACCAGGAACAACGTGGTTTTTGGATCCAGATTCTTCAGGACCTCCATTAAGTCGGTGCTGTCCACATTGGAGATAAAATGGGCATTCAGGTCTGCTCGAGCATAGGACTTCAAGGCCTCACAGATCATCTTGGGGCCAAGGTCCGAGCCGCCTATGCCGATATTCACAATGTCAGTGATGGCTTCGCCAGTGTTGCCTCTCCATTCACCCGAGCGCACCGCTGCGCTGAAGCTGCGCATTTTCTCCAGTACCCGGTTGACATCGGGCATCACGTCCTGTCCGTCCACGTAGATCGGGTCGTTCGAACGGTTGCGCAGGGCGACATGCAGCACAGAACGACCCTCGGTGTTGTTGATCTTCTGACCGGTGAACATGGCTTCGATCCATTCCGCCAGGTTGGCCTGGTGTGCCAGATCTACCAGCAGCTGCAGTGTATTATCAGTAATGCGGTTCTTTGAATAATCGAACAGGATGTCGCCAAACAGTTGTGAAAACCGTGCGAAACGTCCAGGATCCCTGTTGAAAAGGTCCCGCATGTGCAAATCGCTGACCTCTTTATAGTGTTCAACCAGCGCTTGCCAGGCAGGTGACCCTGTCAGTTTGATCATAAATTCGTCTCCCATTCGATACGTGCTTTGCTACTTTAACAATTGCCAGTTTTCCAATTACTGCAGAAGAATCCTGCTCATAGTCAATTTGTTTGATTCTACCTTAGAGAAGTAGATTAGTTCTTCAAATGACCGGGATTACTTGATCAGTCATCTGGGACAGACCCGCCAAAATGAGCTGTTATGTGGTTTTTGCCAGCCTGTTGCGCCATATTGGAAGTTTCTGGTAGGATTAAAGAGAGGCTTTGCTGTGATCATTATCCAGAATTTTTCGACCTCCAGGGCATGGGACTCGTTTATGATCTTAGTATCCCGTTCCCTGTTCTTCCATCGAGCGTCAAATGGGAATTAGGTATGCGCTTGGGATTCTCGGTCTGGGTGTCATGGGGCGCAGCCTGGCCCAGAATTTTAGGCGCAACGGCTATCAACCGATCGGTTACGACCTTGAACCTGGTCTGCCTGTAGATTCCGACGTAAAGGTCGCCAGCTCACTCGATGAGCTGGTTGAGGCGCTCACTCCACCCCGCACAATCATTCTGATGGTTCCGGCTGGAGCTCAAGTAGATTTAGCAATCGATTCCTTGATGCCCTATCTCCAAAAAGGCGACCTGATCATAGACGGAGGCAACTCCCATTTCACCGACACCGAGCGGCGAGTAAAAGAACTGAAGCAGCAAGAGATTCATTTCATCGGAATGGGAATATCAGGGGGTGAAATGGGAGCATTGTGGGGTCCCAGCCTGATGCCGGGAGGATCGCAAGAAGCCTGGTCGCGCGTCCGTGCGACTTTCGAAGCGGTTGCAGCAAAAACGGAAGATGGCGAACCCTGTGTAACCTGGATGGGCTCCGGTGGAGCGGGTCACTACGTCAAGATGGTGCATAACGGCATCGAGTACGGAGAGATGCAACTGATCGCCGAAATTTACGACCTTATGCACCGGGGTGCAGGCCTCTCCAATTCTGAGCTGGCTGATATTTTCACCGGATGGAATACCCGCGAACTGCGCTCCTACCTGGTGGAAATTACGGTCAATATAGTTACGCAAATTGACCAGGAATCCGGTCAGTCACTGGTGGATCTCATCCTGGATGAGGCTGCACAAAAAGGCACCGGTAAATGGACAAGCCAGAACGCCCTCGACATCGGTGCTGCCACACCCACCATCAATGCAGCTGTTGAAAGCCGATTGATTTCAGCGCTCAAAGTCGAGCGGGGTAAAGCTGCAAGGCTTTACGGGAAGGCGGGGATCTTCTCAGGGGATAAGAAAGCGCTGGTTGAGGCTGCCGAACAGGCTCTGTATGCGGGCAAGATCCTAACTTATGCCCAGGCCTTGAGCCTGATAAAAATGGCATCCCAGGAATATAGCTGGAATTTTAACCTAGCAGAAATCGTACGCGTCTGGCGGGCAGGCTGTATCATCCGTTCTTCCCTGCTGGATGATATTACGCGTGCTTACCGGGGCAACCCGGACTTACCAAACCTGCTCCTGGACGAGGCTTTCGTTCAAGAGGTTGTCAGCCGCCAGGCAGCCTGGCGCCACGTAGTCCAGACCGCAGTGGGATTGGGCATTCCAATGATGGCAACCTGCGCCTCGCTGGCTTACTTTGACGCTTACAAGTCAGAAGTCTTACCTGCCAATCTTATCCAGGCACAGCGCGATTATTTTGGTGCGCATACTTACCACAGGGTAGATCGCGAAGGCGTTTTCCACACAAAATGGCAAACCTGACCTGTCAATCCATCAACAATTCGCAATAGATAGACAGTTTGAAACTTTGAGGAAAATGGGAAGAGAGAAACTAGAAAAAAACGGTTAGCGCTCCAGGTTTGGATAGTAATTGGCACGGGTTAGTCATACCAATTGTTTATAATTCGTTCGTCTGTGTTCGTGCAGTAACAATCTACCTCGATACATCAACACGAGCCGCAGAATAGAGGAAATCAATGGAAGAGACTCCACAACTACAAGCGCTGGCAATTAACACGATCCGCTTTCTCTCCGCAGATGGTGTCCAACAGGCCAAATCCGGTCATCCTGGACTACCGATGGGTACAGCACCCATGGCCTACACCATCTGGACCCGGCACCTGCGCCACAACCCTACCAATCCGCTCTGGCCTGACCGCGACCGTTTTGTGCTTTCAGGCGGGCACGGATCAATGCTGTTGTATTCCCTGCTGCACCTGACGGGATACAACCTGCCACTCGAGGAGCTGAAAAATTTCCGGCAGTGGAACAGCCTGACCCCGGGTCACCCAGAATACGGCCTGACCCCCGGCGTGGAAACGACCACCGGTCCCCTGGGGCAGGGCTTTGCCAATGGAGTTGGCATGGCAATGGCGGAGGCACACCTGGCAAAGATCTTTAACCGCCCTGGCTTTCCGGTGATCAACCACCAAGTATTTGCAATCGTCACTGACGGCGACCTGATGGAGGGCGTCGCTTCAGAAGCCGCTTCACTTGCTGGCCACCTGCAGCTGGGTAAGCTCATCTACCTGTACGATGATAACCGCATTACGATCGAAGGCTCAACCGATTTGGCATTTACCGAGAACCGGAGCCAGCGCTTCGAGGCTTACGGCTGGTATGTACAGCGCGTCGAAGACGGATTGGATGTGGAAGCGGTCGACCAGGCTATCCAGTCAGCCAGGCTTGACCCGCGCCCCTCAATCATCATAGTGCCAAATATCATCGGCTACGGTCTGCCCACCCGCGCCGGAACCGCCAAAGCGCACGGCGAACCGCCCGGCGATTCTGAGCTGGATGGCGCTAAGGAAAAGCTGGGCTGGCCGGTGGAACCCCGCTTCTACATACCCGATGAAGCCATGGCCTTTTTCCGCACGGCTGTCGAACGCGGCGCGCAGCAGGAAGGCGAATGGCTGAAATTGATGGAGGCATACTGTGATGAATATCCCGACCTGGCAGGTGAGCTGAACCGCCGTCTGTCAGGCAGGCTGCCGGAAGGCTGGGATAATGCCCTGCTGGACTTCCCAGCTGACGAGAAGGGGATGGCTTCGCGCGGCGCTTCGGGAAAGATCATCAATGCCCTGTCAGAAGTTTTGCCCGAACTGATCGGTGGATCTGCTGACCTGGCCCCTTCGACCCTCACCTGGATGAACAATTCGGCCGCCTTCTCTCCCACAGATGGAGATCCGAACTGCTATGAAGGCCGCAATATCCACTTCGGTGTGCGCGAACACGGCATGGGCGCAGTGGTTAATGGTCTCAATTACCACGGCGGTGTAATCCCCTTCGGAGCGACTTTCATGGTCTTTTCCGACTATATGCGCCCGGCGATCCGCCTGTCTGCTATCTCCCACCTGGGCTCGATCTGGGTGTTTACTCACGACAGCATCGGTGTAGGCGAAGATGGCCCCACCCACCAGCCGGTCGAGCACCTGGCTGCGCTGCGCGCCATCCCAAATCTGATCACACTGCGCCCAGCAGACGCCAACGAGGTACGTGAAGCCTGGAAGATCGCGCTGGAGAACCGGCACCGCCCGACTGCACTGGTGCTGACCCGCCAGAACGTTCCCACCCTCGACCGCAATATATATGCTCCAGCGGAAGGCGTTCGAAAAGGCGCTTATGTGCTGGCCGACCTTGGCAAGGGGAAACCGCAGATCATCCTGATGGCGAGCGGTTCGGAGGTCAACCTGATTGCAGAGGCCGGGAAACGCCTGGCCGAAAAAGGGGCTGCTGTCCGCCTGGTATCGTTCCCGAGCTGGGAGCTGTTTGCCGAACAGGAGGAATCCTATCGCGATTCGGTGCTGCCGCCAGGCATCCAATTGAGATTGGCGGTCGAAGCTGGTGTCTCGCAGGGCTGGCACCGCTGGGTGGGGCCGCAAGGCCGTATCCAGGGACTGGATCGCTACGGCTCCTCCGCCCCCGCCGGCCAGGTCTTTGACCATCTGGGCTTTTCCGTCGATCATCTCGAAAAGATGGCCTGGGAGCTGCTCCATTATTGATATGAAATGTTCTCGGGAAAATGGAAACCAAAATGAATACAACACAAAAACTCCTGGAAGCAGGACAATCGGTGTGGTACGACAATATCCAGCGCAACCTGCTGAAGAACGGTGAATTAGCCGGGATGATCCGGCGCGCTGAGATTCGGGGTGTCACATCCAACCCCACAATTTTTATGAATGCGATCGTTAAGTCAAAAGATTACGACCTTAGCCTGCTCCCGCTGGCTGCCTCGAGTATGACCGCAGAGGAAATATTCTTTGTGCTGGCAATCGAAGATATCCAGGAGGCAGCCGATCTCTTCTTGCCTTTGTACCAGCAGAGCAATGCCGGGGACGGCTATGTCAGCCTGGAAGTCAGCCCCTACCTGGCTAATGACACAACTGCAACGCTGGAACAGGCCAAACAGCTTTGGAAGCGCGTAAACCGCCCGAACCTGATGATCAAAATCCCGGCCACCAAGGCTGGCATCCCGGCTATTACCGATGCCATCGCAGCAGGGATCAACGTGAACGTCACTCTGATCTTTTCACTGCTGCGCTATGCTGAAGTGATGGATGCTTACATGAAGGGGCTTGAAAAGCGAGCCGAAACAGGTCTGCCAGTGGACTCACTTGCTTCGGTGGCTTCGTTTTTTGTCTCGCGAGTCGACACCCTGATTGATCCGCGCTTGCAAGAAATCATCGCAACCGAAGGACAACGGGCGGTGGATGCAAGAGACCTGCCGGGTGAAGCCGCCATTGCCAATGCCCGCCTTGCTTATGCAGATTTCAAACAGGTATTCAGCAGCCAGCGCTTCCACGAGCTCAGGGCAAAGGGTGCCCGGGTGCAGCGGCCGTTATGGGCCTCAACCAGCACCAAAAACCCGGAATACCGGGATGTGCTATACGTCGAAGAATTGATCGGACCGGATACTGTCAATACTATCCCACCGCAAACGCTGGCTGCCTTTCTAGATCATGGGCAGGTCCGTTTGAGCCTGGAGGAGGATCTCGCAGAGGCTCACCAGGTTCTGGCTGACCTCGAGAAACTGGGTATTTCAATGGGTTTAGTTACCCGCGAGCTGGAAGAGCAAGGCGTCAAATCCTTCTCGGATTCTTTCACGGTGTTGCTTGAGGGGATCGAGAAACGCCGGCAGGCAACTATTAGCGGTTAGCTGGAAGAACAAAGGTCAGCAAAACAAAAATCGTAAAAAAGTTTTTGCCTCTCCAAACCCAGGCATTGTCCTCAATATTCGCGCATCATCAATGAATCCAGGTCTTCATCCAGAGATTGTAAGTCTTCTTCGTGCTCAACTTCCTGCTGGAGAATGGTCAGCACGATATTGTAAGTCACCGGGTCTGGATCTCTGACCAGCTTTAATAACTTCTGGTAGACGTCGATGGCACACTGTTCCCCTTTGATGTTCTGCGCCAGGATCTCTTTTACAAATGGATCGGTGGGGGCATCGTACCCGCAGTGCGTGTGTTTCAACCATTCTTCAGGGCTGAGGAGCGGCGTGCCTCCCAGCTGAATGATGCGCAGCGCCAGCATATCAGCATGCGCCAGCTCTTCGGTAGCATGCAAGAGCAGCTCTGAGGCCACCGCATCTTTCATTGGTCCTTTGACAATTTTTGCTCCCAACCAGTACTGGTAATGCGCCAGCCATTCATCGGCAAAAGCCTGGTTGAGAATATTCAGCAGTTCATCTACATCCATTCCTACGATTTGACGACCTTTGGTTCCCATGACACACTCCTATTCTTCGCTTTGTTTTTATTGTAGAACCACGGCAAACTCGGTCAGAGAGCTACAATAAATCCTCGAACAGCTGCATCGGTGCTGCTGCTGCGCCGATAATCCCTGGGCCGGTATGCACCCCCAGCACTGGAGAAATGCGCAGTGTTTCAATCTTGGCGACATTCAGACGTTCACTCAAGCCATGAACCAATGCTTCGGCTTGCTGCGCAAAGCGCCCGTGCAGCACCGTGATCCACAGCGGTGTGTCAACATACACTCCGTAAAGTTGGTCGGCGATCGTTTGGAGGGCCTGCGCTATGGTGCGGCTTTTAGCTATATTGTTGTATTTGCCATCTTTATGATCCACACCGATGATTGGCTTGATGTTAAGCAGCGCACCAGCCAGCGCCTGGACTCGCCCAATTCGTCCGCCGCGCGCCAGATATTCCAGTGTTTCCAACGTGTAGAGCACCTCGGTCCGGGAACGAATCTCGGTCAGCCGCTGTTCAATGGCTTCTACAACCCAGCCAGCCTTAGCTGCCATCGCTGCAGCTAGCACCTGAAATCGTTCTCCGCCAGAAAGGGTCAGAGTATCCCAAACGGTGACCTCCGCCTGGTCCGCAACCTGTTCACGTGCTAACCGTGCTGCGTTGATAGTGCCGCTTAACCCTGAAGAAATGTGGATCGAGAGAATCTGTCGATCGACCTCAGCCAGAGTACGGTAAATATCCACGAATACGCCGCTCGATGGCTGCGCGGTTGTTGGGATAACCGGACGCATTTCTTCTAAGCGATTATAGAAATCGTCGATCGCTAAATCGGCGGAATTGACTTCACCCTCCGGAAACTGGATCCACAACGGCGCCTGCGTGATACCATAAGCCTGGTATTCAGCCATTGGCATATCAGCTGCACAATCCGTAACAATTTTCATAATAGAATTCTCCCAAGCGCCTGCCAACCGTGTCCGTCCGTACAGCGTCGATGTGCTACTCAATACCCCCTTGGGAGCTGCACACGGACAGGCTTAGAAATTGACATTTCGATTTCCATTTATTTTGATACTCAGGATTTAGTTACAGGAGAAACAGAGCCTGCCTTTTTCTGGTTCTGCTTATTTACCTGCTTCTTCTTTTTTTCTCTTTATTTTTCGGACACTTGTCGCCCATAGATCCTCTCTCGTCTTGCGTCGTGTATGCTGGCTATCTCCTTCACAGAAAAGGAGAACAACTGGAAGAAGATTATAACTGATGCAACAGGCTAATCTACCTTTCACTTCTCTGCTTGATTCGAGTTCTGTCATGCCAGTATTCATATGTTAATAGTGGCAAATGTCTACATCTGAATACATTCGTCATTATTAATTTTCGAGTTGAAATATCCTCAGCCAAGATCTGCCATAAAAGGATGTACTTGATAACAGTGCGATAAATATCGCTTCAGCCGGTTGACTCCTGGCTATAGAAATCTCCTATATCCAGCCATTCAATAAAACAAAGGGGATTGTGATTTTCTTCACCTATCCCCATGGAACAGATCAATCTATACTAAAGACAGTACTTAATTAAGTCGCCAATGGAATCTCGACCAGACCCTTGTAAATCCATGCAAATGGACACGACCACTATCGATCTTGCAGAAGAACAGGCTGCATTGTGCAGGGCGGTAGGGAATGCTCGCCGGCTCGTCATCCTCTGGATGCTCTCCAGAGAAGAATTATCCGTGAATGAGATAGCCCTGGGAGCTGGAAGCACCGTGCAAAATATTTCCCAGCACCTGAGCTTGCTCAAGAAGGCTGGCATAATAACCGCCCGCCGTTCAGGCCAGACCATTTATTACCAGATCGCTGACCATGCCTGTCTTCGACAATGTCCTGCTCTGCTCCGAGCACCTGACAGGCTCGAATAAATCGACTTTGAAAAACAAAAAGGAGAATATTAAATGACTACTGTTGAATTGAATACCATTCAGGCCGCAAAAGTTGTGGATGCGCGCGCCATGTCTTGTCCAGGACCGTTACTGGAAGCCAAGAAAGGCATAGGCGCGGTTAAGGTTGGCGAAGTCTTAGAAATCTGGTCTGGCGACGCCAATACCAAGAACGATATGCCACGCTGGTGCGAGAAGGTCGGGCATGAATTTCTAGGCATACTGGCCGGCGAAGGCTACGATCGGCTCTTCATCCTCAGGAAAAAATAGATGGTTGAGCAGGATTGCCGTTGGAGTGACTTCACCCAGCGGCTCCTCCTCCTGGATAGGAACTCTACGCATGGCCTCAAACGAGAATGCAACAAAACCCAAGATTCTGATCCTGGCTACCCTGGCGGGCGGTTATGCCGGAGCAGATTCTACCGGGCAGGTGTTTGCGGAATATCCCGCTAACACCTATATCCTGCCCGTGAGGTGCCCCGTGATGTTCCCACCTGAGTTTTTTGTGCGTGCCTTTGAACGTGGCATCGATGGGATCATCCTGATGTATAGCGGCACCGATAGCCCCTATAAGGTTGAGGCGGATGGCACAGCTGATTTAATCAGTCGTAGTTATGCCCTTATGAAGCAACGCGGCATCGATATTCGCCGCCTGCGCCTGGCAGCCATCTGCACGGTGTGTGTCAAACCGTTCCTGAAAGAAGTAAGGCTCATGGAAGAACTTCTGGCTGGAATTGGTTACATCAAAGATGAGCTCACCGTAAAAGCCTCCCCCGTTGCCGCCTGAAGATTAAACTGGAGGGATGATGGAAAATAAGCAAGTGGACGCCGTGGTCGTTGGCGGAGGGATTGCAGGGATGCAAGCCGCTCTCGATCTGGCTGACCAGAGACATAAGGTGGTACTGGTGGAGCGTGAGCCGACCATCGGTGGAAAAATGATTATGCTCAGTAAAGTCTTTCCCACACTGGATTGCTGCAGCTGCATCACCACCCCAAAGATGTCGGCTGTGGCGCACCATCCGAATATCGAGCTTTTTACCTATTGTGAGGTGCAAACGGTAAACGAGAGCAGTGCCGGGTTCGAAATTAATGTGCTTAAAAAGCCGCGTTACGTTAACGAGAAAACCTGCACCGGCTGCCGAAATTGCGAATTCGAATGCCCAGTGACAGTTCCCAGCCACTTCGACAGAAACCTGGGATCTTATCATGCCATACGGGTGCCATTTTCAACAGCTGTACCACAAACAGCTGTGCTTGATATGGAAAATTGCCTGCTGTGCGGAAAGTGTGAAAAAGCCTGCCCGGTAGGCGCAGTGGATTTTTCCCAACAACCCAGGTATTTTAACATTCTCACCCAATCGATCATCCTGGCGACGGGATTCGAACTGACTGACCTGCAGGCAAAGAAGGAATATGGTACCAGAAAGCTAAAAAATGTCATCGACCCGATGATGATGGAGCGTTTCCTGGCGCCAACCGGCCCTTATGGCCGCGTTCTGCGTCCCGGCGATGGCAAAGAGCCCACCTCAATCGCTTATGTACAGTGCGCTGGCTCACGGGATGAAACACTGGGGATTGACTACTGCTCGCGCGTATGCTGCATGTATGCCATTAAACAGTCCATGCTGCTAAATGGCGCTTTGCCCCTGGCTGATATAACGATCTATTACATGGATATCCGCACGTTTGGCAAAGGTTACGAGCAATTCTATCAAAATGCACAGGCTATGGGGGTGGAGTTCGTGCGCGGTAAGGTAGCCAAAATTCACGAGGATGAAGAGCACAATCCAATCGTACGAGTCGAGATCACAGAATCCGGTGAGGTAGTGGAACGCACGCACGATCTTGTAGTGCTCTCATTGGGCATGATTCCGGCTTATGACCCAGGCCAGGTGTTCCGCGTGGCTTTGGGTAAGGACAAGTTTGTGCACGTGCCCTCACTGAATAGCGAACCCTGTATGACAGACCGGCCAGGCATCTTCGTGACTGGAACGGCAATATCGCCAATGGACATAGTAGACAGCATTATCACTGCTGGGGCCGCAGCTGTTACAGCTTCGACGTATCTGCGAGAAAGAACCAACGACAATGTCCGATATAAACTGGCGGTGCCTGAGAAAGAGGTGTCTTATGCCTGAATTGGATGAGATTAATAATGGAAGAAAGCCTGCCGAGGAAAAGAACAAGATTGCAGGTGAGGCTCCACGCATTGGCGTATATACCTGCTACTGCGGCGGTAATATCAGCAAGGTAGTACAGTGCGAAAAGGTTGCCAAAGCGCTGGGAAAATTGCCGGACGTGACAGTCTCACGAACCAATATGTCTTTGTGTTCTGATGCCGGGCAATCGATGATCGAGCAGGATATCCGCGAACTGGGTATAAACCGGGTGGTGATCGGGGCATGCGCACCTTCGTTGCACGAGCAGACTTTTCGAGGTACGGTGATGCGTGCCGGGTTGAATCCGTACCTGTATCAGCATATGGGTCTGCGCGAGCAGGACTCATGGGTGCACCATGAAGATCCTGAAGGAGCAACCGACAAGGCTGTCCGCCTGATGGCAGCGGGTGTCTCCAAAGCCCGCTTGCTGCAGCCGCTGGAGAATATCCACCTGGAGGCCGAAAAAAACGCTTTGGTGATTGGAGGCGGGGTAGCCGGACTGCGAGCGGCATTGGAAATCGCTCGACTTGGATTGCGGGTGACACTGGTAGAAAAATCGCCCTTCCTGGGAGGGCGCATGGCTCAATTGGACACGCTTTTCCCGACCGGTGAGTCTGCTTCCCTCTTATTGAGAATTCTTATCGAACGTGTGGCAGCGCATCCGAGCATTACTCTGTTGACATACGCTGAAGTAACAGAAGTATCTGGATACGTTGGTAATTTCCATGTAACAGTCCAACAACATTCACGCGGCGTCAATCCAATGGTTGCCGATATGTACATTGCTGCCTGCAACCAGGAAGTAGCTGATGAATACAATCACGGTCTGACGCAACGCAAAGTAATTTATAAAGCCTACCCTGGCTGTTATCCA
>Ga0105100_10001403_pt1 | contig 14166 bp, 17 predicted proteins | sample PPLLak12cMay2015_2_FD_87033 | JGI IMG/M metagenome (GOLD analysis project Ga0105100, IMG submission 87033) | Freshwater sediment microbial communities from Prairie Pothole Lake near Jamestown, North Dakota, USA - PPLs Lake P8 Core (1) Depth... | ecosystem: Environmental > Aquatic > Freshwater >...
CAGGAATTTACCAGCTCGCGCAGCCGCCACCCCAATATTCTGCGCTATAAGATCGGGGTAACGAATGGTCAGGTGCTTGCAACGGAACTATACCTTATTGGAGATACCGGTGCATACGGCAGCCACGCCTTGACGGTGCAAATGGTGGGCGGATTTAAGGGACTGAATTTATACAACGCGCCGAACTCGCGTTTTCTGTGTGATGTTGTCTATACTAACAAGCCGCCAGCAGGGGCTTTCCGCGGGTATGGCGCCATGCAATGCGAGTTTGGGATCGAAGTGCTCATGGAGGAGATAGCTGAACAACTTGGGCTGGATGTGGTAGCATTCAAGCGAGCGAACTGGCTCAAATTAGGTGAGCCGATGTATATGGCGAAAGTCTTGGGAGAAGGTCGAGAGGGTTTTGAACAGCGGCTGGAGTCCAGTGGTCTGGAATCATCTGTGGAGATAGGCCTGGCAGCGACAGATTTTTATAATAAACGCGAGCAATATCGAGGGCAGAGCGGCCGATTTAAATGGGGAATTGGAATGGCGGTCGTTATGCACGGGAGTGGCATCGCTGGTCTGGATATGGCTGCAGCAACATTGAAGATGAACGACGATGGATCCTTCAATTTACTGGTGGGAGCAACCGATCTGGGTACTGGTTCCGATACGATCCTGGCTCAAATCGTTGCTGAGGTGCTGGGGATCCCCGTCCATGACTTGATTGTTTATTCTTCGGATACAGACGTCACACCCTTCGATAAGGGCGCTTACGCTAGCAGTACAACCTATATTAGCGGGGAAGCTGTGAGAAAATCAGCGCTTCAAATCAGCGATCAGATCAAGAAGCATGCTGCCCGGATGCTCGGGATCGATCAACCAGAACAACTCGTTCTCCAAGGTGGAAAAGTACTGGCTCCAGATGCCCGTTCGATTAACCTGGGGGATGTAGCGCTTAGCAGTCTTCACCAACTTGATCAGCACCAGATCATGGCGACAGCCTCACACGTAAGTTACAAAAGCCCTCCTCCAACTGCGGCGCAGTTTGCCGAGGTAATTGTCGATACAGAAACGGGAGAGGTGAAAGTTGAAAGATTGCTCATGGTGGTCGATTGTGGTCGAGTCATCAATCCCCTTACGGCAACCGGACAGGTCGAGGGAGGCATGGCCCAGGCATTGGGCTTTGCGCTTTGTGAAGATATGATTTTCGACCAGGAAGGTCACCTGTTGAATGCCCGTTTTGGCCCCTATCACGTTTTGAAAGCCAACGAGATGCCGGTAATGGATGTGATCTTTGTGCAGACAGACGAACCCAGTGGGCCTTTTGGCGCTAAATCGGTGGCTGAAATTTCGATCGATGGTGTGGCGCCTGCCCTGGTCAGCGCCATCCATGATGCTATTGGAGTATGGATCCGGGAGCTTCCTGCCACTCCGGAGCGCGTTAACCGGGCGATACAACAAGCCAGGCATTGATGGAGGATTGTATTTTATGATCGATCTCTTGAAAATCGAAGCGTTTCTGCATACCGCTGAAAACCTCAGCTTTTCAGAGGCAGCCAGGCAAATGCATCTCAGCCAGCCGACCATCAGCCACCACGTGAAAATGCTGGAGCACGAATTCGGGGTTGAGCTATTTGACCGGGCAAGCCCTGGGCTGCATTTGACGGAGGCTGGGCACCTGCTCTTACCATGGGCGCGTAAGTTGATCCGGGAATCGATTGAAATGCAGGAGATGATGGGTTCTTTGCAAGATAAGATCGTCGGTCACCTGAGAATCGCTTGCAGCACTACCTCCGGGAAATATATCCTCCCACAACTGGCTGCTCGTTTCCACAACCGTTATCCTTGGGTAAAAGTTACGATCCTGTCCTGCACTCAGGAGCATGTGGTACCACGTTTGCTCGAGGAAGAGGCCAACATTGGCGTGCTCAGCCGGGAAGCTTTTGAAGAAGGCCTTGAATCGCAAGAGTTTTTTACTGACCATATTATTCTGATTGCACCTGGCGGTCATAAATGGTCTTTGCGGCAATCGATTGAGCCCGCGGACCTCGTTGGAGAGCCTCTGATCGTACGGGAGCCCACCTCAGGGACCAGGCGCGTGACACTTACGGAATTGGGACAGCACGATATCCATCTGGAAAATTTGAACATTTTCCTGGAGGTAGGGAACGCCGAGGCGATTGTGGAGACGGTCGCGGCTGGCTTTGGGGTTGCCTTTGTGTCGCGGCTGTCAGCCGCGTATGCACTTCAAGCCAAGCGCGCCATTGAGATTCCGGTCGTTGGTTTGGATCTAGAGCGCAAGATTTATATGGTGCGGCGCGCCATGGAGGCCCCCAACCGCCCTCAGGAGGTATTTTGGGGATTCATTCACGATCCATCAAATGCAGACTTGCTCCGCATGGCGGGAGGCTGAAGGATGCGATAAAAACTGGCTCAACCAATTCTAAGGTTGAGCCAGTTCAGCAAACTGCTTAATATCTGTGACGGGCCGTTAAGAGATCAGAAAGTGAAGGTCATCGTGGCGCCTTCAGCCGCCATCAGGAAGGGGGGCGCTTTCTCGATTAAGATGCGGCTATCGCGCAGATCCTTCGGGTCAACCCCTTTGTTCTCCAGCGCCAGTTCGCACAACACTACTCTGCCGCCCAGGTCGAGGATGTCATTGAAGAGTTTGAGCGGGTTGGGCATGCCCTTGGGAGTGCCGAGTTTTTCCAGCTCGTCTTTGAGCGTCCACTTGGTGCCAGCAGGGCAGAAGAAGATATGCACCTCGTAGTCGAGAGCCAAGCCAGACGAGGCAAAGATTAAAGTCGGCATGATGTTTTTGGCTTCATCGCCATTGCAGACAACAACCATTTTTTGAACCATTGTGTATCTCCTTTATATTGAAAATTTTCTTTGATACCCGAACGAGAGCGCCAGTGGTGATTTAATTAATCGGCTGGTGCAAGCGATTCGAGCGGAGGGCTGACTTCAATTGCTCGTTTTTTGACCGACTCCAGGTAAAGCGCCAATGGACGGTAAATCATATGAGTCCATTTTCCTATACCAACTTCGGAATCCAACATCACAATCATTGCCACGACGTGGATGACATACATGATGTAGGTAGGCCAGGCCCATCCTGGATTGTCTGCACCCAGATAACGGAAAATGTGCACCAGGATGCCTGTAACTGCGCCGGCTAAGACAAAGGCTGGAAACAGCCAATCACTCGGCTGCGAGAAACGATGGAATTGATCTTGTTTTTTCCTGCGACCGAGTAAGAAGTCGATTGAAAATACAACCAGCACAATCGTCGCATAGTAGCCCAGCCAGCGCTGTGGGTGGTAAATGGGGTAAATGTTATCTGTCTGGAACCACCATAGGAAAGCGACAATCAATGCCAGCATGGTTACATACCCGGTTGTAAACAACAAGTGTTTCAACCAGAATTTATAAGCTTGTTCATCGTTGCAATCTCGCCAGCGTTTTTGCGAAAAATAGTGGACGAGGAATGTCTTGAGCTCGCTGATATAGACGGATAAGGGGATTTTCTTTTGCCCCAAGGTCGAACGCAAGATGCTGCGCGACATGAAGAGCGAGTTCTTAACCAGCCGCCATCCCAGGTAGATAAAGTGAGCCATGACAAACAACCACACCCATATCACCGGCGCAAACGTATTCACCGCCACCCGGTCAGTCTCAACCCTGGCGATCCCGAATACATGCAATAAGATAAAAAGCAGAAGCGTCGTCACGACAACCCGGAGGATTGTAATGACCAATGCTTTTTCTGATGTGTATAATTTTGCGGCGTGACCGGAGAGGTCATATTGAGCGGTGAGCCAGCGGCGTACGGCCATCATGGTCTCGCCTGGCTCTGCGGCTTTGGGGCAGGTGACCGAACAATCGCCACAGTAATAACACTGCCAGGCATCTGTACTTTCCAGCATCTTATCTTTTAGACCCATTTGCGCAAAACGGATCAGGTTGCGCGGGAAGGGGTGCTCATCATTTGCCAGCGGACAGGAGGCAGTACAATTCCCGCAGTTGAAGCATTTTTCGATGCCTACCGCGCCGTAAGCCTTCAATTCATCCATCAGAGTAGGATCAACGCGCGTTGCCATGCTCATGCCTCCTTTACGCCCTGGTATAGCACATAATCGCCGCACATACCTGCCTCAACGACGATGCCGTACTTTTTTAAGGCGGCCAGATACCATAGCACCTCGTGCGCCGGCCTGCTGATGGCAGCAGAAACCTCGGGCACAGTTTTGGGGTTTTCGCGAATGGCCTGGCAGATTTCCCGCTGGATCTGCTTCTGTTCGCGCAGCAGGACTTGGGTGTGTTCGACGGTAGCGGCGTGGTCTTCACGCAATCGTTTGAGGGTTTCGCTGCGCATCCGGGCCTCGGTTGAATTGCTCATGCTTCGACCTCCTCCAACTCGGGAAATTCCATGGCTATGGCTTCTACCATTGCCTCGTATTGGGCCAGGCTCCAGCCTTGCACATCTATAGCGTGATTGGGGCAGGCGCTAACGCAGGCGCCGCAACCGGAGCAATTGGCAGGCTCAATGACTGCCTGCCTGACCTGGCGCCCATTTTCATGGATGGTTTGCATGCGTATCGCGCCCTCGTAGAGACACGCCTCCACACACGCGCCGCTCCCCTCGCATTTTTCTGGGTCCACTCGGGCGACGAAAGGCGGGAGCTCCACCTGACCCCGACCAAGCAAGGCAGCCGCTTTAGCGGCTGCAGCTGAAGCCGCCGCCAGACTTTCCTGGATGTTCATGGGGCCTTGCGCTGTGCCAGACAGCAGGATGCCGTTGACCGCCATCTCGACTGGGCGTAGCTTGGGATGTACCTCCAGCAAGAAGCGGTCGTTTCCGCGTGAGAGCTTGAGCATTTTCACCAGGTCGTCTATCGGGCGCGGCATCATCCCCACTGCTAATACAATCAAATCCACCGGGACCTCAATCTCTTCGCCGTAGGTCAGGGTATCCTTGACGCGTACCAGAGCCGGATGAGCGTCACCAGCAGGCGCCAGGGACACTACAGGGCGTTCGTCGCCGGTGAAACGGATGAAATGCACCATGGCTTCTTGAGCGCGGCGGTAATATTCCTCGTGACCGCGCCCGTAGGTGCGGATATCCTGATAGAGTTCGTAAATGTGCGTGTCTGGGAAGCGCTCTCGCAGCTCTATGGCTGTGTGGAGTGTAGCAGTACAGCACACCCGCGAACAATAGGGGTTGATTTCCCCGTCCTCGTGGGGCTCATCGATGCCTTCGATCTGGCGACTGCCCACGCAGTGAATCAGAGCGATATCCTGCACCCGGTGACCGTTCCAGGTCAAGGGATCCCCCGCCTGCATGCTTGCCAGGTGCCGGACCAATTGGGGTAGGGTGATGACTTCAGCCACCTCCCCATATCCGTATTCGCCCGGGTGGGGTACATACGGGTCAAAGCCGGTAGCCATGACGATGGCTCCAACGGTAAGGTCGAAGATTTGGGGCTCATCCTTCAAAACAATGGCTTTACCGTTAAGCTGGATAGGCTCACCGTTGTAGCCCTCCCAGTCTACGGCTTGAGCTGAAGGATAACAACCCGGATAGGACTGGTAAATTACTTTGCGCTTGGTCAGACCGTAATTAAACTCGTCAGGAGTTTCCTGGGTGCAGGCGGCCCTCAAACTGTCAGCGTTGGTTGAGTCTACGCCGCGGGAATGCTGGCGTACCCGGATGTTGAAATTGCCGACATACCCCGAACAGCCAATCAGTTCGGAATTCGTGAAAATGGTAATATTGGGATGCGCCGCAACCTGTTCGATGAGTCGATGCAAGAGAGGTCGAGCTTCTTCGCAGGTGGGGAAGATTCCTTCCAGTTGCGCCATACGTCCGCCCAGGAAGGGCGATTTCTCCACCAGTGTGACGCGCAGACCCTGGCGGGCGACGTCCAAAGCGGAGCGCAAACCAGCCACCCCGCCGCCGATGACCAGCGTGTGGCGTTCAGCGCTCAACCGGATTGGCTCTAAAGGCTGGAGTAAACGCGCTTTGGCGACACCAGCAGCCATTAAAGAACAAGCCTTGCATGTGGCTCCCTGCGCATCCAGGGAATGCACCCAACTATCCTGCTCGCGCAGCCCCACATGATAGTAGAGGTAAGGGTTCAGACCGGCGCGCGTCACGGTCCCCCTGAAAGTTTGTTCGTGCAGAGAGGGGGCGCAGGCGCCGATCACCACGCGGTTAATCCCTAATTCTTTAATGTCCTTCTCGATCATAGCCTGCCCAGCGGCAGAGCACAGCGACATATCGGTACGCGCCACGACCACTTTGGGCAATTTAGCCATTCGCTTGGCTACCTTCTCACATTGCACCACGTGGCTGATATTTCCTCCGCAATAGCAGACATACACACCAATGTGCGGATCACCGGACGAGTCGGATTCAACCTCAACGTTAGGGTGGTGTTTTTCAGGCATAAGCCTCCTCCATTTCCCGATCCAGCCCTTCAGATGCACGCGGTTGCGTCTGTTTTTGGCGGATATATACACTGGCTGCCGAAGCCGCTGCGCCAGAGGTGACAATGCTATCGACGATATCCATCGGTCCCAATGCAGCACCGGCCGCGAAGATTCCAGGGTGATCGGTGTGACAAGGGTCGCTATTGGGCGAGGGGATGGCGACAAAACCGTCACTGCCAAGGGACACATGATAGACATCATCCGGCCGGTAAGCAGGCAGCATGCCCAGCGAGAGCACCACCAGGTCGTGAGTACGCTCGACGATCCGCCCTTCTTCGGTCAATTCCACCTTAACGATGGGGTTTTGATCCTCATCCTGGCGAATGGAGGCTACCTTGCCGCGCACGAATTCCACCCCCATGGCTTTGGCGTTTTGATAGAACTGCTCGTAGCCCTTCCCAAAGGTGCGGATATCCATGTAATAAATGGTTATCTCAGCCAGTGGCAGGGCGCCGTTCAGCAGCATGGCTTGCTTAATAGCATACATGCAGCAAACGCGAGAGCAGTAGGATACCCCCAGGGTGTCATCTCTGGATCCGGCGCATTGTACGTAAGCTATCGATGTAGGCTCCTTGCCGTCTCCTGGACGCAGGACGCGGCCGTAAGGACCCGTAGGGGCCAGAAAGCGTTCCATCATCAACGGATCGATGACGTTTCGTAATTGACTGGCGCCATATTCCTTTTTGGCATCGCATGGAGTAAGCTCAAAACCGGTAGCCAGCAGGATGGCAGTGGCTTCGATCTCAAATGTTATGGGCACCTGTGTGAAATCTACGGCGTGTACCGGGCAGATCTTTTCGCACTTGCCACAAAGCAGGCAATTGTCGATATCGAGCACAGCTTTTTGGGGAACTGCGGTCGAGAAGGGCACCCGGATGGCGCGGTACGCGCCGAGGTTTCGGTCGAAGGCGTTTGGAATGGTGATCGGGCATTCGTACTCACATTGCCGGCAGCCTGTGCACAGGTTTTCGTCCACGTAGCGCGGTTTCTGGAGAACGATGGCAGTGTATGCGCCTTCGTGCTCCTGGACAGCCTGGATCTCGCAATACGTGAGCAAATGAATATTGGGATGATGGGCGACAGCAGACATCTTGGGAGTAGTGATGCAGCTGCAACAATCCAGGGTGGGGAAGACCTTGCTCAGTGTGATCATCTTCCCGCCGATGCTTGGCTCCTTCTCCAGCAGGACTATTTGAAAATCCTGATCTGCCAGATCTAAAGCAGCCTGCATCCCGGCAATTCCACCTCCAACGACCAGGGCATCCACATGCAGTTTATCCATACCCTACGCTCCTTTTCTGCTTATGCTGCCTGGGGTTGACTGCTGGCGTGGGCGGCGATTTCGTCTTTAACTCGGCCGATCCCTTTAAGCAGATCGTTCATCTGGTTGACTTCTTTTACGAAGGGCTTTACACACACCGTGCAAATTGCCGCTAGACGTAGTCGCCGGATATCGATGCCGCGAGTTTTGATCAGCTCATAGGCACGCTGGATGAGTTTGGCGGTTCCCTCTGCCTCCACTTTGTAAGGGCTATCGGTTCCGCTGTATAAAACCAGGATGCCATCGATGCCGCGTTCAAAGGCGGACAGGTAAAATTCAGGCGGAAATATGCACGGGCACATGACCGGCAGGATATAGGTATTCGCAGGGTAATCGATATGGGTTTGACCGGTGGCATCGGCGCCAGCATACCCACCTGCTAAGGTGGCCAGAATCAGGATTTTTGGTTGTTTAGGTGGTCCGGATTTTTCCATTTTTCCATGTCCATTTCAAGGGTAGAGGAAAAAGGCACATGCCCTTACCGCCCCGGTAATTTCCTTACAAGCTTATTTCTTTCGTCGCACGAACAGGCGTTCGTAGCCCTCGGCAGGCAGGTGTCCCAAATATTCGTGCCCTACTTTTTCGCACCAGCGAGGCATGTCCATCTTGGTGCCGGCATCGCCAGACCAGATCTCCAATACCTCACCAATCTTGACCAGGCCAATGGACTTCTTGGCTTCCAGTAGAGGTCCAGGGCATGACATGGCGCGGGCATCAACAACTTTGGATGCCTGGATTGTAGAAAGATCGACTGTGGTCATTGTTTTACTCCTTTCGGTTTATACGCTTTACTACTTGTGGGTTTTCATGACGATTTCTGGAAATTTCTCTCGGAGCAGATTCAAGCACTGATCTGCGAGCGACTCTACCTCAATCCGGTAATAAATCGTTTGCCCTTCTCGGCGAGAGGATACGATCTTGTAGTCTTTCATGATGCTGAGATGTTGTGAGACGTTTTGCAGAGAAGAGTCAACTGCTTCGGCGATGGCGCTTACAGACAATTCCCCGTCTGCCAGGGCCCATAAAATCTGTACACGCCGGGCATTGCTGAAGACACTGCAAAATTTTGCCTGTTCTTCTGCAAGGTGTTCGAAATAAGTGTCTTTCTGTAAGCTATCCATCAGCCAGACTTAACCTCGAGCCATCGGTTTCGAAATCGCTTAAGTAATGGTTGACTTAACTATATACCCGGCGTAGGTAGCAGGTAAGTGACAAAAACCACAAACGCTATAGAATTTTTCTATAACCATCTATTGACCATTTCGATATAGTGCCACACCATAATAATAGTAATAAATACTTGACAAATTGTATTTAACGACTATAATTTTGGTACAATACCAATTAAATTGGGTGATTCGATGCCGAGAAAGGGAGCACCATTTGGTAGGCGACATGGCTTGCGATGGCAATACTGGTCGCCACTTAAGAGCCTGGTTGGTGAGAAAGTTGACTTAACCAGGAACGTCGACGTTGGCAGTAGCTTGCGCCGATTGCGGGAGGAGCGTCATTTGAGCATTCGTGGGCTGGCAGAAAAGAGCGGACTGGCTATCAATACGCTGAGCCTGATCGAAAATGGTAAAAGTTCCCCCAGTGTAAGCACTTTGCAGCAACTTGCAGTGGCGCTCGAGGTACCCCTAACCGCATTTTTTGAGACAGAAGCCCCTCAGCTTGCCATTATGTACACCAAAACTGACCAACGCCCACGGGCCACGTTTGACCATGGGATACTGGAGGATTTGGGAGCTGGCTCCATCATTCAGGCTGTTGAACCTTTCGTCATCACGCTGGAGCCATCCGCAGGGAGCGGGCCGCAGGAGATCGTCCATACCGGCTATGAATTTGTCTACTGTCTGGAGGGCAGCATCCTCTATACCATTGAAGGGCAAACCTACCTCCTGGTGCCAGGAGATAGCCTGCTGTTCGAGGCACATCTCCCTCATCGTTGGCAGAATCTGGGTCCAGGGAATTCGCAGTCTGTCCTGGTAATCTATCCGACAAGTGACCGCAGCGGTTTGAGGGATCGTCACTTATCCTGATGCCGTCCGGTCAGAGGATAGCGTTCGCTTTAGGTTTCTACGATCTTAGAAAAGCTCATATCCAACGATTAAGTCACTCATACACCTCGATTCTACAAGACAAGGAGAAAAAATGAAGATTGCAGCCATTACTGAGGATGGAGAAACGATTAGCCAGCATTTTGGGAGAGCGCCTTACTATCTCGTAGTTACTTTTGAAGACGGGCAGATTACTGGACGTGAGCTGCGGAATAAGCTCGGACATACCCAATTCGCCAACCAACCGCACAAAACTGAAGAGCCTGGACAACCGCATGGTATGGGGGATGCCAATCACAATAAGCACATCCAGATGTCCGAGGCGATCGCCGATTGTGAGGCCCTGTTGTGCGGCGGGATGGGCATGGGCGCCTATCAGAGCATGCTGGCGCGGGGCATCAAGCCTGTGGTTACCGATATTTGGAATATCGAACAGGCTGTGATGGCTTATGCTGCAGGGAAGATCGTGGACCAGGTAGAAAAACTACACTGACCTGGCAGACGAATATTGCAAACAGGACCAGCGCAGTCGATCGAAAAGGAGAGAACGTGAAATGCAAGTGGATTTGGAGAAATGCACAGGTTGCGGAGATTGTCTGGATACCTGTTCTAACGGAGCGATCTCTTTGCTCGCTGGAAAGGCAAGGATCGATCTGGATATCTGTCAGGAGTGTGGGGCGTGTGCTCCGGCGTGCCCGGTTGGCGCCATCTCTTGGGCTGAGATGCCAGTAGCAGTCGTTACCGCCCTGGACCACCCAATTGTGAAACGAGAGCCTACACCGTTTGAGTTGGCTCCTTCTCGCAAGCTGGCGCCGTGGGCTGAGACCGCCCTGGCATTCATGGGCCGCGAGATCGTCCCGCGCATCACCGACGCTTTGATCGCTGCCCTGGAGAGGCGCTTAACGCGGCCTGCGAGGTCGCCTGTCACAATAACCCAACCCTTGGCTCCTCGGGGCAGGATTATTTCAGCCAGAGCGCGCCGGCGTCGCCGGCGGGCGGGTTGGCGAGCCCCATTGTCTTATAAAAATCCTATATCGAATGGAAATAAATAGAATGGAGAAATTCTTATGCCAGGCGGAGATCGAACAGGTCCTATGGGCGCCGGTCCATTGACGGGTCGCAGAGCCGGCTATTGCGCCGGTTTCGACGCGCCAGGAGCGGCATACCCATTCCCGGGCCACGGAATGCAGTTTGGTTACCGGCGTTTTGGCGGCGGTGGGCGTGGCTGGCGTCACGGGTACTATGCTACGGGTCTGCCGGGCTGGATGCGCGCTGGAACTGTCTCACCAACCCAAGAACAGGAAATGGCCGGATTGAAGAACGCGGCCGAAGACCTCAAGAACCAGCTCGATGCGATCGGTCGGCGCATCCAGGAATTGGAACAAAAAGAATAAAAACAAAGGTGACCGGACCGCGGCCACAAAAGGAGGTGAGCTCCTGGAAGCAGGATATCTGCAGAAGTATCAACATCCAGAATCCGCTATTTGAATCCATGCAGGAGGTCGAATATGAACACGCTGATTGCCTTAATCATCGGATTACTTGTGGTTTATCTTGGCTATACATTCTACGCCAAACGGGTAGATGCGCGTATCATTCAGGCAGACCCTAAGCGCGTTACGCCGGCAAAGATGTATATGGACGGTGTGGACTTCGCGCCAGCAGACCGCAATGTGTTGTACGGCTACCAGTTCAAATCGATTGCGGCTGCCGGTCCAATCGTGGGTGCGATCACCGCTGCGGCGCTATGGGGTTGGCTGCCAGCGTTTCTGTGGTTGTTACTTGGCGTTACTTTCATCGGATGGGTGCAAGATTATAGCGCCATCATGATGACCGTTCGCAGGGACGGTGACAGCATCACCGCCATCGCGCACCGTCTGATCTCACCCAAAACCCGCAGCATCCTCTTGATCTTCATTTTCTTCTACCTGCTGATGATCGTTGGTGCTTTCGGAAACCTGCTGGCAGGTACATTGGTCGGCAATCCGAGTGTGCCGCTCGGCATTGTTGTCCTGGCCCTGGCTGGCTTGTTAGGCGGTCAGATGTTGTACCGCTGGAAAGTAGATCTGTCCCTGGTAACCCTGGTGGTAGTGGGCATCACCCTGCTGGCAATCCTGATTGGTCCGCTGCAAGGGGTGGTCAATGCGGTGAGTGGGTTCAACACTGCGCTGGATGGGATCAATGGAGGCCAGCCGGTTCTCACGTATATTGACCCTATCTCCGGCAAAGACATGGCGATCAAGGTCAGTTACATCTTCTGGCTCCTATTCGTGGTGGCGTTCTCGTATGCGGGGGCAGTCCTGCCCATCTGGCGTTGGGCACAGCCAGTGAACTATATTGGTTTCTGGGTGATGGCGCTCACCATTGTGGGTGGCCTGTTAGGCGCGCTGGTAGCCTTCTTTGTGAAACCCGAGGTGTCTACTTTCACGCTTCCGGCATTTACGCTGTTTGATGCCGGCAAGGGCGGCGCCTTGCAACCCTTATGGCCAATGCTCTTTGTGACCATCGCCTGCGGTGCAATCTCCGGCTGGCATGCCCTGGTCTCGACCGTGGGTACTGGGCGACAGCTTGAGTACGAAACGGACGCCCTGCCAGTCGGAGCGGGTTCCATGTTCAGCGAAATGTTGTTAGCGCTGCTGGCCCTGCTAGCGATTGCGGTGGCGGGGAAGGGCGCAGGGGCGGCAGCATTCGCCGCGGGCGTGGCTGGTTTCCTGAACGTCTTCGGTTTGGACCCGGCTTATGGCTCTGCTTTGGCGTTTGCGGCCTTTGTGATCATTGTCATCACCGTCACACAACTGGCCCTGCGGTTCATGCGTCTGGTGCTTGCGGAGGCCTTCGACGGCGTGTGGGCGCCAATGAAAAACGTCCACATCGGCACGATCTTCTCCGGAATTCTGATGGTCATCGTCGTGCTGAGCGGGACATTCGTCTACCTGTGGCAGCTTTTCGGCGGTGCAAACCAGTTGATGGCAGCGCTGGCGCTGATGCTGGTAACCTTATGGCTGGTCTCCGAGCGGCGCAACCCGGCCTTTGCTTTCTGGCCCATGCTGTTCATGTACGTGACGACCATTGCTGCCAACCTGATCACCGCCTGGAACTTATGGGCAACTGTTGTAGTTCCCAACCTCGGACAAGCGGGCCGGGGTGTCGTCATCACCGGGGCGGTCTTGATGATCCTGATCGCGATTTTCCTGGTTCTGGCGGCGCTTTATATCGGCTATGATGCCTGGCGCGCTTACACGCGGATGAAACCATCTGTGTCGGCGCCGGCACCAGCCGATTAGCTGGACAACCGGATGATCGGGGCGCCCTTATCCCGCAGGATGGGGTGACCCAGATCATGTGGAAATTATTGATCCATGGACCGCATTCGCGAATTCGCAGATCGGAGCAAGCGTTCACTTGGGATCCTGCGCAAAATTGCGTATGGGATGACCGGGCACGAGATTGTCCTGTATACCGTGCGGCTACGGACCGATATGGAACACTTGTTTATCCTCGTCACGGTCGGGGACCTGATTGGCTTGCCCATATTGCCGCCTTACTATTCCTTGCGCTTGCTGCCCCACATGGTTCACCAGCTTTCTGGCTGGAAACGCCAGATGCTGCGCGAGCGCGACTTTGTGGAGGCAGAGGGGCTGGATCTGTTAAGCTAGATTGGCATGGGTCAGGACGTGAGGCTCCGCTTAGGATCAACATGATATGGAATAAATGTAGAAGCTACGCTGTTCAAGGGGGAAGTAGGGGTGTTTTGGCGGGGTTAGGCCCGCCAAAACACCCCCACCCTCCCACCAACTGCGTAAATCCTAAAATGAACGATATTCAGATGAACTCAGGAGGTTACACATGATCGAACGATTATTGCGCAGAGGCGGGGGACGTGGAGGTCAGGGGCAAGGCGCCGGCCGGGGCGGAGAAGGGGGCAAGGGACGCGGCGGAGGCAACAGGCCGGGCTCCGGTCCGGGTGGTACCTGCGTTTGCCCAAACTGCGGGCACAAGATCACCCATCAAATCGGGCAGCGCTGTCTCGATCTGGCCTGTCCCAAATGCGGAACAAAGATGATACGAGAATAACATGAAGATCATTATCACTGCAACTTCACCGAACATCACTGCCGATGTAGACCCACGCTTTGGGCGCTGCGCTTATCTGATCGCGGTGGATTCCGATACATTGGAATGGCAGGCCCATAACAATCAGGGTGTTAATGCAGCGGGAGGGGCTGGCACACTGGCGGCAAAGTTTGTCGATAACCAGAACGCTGAGGCTGTTATAAGCAGCGATTATAGCAACAATGCCTAACAAGA
>Ga0105100_10001405_pt1 | contig 14152 bp, 11 predicted proteins | sample PPLLak12cMay2015_2_FD_87033 | JGI IMG/M metagenome (GOLD analysis project Ga0105100, IMG submission 87033) | Freshwater sediment microbial communities from Prairie Pothole Lake near Jamestown, North Dakota, USA - PPLs Lake P8 Core (1) Depth... | ecosystem: Environmental > Aquatic > Freshwater >...
ACAAAATCCTGCATAAGCCGTGTAAGCCATTCTTTATTCGAATCACCGTAGCCGATTTTTATAAAAGTTTTTCCGTTATTTTTTATAATGCTATAGTCTTTTATGAAAATAGATACCGGATCAATTTCCCCCCTCAATAAAAATTTAAGCTTGATTTGTTTTACTCCCGGCTCAATTCTCAGTTCCTGGAGTTCGCCATATTTCTTCAGATAATCTGCAATAAATTTCTTTGCGACTGCCGATACGGCCGAATTCTTTAAATCCGAAAATAATCCCATGGTTCAACCATTATTTGTAAAAATTATTTTAATCAAGATATACAGTTCTGATTGTGACATGAATATATTCGCTTTATTCAGCAAATTCTGTTTAATGATATTTATTGAATTGTAATGTAAAATAGGCTATGTTGGATTCTCAATTTTTGTGATTAATCAACCAAAGAGCCTCGATATACGTTTCGGATTATCAAGTGAATTCTGCGGATTTTAGTCCTAAATCAAAATAATAATTTTATCAAATTCAATATTTCTCTTTTAATTTTTTAATTAATAGTAAATTTAATTGAATATGTCATTACTTATCAAAAAACTGGAATCAAAAATTAGTGCATGGAGAGAAGAAGTAAAGAAAATCATTGAAAGTGGAGGAGATAAACCTTTATCTGAAGTAGCTGTCAGCCAGGCATATAGCGGAATGCGGGACGTAATTTCCTTGATCTGTGACACCTCAAGAGTTCCCAGAGATAAAGGTTTAATTATCAGAGGAACCCCGCTGAAAAAGCTCTTTGGTAAAAGTCCTGAAGAGATATACTTCCTTTTACTTACAGGGGATCTTCCGGATAAAAACGAACTACATGAGATGGAAAATGAATTGAAAAAAAGAAGAGAAATTCCTTCTTACGTTTGGAAAATCCTTAAAAATATGCCTAAAGATTCCCATCCGATGACAATGTTAAGTACTGCAGTTGTTGCGATGCAGAGTGAATCCAAATTTTTTAGTGAGTATGAGAAAGGAATCCGGAAAGAAGATTATTGGAAGCCTACTTTGGAAGATGCCTTAAATATTGTTGCAAGAATTCCTGCAATTGCAGCCGGCATTTACCGGATAAAATTTAAAGACGGAAATGTTATTGAACCTGATAAGAAAATAGACTTCGCAGAGGATTTTGCACGCATGCTCGGACTTTTCTCCGATGGAAATAAAACCGTTGAGCAGTTTAATGAGCTGATGAAAATGTATTTAATTGCTCATTGCGATCATGAGGGAGGAAATGTAAGTGCATTTACTGCGCAGACAATAAATTCTGCATTATCCGATCTCTATTATTCCATTTCCGGAGGTTTCAACGGTTTGGCCGGACCGCTTCACGGACTGGCTAATCAGGAAAGCACTAGATGGGTCCTGGAATTAATGAAAAGATTTGACGGGGTTCCTTCAAAACAGCAGCTTGAAAATTATATTTGGGAAACTTTAAATGCAGGAAGAGTAATTCCGGGATACGGTCATGCAGTACTCCGCATTACCGATCCGCGGTTTGAAGGTTTCATGGACTTCGGGAAAAAATATTTTCCGGATGATCCGTTATTTCTTACTGTTGTAAATTTATTTGAAGTAGTTCCTGAACAGCTGAAAAAAATAAAAAAAATAAAAAACCCGTGGCCTAATGTTGATGCAATTTCAGGATCGGTTTTATATCATTACGGCTTAAAAGAATTTTCTTACTACACAGTGCTCTTTGCTGTTTCCAGAAGCCTCGGGATAACAGCACAGGGCGTTATCAATAGAGCAATGATGAATCCTCTTTTAAGGCCGAAATCAATAACTACCGAAGAAATAAAAAAAATAATTAATTTCTCTAAATAAGCTTCCTTCAACCAACCTTTATTTTTCCGAAAGAAATTTTTTAAGCAGCTCAAAATATTTCTCCCTCTCTTCCAAATAAGGATGGTGGCCGCTTTTTTCGAACATTACAAATTCCGCATGAGGCGCATAATCTTTAAATTTAATTGAAAATCTTGGAAGAGCAACTCTGTCGTATCTTCCTTCAATTATAAGCATCGGGATTTTTATATTTTTCAATTGAGTCCTGAAATCAAGCTTGGCAACATCTCCTCCGATTATAAAATCCCCGTCGTGGCCTACAAGTGTATAATAAACCGTGGTATTTATTATCAAAGAATCGGTTGTTGCTTTGGAAGCATTGGAAGCATCGTAATAGTAAAGAAGTCCGGAAGGCAAAGCATAAGCATTCTGATGTTCTATTGAACTTGAATGGTAGCCGGCATCTCTTAATTTCATTAATTTTTCCCAAATTTCCGGATATTGGTTCCTGAGTTCATAATTGCAGTTGTCGTTATTGGCCTGCCACATTTCACCGCTGTACAAAGAATTTGAAAGTACCAGCTTTTTTATGGAGCCCTGATATTTCAAAGCATATCCCTGAGCAACCATTCCTCCGTAAGAATGCCCGATGATTATCCATTTTTCAAATCCAAGTTCCTTGCGCAGAAGTTCTATATCTTCAACGTCTCTAATGAATGTATATTCCGTCGAATCTTTTGCCCTATCCGATTTGCCTCTTCCGAAAGCATCAAAATATATTATCTTATAATTTTTTGCTAAATCTGAAAACCAGGGATGGAAATAAGTATGTGAATTCCCCGGGCCTCCAGGAATAAGCAGAATTGGATCGCCGTTTCCTTCAATTTCATACCAGATTTTCGATCCGTTGATCAAAACATAATTTCCTCCCGGGTGTTTAATTTCCGGTTTAGAATTTTGTGCATTTGTTTGCACAAATAAAAGGAATAATAATAAGAGGATAAAAAGGTTAAAATAGTTTTTCATTTTAACTCCGGCACTTAAGGTTTAAATAAAAATTATTTTTTTGTTTTTAATTTACAGTTATTCTATATTGCAATACAAAAAAAGAGAGAATGGCTTCAGGGAAAAAGGTTAAATTTATTTTCGTTACCGGCGGTGTTGTTTCCTCCTTGGGAAAAGGAATCACTGCCTCCTCACTCGGTCTCCTATTAAAACAGCGCGGTTTCAAAGTTACCATCCAGAAATTCGATCCATATATAAATGTAGATCCCGGTACAATGAATCCCTTCCAGCATGGTGAAGTATATGTAACCGATGACGGGGCGGAAACAGATCTGGATTTAGGACATTACGAGCGGTTCCTCGATGTAAATATGTCGAAGGCGAATAATACTACAACCGGTCAGGTTTATAACGAAGTAATTACCAAAGAAAGAAGAGGGGATTATCTGGGCGCAACTGTCCAGGTTATTCCTCATATAACCGACGAAATAAAACAGAGAATGACCAAGCTTGCTGATCTTGATGAATACGATATTATAATCAGTGAGATAGGCGGTACGGTAGGAGATATTGAATCTCTACCTTTTATAGAAGCTATACGCCAATTGATGCTTCAGTTCGGACGGAAAAATACTCTAAGCATTCATGTTACTTTCGTTCCTTATATTCCTGCTGCGGGTGAAGTGAAAACAAAACCGACCCAGCATAGTGTAAAAAACCTGCTCGAGCTCGGAATTCAGCCCGATCTTCTCATCTGCCGTTCCGAAAAGAAGCTTGCCAAAGATATAAGAGATAAAATTGCTCTTTTCTGCAATGTCGATTCCAAATCGGTTATTTCGGCATACGATTGTTCTTCCATTTACGAAGTACCTTTAGTTCTGTATAAAGAGAAATTTGACCAGCTGGTTGTTGAAAGGCTCAACCTTCCTGACCGGAAAATTAAACTCGATGACTGGGAAAATCTCGTTGCAAGTATTAAAAATCCTGGAGCAACTATCGAGATCGGATTAATCGGCAAATATACCGAGCATCTTGATGCTTATAAAAGTATTATGGAAGCTTTCGTTCATGCCGGCGCTGAAAATAATACAAGAGTAATAGTACGGAATTTAAGAGCAGAAGATTTTGAGTTTGAGGAACCGGAAAAACTTATTAAAGGATTAAGCGGGATCTTAGTTGCACCTGGATTTGGCGAAAGAGGAATTGAAGGAAAAATTAAAGCCATTAAATATGTTAGAGAAAATAATATTCCGTTTTTCGGAATATGTTTGGGCATGCAGTGCGCCATAATTGAGTTTGCTAGAAATGTATGCGGGATTGCCAAAGCAAACAGTTTTGAATTTAAGAAGAATAACTACAGTGTAATTGATTTAATGCCTGATCAGAAAAATGTAAAAAATATGGGCGCAACAATGCGGCTGGGTGCCTATCCGTGCACTATTGAAGAAGGTTCTAATGCTTATAAAGCCTATAAAAGTAGTTTTATTTCGGAAAGACACAGACACCGGTTTGAAGTTAATAATAAATACAGAAAAATTCTTTTAGAGCATGGAATGCATTTCTCCGGGCTTTCTCCGGATAGGGAACTGGTGGAAATTATGGAGCTGCCGGAACATCCATGGTTCATCGGCTGTCAATTTCATCCCGAATTAAAATCCCGCGCCACAAAATCTCATCCTTTATTTAGAGAATTTGTTAAGGCTTCGCTTAAGTATGCTGAAGAAAAAGAAATATCGACTTCTTCGGTTTGACTCATTGTTAAAGACTAAGTAATTTCATGCAGGTTTTCAAAAACTGAATAGCATTCTAACCCTTGTAGGTTGGTATGGGGTTGGCATATGACCCGGCCGTTAAAGCCTTTTATTCATTGATGTTTTTTCTTGTCAATAAAATTTATTACTTATGAAATTCAAAATATTTTTCTCTGCTGTTTATCTGTATTTAATAATATTTACCTCGGCATCCGTTATTTTTTCCCAGGAGCAGCTTGAAAAGTTGGTAGCAAAAGGACTCGAATACAATTATAATTTCAATTTTGAAGAAGCTAAGGAAATCTTTCATGGCATAATTAAAAAATATCCGGAGGATCCGAGGGGTTACCACTATTTATCCGGCACATATTTATGGTACTACTTAAGCAATACAAATGAACAGGATTTTGATGATTTTATTTATTACTCCGACCTTTCGATAGATAAAGCAAAAGCAATTTTGGATGAGAACAGCAGTAATGAAAATATTTTGTACACTTTGGGGAATACTTATTCATACCGCGCCATTGCATTTGCTAAAGCCGGCAACTATCTGGATGCTGCGTGGGCTAGTAAAAAGTCGGAGTCTTATTTAACCGATTTGATACAATTAAATCCAAGGTTCTACGATGCATACCTCGGTTTAGGTCTATATAATTTTGCAATCGGACAAATTCCTTCCGCATTTAAGTGGGCATTGAACCTCGCCGGGTTTTCGGGAGACAGGAATACAGGAATAAAATATATTAAAACCGCTGCCTCCAAAGGTAGCATTTCAAAAGTAGAGGCTCACTATTACCTGTCTCAAATATATTCGGAAATACTATTCGAATACGATTCCGCATCGGTATTTTTAAAAAGGCTGGTATCAAAATATCCCGGGAATATTTTATTTAATTATTCTTATTCCGTGCTTGAAATTAAAAAAAGGAATCTTGATGATGCGGAAAAAGGACTGTTAAAGATTATTCAAAATGGTTCGGCAGATGATACAAGCACAACTGCAAATAGCAAAAAATTCAAGCAGCTTATTTCTCTTTCGAATTTTTTGATGGGGGATATATTCTACAGAAGAAACATGTTTGATTCTGCCAAATATTATTACCGGAAATTTATTGAAAGCGGCGGAGAAAATGATTATAAAGGTATTGCCTTCTTAAGGCTTGGTTTATGTTTTGAACTGACCGGTGAAAGGGAAAATGCGGTCAGGTATTTTAAGTTTACAAACAAAGGTAATATGGATATTGAGGATGATATATTTGCGCGGAGAAAAGGAGAAATTTATAGTTCAAGATCTTTAGATCAGAATGAAGTTCGTCTTATTACCGGTGCAAACCTTATCGATAACGGCAAGTACAGCGCTGCTTATGATTCATTATTCGCATTATTCAACAGCGAAAAAAACGGACCGATGAAAGCCGAAGCTGCGTTATATTTAAGCGAAACTGAATTCTATTTAGGGAACTATAATGAATCTTTGGAATTTGCCGAAGCAGTCCGGGAATTAAACTGCGGCAGTGAAAAATGGATTAGGCCTTTTGCCGATTATTTTGCCGCGCGTGTTAATCACAAATTAGGAAATGACCTGGCAGCGAAGAATCTAATTGAAGAGGCGGATGATTATACCGATTTCGATTACCAGAACAAACTGAAAAATATGCTTTATTCTTTAGAAAATAGTATTACTATACCTTGACGGCGGTTGACTGTGCTAATCTTATCAGCCTTGAAGTTGCAGCCTGTAAATAAATTACTGCTTTAATTTAATACTTCTTTCCAAGCCTTCAAACTAAAATATTATTTTTTAAACAATAACCAATTCATTGACAATATTTTATCATTTAACTAATTTTGGTGGATTTTTAAATAAACTAACTTGAAAATAGCTGTATTCGTTTCCGGCAGAGGTTCAAATCTTCAAGCTATAATTAATTCCGATGAGCTCAGGAATCTTATTGAAATAAAAGCTGTAATCAGTGATAAAACAGACTGTCCGGCTTTTAAAATAGCTCGAAGCCATTCTATACCAACCTACAGTATTGGAAGCCCGCGGAGCGGGAATTCGCCTAAACAAGATAAGGAAACAGGAATAAGCTTTAGTGAACTTTCCACTTTACTGATTCAATTTAATGTTGAATTAATTGTGCTGGCGGGATTTTTAAAATTAATCCCCGATTATATAATTAATCAGTATAAATTTAGAATAATTAATATTCACCCTGCTCTCTTACCTTCTTTCGGCGGTAAAGGAATGTATGGTTTGAGTGTGCACAAAGCAGTTTTTGATTCTTCGGCTAAAGTATCAGGTCCTACGGTCCATTTTGTTGATGAAACATTCGATACGGGGAAGATAATCGCTCAAAAATGCGTTGATATTTCCGATGTTAGTTCGCCTGAAGAAATTGCAGAAAGAGTCTTAAAATTAGAGCATGAAATTCTTCCCTTTGTAATTAAAAAATTTGCCGAAGGAAAAATTACTATTGAAGGAAAGAGGGTAGTCGTTTTATAGCTTGTTTTAAATAATTTATAAAATGATTTGATCAATTAAACAAATTGCCGTGTCGTTATTATATAAGTTTAGAAAAAAGTTAATCGTCACCAGGATAGATTCATTTCATGGAGTAATTTCATTTGAAAAAATTAGCCCTAATTAGTGTATCCGATAAATCAAAAATAGTTGAATTTGCAAAATCATTGGCGGATCATGACTACGAAATAATTGCAACAGGAAATACCGCTAAAGTGCTTTCTTCATCAGGGATTAAGGTGGTAAACATCAGCAGCATCACCGGTTTTCCTGAAATCTTTGACGGAAGGGTAAAAACACTTCATCCTAAAATTTTCGGCGGTATTCTTTTCCGCAGAGATAATGAAAACGATATTAAAGAGGCTGAAGAAAATAAAATTGTACCCATTGATTTGGTATGCGTGAACTTATATCCGTTCGTAAAAACGGCTGAGAATCCTGATTCCTCTTTGGATACAATAGTTGAAAATATAGATATCGGCGGACCCAGCTTGATTCGGGCATCCGCTAAAAATTATAAATGCGTTTCGATACTGACAAACCCCGACCAGTATGATTCATTTATTGAAGAACTAAATAAAGGAAGCATCGGCATCGAAACAAGGAAAAAACTTGCGGCGGAAGCCTTTGCCCACACTGCCTTTTATGATGCCCATATAGCGGACTTTTTTGAAAATAAATTTTCATATTCATCGGATTATTTAAGGCTTGCTTATAAGAAGGAAAAATCTCTGCGTTACGGGGAAAATCCTCATCAGAATGCTGTAATTTACGGTAATTTTTACAGTTACTTTAATATATTTCATGGTAAAGAACTTTCTTACAATAACATTTTAGACTTAATTTCCGCAGTTCAACTAGTTGAACAATTAGGGAATAATTCTTGTACCATAATAAAACATAATAATCCTGCAGGTGCCGCCACTGCAGGAAATTCTTTGGAAGCTTATACAAAGGCTCTTAAATGCGATCCGGTTTCTGCGTACGGCGGTATTGTCAGCTTTTCATCTCCTATTGATGGAAAAGTCGCTCAGAAGCTTAATGAAATCTTTCTAGAAGTTGTTTCGGCACCCGGTTTTACCGATGAGGCGGTTAATATTCTTATGAAAAGGAAGGATAGACGGCTGCTAAAACAGCTTAAGTCTATCAGGGATAATAAAATGAACTTTAGAAATATTCCAGGTGGAGTTATTGTACAGGATACCGACGGCATTACTCTCTTCAAAGATACTTTAAAAGTGGTTACGGAAAAGAAACCGACGCAGGAAGAGCTGGAAGATCTTTATTTTGCATGGGCAGTCGCTAAAGAAGTAAAATCCAATGCAATTGTTTTTGCAAAGGATAAAACTACGCTTGGGGTCGGAGCAGGCCAGATGTCTAGAATAGATTCTGTGAAAATCGCTTCTATAAAAGCAAAACAGAATGGATTGGATTTAAAAAATTCGGTAGCTGCTTCCGATGCATTTTTCCCGTTCCCAGATGCTTTAACCGAGATTATTAATTGCGGAGCAACTGCGGTTATTCAGCCCGGGGGATCTATAAGAGACAATGAAGTTATTAAGACAGCTAATGAGCATGGCATATCGATGGTATTTACCGGAATAAGACATTTTAAACATTAAGAGGAATTATGGGAATTTTCGATTTCTTTTCAGCTGATATTGCGATTGATTTAGGAACTGCTAATACCCTTATATATGTTAAAGGAAAAGGGATTGTTCTGAATGAACCTTCAATTGTTGCTTTTGATAAGAATACAAAAAAGATAATCGCATTAGGCAATAAAGCAAAGGAAATGCAGGGCAGGGAGCACAAGGAGATCCGCGTAAGCAGACCGATGCGTGACGGCGTTATAGCGGATTTTGAGATTGCCGAGGGAATGATCAGGGCCTTTATAAAAAAAGTTCGTGCCGGTACGTTTGCAAGCAGAAGAGTCGTGGTTGCCGTTCCCAGCGGTGTTACTGAAGTAGAAAAACGAGCTGTTAGAGACAGTGCGGAGCATGCGGGCGCTAAAGAAGTTCATTTAATTGCAGAACCTATGGCTGCCGCAATCGGAATCGGAATTGACGTTGAAGCACCTGTAGGTAATATGATTATTGATATAGGTGGCGGCACTACGGAAATTGCTGTAATTGCTCTTGCAGGTATTGTTAATGAAGAATCTATCCGTATCGCCGGCGATGAGATGAATTATGCTATAATGCAGTTCTTTAAAAAGAATCACAATATTTTGATCGGCGAAAGAACAGGGGAAGCAATAAAATGCGAAGTCGGGTCCGCTGTTCCGCTTAAAGAAGAGATTACAATCCAGGTTAAAGGAAGAGACCTGGTGGGCGGCGTACCAAAAACTACCGAAGTAAGCTCTGTTGAAATCCGTGAAGCGCTGAACGAATCAATAGTGCAGATTGTTGATGCGGTTAAGCAGTCGCTTGAAAGAACTCCCCCGGAACTCTCAGCCGATATTCTGGACCGCGGTGTTTTACTCAGCGGCGGAGGTGCACTGTTAAAAGGACTCGACGAAAGAATACGAATGGAAACAAATCTTCCGGTGCATGTTTCCGAAGATCCATTAACTGCAGTGGTGCGCGGTGCAGGGAAAGTAATTGAAAATTTAAATCACTATTCTAAGGTTTTAATCCGTAATAGAAGATATTAATGTTCAGATTATTATCAAAGTTTTGGGAAAGTTTTAAAGAATATATTATCCTTGTTATCCTTTTGATCACCAGCCTGGTAATCCTTTCGCTTAATCAAAAACCTGCTGTAAAAAAAGTAAGATCGGTTGCATTCGGAAGCTTTGCGGTGATTACAACAATTGTTTCCGATGTCATTGATATTTCAAAAATTAAAAGTGAAAATAACCGTCTCCGCAGAGTAAATGCAGAACTAATGATTCAGATAAATCGCCTTAGAGAATACGGCGTGATAAATGAAAATTTAAAGAAACTGATAGAATTAAAGGATTCTCTGGATTACCCTTTGATACCCGCATCGGTAGTTTCAAAAGCTTTAACAAAATCACAGGAAACAATTACAATAAGCGCCGGCAGCAGAGACAAGGTGCGGCCCGGTATGCCTGTAATTACGGATCAGGGGCTTGCAGGGATTGTTTATTCGACATCTGAAGATTTTGCTATTATACGAACATTGAAAAATTTTGATCTGAAGCTGACGGTAAAAGATGAAAGAAGCAGAATTGACGGAATTATGAAATGGAACGGGGAAGAATTGGTTGTAATTGATGTTCCCAAGACTTATGATGTTGAACCGGGCGATAGAGTGGTAACTTCCGATTTAAGCTCAATTGTCTCCGTACCAATACCGGTTGGAATCATTACCGGTGTTAGCAATATCGAAACCGGAATTTTTAATCAGGTTAGGGTAAAACCTTTTGTAGATTTTGCAAGCATAGAATATGTATTTGTCGTTGGGATAGTTCAAAGCAAACAAAAGAACGATCTGGAATTAAATTTTTATAACCGGGAATAGAATGAGAACCGGTTATATAATCTCACTGCTGCTTTTCTTCCCGCTGTTAGTTATCCAAACTACTATTGTTCCCCTCGTGGAGATTAACGGAATAGTTCCGGACTTGATTTTAATTCTGCTTGTTTACTACGCAATTCTGTACGGCCAGGTTTTCGGCACAGCTTTAGGTTTTGTTTATGGCTTTTTTTTTGATCTTATAACCGGTAGTTTGCTTGGCAGTGTTATGTTTTCTAAAACATTAGCTGGTTTTATTGCCGGCTATTTTTCCAACGAGAATAAAAGAGATTATTATCTCAGTTCTTACATTTTCTCTTTAATTATTCTTTTATGTGCAACAATAGATTCATTTGTATTCTCTTTTTTCTCAACAATTGATTTAAGCAGAAATATTGTTATTGGTTTCTTCGAACAGGGATTATTTCCCGGCATTTACACTGCTGTAATCAGCACTACAGTAATTATTTTTAATCCAAGGAAAAGTTTCGGCTAAGCTCAGGATTCATGTATGAGATCTGAAAATTTTGCATCCCAAACAAGAAAAACAATAGTATATTTTATTATCATCGGCTGCTTTTCTGTTTTTCTTTTCAGGTTGTTTCAGATGCAGATATTACAGCACAGGCAGTTTGATGAAAAGGCTGCCGAGAACAGTATTAAACCGATCGAGCAGATACCTCTCCGCGGTGTTTTTTATGATAGGAATATGAAAGTCATTGTTAATAATATTCCTGCATACACTCTTAGAATTACTCCCGCCTACTATGATGAAAAGCTGAACAAAATACTTGAAACAGTTCTCGATGTAAGTCCCGGTTATATAAGGAAAATTTTATATAATAACAGAATTTATTCCAAATATGTTCCCATAAGAATTAGAAGGGGGATCGATTTTAAGGTAGTCAGCTGGCTTGAAGAAAATTCGGAGCATCTGCCGGGAGTTGACTATATTGTAGAAATGCAGAGAGGCTATCCTGCCGGAATTATAGGTTCACATTTTTTCGGCTATGCTAAGGAAATTTCGCCTTCCCAGCTTGAAAAAGAAAATGATTATTATGAACCCGGCGATTATGTCGGCCATACCGGAATTGAGAAAACATATGAAAAAATTCTCCGCGGTGTAAAGGGATTTAGCTATGTTTTAGTTGATTCGAAAAGGAAAGAGATAGGTAAATTTAAAGACGGAACAGCAGACGTCCCTTCCGTTAAAGGACACGATCTGATCCTTTCCATCGATGCCGATGTTCAAAGAGCGGCTGAAAAGGAATTTATAGGGAAAAGAGGCGCTGCCGTTGCTATTGAACCTAAAACCGGTGAAGTATTGGCACTGCTGAGTTCTCCGCAATACGACCTTAATCAGTTTTCGTATGTCACTTCAAGAGAATACTTAAAGCAGCTTTATGACGATCCTGATAAACCGTTGTTCAATAGAGCGACAATGTCATTGAAACCTCCGGGATCAACATTTAAATTACTCAGCGCTATTGCTGCCCTAGATATGGGATTAATTAATACCTCAAATACATATTACTGTGGCGGAGGATTTACATTCGGGAGGTTTTTTAAATGTCATGGGGCACACGGTTCGATTAATGTAATTCATGCAATCGAAAAATCATGCAATACTTTTTTCTATAGTCTTATTTACAAAATAGGATTGGATAACTGGTCGGAGTATTCGAAACGATTTGGATTTTCTAAAAAAACCGAGATTGATATTGATGAAGAGGTTGCCGGCTTTATGCCTGACTCTAAATATTATGAAAAAATCTATGGTCCAAAATGGCCCCGCAGCATAATGGCAAGTTTAGGAATCGGACAGGGAGAAGTCAGCGTTACACCTGTTCAGTTAGCTCAATATGTTGCATTGATTGCTAATGACGGAAAAACTTACCAGCCTCATTTAGTCAAAGGATATTGGGATGACAGGATTTCGGAAATTGTTCCGATAAAGTATCCTGAAATTAATGTTAATGTCGATAAAAAAGTTTTTGATATTGTGAAGGAAGGGATGTTCCTTGTTGTAAACGGAGCCGGAACTGCAACCCATATAAGAATGAAAGAATTTAATATAGCCGGGAAAACCGGTACGGCTCAAAATCCGCCCAACAAGGACCATGCTTTTTTTATTGGGTTCGCTCCTTTTGAAAATCCTCAGATTGCAATTGCTGTTGTTGTTGAAAATGCCGGGTTTGGGGCGACTCATGCTGCACCGATTGTAAAAAAGATGATCGAGGCATTTCTCCTGAAAGATAAAATTAAAAAAGAGAAAGAGGAAATAATGCCTAAAATACAGGACAAGATAATAGGAGCTTCCATTGCGAATTGATTATAAATTAAGAGATAAATTTGATCTGGGTTTGTTCCTCCCGGTTGTTTTTCTTATTTGCATAGGATTAGCTGCTATTTATAGCTCAACAGTGAATCATCCTACCGCACACGGAAATTTTGAAAGACAGCTTATTTGGGCAATTGCATCAATTATCATTTTCTTCATTTTGTATTCACTCCCTACAAATACGTTTAGAACAATTGCAGTTCCTGCTTATCTGATTTCCTTATTTTTATTGATTTTAGTATTAGTTATGGGAAGGAGAATTTCCGGTTCCAGAAGCTGGCTCGATTTAGGCGGAATCGGTTTTCAGCCTTCCGAATTTGCCAAAATCGGGATTGTCCTTGCCATGGCGACTTTCCTGAGCCGCAGGAATACCGATATAGATTCATTATTTGATATTGTGATATGCCTTGCGATAGGATTTATACCCGTAATTTTAATTCTGCTTCAGCCTGACTTGGGTACAGCATTAATAATTATTGCGGTACTTATCGGGCTGATATTTTGGAAGGGAATCAGCCTTTTCAGCTTGTTTGTAGTTTTATCTCCCGGCATTGTTGCATTTGCTTCTTTGTTTGGAACTGTACCATTCATCATTTCCCTAATTTTTGTAGCCATGGGGATATATTTATTAAAAAAAGATATTTTTGTCGGTCTCTCGGTGTTCGGATTAAATTTAGGAGCCGGTTTCTTTACTGATTATGTATATAATGCATTAAGTCCTCATCAGCAGAAGAGGATAATCAGCTTTATGGATCCTTCAGCCGATCCGCTTGGTGCAGGCTATAACGCAATGCAGGCTAAGCTTGCAATTGGTTCAGGCGGAGTTTTTGGAAAAGGCTTTCTAGCAGGCAATCAAACCCAGCTTCAATTTATACCTGAGCAGTGGACGGACTTCATTTATTGTGTAATCGGAGAAGAGTTTGGATTCGTGGGCAGTGCATTTGTAATCATACTCTTTTTAATACTTTTCCTCAGATTATTCAGAATTGCAAATCATGCTAAAGATGAATTCTTAAGCCTGGTTCTGTTCGGAATAATGGCTGTGTACTTCATGCATTTTTTAATCAATATCGGAATGGATATCGGAATTATGCCTGTAATTGGAATCCCCCTCCCGTTTGTAAGCTACGGCGGAAGCTCTTTGCTGGTAAATATGATTATGATCGGAATAGCCGCAAATATTTACCGTACAAGAAAGAATTATACGTAAGATCAATCCAA
>Ga0105100_10001406_pt1 | contig 14152 bp, 9 predicted proteins | sample PPLLak12cMay2015_2_FD_87033 | JGI IMG/M metagenome (GOLD analysis project Ga0105100, IMG submission 87033) | Freshwater sediment microbial communities from Prairie Pothole Lake near Jamestown, North Dakota, USA - PPLs Lake P8 Core (1) Depth... | ecosystem: Environmental > Aquatic > Freshwater >...
AGTGATGTCGGCAGAAGTGTGGGGCCAGGTCTACGAGCGCCTGGTGGAGCTGATCAACGAGCACCGCTCCACGCTGGTGTTCGTGAACACGCGGCGCCTGGCCGAGCGCCTGGCGCGCGCGCTCTCGGATCGGCTCGGAGAAGGCCAGGTCACCTCCCATCACGGCAGCCTCGCACGCGAGCAGCGGCTCAACGCCGAGCAGAAGCTCAAGCGCGGCGAGCTGAAGGCCCTGGTCGCCACATCTTCGCTGGAGCTGGGCATCGACGTGGGCCATGTAGACCTCGTCTGCCAGATCGCGACGCCGCGTGCGATCTCGGCGCTGCTGCAGCGGGTCGGGCGCTCCGGCCACGCCGTGGGCGGGCTGCCCAAAGGCCGCTTGTTCCCCCTCTCGCGCGACGACCTGGTCGAGTGCGCTGCGCTGCTCGACGCCGTGCGCCGCGGTGAGTTGGATCACCTGCGCATGCCGGACAAGCCGCTGGACGTGCTGGCACAACAGATCGCCGCAGAGGTCGCCTGCCGCGAGTACGACGAAGACCAGCTGTTCGCGCTGGTGCGGCGTGCCTACCCATACCGCGATCTCACGCGCAAGGAGTTCGATGCCGTCGTCCAGATGCTGGCCGAGGGCTTCTCCACGCGCCGCGGGCGCAGCCGCGCCTATCTGCACCGCGACGCGGTCAATCACAAGCTGCGCGACCGCAAGGGCCTGCGCCTTACCGCCATCACCTGCGGCGGCACCATTCCCGACACCGCCGATTACAACGTGGTGCTGGAGCCGGAGCAGCAGATCATCGGCACGGTGAACGAGGACTTCGCGGTGGAGAGCATGGCCGGAGACGTGTTCCAGCTCGGCAACACGTCGTACCGCATCCTGCGCGTCGAAGCCGGGCGGGTGCGGGTGGAGGACGCGCGCGGCCTGCCACCCTCCATCCCGTTCTGGCTCGGCGAGGCGCCTGCGCGCACAGACGAGGTGTCGTGGTCGGTGTCGCGCCTGCGCGAGGAGATCGAGGCGCGGCTCGACGCCGGCTCTCGCCCTCTTCGGGGCGTTGAGGAACTTGACCCCCGCCCCGGCCCTCCCCCTTTGCCGGGGGCGGGAGGCAACCGCCAGACCGACGCAGACGCTGCAGGGGGGAGCAAGCCGGTTGACCCCTATCCCGACCCTCGTCCTGCCGGGGGGACGGAGCAAGGCGCGCTCGAGTGGCTCATCGACGAGGTCGGGGTCGCGCCCGAGGCCGCTGCCCAGATCGTGGACTACTATGCGGCTGCGCGCGCTGCCCTTGGACTGCTGCCCACGCAAAAGAAGCTCGTGTTCGAGCGCTTCTTCGACGAGACCGGGGGCACGCAGCTCCTCATCCACTCGCCGTACGGCAGCCGCATCAATCGCGCGTGGGGACTGAGCCTGCGCAAGCGTTTCTGCCGCAAGTTCAACTTCGAGCTGCAGGCGGCAGCCACCGAGGATGCCATCATCCTGTCGCTGACCGCCACGCACAGCTTCCAGCTCGAAGAAGTGGCGCGCTATCTGCACTCGAACAGCGTGCGCAGTCTGCTCATCCAGGCGATGCTGGATGCGCCGATGTTCATGACCCGCTGGCGCTGGAACGCATCGATCGCGCTGGCCCTGCTACGCTTCAGAGGAGGGAACAAGGTGCCGCCGCAGCTGCAGCGCATGGAGGCCGAGGACTTGATCGCCGCCGTGTTTCCCGACCAGCTCGCCTGCCTCGAGAACATCGTCGGCGACCGCGAGATCCCCGACCATCCGCTGGTGAACCAGACCATCGCCGACTGCCTGCACGAAGCGATGGACATCGACGGCCTGGAGCGCCTGCTGCGCGGGCTGGAGTCCGGCGAGATCGGCGTCACCGGCTGCAATCTCACGGTGCCCTCGCCGCTTGCGCTGGAGGTTCTGGCCGCGCGGCCCTACGCCTTCCTCGACGATGCGCCGCTGGAAGAGCGGCGCACCCAGGCCGTCATCGCCCGGCGCTGGCTGGATGCCGACAGCGCCGCCGACATCGGACGCCTCGACCCGGAGGCCATCGCGCGCGTGCGCGAGGAGGCGTGGCCCGCCGCTGAAGATGCCGACGAGCTGCACGACGCGCTGCTGTGGCTCGGGTACATCACCCAGGAAGAGCTCGCGGCCAACCAGGGCTGGGAGCGGCTGGCGTTCGAGCTTGCAGCGCTGGGCCGCGCGACGTCGCTGGGGCTCGCGTCTTCCGACGCCTCACGCCTCACGCCTCGCGCCTCTGTCTTGTGGACGACCACCGAGCGGCTTCCCGAACTACTGGCGGTGTTCCCAGGCGCTGCACCACGGCCACCTGTCGAAGTGCCCGCGCAGTACGCGAAAAGAGCGTGGACCCGTGAAGAAGCACTGATCGAGCTGGTGCGCGGTCGCCTGGAAGGGCTGGGGCCAACCACGGCGACCGCGCTCGCAGCGTCGCTGGGCGTGGGAAAGGCCGACGCCGACATCGCGCTCCTCGCGCTGGAGGGAGAAGGCTTCGCCATGCGCGGCAGCTTCACGCCGGCTGCTGCCGACACTGAATGGTGCGAGCGCCGCCTGCTCGCGCGCATCAATCGCTACACGGTCAAGCGCCTGCGCCAGGAGATCGAGCCGGTCAGCAGCGCCGACTTCCTGCGCTTCCTGTTCGACTGGCAGCACGTCACCCCGGATGAGCGGATGGAAGGACCCGACGCGGTGGCCGCTGTGATCTCCCAGTTGGAGGGATTCGAGGCGGCGGCTGCGGCCTGGGAAGCAGAGATCCTGCCGGCGCGGGTCTCGAGCTACGAGCCGGCCTGGCTGGACGATCTATGTCTGGCCTGACGCGTGCTGTGGACCCGGCTGGAGGCACCCAAGCCCACACCGGACCGGGAGCGCGGCCCCAGCCCCGTGCGCGGCACACCGGTCACGCTGCTCACCCGCAAGAACCTGCCGATCTGGTCGGCGCTGGTCAAGGCCGGTGGCGCGGAGGACCTGCATCTGAGCTCGCGGGCGCGAACCGTCGCCGACTTCCTTGCCGCGCAGGGTGCCTCCTTCTTCGACGACATCGTGCAGGGCCTCGACCTGCCGCGCACCTTCGTCGAGGAGTCGCTGGGGGAGCTGGTCGCCGTGGGTCTGGTGAACTCGGACGGCTTCAGCGGCCTGCGCGCGCTGCTGCTGCCCTCCAGCCAGCGCAAGCCCTTCTCGGGCGGCCGGCGCCGACGCACCGCACTGCTCGGCGTGGAAGATGCCGGCCGCTGGACACTGATCCGCCGCAAGCCGATTGCCGTCGAAGCGGAGCAGCGCAGCCTGCCGCGCGAGATCGTCGAACAGATCGCGCGCGCCCTGCTCAAGCGCTATGGCGTGGTGTTCTGGCGGCTGCTCGCGCGGGAAGCGGAGTGGCTGCCCCCCTGGCGCGACCTGCTCATGGCCTATCCGCGCATGGAAACGCGCGGCGAGATCCGCGGCGGACGGTTCGTCGCAGGCTTTTCCGGGGAGCAGTTCGCGCTGCCAGAGGGGGTGAGCGTGCTGCGCACCGTGCGCGCCGAAGACAAGACGGGTGCGCTGGTGTGCGTGAGCGGCGCGGATCCGCTGAACCTTGCGGGCATCCTGGTGCCCGGCGCCAAGGTGCCGGCGCTTTATAGCAACCGCGTGCTGTTCCGCGACGGCGTGGCCGTCGCCGCGCTCGTTGCAGGCGAGGCGCAGTACTTCGTCAAGCTCGCACCGGAGGAGGCATGGGAGGCGAAGAACATCCTGCTGCGCGGCGCCGCAGCGCTGCCGGCGCCCGCGGAGCGCGAGTCGTGATCTACCCCCTGTGAACCGCACTCACGCCTACCCCTGAACCGCAGAGGCGCAGAGGAGGGCAGAGAAGATCGGATCGGCATCCGAGGAGCGCGGCAACAGACGGGCTTATGCCGCCTAACCAACCAGACGGCCTCTTCCGCCTGCGGGTCCTTCGGCGCTCCTCTGCGCCTCCACGCCTGTGCGGTTCAGCAGTAGGGTTGAGTCAGTACTGGGCCTCGTGCGTGTCCGCCGCGGTCTTGTAGCTCACCCAGCCCAGGCGCCAGCGGTTGCTGCCGCAGTTCTGGGCGGCGCCTTCCTCGGCTACTCGGCGAACCTTCTCCTCGTAGCCTTTGGCCAGCACCAGGGAAGCGAGCGCGGCACGATTGGGGTCGGACAGATGTGCGCCGAGGAAGCGCATCGCGAAGAGCTTGAACCTGATCACGTCCTCCGCGCTGGTCCAGCCGCACAGGTTGGCCGTTTCCGCCAGCCAGTACAGCTGGGTGATTTCCTGGGCCGCCGCGGGAAAGTTGTACCCCGGCACTTCGTCGGCTCGGCCGGTGGAAGTGACAGCGAGCAGCCCCAGGCCGAGCAGCGGACCGAATCGCTTCGAGTGCATCGAGAGCATGGCACAACCTCCTTAACGATCAAGGACCCACCCAAGCCAGGGCTCGGAGCAGTTCTTCGTTAGTTACACCACGCTCGCGGCAGAGGAGCAGCATCGGGATGCCGCCCCGGAGTCGGATACGCGATTGTGCGTCGCTCCTGAGCATGCCTACGGCAAGTTGCGGGCCAGCTTGAGCGGGTCGGACGATGAACGGTCGTTTCCAGGCCCCAAGCGGCGCGCATACCCACCGGCACGGCGCGGACCGGCTTCTTTGCGGTCCTGCGCCTGCTCCTCCACCGGCTATCAGGTGGCGCAAGGGTCGCGACCCTTGCACTGCCCGGCCAGTTCCAATCCTCCTAGAATGGTCGCGCGAGGTGTACTGCACCCACGCCATATGCCCATCGACATATGACCCGCCGCCTTTCCCACGTCGTCGGTTTCGATGACGCGCCCTTCGACCGCACCCAGCGCGGCGATGTGCTGGTGGTGGGTGCTGTCTTTTCCGGACAGCGCCTGGACGGCGTGCTCTCGTGCAAGGTGCGGCGCGACGGGGCGAATGCGACGCGCGCCATCGCCGAGTGCGTGCGCCGATCGCGCTTCTATCCGCAGCTGCACGTTGTGCTGTTGCAGGGAATCGCCCTGGCAGGCTTCAACGTGGTGGACATCCACGGCCTGCACACGCAGCTCCGAAGGCCCGTGCTGGTGGTGGCGAGAAAGAAGCCGGACCTTGTCTCGATCCGCAGCGCTCTGCTCGCCCACGTGCGCGGCGGCGCGCGCAAGTGGCGGCTGATCGAACGGGCCGGGCCGATGGAGGCGGTGGGCGGGTTGTACGTCCAGCGAGCGGGCATCTCACCGGCTGACGCGCGGGCGATGCTCGAACGACTGGCGATTCACAGCGATGTTCCGGAGCCGCTTCGCACGGCTCACCTCATCGGGGCGGGCGTCACCCTCGGCGAGAGTCGCAGCCGAGTGTGAGCGCCGGACTGGAAGTCAGACTGGTATCATCCCAGTACCATGAAGCTCCACCAAATCAAGATCGAGTTCAACGCCGAGGAGGACCGGCTGATGTTGCGCGTGTCCACCGTGAGCGGAGAGGAAGCGCTCCTGTGGCTCACGCGTCGATGCGTCCTGCGGCTCTGGCCGCTGCTGGTGGGCGGGCTGGAAGCGAGCCCGGACGTGGCACAGCGCGTAGTCGACCCCGAGACCAAGAAGGCGCTGCTGGAGTTCCAGCACGAAAAGGCGCTGAGTCAGGCGCAGTTCGGCAAGCAATATGCGGAAACGCCGCGCACGCGCCCACTCGGCGACAACCCGGTGCTCGTCACCAAGCTCCAGCGCCGCGCGGGTCAGGACGGCCGTCTGGTCATCGGCCTGCTGCCGACCCAGGGTGAGGGCATCTTCCTGACCCTGGACGAGACGCTGCTGCATGGGTTCGTCAAGCTGCTGCAGAAAGCTGTGGAGCGTGCCGAGTGGGGGTTCAAGCTGGACCTGCCTTGGGGCAAGGCCGGTGCGCCGGGCGAGCGCACTTTGCAGTGACGAACTACACCCTACGTCTCAACGCGAAGGCCCAAGGGACGCAAAGGGCGCCAAGGAAAAAACCGAGAGAGCGCTGTGGCGCATTATCGGCAACCGACCCCGCATGAGAGGCGCCGGCCTGCTGGGCGCTCGACGCGCCGGCGGCCACCCGACCACGCCAGCTCACTGGACTCTCATTTCTTCTTTGCGACCTTTGCGTCTTTTGCGCCTTTGCGTTGAGGTTTTTCGCAGTTTCTCCCCTGCGGTTGGTCACAGGGGAGCCCGCACCGGCCGGCCCGGCGTCGCGCCCTGCACAACCTGCCCTTCCCGCACGACGAACTGCCCATTCACCAGCACGTACCGCATGCCCTCGGAGAACTGTGCGGGCTGCTCGTAGGTCGCATGATCGACGATGCGCTCTGGATCGAATACGACCAGATCGGCATCCGCGCCAACCCGCACGCGGCCTTTGTCGCGCATCGACGCGACCCGCGCCTCCAGCCGCTGCGCCGGCATCAGGGTCATCTTGCGCAGCGCCTGCATCAGGCCGAGCGCCCCTTGCTCCCTGACGTAGCGGCCGAGCACGCGGGAGTAGGTGCCGGCGGCGCGCGGGTGGCTCGGCGGATGCACATCGAACCCGTCGCTCGCGATCATCGTCAGGGGATGCGCAACAGCCGCACGCACACGCTCCTCGGTGTTCGCGTGGATCAAGACGTAACCGCCCTGCCCGCGGTACTGCAGAAACGTCTCACGCGTCAGCCGCTCTCCGGTCGCAACCCATTGCAGCTTGCGGTATTCCTCGTCCGGCTTGTCGGTCCAGCTGTCGAACAAGAACGACTCGATGCGGGTCATGCCGGCGGTGTAGGGATAGGCCTCGGTGGTGACGTCCACGCCGCGCCGCTGCGCCTCCTCGATGATGCCGAGCATGCGTCCGACCGCCTCCTGCGCGCTGCTGTTGATATGCGCGACGTGCACCGGCGCGCCGCTCACCGCACTGTGCGCGATGACCTCCAGCAACCCCTGCTCCCGATCGGCGCTACCCGCACTCGACGCGCCGCGGATGTGCACGAAGCCTGTTGCCTGGTAGCGCGCCGCCAGCCGGAACATCTCTAAGATCTCCCAGCGAGAGGCGGCCGGCGTATAGGCCAGACCAAAGCCGACCCCGACGGCGCCGCGCTTCAGACCGTGCTCCACGCGTCGCTGAATCTCGGCGATCTCGGCCGCGCTTGCCGGCCGGCGGGCGGCGTCCCCGGCCGGCACGAAAGATCCGGGATCGCCCATGACCGCCATGCGCACGGGTGCATGGCCGATCGACACGCCGTAGTTGATGGGCATTCGTCCGGCACGCTCGTCGTACCAGCGATCGACGTCGGCAACCCCGATCTCCAGTTCGAAGGTCGAGGTCACCCCGTCCATGGCCTCGTAGTAGTCGCTGTCCGGGTCGGTCCCGTGCCAGTGGAGATTAATGAAGCCGGGTGCGACGATCAGCCCCGCCGCATCGATCGTCTCGCGGCCTGCGAGCGGCGTCTCGCTCAGCGCTTCGATCTTGCCCGCGCGCACGCCGACATGCCGGACCGCGTCGAGCCCGGATTCCGGGTCCATCACCTGGCCGTTGGCGATCACCAGGTCGAAGGGCTCGGCCGCCAGCGCTGCGCTCCCCCAGAGGAGTGCGGCAACGGCCAGCGCTAGTGCACGTGTCGAGGAGTTCATGCTAGTAATCTACGCCCTACCCAACGCAGAGGCGCAGAGGACGCGGAGTTCACGGAGCCCTCGTAGCCTCTCGTTCTGGTTTTCTTCGTGTCTTCGTGTCTTCGTGGTGAGAGGTGGAATCAGTCTGTGACAGCACTAGTACAGCCGATCCGCACTGGTCGACATGCGCACATCCACCACCCACGGCTCATTCGAGGCGTAGGCCTGCAGCAGTGCCGGCGCCAGCTCCGCTGCGCGCTCGACACGCAAGGCCCGGCAGCCGAAGCCGCGCGCCACGTCCACGAAGTCCACCCCCGTCACGTCGCTGCCGGGCATCGTAGCGAGGCCCATGCGCGCCGCCAGCGACTTCACCGCCCCGTAGCCTGAGTTGTTGAGAATCACGAAGGTGACCGGCAGGCGATGCTGGGCTGCGGTCCACAATCCCTGAATCGTATACAGGCTCGCCCCGTCGCCGAGGACGGCGATGACCTTGCGCGATGGGTCGGCCAGCGCGACCCCGACTGCGGCGGGCAGCGCAAAGCCGAGACCGCCGCTGGCGCAGGCGTAGAAACCACCGCTCGTGTGGATCGGAAGATAGTCGTGCAGCGCGTTGCGGTGCGAAGGAGCCTCCTCCACGATAACCGCGTCGGTCGGCATTGTGCTGCGCACGGCGTGCATCGCGAACTCGCCGCCGATCGGGTCGGTGGCGGGCGGCGCGGGCGGCCACTGGCGTGGGCGCGGCGCCCCGCGCTGCACCTGGGAGACTTGCGCCAGCAGCTGCTCCATCCCGAGCTGGATGCTGCTCAGGATACTGGTGCCCACCGGTGCGCGTGCGGCCTGCTCCGGGTCGTCGGTGAGATGGAACAACCGCGTGCCCGTGGAGATGAACTCGCCCTCGACGTGCACGTGGTAGGTGAAGACCGGCGCACCGATCACCAGCACTGCATCGTGCTGCGCCAGGCGATCGGCCAGCGGCTGTCGCAGCGGTGGAAGGAACCCTGCGAACAGCGGATGGTTCTCGGGGAAGCTGCGGCGCCCCGCCATCGGGGCCTCCCACACGGCGGCGTTCAGGCGCTCGGCGAGTTGCACCCCAAGCGGCCATGCGCCGTCCTGATCGACCGCTGCGCCGAGCACCAGCGCCGGCGCGCGGCTGGAGCTCAGCGCATCGGCAAGGCGGTCGAGCGCTCCCGGGTCAGGCGCGAACTCGACGTTGACTTGGCGTGGCTCGATGGGATCGGTCGGGACGTCCCAATCGTCCTCGGGTACCGACACGAACACCGGGCCGCAGGGGCGCTGCAACGCCGTGTAGATGGCCTGCGCCACGGCGTGCGGGACATCCTCGCCGCGTGCCGGTTCGACCGCCCACTTCACGTACGGCTTGGGAAACTCCACGGCCGAGCGTGCGCACAGAAACGGGTCGGTAGGCAGCATCGCACGGGTCTGCTGTCCGGCCAGAATGACCATCGGCGTCTGGTTGCGCCAGGCGGTGAACACGCCGCCCAGCGCATGCCCGACGCCGCCGGCCGAGTGCAGGTTCACCAGGACGGGAGCACGCCTGACCTGCGCGTAGGCGTCGGCCATGCCAACCACTACGCTCTCCTGCAAGCCGAGGACGTAGCGGAAATCCTCCGGCCAGTCCCGGAACATGCGCAGCTCCGTCGAGCCGGGGTTGCCGAAGAACGTAGTCATGCCGAACGCGCGCAGCAGGTCGAACACCGCCTCGCGTACGCTGATTCTGCCCACGCGGTGCCCGGGCGCCGGCCCCGGGGCTTCGCTCTTGCTCTGCTGCCGCATTGTCCGCACGCCTCCGGCCTAGCTGCCTTCGGCCGCACGCTCTTTGCCATCGAGCAGGGCGCTGACGTTGATGTCGCCCATCACATTGATGGTGGTTCGGCAGCGATCCAGGAACCAGTCCACGCTGAGCAGGATGGCAATGTACTCGATCGGCAGGCCAACCGCACTGAACACCATGGTCATGGTCACCAGGCCGGCTTCGGGGATTCCGGCCGCGCCCACCGAAGCCGCTACGCTCGTGAGCACTACCAGGATCTGCTGGTAAATGCTCAGATCCATCCCCAGCATCTGGGCCACGAACAGCGCGGCCATCGCTTCGTACAGCGCGGTACCGTCGTTGTTGAAGTTCGCTCCCACCAGCGCGCCCAGGCTCGCGGAGCGCTCGCGCAACCCGACGCCGTCGCGCAGGCAGGCATAGGTCACCGGCATCGTCGCCGCCGAGCTGGCAGTGGAGAATGCGGTCACCAACGCATCACGTGTGCCCTTCAACACATGTAGCGGACGGGCCCAGGACAGCAAACGGATGCGCGTGAGGTACCAGGTGGCCTGCAGCAGCAAGGCCACGATCACCGCCACCACGAACCCGCCCAGCGGGATGAAGGCGGAAAAGCCCTTAGTGCCAACGATGCTGGCGATGATGCCGAAGATGCCGAACGGGATGATCTCGATAACCCAGCGCAGGACCGCGATCATCGCCTGGAAGCCGACTTCCACCCCGTCGCGCACGTTGCGCAGCGGATGGTCGCGCAGGCCGCGCAGCGCCACGCCGAAGGCTATCGCGATGAAGATCACGCCGATGACGTTGCCTTGATCGGTTAGCGGGCCCAGCAGGCTGCGGGGGACGTTGTCCAGAAACTGCTCGAGTGGGCCCACGCCCGTCCTCGGCGTGATCCCCGGCGGCGTGGGCGTCAGTTCGTGCCACTCTCCAGGACGCAACAGATTCGCGACCGCCAGGCCGATGGAGATCGCCACCAGCGTGTTGAGCAGTAACAGCCCCGCAAGCCGCCGGCCGGTGCCATGGGGCAGCTCGGCGTTGGTCAGGGCGCGGATGATGGCCAGAAGGATCAGCGGCGGCGCGATCGCCGTCAGCAGGCGCAGGATCAGCTTGGCGGGCTGCGCCAGCGGAGCAGCGCTTTCGCCCAGCGCCGCCCCCGCCGCGACTGCCAGCACCAGGGCGCCGATGATGCGCAGGTACAGCGGGGTTCCGGTCCACCAGCCCCAGATCCCGCGCCGCTCGGGCGGAGCCAGCGCTGCTTGTTCGTGATCCATCAGCCGAATGGACAGGATTGACAGGATTTCTCAGGATTCACAGGTTATTGGAACCGGTGACCGCATACCTGCGCTGTCGCAAACCGCCAAACCTGCCCCAAGGTAAGCTTCGTGGCCAGCGAAGTTGGTTCTCCTTGGCGTCTTGGCGGCCGACTTGGGTTTCCTTGGTCTCCTTGGGCCTGCTGTTCATGTCGAGGCCCTTGCTGTGCAATCAACCGACAGCAATCCGGGCGGGGTTGGCGTATACGTTGTACCGGCCATCGCGTGCAAAGCCGACCAGGGTAAGGGAGGTTTCCTCCGCCAGCCGGATCGCCAGGCCGGTAGGCGCCGAGATCGCGGCCAGCAGTGTAATGCCGGCAGTGGCCGCTTTCTGCGCCATCTCGAAGCTCGCGCGGCTGGTGATCACCGCGAACCCTCCTTCGATGGGATGGCCGGCATGCAGCAGCGCACCGATCAGCTTGTCCAGCGCGTTGTGCCGCCCCACGTCTTCGCGCACCAGCAACACTTCACCTGCGGGTGAGGCCCAGGCCGCCGCATGCACGCCGCCGGTCATGGCGTTGAGCTGCTGCCGTTGCGCAAGGGTGGCAAAAGCGCGGTGCAGGGCTGCAGGCGCGATCCTGACGCCAGTACCCACGCGCGGCGGATGGCGCACCGCCTGATCGATGGTCTCCGTGCCGCACAGCCCGCAGCTGCTGCGGCCTGCGAGATTGCGGCGCTGCTGCTCGAGCGGCAGGTAGCGTTCGAGAGGAATGTCCATGCGCAACTGGATGCCTTCGCCCATCGGCAGGACTTCGATGGACAGCAGCTCCTCCGCTGCGCGCACGATGCCCTCGCTCAGACTGAACCCCAGCGCGAAGTCCTCCAGGTCCGCCGGTGTGGCCATCATCACGACGTGCGGCAGCCCGGCATACATCAGCGCGATCGGCACTTCCTCGGCGACCCGCTCGCTGCGCGGCGAGAAGTCGCTGCCGTCCCAACGCTGGACGGAGTACTCGCTGTGTGTTCCTATGCCGTGCGTCTGATCGTTCATGCCTCAATGCTAGCATGGCGGAGAAGCGTCGGGACAACACACCGTGCGGGCGCCATCCGGCGCCCAGCGCGGCTCGTTGCGGCGAAGGCTAACTTGCGCGCTCGCGCGCAAGTTAAGTGCAACGGCCGGAGCCAATCGAACCCAGGCTCGGTTCGACGACCACTCGCGGAGCCAACAGCCCGCAACGCGGAGCTGTTGGCGGAAGAGAGTGGGACAACACGCCATGCGGGCGCCGTCCGGCGCCAAGCGCGGCTTGTTGCGGCGGAGGCTAAGCTTGCGCGCGCTCGCGCGCAAGTTAAGTGAAACGGCCGAAGCCAACCGGACCCACCCTGGGTTCGACGACCACTCGCGGAGCCAACAGCCCGCAACGCGGGGCTGTTGGCGGAAGAGAGTGGGAGTCGAACCCACCAAGAATCGGCTGCCGACCCTTCCTGGATTTGAAGTCCAGTCGCCCCACCGGGGAACGCTTCCCTTCCGGGTGCGCCCTGAAGGCGCAGAAGCAAAAAACACGCACCCACATAAACACGGCGCCCTGAACTCACCCGAACCAGAGCAACCACGAGCTACCGCCACCTGCTCCTTGGGCACATTATCCCATGGCCGGCGCCGCAGACCCCTCGGCGAACAGCGCCGGCTGGCGCACGCGGTGCGCGTCACCTACTCGTCTTGTGTAGCCGACCCGGTCGAAGAACTCGAGGATGTGGATGGCGAGCTTGCGGCCGGTCTGGATGCGGTCGCGGAAGCTCGCGGCACTGGCGCTGCCCTGCTCCTCCTGTAACTCGCGCACCATCTGCGCGAGCGCAGTGACGGCGCCGCGCGTGAAATAGTGATCGTGCGCCACCGGATAGACCTCGCCCAGGCGCGCCAGCCGCCTCAAAAGTTGGCGCATCGCACCTTCCTCGATCAGCAGTGCACGCGCGAGATCGCGCACGCGCGGCGGATGGAAAGGAGTGGTTTCCAACAGCGGACGCACTCTGCCCCACAGCTGCTCTTCGTTCTGCGTGAGCTTCAGCTGGTGGTCCGGATGATGCAGCCAGACGCCGGTCTGCACCACACCGCCTTCGCTCAACAGCTCCTCCAATGCGGCATCGCAGGCAGCCCGCACCACCGCGGGGGCAGCCAGCCGGCGCAGGCGCTCGCGCCCGACGCCAATCATGTCCGGCGCACGCTCATGCTCCGCATTCAGCGCGCCCTTCAGCCTGGCCCGCAATGCCTCCCACGCCTGGGTGGAAAAGCCCCACGTCGTTGCGCCGTCGTCCACCCTGCGCATCGCCATACCCTGCCATAGCTCCTGCGCCTCCTCTTCGCGCAGGTTCCAGGTCTGGGCGAAGCGGCGCAGGTCGATGCCCGGCGGGCTTGTCTCGAGAGCATGCGCCAAAGCCGCACCCGCGTCGCCACCTTCGAAGGCTCGCAGCAGCGCGAGCCGCTGCGGAGTGCGGCGCCCGCGCTGCGGTGGGAACGGGTCCAGGACGCAGCCGCCACCCATGGTGCGCGTGGCCGATTGATCGCGTATCACGAAGCGGTCGCCGGCCAGCGCACCGACGGGTCGATCGAGCACCGCTTGCGCGAGCGCGCTCCCGCCCGATTCGAGCGCATCGCCTTCGAGCAGGGCGATGCGCCCAGGAACATCCGCGGCGCCGAGATGGAAATGCACCGGGGTCCAGTGCTTGAGTGGCCGCGGCTCGGACCCCAGCACGCGCAGGCGCAGGTCGAGACGCTGCGTGGGCGCATGCACCGCGGCGTCCAACACCCATTGCCCGCGCTCGACCGCCGCCTTGTCGAACCCCGGTCCGACGAGATTCAACGCACAGCGCTGTCCGCTCGCGCCTTCCTCCGCCGGTCGGTCTTGAGCGTGGATGCTGCGCACGCGCACCCGTATGCCCGGCGGCGACAAGACCAACTCGTCGCCGACGCGCACCTTGCCCGAGTACACCGTGCCGGTTACGATGGTGCCCGCACCTTTGAGTGTGAAGCAGCGATCCACGGCAAGACGGAAGTGTCCCTGGCTGCCGCGCGGGGGCAGCGCTCGAGCCTGTGCGTCCAGATGCGCACGCAGGTCGGCTATGCCCTGCCCCGTCACGCTCGACACGGCAAACACCGGCACCGCGCGCAGGCTGCTCTCCGCTAACAGGGCGCGCACTTCGATGCGTGCGGACTCGGCCCGTTTGGGCGCCACCGCGTCGATCTTGGTGAGCGCGATCGCGCCGCGCGTCAACCCCAGAAGCTCGAGGATCTGCAGGTGCTCGCGCGTCTGCGGCATGGGGCCGTCGTCGGCCGCAACAACCAGGAGCACGAAGTCGATCCCGGTCGCGCCCGCCAGCATGTTGTGCACCAGTCGCTCGTGACCGGGCACATCCACGAAGCCCAGAACGCCGCCATCAGGCACTGGCGTGTAGGCATACCCGAGATCGAGCGTGATCCCGCGCGCTTTCTCTTCCGGCAAGCGGTCGGCATCGACCCCGGTGAGCGCCTTCACCAGCGAGGTCTTGCCATGGTCGATGTG
>Ga0105100_10001410_pt1 | contig 14133 bp, 8 predicted proteins | sample PPLLak12cMay2015_2_FD_87033 | JGI IMG/M metagenome (GOLD analysis project Ga0105100, IMG submission 87033) | Freshwater sediment microbial communities from Prairie Pothole Lake near Jamestown, North Dakota, USA - PPLs Lake P8 Core (1) Depth... | ecosystem: Environmental > Aquatic > Freshwater >...
ATGCTGGCGACTTTGTCATGCTGGCTGGCGCCAAGTCTTGCATCGGCGGAAACGGTGTTGCCGCATTATGCGCAAGACAAATCCCTGGGGGTGGCAAGCTGCTCCAGCAGCCTGTGCCATGGCTCGATCGAAACCTGGAAGGACTCCAATGTTTTGCAAAACGAGTACGTGACCTGGATCCGCACCGACAAGCATGCACGTGCCTACGCCGTGCTGCTAAACGATAAATCGAAAGAGATCGCCAAGAAGTTGGGGCTAAAACAGCCCGCGCATCAGTCCAACGTTTGCCTGGATTGCCATGCGCACAACCCGCAGCCGGCGCAGCGCGGCGAGAAATTCAGCATCACCGACGGCGTGTCCTGCGAGGCCTGCCACGGCCCCGGCGAGCGCTGGATCAAGAGCCACGTTGCAGTCCGCGCCACGCACCAGGACAACCTGGACAAGGGCCTGTATCGCACCGAGGACGATGTGGCGCGCGTCAAGCTGTGCCTGTCCTGCCATCTGGGCACTGACCAGAAATTCGTGACGCACCGCATCATGGCCGCCGGTCACCCGCGCATGAGCTTCGAGCTCGACACCTTCACCCAGATCGGCCCGGCGCATTTCAAGATCGACAACGATTGGCACAAGCGCAAGGGATCGTGGGATGGCGTGCGCGCCTGGGCCATCGGCCAAGCCGTGTACTCCCAGGAAATGCTCGGCCTGCTGCTCGGCCCGCGCGGCCGGGATGGCCTGTTCCCCGAATTGGTGCTGTTCGATTGCCATTCCTGCCATCACAGCATGAGCGACAAGCGCAATACCGCGGCGCGCGTCGGCGCCGGGCCCGGCATCGTGCGTTTGAACGACGCCAGTTTCCTGATGCTGCGCCAGATCGCCAAGCGCGTCGATGGCAATAACGCCGGCACCTTGGCCAAGCAGGTGTCCGCACTGCACCACGCCATCGCCGATGGCGACGATGCACTGAAAAATGCGCGTGAAGTGCATACCGCCATCGGCAAGCTGATCCCGAAAATCAGCGCGCACAAGTTCACGGCGGAGGATCTGCGCGGCATCATGATCGGCCTGATCGACGACGGCCTGGACGGCCAATATGGCGACTACCAGGGCGCGGAACAGGCGGTGATGGCGGTGCAAAGCGTGGCCGATTTCATGGGGCGCAGCGGCATGTTGCGTACCGCGGCGCTGCGCCCGGATTTGAAGCGCCTGCTGGCGCTGGTGGCCAATGATGAAAAGTATCGCTCCGCCAGCTTCGAGCAAGCCTTGCGTTCACTTAAATCCAGTATTGCGTCGGGGGCAGTCAAGTGAGTAACAGCGTAAAAATTGCCATTATCGGTTCCGGTCCCGGCGGGCTTTCCTGCGCCGCGCATGCCGCCGAGCTGGGTGTTCCCCATGTCCTGCTGGAGGCCGAGGACCACGCCTCGCACACCATCTACCGCTATCAAAAGGGCAAGCATGTGATGGACGAGCCGACCATCCTGCCGTTGCGCAGCCCGATGTCGTTCGTGGCCGGCAAGCGCGAGACCATCCTGGACCAGTGGAACAAGGAACTCGAAAAATACAAGGTCAATATCCGCTATCGTTCCGCGGTGACGGCCATCGGCGGCGCCAAGGGCACGTTCCAGATTACGACCGCCGGAGGCGAAACGGTGCTGGCGGAGAATGTCGTCCTGGGCATCGGCCTGCAAGGCAACATCCGCAAATTGGGCGTGCCGGGCGAAGACCTGGAATTGGTGCAGTACCAGCTCGACGATCCGGATGAATATTCCGGCGAGACCATCGTGGTGGTGGGCGCGGGCGATGCCGGCATCGAGAACGCCATTGCCTTGACCGCCAACAACCGCGTGATTTTGATCAACCGCTCGCAGGAATTCGCGCGCGTGAAGCAGGGCAATATCGACCTGATCAACAAGGCGATCGGCGAAGGCAAATTGGAGTGCCGCTACAGCACCACCGCGATCAAGGTTGCGGCGGAGGAAACCGAAGGCAGGCCGCTGTGCTTCGAGGCGCAGACGCCACAAGGGGTGGAGAATATCGCCTGCAATCGCGTCATCGCCCGCCTCGGCGCGATTCCACCACGGAAATTAGTCGAAAGCTTCGGCGTACTGTTCCCGAATGCCAATATGGATGCCGTGCCGCAGGTGTCGGACACCTACGAATCGAATGTGCCGGGACTGTACATCGTGGGCGCCCTGGCCGGCTATCCGCTGATCAAGCAGGCGATGAACCAAGGCTACGAGGTCGTCGAATACATCTTGGGCAATGCCGTGGAACCGGCCGACGAGCCATTGCTCAAGGACAAGTTCAAGAATTACAGCGGCGCCAAGAGCGTCTCGGAAGCCTTGGCCACCGTGCAACGCAATGTGCCCTTGTTCGCCAACATGGCAACGCTGCAACTGCGCGAATTCATGTTGGACAGCGAAGTGCAAACGCCGCGCAAGGGCGAGATCATCTTCCGCAAGGATGACTACACCAATTCGCTGTTCTCCATCGTGGAAGGTGAAGTATTCGTGGAGCTTCCCGGCGCCGACGGGAAACCGAAGCAAATCGCACTCAAGCAAGGCCAGTTCTTCGGCGAAATGGGCCTGCTGTCGGGGCGGCGCCGCACCAGCACGGTCCGCGCCGGAGATAATTGCGTATTGATCGAATCGCCGCGTCGGGCCATGCTCAAGCTGATCGGCAGCGTGGAATCCGTGCGGCAAAAAATGGATGAAGTGGCGCTGCGGCGCGCGGTGCGGGCGCAGATCGCCCCCAACATTTCCGAAGCCGAGTTGGACGAGATGGTGCAGGGCGCCAGCATCCAGAAGTATCCCGCGGGCACGGCCTTGTTCAAGGCCGGCGACGATCCGGATGGCCTGCATTTGATCCGGCGCGGCTCGGTCACCATTTCCAACATGGTGGGCGGCAAGGAAGTCGTCAGCTCCTATGTGTCGGCCGGCAACTACGTCGGTGAAATGGCCCTACTGTCCGATGCTAAGCGCTCGGCAACGGTGCGCGCCGCCGTCAATTGCGAGACCATCCTGCTGACCGCAGCGGCCTTCAACGCCGTGATCAATCGCAACCCGAAATTGCGCAGCGATATCGAAGCGCTGGTGCTGCAACGCCTGTCCAAAAACGTCCAGCGCGAAGTCTCGCCCGATACCGGCAGCATGATCAGCTTCTTGGTCAGCCAAGGCCTGGGCGAGGGCACCGACGTCTTGCTGATCGACGAGAGCCTGTGCGTGCGCTGCGACAACTGCGAGAAAGCCTGCGCCGACGTGCACGACGGCACCTCGCGCCTGGACCGCCAGGCGGGGCCGACCTTCGAGAACATCCATGTGCCGACCTCGTGCCGGCATTGCGAAAATCCCTACTGCATGAAAGACTGCCCGCCGGATGCGATCCATCGCAATCCCAACGGCGAGGTGTACATCGAAAACACCTGCATCGGCTGCGGCAACTGCCAGCGCAATTGTCCTTACGGCGTGATCCAGATGGCGCAGATCAATCCCAAGCGCCGTCCGCCCAGCCTGCTCTCGTGGCTACTGACGGGGCTGACCGCCGAACCCGGACGCGAAGAGGCCTACCACAACGAAGCCTTGGGCAAGAAAGCCGTGAAGTGCGACATGTGCAAGGACATTATTGGCGGCGCATCATGTGTGCGCGCCTGTCCGACCGGCGCGGCCATCCGCGTCAGCCCGGAGAAATTCCTGAACTACACCTCTTCCTAGCTGAAATGCTTGCAGCTACTGCTGCGGCTACATGATCGATGAAGCGTAGCGCCGGCATTCTTGCCTGCGCTACGAGAAATCGGTTCTCTCAAAAGTGGGTGCTTTGCTAAAGCGTCCAGGAACCAATATCCGCGTTATTGCCCTCGCCACCGGCAACCCCATCCGCGCCATAACTGAACACATCGATTTCCCCATGCAGGCCGGGATTCAGGAATTGATAGTTATTTCCCCAAGGGTCTTTCGGTAGCCGCTCCAGATAGCCGCCGGTTTTCCAGTTCGGCGGGACTGGCGCGGTCGCGGGGCGCTGCACCAAAGCTTGCAAGCCTTGGTCGGTGCTGGGGTAGGCGTTGTTGTCCAGGCGATACAGCTTGAGCGCTTGCATCAAGGCGCTGATGTCGTGGGTGGCGGCAATGCGCTTCGCATCGTCGGGCCGGCTCATGATCTTCGGCACCACCAATACCGCGAGGATGCCGAGGATGACGACCACGACCATGATTTCGATCAGGGTGAAGCCGGTGGTGCGGCGCATCGTAATAAGCTTCATGGGACTCCTTAATCTTAGAAAATGCTCTTTAGCCACGGATAAACACGGATGTTCCCGGATGATCCAAGTGGAGGCGCCTACGCGGCGAGGGCCAAGCTTTTATCTGGGTTTGATTGTATCCGTGTTTATCCGTGTTCATCCGTGGCTAAACTTTATTTAAAGAGCGCAGCGAAAAAACGCTATTTGATCAACTGATTCATCTCAAAAATCGGCAGCAGCATGGCGATGACGATCAACAGCACCAGCAAGCCCATGGCCAGGATCAGCAAGGGCTCGAACAGGCTGGTCAGGGTGGCGAGGCGGTGCTGCACTTCATTGCCTTGTTGCGTGGCGACGCGTTCCAGCATTTCATCCAGGCGGCCGCTGGCTTCGCCGCTGGCGATCATGTGCACCATCAGGGGCGGGAACAGTTTGCTCATGCCCAAAGCGCGCGATAGCGGGGCGCCTTCGCGTACCATGCGCTGCGTTTCTTCCAGGGCGCGCTGCATGGGTAAATTCGTGACCACGCCGGCGCCGGCTTGCAAGGCATTCAACAAGGGCACGCGGCTGCCGACCAGGATGGCCAGCGTGCTGGCGAAGCGAGCGGCATTGATGCTGCGGATCAGGCGACCCGCCACGGGGATGCGCAGCAGCCAGGCATGCAGCGTAAAACGCCGCTGCGGATTGCGCAGCGCGCGTTGCGCCAGCCATCCCGCCGCAGCCAAGGCCAGCAGCCAATAGACGCCGGTGGCGCGGATGAAATCGGACAGGCCGATCAGCGCGCGTGTCAGCAAGGGCAAGACTTGCTGCGTGTTCTGGAACACCTGCACCACTTGCGGCACCACATAGGTCATCAGGCCGATCACGATGCACAGCGCGGTGACGCTGACGATGCCCGGATAAATCAGGGCCTGGATGATTTTCTGCAAGAACAATTGGCGCGCTTCGAGATAATCGGCCAGGCGCGACAACACGCGGCTCAGTTGCCCGGATTGCTCGCCGGCATTCACCAGGGTGCGATACAGTTCGGGAAACACCGCCGGAAACTGATCCATGGCGCGCGCCAGGGATTTCCCCGCCAACACTTCGCCGCGCACCGCGGCCAGTATTTGCTGTTGCTTGAGCGTGTCGGCTTGCTCGATCAAGGCGCTGAAGGCTTGATCCACGGTCAGGCCAGCCTCGAACAGCGTGGAAAGCTGGCGCGTGATCAGGTTCAATTCGGCGCCGGATAAGCGATTGCCGAAGCGACCGAAGCTGGCGCGCGGCTTGCCGAGATCGCTAGCGAGCGCGTCTACTTCAATTGGGATCAGTCCTTGCTCGCGCAGTTGCAGACGCGCCTGGCGTGCGTTATCGACTTCCAGCACGCCCTTGTGGATGCGCCCATCGTTGGCGATTGCCTGGTATTTGAAACCGGCCACAGTTATCCTAGAAACCGTAGTTGGACGAGGCGGAGTGCGTGCTTTTGTGGGTGCAGGGCAAGGCGCGACAACGAGGAATGGTCATTCCATTGCGAGGCGGAGCAACGCCGCCATGCGCCCACAAAAGTGCGCAATCTGCCTTGTAGCGTGCTCGCCAAACGCGCGAACCGATAAGTCACGATGAAGCTAATTTGTGCCATGGTGTTAAAACCCAATGGAGCGGTCAACTGCGGTTTCTAGGATCATCCGCGCGTGACGCGCAGCACTTCTTCCAGCGTGCTCTCGCCGGCGGCCACCCAGCGCATGCCGTCCTCGCGCAGATTGACCATGCCGTGGCCGATGACGTGCTGGCGCACTTGATGTTCGGGCGCTTGATCGTGGATCATGCGCCGCAGGTCTTCGTCGATTTCCAACAATTCGTAAATGCCGGTGCGGCCACGGTAGCCGGTGTGATTGCATTCGGCGCAGCCGACGGCGGCGTAGATTTTTTCAGGCACCGGATTGCGGTTGAAGAAGGCGCGCTCGGTCGCATCCGGCGCGTAGCCGCGCTTGCAACTCGGACAGAGCTTGCGCAACAGGCGTTGCGCCAACACGCCCAGCAGACTCGATGAGAGCAGGAACGGTTCCACGCCCATGTCCACCAGGCGTGTGACCGCGCCCGCGGCATCGTTGGTGTGCAGCGTGGCCAATACCAAGTGCCCGGTCAAGCTCGCTTGCACGGCGATCTGCGCCGTTTCCAGGTCGCGGATTTCGCCGATCATCACCACGTCCGGATCCTGGCGCAGGATGGCGCGCAGGGCGCGCGCAAAAGTCATGTCGATGCGCGCATTGACCTGGGTCTGGCCGATGCCGTCCAGGTCGTATTCGATCGGGTCTTCCACCGTCATCATGTTCAACTTTTCCGCCGGCAGCCGCGACAGGGCGGCATACAGCGTGGTGGTCTTGCCGGAGCCGGTGGGGCCGGTCACCAGCACGATGCCGTGCGGCTGCTGGATCAAGGCGTCCAAGCGTGTCAGGGTTGCGCTGCTCATGCCCAGGCGGTCGAGATCGAGACGCCCGGCCTGTTTGTCCAGCAGGCGCAATACGACGCGTTCGCCATGTCCGGTGGGCAGGGTGGAGACGCGCACATCCACCGGCCGCCCGGCGATTTTCAAGGTGATGCGGCCATCCTGCGGCAAGCGCTTTTCCGCGATATCCAATTGCGCCATGACCTTGATGCGCGACACGATGGCGGCGTGCAGGCTGCGCTGCGGCTCGAAAATGTCGCGCAGCGTGCCATCGACGCGAAAGCGCACCAGCGAGCGTTGTTCGAAAATCTGGAAGTGGATATCGGAAGCGCCCTCGCGCAGGGCTTGCGTCAGCAGGGCGTTGATCAGACGAATGATGGGCGCATCATCCTCGGCTTCCAGCAGATCAGTCACCTCGGGCATGTCCTGCGCCAGCTGCTGCAAATCGACGTCTTGCCCCAAGTCATCCATCAAGCGCTCGGCACTGTTTTCCTGGCGGCTGTAGCACTGGGTCAGGCGTTGCTCGAACTGCTCAGCATCCAGCAGCAAGGGCGTAAGCGGCACGCCGACAATGCGCCGCACTTCCGCCAGCGTCGCGGCCTGCACGCCGGGGCGTACCCAGATTTCCATTTGTTCGCCCACCATGCCGGCGGCGATCACGCCCTTGGATTTGGCGAAATGGTAGGGCAGGCGCCAGGTCGCGTCTGCTAGTGGTGTCGTGATCTGGCGTGAGGTCATCGGCTACGCTTACTCAAAAAAAGCGTTTCACCACGGAGTACACAGAGGACACGGAGTTAAACATATCCAGACAATATTTCTCATATGAACTGCGTGATAAGTGCATTTAAAAACTCCGTGTACTCTGTGTACTCCGTGGTTCAAGCGTTTTTGTGCTTATTGCGCGGCCGGCTTGGGCTTCGTTTCGGCGGGCTTGGATCTCAGATCGAGTTGCAGGGGCGGCAGTTTCGGCGCTGCCAGTTCCGGCAACAACAGATTGGAGCCGGACTGCGTTTGCAACTGCTCGTTGCGGATGTATTCGTAGCGATCGCCGGTCAGGCTGGCGGAAGCGGTCGCATCGCGCAACACCACCGGCCGCAGGAACACCATGAGATTGGTCTTGGTGCGGGTGCGCGACTCATAGCGGAACAGATTGCCGAGCAGGGGAATGTCGCCCAGCAGCGGCACTTTGTCCTGGGTCGACTGCACGTTGTCCTGCACCAGACCGCCCAGCACGATGATCTGGCCGTCGTCCACCAGCACCGTGGATTCCACGGAACGCTTGTTGGTGGTGACGCCGGAACTGCTGTTCTGGGTGGTTTGATCGACGCTGGAGACTTCCTGGTAAATGCCCAGCTTGATGCTGCCGCCCTCGGCGACTTGCGGCCGCACGCGCAGGGTCAGGCCAACATCCCTGCGCTCGAAGGTCTGGAACGGATTGACGGCCGAACCGGCGGCCCCGGTCGCCTGGGCAAAACTGCCGGTCAGGATCGGCACGTTCTGGCCCACCACGATTTTCGCTTCCTCGTTGTCCAGCGTGAGCAGGCTCGGGGTGGACAGGATATTGGCGTTGCCGTTCGATTCCAGCGCGCGTGCCAGGAAGCCGAGATTGATGACGCTGCCCGTGACGCCCGGCAAGGTGATGCGTCCCCGCACCACGCCGACATTCAGGCCGGCGCCGATGCCGGTGATGTTGGTGGCCGCGTCGATGATGTTGGAGCCGCGTGTGGTGCGGAAATTCGTGCCGCCGATCACCTGGCCATCGGTGGCGTTGACGCCGGTCAAGTCCTGCCACTGGATGCCGAATTCGCCCGAGGTGTTGCCGGTGACCTCGACCACCAGCGCCTCGATGAAGACCTGGGCGCGGCGCGCATCGAGCTGATCGACCACGGTGCGTATTTGATTGTAGACGTGATCCGGCGCGGTGATCACCAGCGAATTGGTGGCGGCATGGGCCTGGATGGTGCTGACCGGCATGGCTTGCGCCGATAAGCTGGCGACGGCCGGCGTGGCGCCTGCCACGGCCGCTGCCGCGCCGGACGGCGCTGGCATGGGGGTATTCTTGGCGGCGTCGCCGGCCAAAATTCCGCGCAGGGTCTCCGCCATTTTGCTCGCTTCGGAGTTGCGCAAATAAATGACGTGAATCCCGCCGCCGGCAGCAGCCGGCGTATCCATGCCTTTCAGCATGGAGCGGATGCGCGTCAAGTAGGAAGGATTCTCCGCGCGCACGATCAGGCTGTTGCTGCGCGCATCCACGGCAATCGATATCTTGGGATTGGTCCCCGGGGCGGCCGAGGCTTCCGGCATCAAGCGCGTCAGGGTCTGCGAGACATCGATGGCCGAGGCGTACTCGAGTCGCATCACATGCATCTCGGCCTGGTTCGGCACGTCGATGGAGGAGATGATTTTATTGATGCGCTTGATGTTCTCCGCATAGTCGGTGATCACCAAGGTGTTGGTGTTGGGGTAGACCGCGATCGTATTGTTGGGCGTGATCAAGGGCCGCAGCACCGGCATCAATTGCGCGGCGGACTCGTGCTGCAAGGGATAAACCTGGGTGATGATCTTGTCGCCGGAGGCGCGCGTGCCCTTGTCGCCCGTGCCTTTTTCGCCGACCGACTCGGTGGCGCTGAAGTTCAGCTTGGCGTCGGCCTCGGGCACGATCTTGATGAAGCCTTTTTCGTCCACGGCGGCGTAACCATGCAGGCGCAAGGCCGACAGCAGGATCGGATACACCAGGTCGCGCGAGACCGGATTCACCGAAACGATGTTGAAGTTGCCGGTGACGCGCGGATCGAGGATGAAATTCTTGCCGGTGATCATGCCTACCGTCTTGATCACCGACTGGATATCGGCGTTGACGAAATTCAGGGTGATGTTTTCCTTATCTTGCACCGTCGCTACCGGTACCGGAGCTTGCGGCAGCGGCGCACCAACCGCTGCCGGCGCATCCGATTCCGCCGCATTGGCCAGGCGCAAATGCGGCGTGCTGACCCAGCCTTCCTGCACTTGTGCATTCGGCCGGGTGCGGCGGATTTGCGTCCAGCCGTTGGCCTGATTCAATATCTGAACCCGCTCGCCTTTCGGGATCACCGCCATGGAACTCGCGCTTTTGCCGGCCGCGGTGCGCAAATTCACCGAGCGCGCCACTTCCGCGATCTCGGCCAAGGCTTTTGCCGGCGTACTCGCCTGGGCCGCCAGCGCCGGCGTTGCCGGCACGAGCGCAATTAAAATGGCGGCGCACAAGCGGTTAAGCGTGTTTGACGAGCGTGGCGTGGTGAATTCTTCTCTCATCCCTGGATCCCCAAATTCTTATTGTTGAACGGTATAGCGCAACTGGATCGGCTTGCCGGAACGCACCAGCTCCAACTGGATTTGCGATACCTGTTGCAATTGCTGGTACATGCGCGAAAGGTCTGCCGTCGATGACACATACTGGCCATTGATTTGGCGCAAAACATCGCCGGCTTGCAAGCCGAGCTTCTCGGCCATGCTGCCGCTGGAAGCCTCCATCACCTGCAAGCCGCCGCCGGGCGCGCTGCCCAACTTGCCCAGATTCGTCGTGGCATTTTGGCCTTGCAAAGCGGCCGTCAAATCGCTGCGCGAAATTCTGTAGGCATTATATCCTACGGCGCTGATGCCGATGCGTGATGCGCCCAGCTGGCCTGGTGTTTGGGACAGGCCTTTTTGCTCCAGGTTGATGCGCTGCAGCGCGCCCGCGTGGCTCACGACAATATACTGTGAATGCACCGATTGCAGCTGGAGCCCCGGCTGCACTTCATCGCCGGCGCGCACCGCCAGGTCGGTTTTGCCGCCGGCATTGATGATCGCATAGCTGGGGATGCGGCCGAGCGCGGCGAACACGCCCTTGAGACGAATATTCAAGTCCGCGCCATCGCTGTTGTGCGCTACGGCAGGCTGGGTGGAGTGCCCGAACAGGTGAGCGGCGGCGATGATGCTTCCGGCCGTGGCTGCATCCACTTGGCCTAGGCGCACTGCCGCGTTGTCCTGGCGCGGCACGGCCAACACCCAGGTCCAATGCGCCAGTTGCGCACCGAGCGCGATCACCAGCAGCAGCAGGGCGAAATGCGGGGCAAAGCGCAAGAAAATTTGTCGAGATTTGTTTTGCAAAATACCGGCCATCCGCACATCGCTTGGGGATGGGGATTATAGCATCGCAGGGCGCGGCAAATACTTCCGTCCACGGCTGTTTTAAGCGGCGTCAATGGCGAAAATATGCGCGCCATGGGCTTCCAGCCGCACGTACAAACCATGCGCCAGCAAGTCCGGGTATTCACGCAAATAAGCCGTGTCGCACAGTTCATCGATCAGATTCAGTTGCGCGGATGGCGCCAGTTCTTCCGCGATCCGGATTCGACCCTGGGCGCCATGCCCGGCAAGGTTTATCACGATCAGCTTATATTCACCGTCGCGTCGCCAGCGATAGGCGAGGAGTTGTTCATGGCTGTTATCGCTGTCGGCGCCGACATCGAGCAGGCGCCATTCACCCAGATGAAAAATCGGCTGCGCGGCGATTGCCAGGATTTTTTCATAGGTCTTTGCCAATTCCAGGTCAGGCGCTTCATCCGCCGCCGCGTTCAAGGGCATGGGCAAGTGCAGGGTCTTGCCCTCGAACTGCCCCTGGTGGAAAAAGCGCAAGCCCGGCAGGGTGGCGAGCAGGGCCGCCAAGCCGGGCAGGCGCGCCCGGCCGAATGTCTTGGCGCTGCGCGGTTCGTCATGGTTTTCCAGGAAGCGTGCCATGCGGCTTTGGTAAGCACCGTCGCCGCTCAGATGGGCGCGGATTTCGTGCGGCGCGGCGGATTCCAGGCGGTCGTACAGGCGCTTGTCGTAGGTGTAGTTGAAGCCCAGTTGCTGCAAGCGCCATTCCATGTCCCAGTACACCTCGGCCATCCACAGGAAATCGGCGGGCAGGGCGGCAATGGCGTCGCGCCAGAATTCGCCTTCGGGGAAGGGCTTGTCGGCCAATAAATGCGCCCAGGTCTTGCTGAAAATATCGTTCAACACCAGCATCGCCATATCGCAGCGCAGGCCGTCGCAGTGCTGGGAAATTTGCCGCAGGGTAGCGATCAAGGCGGCGCGCGTGGCGGGATTGGCATAGTTTAACTGCGCGGTATCGGCCCACGGGGCGAAGTAGGGATCGCGACCGCGCGCGATGAAAAGCGGCGCGGCATGCGGCCGCTCGATCAGGTGAAAGGCGGCAGGATCGCGCTGGAAATCGGCTTGCGTGCCCTGCATGAAATACGCCGGATGCGCTTCGATCCAGACATGATCCGGCCCGGTGTGGTTCGGCACGAAGTCCAGGATCAAGCGCATGCCGCGGGCGTGCAGCTTGGCGCGCACCGCATCCAATTGCGCCCAGTCGCCGATGCGCGCATCCGGCACGTAATCGCGTATGGAAAACGGCGAGCCGACGACCGATTCGATGTTCCAGCCGGGAAGCGCATGGTCGAACACGCGGAACGCCGCGGCATCGGTGCGAAAAATATGCCTGCCGGCCGGACTGCGCTGCCAGATGCCCAAGAGGTAAACCAGGTCGAAACCGAGCGCCTGGATGCGATCCCATTCGGCGTCCGGAACATCGGCCAGCTGCAAGTTGCGACCGGCTTCTTCTGACAAGGCATCCAGCCAGGCCCAGGTGTGGATCTGGTACAAGTGCGGGTGCGGGCGCCACGTCGTTGCGCGCTGCGTAGCGTTAGGCTGTTTTTTGCTCATGCGGTGTTCTCCCTGACGCCCATGGTATCGAAGGTGGTTCCAAGCGTAAAACGTTTCATCACAGCCACGATGCGCCTGCTTCGGTTATGATGTTTTCAAAACAGGTTTAACCCATACGATGAAGCTGGCAATTCTTTCGGATATCCACAGTAACCTGGAGGCGCTGCAGGCTTGCCTGACCCATGCCAAGGCGCAGGGCGCGGAGCAGTTCGCCTTTGCCGGTGACTTGGTCGGCTATGGCGCGGACCCCGTGGCTTGTATCGAGATCGTGTCCGGCCTGGTCCAGCAAGGCGCGCTGGCGGTCAAGGGCAATCACGACGCAGCCGCGGTCTCAGGCTTGTGCGAAACCATGGAGTTCAACGCACGCGAATCCATTTATTGGACGCGCGCGCAATTGGGACCCGCGGAGCGGCAATTTCTTCAGGACTTGCCCTTGTTCGCGCAGCAAGAGGACATGTTCGTGGTGCACGCCTGCGCTGAAAACCCCGAGCTTTGGACCTATATCACCGGCCCCAGATTGGCAGGGCGCTGCATGCAAGCCTCGCCGGGACGGTTGACCTTCTCGGGTCATGTGCATCAGCCGACGCTGTATCTCAATTTGCAGCAGGGCAGGGGCAGGCCGCAAGTGTTTTACCCGACGCCGGGAGTGGCGCTGCCTTTACTCTCCAATCGCCAATGGCTGGCCATCGTCGGCTCCGTCGGCCAGCCGCGCGATGGCAATCCGGCGGCCAGCTATGCCATTTGCGATCGCAAGCAAAATACCCTGACTTATTTCCGGATTCCTTACGACCGCGCAAAAACCGCGCAAAAAGTCCTGGCCGCCGGCTTGCCGCCCAACCTGGCCAAGCGCTTGGAGAGGGGGTATTAAACATGCAGACAGATAAACTGCCGCAAGTCGGCAGTGAAATCGACGGCTTTCTGCTCCTGGAAAAAATCCATGAGGGTGGGATGGCGGTGATCTATCGCGTATCCAAGCCCGGCATCGACCTGCCGCTGATCATGAAAATCCCGAAGCTCGGCTTCGGCAGCCATCCCGCCTGCTATGTCGGCTTCGAAGTAGAGCAAATGATCATGGAGAAACTGTCCGGGCCGCATGTGCCGGCCTTCATCGCCAAGGGCGACATGGCGGAGCAGCCGTATTTGGTCATGGAGTATATCGAGGGGCCGTCGCTGCATGATTATTTGGATCTTGGGACGGCCAGCCTGGATCAAATCGTGCTGTGGGTGCGGGCGCTGGCCGATGCGCTGCACGACTTGCACCGGCAGAATGTGGTGCATCTGGACATCAAGCCGGCCAATGTCCTGTTTCGCCCGGACGGCAGCGCGGTCGTGATCGATTTTGGCCTGGCACGCCACGCGCATTTGCCGGACTTGATCGAAGAGACCTTCCATAAACCGGTGGGCACGTCGGCCTATATTTCGCCCGAGCAAATTCTTTCGATACGCTGTGATCCGCGCAGCGACATTTTTGCGCTCGGCGTCATCCTGTATCAACTGGCGACCGGCCGCCTGCCATTCGGCACGCCAACCTCGCTCAGCGGTTTTCGCAAGCGCTTATATCTGGAGCCGACGCCGCCGCGCGCCATTCGCACGGAAATTCCGCCCTGGCTGCAGGAAGTCATTTTGCACTGCCTGGAAGTGCGCACGGAAGATCGCTATGCGAGCGCGGCGCAAGTGGCATTCGATCTGGTGCACCAGGAGCAGGTTGCGCTGACTGCGCGTGCGCATCGCCTAAAATCATCGGCGGG